>Ga0256839_1002505_pt1 | contig 20334 bp, 17 predicted proteins | sample 354166metaG_FD_185968 | JGI IMG/M metagenome (GOLD analysis project Ga0256839, IMG submission 185968) | Hydrothermal vent microbial communities from Mid Atlantic Ridge, Atlantic Ocean - 354-166 | ecosystem: Environmental > Aquatic > Marine > Hydrothermal vents | place: Atlantic Ocean: Mid... | reverse complement strand
CTTCGTGGTGATTTTCTTTTTATCATAGGCTAGGCTGGCAAAGCTTTGTTGTTTCATTGAATAACCCCTTTCTTTGGATTATGCTATTTTCTCATGATCCTAGGACTTAATCAGGAATTCCTTAAGAGAGACTGCCCTAGGAGCTTGTCCGAGAACTGATTAGCCTACTGCGAAAAAGCTATTTTTGTCGGATTTTCTGCTAATTTTCATCGAAGAGAACAACTATTCGCTGAAAATGACCAAAAAACCTGCCTAAAAATTGCTTTCTCTCGCTACGGCTACAGTTCTCGGACAGGCTCCTAGGAGCTTGTCCGAGAACTAGAAAACCTACTGCAAATTCCAGAATCATCATAATTTGAGCTTATCAAAATCGTTAAATAGCCGTGCTATTCGCCACTTTCGATAATCACAACTTATGACAATTCTGTGATTTTCGCTACGGTCTTAGTTCTTGGGCAAGCTCCTAGAGGCTTATTTAGCCAAGTTACCAATTTCTTCGTTATTGGTTTTCAGCATAGGATGACTATGCAAAAAAAAAATACCTTAACTGTCCTTATTTTTTTTATCCAGATCACGCAAATGCGCTAGTTTCTCACCTATTTTCAGCTCTAGCCCACGCGGTACAGGCTCGTAATAACGCTGCTCTCCTAGCTCTTCAGGGAAGTAAGTCTCCCCAGCGGCATAAGCATTATCTTCCCCATGTGCGTAGCGATAATCTTTACCATAATCTAAATCTTTCATTAGGCTTGTAGGTGCATTGCGCAAATGCATCGGCACCTCTAACGAGCCTGATTCACGCGCCTCTTTCATCGCAAGTTTGTAAGCGTTGTAAACCGCATTACTTTTAGGTGCAGAGGCTAAATAAATCACTGCCTGCGCAATGGCAAGTTCTCCTTCTGGGCTGCCTAAGCGCTCATAGGCTTGCCATGCATTCATGGCAAGCTCTAAGCCACGTGGATCAGCATTGCCTATATCTTCGCTGGCAATACGCACCACACGTCGAGCAAGGTAAAGTGGGTCGCAACCACCATCCAACATACGGCAAAGCCAATATAAAGCACCATCTGGGTTAGTGCCGCGTACTGCTTTGTGCAAGGCTGAAATTTGCTCGTAAAACAAATCTCCCCCTTTATCAAAACGCCGCACCCCTTCGCTCGCTATTTGCTCAATTGTGTACAGTGAAATCGTACTATCTTCTGCAAGGTCCGCGGCAATTTCCAGCCAATTAAGCCCACGGCGTGCATCACCGTCAGCTGCCTTTGCCAGAAACTCAAGCGCATCACCATCAAGCTTTAGCTTTCTCTTGCCTAAACCGCGCTCGCTATTGTTTAAAGCATTGTTAATAATTGTTTTTAGATCATCAAGCGTTAGCGCGCGTAACACATAAGTGCGTACCCGTGAGAGTAAGGCGTTATTTAATTCAAACGATGGGTTTTCTGTCGTAGCGCCGATAAAACTAAAGGTACCATCTTCCACATGAGGTAAAAAGGCATCTTGTTGGGACTTATTAAAACGGTGTACTTCATCGACAAATAACACCGTGGCACGCCCATCAAGCGAAAAACTTTGTTTGGCAAGCTTGACCGCTGCACGAATATCCTTAACACCCGATAATACAGCGGACATGGTAATAAACTCGGCACCACTGTAATGAGCTATTAAACGAGCTAGCGTGGTTTTACCCGTACCTGGAGGCCCCCAAAAGAGCATCGAATGCAAACGATCTTGTTGAATTGCTGCACGTAGTTGCTTCTCTTTGCCCAGAATATGTTGCTGCCCTACATAGTCATCTAATAACTGTGGGCGCATACGTTCGGCTAGTGGTTGGTTTTTTGAGCTTTTCACAAAAAGATTGTAACATTCAAATTGAGTCGAAAATCAGTGCCTAAACAATTCTTTTACAAATTCATCACAGTAATCTCAATTCTTAAATAAATCATCGTATAATTACCAAATGTACCTTATCCCCTATTTTTTTGGTTTTCTATCATTCGCCTTATTACTCTGGCAGTTTTATCCGTTAATAAAACTAAGATCAGCGCGTGGCAAGTATGCACCATCACTTTCTCATTTATTAACTGACAGACAACGAAGAAATCCCAAGATTTTACTTTATTTCATGTCTCCTCAGTGTGGTATGTGTCGTGAGATAACCCTCCTTGTTGATTCATTAGCTTTACAACACAACAATATTTTAAGGGTAGACTTATTTGAACATACCAATGTTGCACGTGAGCTAAATGTTATGGCAACCCCAGCATTTGTTTTATTAAAAAATGGGGTGGTTGAAAAGGTTAAATTAGGGGGTCTTACTCAAGATGAAATCTTAAAAATGCTACTATGAACGCTCAAATATTCAAACAACTTAAACGAAGGATTCATCTATGGTAAGTATCGGTATCAATGGTTTTGGTCGAATGGGTCGCCTCGGCATTAGAGCAGCATGGGGAAGTACAACATTAACATTCAAACAGATTAATGAAATTTCGTGTGATGCGCTAACTTCTGCTCACCTGTTAAAGTTTGATTCTGTACATGGCACTTGGAACGAAGATTGTCGTTCCAATGATCGTAGTATCGTTATCGGTACAGAAGATATTACTTACACCAGCAATCAAGCCATTGCTGATACAGATTGGTCGAACTGTGACATTGTACTCGAATGCACTGGGCAGTTTCGTGATCTTGAGCAGTTACAGGCCTATTTCAATCAAGGTGTTAAAAAGGTTATTGTCGCTGCACCTGTAGAAGGTGCGCTTAATATTGTATATGGTATCAATGATGATGAATACGATGCACAAAAACATCACTTATTAACAGCAGCATCTTGTACAACCAACTGCTTAGCGCCTGTCATAAAAGTCTTACAAGAAAAGGTTGGGATTAAACACGGTTGTATGACGACCATTCATGACATCACCAATACCCAAACGATCGTCGATAAAGGCCATAAAGATTTACGCCGAGCGCGTGCTTGCGGGCAATCGCTGATTCCTACCAGTACCGGATCAGCCAAGGCGATCACTAAGATTTTCCCTGAATTAAAAGGACGACTCAATGGTATGGCGGTACGCGTACCGCTATTAAATGCCTCATTAACCGACCTTGTGATTGAAACACAGCGAGAAGTCACTGCTGAAGAAATAAATAGCTACTTCAAAGAAGCCTCAGAAACTTATTTAAAAGACATTCTCGGCTATGAAGAGCGCCCCTTAGTGTCAGTAGATTACCGAAATGACCCACGATCATCCATTATTGATGCACCATCAACTATGGTCATTAATGGCACACAACTTAAAATATATGCATGGTATGACAATGAATGGGGCTATATGAATCGAATGATGGAATTAACCGAAAAGGTTGCACATGGTTTAAACCACACGACTTAATTGAAACCGTACAAACTGATTTCATTTCAGTTTTTCGTTATACTGCTGAACTTAGCACTTATTTAACAGACTAATTAACGCTAACAATAAAGTTATTGGAGAGGAAATGTCTTTTATCAAATTTTTAGGAATTACCCTTATGATTGGTCTCCTTGCAGCCTGCGATAATGACAGTAGTTTTGATACGGACAAGACTCAACAACCAATCGATACCAGCGCACCAGCTGCACCCACTAATAATAAAATCATAACGAATAGCAAGGGACAAATTTCTATCTCTGGCTCAGCAGAAGCTAATTCCACCATTACAATAAGCTTTCCTGATGGCACACAAAAAACAATTAAAACAGGTAGTGATGGTAAGTATTTTTTAAGCTTTGATGCACCTTCTGTCTCTGGTGAAATTATTATTACGAGTACTGATAAAGCAGGTAATAGATCAAAACCCGCCACACTGGAGAGTCGCCAAGTTACCAAAGTAATTTATCAAACTACAGGAACTATGCCCGATTTAGCTTTCCAGCCCTCGCTAGGCGTTAACACCGAAGCCCCACAAGGCGGTGCCGATACATCGGGAATGCCGATGCCCTTTGTTGATATTTTTCGAACCGCGCGCCCTTTTAAAGAATTATCCGCTACCGGCACATCATTTGATGATAATGGTTGGCCAATAAAGCTTGCTGAAAATTTCAACCATGCGCGTACTAAATTACTTCAAGGCACAATGGATAAAGCCTTGCCTGAAGGTCAATATACCGTACTTTATGATGGCTCTGGCGTACTAGAGTTTGGCTCATCAGGCGCAGTTAAAAATATTAAGAAAGTACCCAACGAGAATAAATATACCTTTGATCTAAGCCTACGCAGCTTTGACTCTGAAAATGAAACGGCTGCCTCTGATACCAATGCTTTTAACATCAACATAAAAAGTGAGAGTAACGATAATGGCGCTATCATGAACATGAAAGATATACGTATCGTTATGCCCGGTGGTACGTGCACAGGAAACCCTTTTATTCACGTCAATGGTCAATCTGAATGTCCTAACGGAAGTACGTATGAGTCTTTTGTCGAACGCCTTAATGAAGACCGCACAACTATTATTTTTAACCCCGATTACTTATCTTTCTTAAGAAACTTTAAAGTCATTCGAATGATGAACTTAATGGAGGCCAGCCTAAAAAAACTATGTTTTAACGCAAATGATTGTCCTGATACAGTAGGCACATGGGATCATCGAGCAAAATTAGATGATGCGGTCTGGGGTGGCAATGACCAACGCACCATTGATGAAGAGCATAAAGGCGTTCCTGTTGAAGTGATGATTACTTTAGCCAATACACTAAAGCGTGATATATGGGTCAATATGCCGCACGTTGCGACCGATGATTATGTCACACAATACGCTAAACAGGTTTACAAAGACCTCGATGCATCCCTCAAAATTTATATCGAATATTCTAATGAAGTATGGAACCCAGGCTTTGCAGGGCATGCTTACACAACATCAAAAGGAAATGCACTGGGGCTCAATAAAATTCCGGATGATACACAACAATATTGTGACACACTAAGCCCAGAAAAAAGAGAGAAAAACCTACGTTGTCAGGGGGATTATTATGCGCGGCTCAATTACTATAGCCAACGTTCAGTAGAAATTTTTAACCGTTGGAAAATAGAATTTAATGACAGTAACTCAAGACTTGTACGCATCTTAGGATCATTTATTGGTGATAGAGTGCTAACAGAAAGAATGATTGAAAATGTCTCGGTCAGTGAGATAGATGCTATTGCAATCGCTCCTTATTTTTATGGCTGCCCTTATAAAACTGCGTGTCCAAAAGCACCTAAAGCACTAACAGATGCCACAACCGTAGATGATATTTTTGACATTATTGACCAAAAAGGTGATGTAGATGTAAAATCGCTTGAAGGCACTATCAATGCGGTAAAAAATCAGTTAACTATCACTAATGAAAAATACCATATTAAATTAGTAAGTTATGAGGGTGGTCAACACCTGGTCACCGGTGTATTAGGGGCGATTGAAGATAGTGAAAAACCCCGTCTCAGAAAGCTCTTTAATCAAGCCAACCGTGACCCACGAATGAAACAACGCTATATTCGCTTTTTAAATGGTTGGAAAGATTTATCAAGCGAAGGCACCACTCTTTTTACAGCATACACAATGCCACAATCTTTTTACCGCTACGGCAACTTTGGTTTAAAAGAACATTTGAATATGTCACGTACAGCATCACCAAAGTTTGATGGTATAATGACGTTCCAAGAAAAAGCCGAAAAATGTTGGTGGGATAGCTGTAACCCGTAAGTGCGAGTATTTAACGATGAAGAAAATTAGCAAAGATATTTTATCCACAAGCATTCCCATTATCGGTGTATTGCTTGTTACTAGTGCTTATTTTTATAAAGATTCTAGTAGCTTTAGTAATAACAATATTTACGAAGGTGTTGGTGAAGATGACGAGAGCGGACTATTTTCTGAGGTTGTGATGCCAATGAGTTGCACTTATCGCGGTAAGATAAAGCTTGATGCCGTGAGTCAGAATAATTTAAAACGTTTTCAACGTGTCTTAGAATAAAATTTCTGCAAGTTAAATCTATCTAAGTACGACGAAACCCCATCATAAAAAATAAACTAAGTAAGCTAGATATTACGCCTGTGATAACACTTATCATCAACACCGTCGTTTTACGTAATACTCGAACAGTTCTAATCGCACCTTTACCCAATAGCTTCATCATGCCTTTCGTTTTAGAGCCATACTTTACTGTTACTTTTTCTAAATGTCGCAGATCATCTGTTGTCTCAATATATTTCAGCATCTGAATGGTATCAGCTGCTGAACTAGATTGACGGATATTGCTGATGCGTTTAGCAATTAGTTTTAAAGGCTCTACCGCATTCGGATGATAAGCTTGCTTAACCGCATGACGCACATTAGCAATACTTTTATCTTGTTTAACCATAGCTCTAAAAGCGGGCCAATCAAACGCTTTGCGACCTGATTTTAGTAATATTTTTTGAAAGCGTAGTGTTAAGCGTTGTGTTTTGGTAGCAACTTTGAGTAAAGATGTACCCATCTTTATAGGTGCAGCAATACCCAATGAGCCAAGCGTTACAGCTGTCAAACCAATCCCTGCCCCCGATAGCACAATAATTAATTCGTTTGTCTTTTCACCCTTTTCATACAAATTATATTGCTGATGCAAATCACGAGCATCCCCGATTACGGTAAAATCGGCACTAAGCGATCCCACAAAACCTGCTGTATTACTAGCCTCACCGCGAAGAAAACCTCTGGAAAAATCAGTAATTTGATGAGAGATTCGGTTCAAAGAAGTATCTTTTAATGCTATTTCTTCAAGGTATTTAGAAAACTCAACTTGATATTGATGGAATTTCGCAATATCCAGATACATCTTAGCATCTGAGAAATTTTCTTCACGAAGAGAAGATTCAATTTCCTGAGTTAAAGCAGATTGACTAATATGTGCTCGGAGCAAGGCAGGTAAATCTTGCAATGATTCGTCATGATCCCAATGTTTAAGCACAGAGCTAACACTCAATCCAAACATCAGGATTGAGCCAATCAAAAAAAACGGCCTAAGCGCCTTTCTCAAGAGCCACCCATTGGCCTTTTTTTAAGCCTTCAATCGGCTGGTAGTTGGTTTTATAATTCATTTTACGGCAATCTTTGACCCAAAACCCTGGGTAGACATACTCACGTTGTTGTTCTTTAGCGTATTCGATTTGCCATAAAATGGCATAAACACCTAAGCCACGTTTAGAAACACTTTCTTTAGGATCAAAGAAGGTATAAACAGCCGAAAACCCTGACTTTACAACATCAATAACAGCGACTCCGAGTAACTCATCTTTTGCATAAAATTCAATAAATTGAATGTCACACCAATCTGCCACTAAAAACTTTTCAACACCTTCAAAGTCTTTGCTATTATGCCGGCTCTCTAGATAGCGTTGATAAATAGGTAGATAAGCATCACGAAACTCACCTTGGTGTACCTTAACTGTAAGATCTCTATTTTGTCGCCAATTACGTTTTTGGCTACGACTACGTGAAAACTCTGCCACGGGTATGCGCGTGGTAACGCATTCTTCACAAGTATGGCAATAAGGCCTGTACACTTGCTCACCACTACGCCGAAAACCACTACTGATCAGGTAATCATAAATATCTGGGGTCATTTCATAATCAGGATCAACCACCGCATTACGCGCAATTAAGCCTGGAAGATAGGAACACGGGTGCATCCCTGTGGGAAAAATTTTAAGTGGTTGATCTAGTTTCATGGTACAGTGTAAAGCCCCTATTAATTGTAACTCTTAAATATAGCCTTATTAATTGTAACTCTTAAATATGGCCTTATTAATTGTTTATAACGTACGGTTCAGTCTTGATTATTCTATTGGTTAAAAACTTAACTACTTACCACAAGACTCATCAATACAAGCAACTTCTTTTAAACCTTTAGCATCAAGAATCTGTATATTACCTTTTGATTCCTTAATAAAACCTTTACGCTTCCAATCTGAAAAGAAACGACTCACTGTTTCAATCGTTAAACCCAGCAATGAGCCAATTTCACTTCGAGACAATGGTAAACTATGCCACTCTTCTTTACTGCTCAAGTTTAAACCATCACTGCTTAACTTTAAGCCATTAGCGGCAAAAGACTGACTTAATCTTAAAATATAGGTCGCCAATTTCTCAGGTGCTTTTTTAGCACCTAACTCTAGTAACATGTCCTCAGTTTGACGTAGATTTTTGACAAAACGCGACAAAATCGCGTGGTCAATTTCAGGATGTTTTCTACGAAGTTTGGAAAGCCCTCCTAAAGGTAATCGACAAACTTCACAATCTGTTAAAGCCCGTGCAGTGTGGTTATAGTTTTCTCCCACGAAACCATCTATACCAAATAAACAACCCGGCACTAGTACTCTCATTATCTGTATTCTGCCATCAGGCAAACTTTTACAAATCTTAATTAAACCCTTTCGTAAGGTATAAACACTTTCGCTGCTATTAGCATTTTGCTTAAAAATAATTTCATCTTCCTCATAGACCATTACAGAGGTTTCAAAACCTTCAAGGCTCTCATTTAATAAATTTTCAGGCAAATCAGAAAAGATACTACGATGACGAACAGGACAGCTTAAGCAATGCCCTTTTGACTTTAGTTGTGGCACAGTTTAGTTCCGTAAAATTTCAGTAGCGCTATTCTAGCAAAGAGCTTTATTTATAACTGCAATTATTATTAAAAATTATTTTTGTTCAGTTTCGGTTAATTCTTTTCATGATATATATGTAGTTATTATAAATATAATGATGTGGAGGCCTCAAATGAGGGCCATTAAAACAACAATACGGGTAGCCCTACTGAAAATAGTTGCTCTAAGTACATTCAGTATTCTAACGTCAAGCGCTGTATTTTCAGAAGATATAACAATTCCATTAGAAAGAACCATAGCCACTCAATCAGTAACCCAGTTAGAAATCATTTCAACCGTTAAAACGTTAATGGCTAAAAGTCGCGTGTTATCTATTAAGAAGCAATCTAGCTACTCGAACCCCGATTGTCATCACGTTAAAGCCTTAAGCCAAAATGGCGAGTTTCAAAATATAAAAATCGGTTGCTATATCCAGAAGTTAGCTCAAAACAATAGCAATAATTAGAAACAACCCCATTCAAGCACCCTATAAATAACGCTTTAACTATTAAGTGACTACCGTATAATACCCTAAAAAAATCAATCTATATTTAGCCACAAATAGTAATGGGGTCTCTATGAGAGCACTGGTTGTTGAAGATGATACGGATATACGCGAACAACTTATTGAATCACTTGAAGAAGTAGGTTATGTCGTCGACGCTGCAGCTGATGGGCCACAAGGTCTGTATTTTGCATTAGAATACCCTATCGACATTGCAATAATTGATTTAGGCCTTCCCGAAGTCAGTGGTTTAGACATTATTAAACAGTTACGCGAGAAAGGTAAAGACTACCCCGTTATTATCTTAACGGCGAGAACTCGTTGGCAAAATCGTGTTGAAGGACTCGAAGCAGGAGCTGATGATTATGTCGATAAACCCTTCCACCATGAAGAGTTACAAGCACGCATGCGTGCTCTGCTACGGCGCACGGGGCGTTGGTCACAATCTGAGTTTTCCTGTGGCCCGATTAAGCTGAATACCTCAGAACAACGTGTTTTAGTTGATGATACTGAAGTTAGCCTAACAGCCTATGAATATAAAGTGATTGAACACTTAATGATGCACGCGGGTGAAGTCATTTCAAAGACAGATTTAACGGAAAGCATGTACGATGATGACTCAGATCGAGACAGTAATGTTATCGAAGTTTTTATCAGACGGCTACGCATGAAGCTTGATCCTGACAGTCTCATCAACCCTATTGAAACCTTACGCGGGCGTGGCTATCGTTTTACGCTTAGCCGCAACACTTCATAAAACCTCACGCAATGAGCCCTTGCCCTTTAATTGTAACTCCTAACACGTGAACTCTTTACGTAGCCGACAGTTTTTAAGTGCATTAGCCATTATCGGCCTAGGTGTGCTACTGCTTGGCGGGCTATTGTACTATGTAACGCAGCATAAAATGATTGAGGATGAAAAAAGCAGCCTGAGTAAAGAAGGCAGTGAACTCATGCGTTTTATTGATTTAAAAAATAAAAAATTCATCATTGACCCCCAATCAAAGAATGAATTTTTAGCCTTTCTATTAAAAAATAAGTTCAGCAAACTAGATAGCAACAAGTTTGCCTACATCCAACAAAATAGTACCAATAATATTGTCTGGCACAGCCAATACCCTTTCGAGGATATTAGCGCAAAGCGTTTTGCAAAAGATAAACGAAATGTATTTACTACCTTCCTGTTGGACATGCCCAATAATGTAGAAGGTGTCGATATTTTAAGCCCTGAAGATGCACAAGGAAGAAACACAGCAAAACTGGATGGCACAAATAATTATATTGTTTTTGCGCGTGGCTTTAGTTACAAACCACAGGGCAATTACCAACTCATCTTAGCCAAGTCTGCCGCGAGTTTAGAGAAAAGTCGAGATGACATACTTAAAAATATTTTCTTATTGTTTGTTATTACCAGTATCCTAGTTCTTATATCTCAACTCGTAAGTAGTTACCTAGTCATCACCCCGATTAAACAGTTTGAAGAAGAGATTCATGAAATAGAATCAGGTGATAAACAGCTTATTAGCAAACGATACCCCACCGAACTATCTGCCGTTAAAAGCGCTGTAAATGCCCTTATAAATGCCGAAAAAGGGCAAAAACAACGCTATCGTGATGCTTTAGATGACCTTGCACATAGTCTTAAAACTCCGTTATCCGTGCTCCAAAATGTAGCAGAAAAAGGCCATGACGAGACCGTATCAACGCAAGTTCAGCGCATGGACGATATTATCGCCTACCAGTTACGGCGTGCTGTTGTCAGCGAACATGGCATTATCATCAAACAAGAAGCCGTTCGCCCCGTTATGTACCGCCTTAAAAACTCTTTACTAAAGGTTTATCACACCAAACCTTTTGAATACGTGGTTAATGTGGACGATGTTGCAAAGTGCCGCATGACTGAAGATGACATGATGGAAGTATTTGGCAACCTTATTAACAATGCCTGTCGTTTTTGTGAAAAAATTGTAGAAATCACCGCCACCCAAAATGGCGATACATTAATCATTGATATTGATGATGATGGCATGGGCTTCCCCGATAAAAACCCCTCAGATTTATTACAACGTGGAATTCGTGCAGATAGTCAATCAGAAGGTCAAGGTATTGGACTAGCAGTAAGCACAGAAATTGTAGAAGCTGTCGGCGGGAAAATTGAGTTATTGATCTCACCCTATATTGGCGCTCGAGTCAGGCTACATTTACCGACATAGATTTCCTTGGTAACTTGCCCCCTCACCGGACAGAGGGAACTTAACCGCCCAGGAATGAAGTAAAATCACATGTTCTAAGAACGTGGTTTTGTTTGCACCCAGGACCCAAACTATATGTACTGACAATGCCAAATAACGTGTGATAGTTTATCTAATAGCTACTTTTCTAAAAAAGGCACTAAATTTTCAAACCATTTTTTAGCAATTTTACTTTCTCCAAGCGTATTCGGATGATAGTTATCATGATTATCCACCAATGGTTCATAGCCCTCATGCTGATCCACTAAAACTATGGGTGATTTTTTAGTGCTTTCAGCCTCAGCCAAAACCTCAATGCGTTCATTAATTGCCCTGGTATCTTTACTCTTCATCGGTATGATTTTGGCAAGCAATATAATAACGGCTGAATTATTTTTTCGCAGTTTATCAATGATGCTTGTCAGCTCTTGTATCGTGCTACCATTACTTTGCCCACGATCAAAATCGTTAGTGCCAGCGTGCAATAATACAATATCAGCTTGATAATCATCCAGCCAATCTTCTAATCTAGAATCCAACTCACCTGCTTCCCAAGCCCAGTGACCCTCATGATCTTGATCAAAGTCTTTTAAATTATCTGTAACTTCGCCATGATACTCAGACTGAGATCCAACAAAATCAATGATATAACCTGCATTTTTTAATAAAAACCACAAATCACGGCGATAGCTGACAAAACCAGAACCGCCCTGAGTTATTGAATCACCCAAGGGCAAGACTTTAACAACAGCCTGAGGAAGCTCTTGCACATTAACCACATTATCTTCCTCATTAGATGAAGAAACATCTGTATTCTCATCTATGAAATTCTTAGATTTATTACTTCCACAAGCAATGAGAAAAACAAACATAAAGATAAAAACACTATTTTTATTAAAGAGCTGACGAAAAGTCATAGTAAACCTCAGGCTTAAAGTAACAAGAACTCAAAGATACAACTAGAAAGAGGGAAAGAACAGTATAAAGAGAATATAAAGGAAGAAATATCAGTGGCGTCCCTACGGAGACTCGAACTCCGGTTACCGCCGTGAAAGGGCGGTGTCCTAGGCCACTAGACGATAGGGACACTGATTTTTTATTTTCTGACAAACTAAAAGCATAAAATGGCGTCCCCACGGGGACTTGAACCCCGGTTACCGCCGTGAAAGGGCGGTGTCCTAACCGCTAGACGATGGGGACACATTCTATATATCTATAGTGTCTTAAGGAAAGACTGATCAAATCACTTAATCAGGTTTTCCCTAATAAGACGCTACTTTATGCTAAATATAGGCTGATTATGATAACCAGCCTATATTATTCTGACAAGTCTTTATCATTCTAAGAGTAGAAAAAAGGCTTTACAGCTTTTTATCTACATTCTTCGTTGATAAAGACTCATCCGAATCTTGCAATGATCTTAGCTCATTGAGCTTATTATCATCATTGGGTGAAAACATCACAGACGTTGCTAAACCTGTAAACATAATCATAAAACCGATTGCCACACTAACCAACAACCGTGTCGCCCAAATATCATTACCACCTTGAAACATTAAACCAAAGCCGAAAACTAATCCAACTATCGCCATGATCAAGCCAATAAAAAAAAGGATTTGGCCAAATTTTGCGACTCTTTTCATAATTTATTAAACCAATACTTATTGAATTAATATAAATAAGTTAATACAAGTCATCAAAATAAACTCTACATCAACATGGTGGAGCTAGGCGGGATCGAACCGCCGACCTCTGCAATGCCATTGCAGCGCTCTCCCAGCTGAGCTATAGCCCCATGCCAAAAGTAGCGCGCATTTTGCGGCAAAGTACAATTTGTGTCAACAAAAATGATCATTAATTTTATTTTTATTTAACCTTTATTAGACCTATTTATCTCATTGCTTAACCCTTTTAGTCAGCTTGCATTCAGTTACAAAAAGGTATTCTTAGCGATAATTATTAATCCGTTTATTGGATTAAAATTAATATCATCTGTCTTATTTGAGCAAAGGGGATGACGCTAACCTTGGGGAAAGGTTGGCTTCATAGGTACGACAGTGAGTTAACCACAGGGACTTGTTTAAAACTCTAATGAATCAATTAATGTTTAACCTTATAAAACTAATAACAAGTGGACATCATTTATCGCTCCCACTTCTATTACTATCATCACTATTAGTCACTTCCGCTTTTGCGGGCCCCAATACACGGTCACCGCTTGGCATTAACAGTAACGAAGTAATGGATGATGATGCCAGCATTCCTTTTATCAATGTGTTTAAAAACTCAATCCCATTTGAAGAAGCACGCCCTTGGCTTACTAAAGGTAAAGTTGAATATGATAAGGATGGCTGGCCAAAAAAGTTAAATGGTGGACAAGCAGGCACACGTTTTTTATATAAACTGCCTAAAAATACTGTTCCTGAAGGTCAGTACACTGTTTTATATGACGGAGAAGGCATCATGACCTACAGTGATGATGCTAAATTAGTACATCGAGAAGCAGGCAAAGATGTTATTAAGATTACCGCGGGAAAGGATAATGAATTTCGTGTTAAATTAATTATTAAACACAGTAACCCTGATAACTACCTGAGAAACATCCGTGTACTACTACCAGGCGGCATATGCTCAACCGATCCTTTTAAGCGAGTAAACAGCCAACGACAGTGCCGCAGTGGTCGGTTTATGTCATTTGAAAAACACCATGCTAAACTGATTTTCAACCCCGACTATTTAAATTACATGAAGGACTTTAAAGTCATACGTTTCATGAATATGTCTGGCATTACGCGGAACCCGCTAAAATCATGGGATAAACGCCCTAAAGTAAATAACGCAACATGGGCAGGAAAACAAGGTGTCCGTGGTGCACCGTTAGAAATTATGGTTGCACTGGCTAATAAATTAAATGCCGACCCTTGGTTCAACTTGCCACATCGTGCTGATAATAACTTTATGCGCCAATACGCGTTATATATAAAAAACAACTTAAAGCCAGGATTAAAAGCCTATATTGAGTACACCAACGAGGCTTGGAACACAATTTTCACCCAAGCACATTATATGAAAGACATGGGTGAGCGAATGAATTTGGACGAGGACCGCGACAAAGGTGGTTATAAGTTCTTCTCCTTACGCTCAGTTCAAATGTTTGATATTTTTGAACAAACCTTTGGTGGTACCCAGCGCTTAGTGCGTGTAATGGGCAGTTGGACGGGTTGGACACGCATGTCTGAAATGCTACTATCTTACCGTAATGCATATAAAAAGACCGATGCAATGGCTGTTGCGCCCTACTTCTTCCCCAGTTACGCAGCCTCTAAAAAAGCCAAATCAGTCAATCAACTGTTTAAGTTAATGTATGATCCTAAGGAAAGGTATTCCATCCCTAAAGTCTTAGGTTATATTTATAAAAATTCATTAATCGCAGAAAAATTTGGTGTCGACATGATTGCCTACGAAGGCGGCCAACATCTTGTCGACTGGAAAAGTCGTAATACCACCTCACACCCGACTGCTCTAATGATAAAAGCCAATAAAGATTGGCGTATGGCAAAAGCGTACAGTATTTTTATGCGCGGCTGGAAAGACAACGGCGGTAAAATGTTTGTACAATTTTCAGCACCACGTACCTATCAATGGTTTGGAAGCTGGGGCACCAAGGAATATATTGCCCAACCTATTTCCAAAGCACCAAAGCACCGTGCCTTAATGCAATTTAATCGTCAGCACCCTTGCTGGTGGCGCGGTTGTACTTCTGCCCAAGTAGCACGCCTACAAAAACCTGCGATTAATCCCTCTGCGGGAGTTTATGCCTTAGTAAAGTCAAAGCCGCGGAAAAAACCTAAAAAGACCTTTGCCGACCTGAAAAAGAGCGAAGCTAAAGAACGCATAGCAAAAGCAAATAAAAATCGTACAACTATTGGCATTGCTGTGCCCAAGACTAAAGAAACGGTTGTCGTTGCCAAAGTTGCCACCAAAAAAGCTAAGACTAAAAAATCAACCATCATCAAACCAAAACCCGCTACTGTTATTGCTAATAACACCAAAACCACACCGGTCTGGGGAAGCTTGCCTGTAGCATCAACAACGTCAAACGAGAGCACAAATAAACGCAAGCCTACTGTGACGAATCGCCCTACAAGCATTGCAAAAGCAAGCAAATCTACTGTGAAATTTGATGCCACCGTTCGCCGCTATAACGGCCGTGGCCGCATGTGGTCTAATAAAGATTCTATGCGTCTTAAAAATATTGTCGCAGGTAAAATCAATGGCGGAAGTGACCTATCAGCCGTTTGGCAAACACATTGGGATAATAAATACTTACACGTCCGTGTGGATGCGATTGATGATAAATTTGTCCGAGATTCACGCACACCTTGGAGTGATGATTCTATCGAAATATATATTGATGCCGATGGGAGCCGGGGCACAAAGTTCGATGGTAAAAACGACTATCACCTCATCTATCGCTGGAAAGACAGAAATGTAGGCCTAAGCAAAAGCTCACCTCGAAGAGGACGTTTAGGTATTAAACAAACCATGACTCGCTCTGACCGTGGCTATACTTTAGAGACTTCAATACCTTGGAGCACTTTAGGAGTTCGACCTAAAGCGGGCCAAGCGATTGGTATTGACATTCAAATTAATGATGATGACAGTGGCAACGGTCGTGATGGTAAGTTAGCATGGCATGCCAAAAATGATAGCTCATGGAAAAACCCACAGACTTTTGGACGCTTGGTTCTTGGCATATAATACACAGCTCTAATCACAGCTAATAACTTCTGGAACAAAAATGCGTAAATACAAAGGCTTAATAATAATTTTACTCATCGTAGGTTTTGCAATCGCATTCCCTTACCTTTATAAGCGCTACCAAGCGCATCAAAACTTTAATGTACCCGCGGGCACACCACCCACACCGACACAATTAAAAGAAATTGCCAAAACCAAACAGAAAGCCTCTCCCAAAAAAAACAGTAAAAGCAAAGCTATTTTGGGGCTTAATACCGCCGATGTGCGCGAAGACACCTCTAGCGTACAGTTTTTAAACCTCTTTAAGTCAGCCATTCCCTTTCAAGAAACTATTCCTTGGGGAACCAGCAAAGAGGTTGAATTTGATAATAATGGCTGGCCAACAAAGCTCAATGGCGGTAAAGCTGGCACCAAATTTCTCAACCGATTACCCGAAGGAACCGTAGAAGATGGGTTTTTCACCGTACTCTATGACGGCGAAGGTGAGATTTTTTACGGTAACGATGCACGGCTTATCGTACATCGCCCAAACAAAGATGTAATTGAAATCAAAGCGGGCAAAGATGGCATCTTAAATGCTTCTTTATTTATCCAAAAAACTACCGCTGATAACTATATTCGCAATATTCGAATTCTCCCTGAAGGCGGTATTTGTGAAGGCGCTCCTGATATTCGTGTTAAACAAGCTAATCAATGTGGTACAAAGAAATTTCTTTCATTTGAGGAATATCACCAGCCGTTAGGCGATGATAAGGAAGCCAATAAACAGAGCCTAGTTTTCAACCCAGATTATTTGCATTTCATGAAAGACTTCCAAGTACTCCGTTTTATGAATATGTCTGGCATGACTCGCAACCCTGTTGTTGATTGGTCTAACCGCAATACACAAGATAAAGCCACATGGGGTGGTAAATACGGCTCACGTGGCGCACCTGTTGAGCTTATGGTGGCACTTGCTAACCGAGTAAAAGCTGACCCTTGGTTCTCGATGCCATATAAAGCAAGCGATGATTATATCCGGCAGTTTGCAGAATATGTTCATCAGCACCTTGACCCTGATTTAAAAGCTTATATTGAATACAGCAATGAGGTCTGGAACCCTATTTTCATCCATCAAGATTACGCCATTGAACAAGGTCAAAAGGCTAATTTAGATGAAAACCGAGTCACAGCCGGATACAAATGGTATTCACGTCGCAGTGTTGAAACATTTAAAATTTGGGAGCAAGTCTTTGGCGGACAGGAGAGACTAATACGGACAATCGGCAGCTGGGCAAGCAACCAAAATATGTCTAGTCTAATACTTTCTTTTGAAAATGCTTTTCAATACACCGATGCTATCGCCATTGGACCATATGTTTCTGCCCACCCAAAAGAACTACGCAAAGCAAAAAACGTCGATGATGTGTTCAAACTGATGATGGATAAAACCTCAAAATGGGGGATGCGCTCGATCATCTCTTATATCCAAAAACAAGCCAAAGTAGCAAATTCGTATGGAGTTGATTTAGTCGCCTACGAAGGCGGGCAACATCTCGTAGACTGGGACACTCGCAAGGTTGACGATGACCCGAACCCCCTGCTTTACGCCGCCAATCGAGACCCACGTATGGGTGTGATTTATGATGAACTATTACGTGAATGGCGGCGTGCTGGTGGCAAACTCTTTGTTGCCTTCAGTGCGCCAAGAATTTACAGCTGGTACGGTAGCTGGGGAATTAAAGAACACATCCGCCAACCACGCTCAGAAGCACCAAAATACGATGCTCTATTGCGTTTTTTAGATGATACCTTGCACCCTAAAGAAACAACCAATACAGCCACCCTTACCGCACCAAAGCCAAAGTCAGCCATTGCCGTATCCTATGCCAAAGCTCCCTACCAAATTTGGGACACCAGTAAGCAACGAGCGATTCAATCACAATCAAACAATACTAACCTCAGTGATATTAGCGCCAATTGGCAAGCGAATTGGGATTCTAAACACCTGTACTTTAGCATTGCAGTTAACGATGAAAGTATTGCCAAAGGAGATGAAATTGTTCTCACCTTAGATGCGAGCAAACAACAATCAAAATCGAATAATTCAAAAGCCGATAAAACCGCTGAGGATAATATTGAGAATACTAATAAAACGAACTGGGTGAAAACATTTACTTTCACCCCTTTTGATAGCCTTGGCTCATTGACACACTTCACCAAAACTGATTCAGGCTACGTATTCAATGTTGCCATTCCATGGTCAGCAATACCCTACTTCGCCCAACACAACGTAAAAACGAGTGATAAGCTTCAACTTAACATTAAAATCACGGATGTTGATGAAAATGAAAAAGGCAGCCAAAGTATTTATTTATTGAACGCTAACCAGACATTACCAGAAATTCAATTTAAGCATCGCATGAACTAAGTGGACTAGTTTCATGAATATGCCAAAATTTACTTGTTTACGTATTTTTTTTCGCGCCTTTCGTTGACTTTTTTCTCAATGCTTTGCACGACTCGGATACTAAGTAAAAATGACTAAAAAACCGCTGCTTTTCGTTGAAAAATTTGCTAATAACTCGTTATTAGCTTCATTTTCCGCCTCGATCAGTGAAATTCAGCCGCTTTTTCTTTCGCCACCGATTCATGCAAAGGCCTCATATTAAATGTACTATAATTTATTCAAGCATGGCACCGATTTAACCAACTAGGAAAACTTATGAAATACGGATATACCATAATCTATGTTGAGGACGTATTAACAATACTCTCATTTTACGAAAAAGCCTTTGGCTTCGAACGAGGCATGGTTTATGAAGAGGCAGGGGTAGTTGATTATGCCGAGCTTAAATCAGGGGAAACAACATTAGGGTTCGCATCACATGCAACTTTAGGTGAAATGAACTTTGCAGGAAAGTACCAAAAGATCACCCGTGACGGCAACCCTGTCGGGCTTGAGTTAGTATTTGTAGACGATAATGTTGAACAAGCAACAGCTCATGCTGTAGAAAACGGCGCCGAATTAATAGCCCCCGCAACTGAAAAGCCTTGGGGACAAATCGTCAGCTATGTACGATCAATAGAAGGGACACTAATAGAAATATGTTCGCCTATGCAATAAGCGTTATAAAAACTTATCCCAACCACATAGAGTGCTAATTTCTCCCCACAGAAACAACCGCGTCAGAACCCACCTCTTGCTCACCTTTAAATACTTTTAACATGCCATAAGTCGCTGAGCTTATGCCGATGCTATTAACTTTGAGTTGATATTTAAAATCACCGTTGTGAAACACATAACTTTGATTCCTACCACTACCATCCACCTGAAGCTGACCGTTAAATAATACTAAATCTGGCTTCTGAGAGGTTTTTTTATTTTTAGCCCATGATGTATAACGAAGCTGCCCATTTTTAAGCTCATCAACTCGAATATGAAAACGCTTGGTTTGCCAATCAAGCACTGACTTAGCGTATTGAGAAACACTACGGTGTAATGCTCGACGGCCCTTAGCGCGTAATCGGTTACTCACCATAAGCTCTGTGTGAGATTGGTAATTTATTGCACTAATCTGCCCGTCGTAATTAATCCAAACATCCCCATCACCCAGCATAATTCCGCGCCAGCCAACTTCATCCCAATCTTTTTGAGGTTTTGAATTAACAATAGTGCTAAGTAAATGCTGATCGAAAACATCATTAAACCGCTGGATAAATTCTTTTTCATTTTTAATTGCAGGTAACGGCGCTTCACGTTCTAATGGATAAGAAACAAGCTTAGCAATATCATTAATGTTTTTTCCTTTGAATGCCTGCAGAACTTTTTTTACTAATGGCTCATTTTTAGGTTGAAGTGCAAATACACTGCTATTTGCTAAAGAAAGAATAATCCCTGATAGCAACGTAAGCTGAATGATTTTTTTATATAGTTGCATAATGTATCCCCTTACATTATTTAAGATACCAACACTTTAGCATAAAACTATAATAATTAAAATCAGTAAGATAGCTGTCATAATAATGAGTCTGCTTTAACAATTATAAAGCTTTTTTTAAAACCTAATAAAAATAACTGGTATCTTAAGGAATGACTGATCAAGCCACTAATTTTAAGAATATTAGTTTTCAGATCAATTTTTAAAAAATCACACATAATGTGTCCTGTTTCTATCTATTTTTATATTTTCTTACCCATCAAACCGCCTT
>Ga0256839_1002504_pt1 | contig 20339 bp, 19 predicted proteins | sample 354166metaG_FD_185968 | JGI IMG/M metagenome (GOLD analysis project Ga0256839, IMG submission 185968) | Hydrothermal vent microbial communities from Mid Atlantic Ridge, Atlantic Ocean - 354-166 | ecosystem: Environmental > Aquatic > Marine > Hydrothermal vents | place: Atlantic Ocean: Mid... | reverse complement strand
TGCCAGTCCGCGCCGCGCAATGCGTTCCTCCCTACGTCGGCTGCCTCGTCCCTCGGCATTTTACCGGTCAACTTGTCGGTTCCCGGGGTTTTTCAACAGCCTGCTAGAAACAGACCTCGACCCCGAGATCCCCCTCGCGCTCCAGCAGGTTGACGGCCACGTCCTGGCCGTGACGGCGCAGCAGCAGATCCACCCGCGCATCGCCGAGACGGAGATTGCGCAGCCGCACTTCGTCGAGGAACGCCGGCAAACGCGGATGGACGAGCTGGACGATCCGGGCCGCGGCGTCGATCTGCAGGCCGAGGCAGGATTGCAGGAGGGAGAGAATGGCGCCGCTCGCCCAGGCCTGCGGAGCGCAGGCCACCGGATAATGGGTGGGGCCGGTGGTCGGCTGGCGGGGGAAGCCGCAGAAGAGCTCCGGCAGGCGCCGCAGATCCATGTAGCCGGCGGCCTCGACGAGACCGTTCAGCACCTTGAGGGCCTCGGTCCGAAATCCGTAGGCGGCGAGTCCCCGGGCGACGAGGGCGTTGTCGTGGGGCCAGATGGAGCCGTTGTGATAGGACATCGGATTGTAGCGGGCCTCGCCGACGGCGACGGTGCGGATGCCCCAGCCCGAGAAGAAGCTGGAGCCGAGCAGCAGACGGGCGAGTCGCGCGGCCCGCTCCCGGGGGACGATGCCGGTGAACAGGAGCTGGCCGGCATTGGAACTGCGCACCAGGCAGGGGCGCTTGGCGCCGTCGAGGGCCAGCGCGTAGCAGCCGATCTCCTCGGACCAGAAGGCCTCGTCGAAACGCCGGGCGAGCCGGGTCGCGGCCTCCTCTTCGCGGCGGGCGCGGTCCCACTGACCGAGGACCCTGGCCATCTCGGCGGCGTGGCGGCGGGCCGCGTAGACGTATCCCTGGACCTCGACGAGCGCGATCGGGCCTTCCGCCAGGCGGCCGTCGGCGTGGAAGATGGAATCGGCCGAATCCTTCCATCCCTGGTTGGCGAGACCGGTCCGGCTCGCGCGCGCATATTCGACGAAACCGTCGCCGTCGCGGTCGCCGTACCGGTCGATCCAGTCCAATGCGGCGAGGATGTGCGGCCAGAGCTCCCGCAGGGTGGCGATGTCGCGGGTGCGCTCGAAATACATTCCGGCCAGAAGGACGAAGAGGGGCGTGGCATCGACGCTGCCGTAATAGCGGCCGAAGGGAACCTCGCCGAGCCGGGCGAGCTCGCCCTGCCGGGTTTCGTGCATGATCTTGCCGGGCTCGGCATCCGCCTCGGGGTCCTCCTCGGTCGCCTGGGTGGCGGCGAGAAAACGCAGCACGCCCCGGGCCACCTCGGGGTCGATCCACAGCATCTGCATGGCGGTGATGATGCCGTCGCGGCCGAAGGCGGTGCTGAACCAGGGAATGCCGGCGTAGGGATAAGGCCCCCAGGGGGTGTCGGTGATCAGCATGTAGAGATCGGCGATCGCCCGCCGGATCACCTCGTTGAACAGCTCGTTGGAGGTGGCGATGGCGGCGGCCCGCCCGCTCGCCCGCCGCAGGTTCCGGCGCGCGACTCGCAGGCAGCCGGCGAAGCTCCGTCGTGCCGCCGGGCGGCGGGCCTCGCCCTCTTCCACGTCGATGTGGACGTGGAGCAGGCGCCGGTCGCCTTCGAGGCGGAGCCGCCATTCGGCGGTGTCGGCTCGGAGCCGGTCGGGTGGCGGATCGAAGGTGAGGACGGTGCGTTGCCACCGTCCGTCCCCGGCCCGGTAGCTCAGGACCACGCGATCCTCGCCGACGCGCTCGACATGGGCGCGGCCGCGGCTCTTCGGCCGGTGACCGCGGACCTCGAACAGATCGGCGAAATCGCTGGCGAAGGCGAGTTCGAGGGTGATGTCCAGCGGTTCGGACCGGAAACTCTGCAATCGCAGCCGTTCGAGACAGCTTTCGCCGTGCAGGATGCGGGTGCGCATGATGTGCAGCGTGTCCCGCGGCAGCAGCAACCCTCCCTCCTCGTCGAAGAGGTCCGGGTTGGTGAGATCGGCCTTGAGCAGCAGATTGTCGTCGGTGACCAGGGATCCGAGCAGCAGCGGCCGGCAGCCGGCGACCGACAGGCGGAACTGGGAAAGAATGCGCGTATCACGATAGTAGAGCCCTTCCGGACTGCCGGGGCCGGCGACGATGTCGCCGTAATGGTCGAACAGGCCGAACATGTCCCCGGCCTTGAGGGTCCGGGGACGGCGTTCGAGCAGCGAGGAGGTCGCCGGAATGTAGAAATGGACCAGCGGCGAGCCGCCGGCCCGGGCGGTGATCGGGCTGCTCGGGGCGTGTTCGTCGGAGGGGCGGGGTGAGGCTTCTTCGGGCATCCCTTCAGGCGACCGAAAGCTGCGGCCGGGCGGTTGCCGCGAGCCGCTCGTAGATGGCGAGATAGTCCCGGGCCATGCGGTGGGCGCCGAAGCGCGCCTCGAACCGGGCCCGGATCCGGCGGCGGTCGATGGTCGCGAGCTCGAGCAGGGCCCGGACCGCCTCCGCTTCCGAGGCGACGATGGCGCCGGTGATTCCGGGTTCGACGATCTCCGGCACCGAGCCGCAGTTCCAGGCGACCACCGGCGTGCCGCAGGCCATCGCCTCGATCATCACCAGACCGAAGGGCTCGGGCCAGTCGATGGGAAACAGGAGGGCGACGGCACCGGCCAGCAGCGCCTCCTTGCGCCGATCGTCCACTTCGCCGAGGAAGACGACCTCCGGCTCCCGCAGCAGCGGTTCCACCACTTCCCGGAAGTACCGGCGATCGGCGCGATCCACCTTGGCCGCGATGCGGAGCGGGACGCCGGCGCGACGGGCGATGCGGATCGCCCGGTCGGGCCGCTTCTCGGGGGCGATGCGACCGAGGAAGAGGGCGTATCCGTCGTGCTGTTCCCGCGGCCGATAGAGGTCGAGGGGAAGCCCGTGATGGACGGTACCGGCCCAGCGCAGCGGCAGGTGGCGCAGGGGTTCCCGTTGGGCCTGGGAAATCGACACCAGCGGCATCTGCGGAAACTTGCGGTAGAGGGGCTGCGGGTCCCACAGATCCTGCCGGCCGTGCAGGGTGGTGACGGTCTTCCAGGGGCGGCCCGCGAACAGCGGATAATGCAGATAGTCGATGTGGAAATGGATGATGTCGAACTCTTCGGCGCGCTCGTACACCTGCTGGAGCAGCAGCAGGTGATGCGGCGTGTAGTCGGTGACTCGCCCATCGAGACGGAGGGCGCGTTCGCAGCAGGGAACGAGACGGGCGCTGGTGCGCGAATCGGCGCTGGCGAACAGGGTCACCTCATGGCCGAGGGCCACGAGTTCCTCGGTGAGATAGGACACCACCCGCTCGGTTCCGCCGTAGAGCCTCGGCGGCACGCTTTCGATGAGAGGGCTGACGACGGCGATCCGCATGCGGTTCGACCCTCGCGAACGACCTTCTCCGTTGCCGACGACATTCGCTGTGTGGCGATCGTGGAGCGATCCTGTCGGGATCCCGGGCTCGCGGACCGAAGCCCGGCTTTCGATCGCTCATATAAGCACCGCCTCGCAGGGCCGCAACGGGATGGCGATCGGCCGCGAAGCGGCCGGGGCGGCGCGCTTCAGGCCTCTTCCAGGAGGGCGAAGGCGAAGGCGTTGGCGCTGCCGCCGAAGGGTTCGAGGGCCCGGTTCAGCCGCGCACGGCTGGTGCGCAATCCCTCCTTGCGATCGGCTGCGCGTTTCTCGACCGCCAGAAGTTCGCGATAGAGTGCTTCGACCTTGGGCAGAACCTGCCGGGCCGGAGCCCGGCGGTTGGAATGATGGCCGACGATCCGCCCGGTTTCGTCGAAGGTCGGCGAGACATGGGCGAAGACCCAGTAGTGGTCGCCGTTCTTGCAAAGGTTGATCACATAGGCGAAGACTTCGCGACCGGCCGAGATCTCTTCCCAGAGGAGCTGGAAGATGCAGCGCGGCATCGCCGGATGGCGGACGATGCTGTGGGGCGCTCCCACCAGTTCCCGTTCGCTGTAGCCGCTGACGTCGATGAAAACCCTGTTGGCGTAGGTGATCTTGCCGGTGGTGTCGGTCTTGCTGACGATGGTGTCCTGTTCACGAAAGAATCGTTCTCTGCCGGTCGGCTGCACGAGACGGTGGGCGGGCCGCGTCTTTCCGGCCGGTCGTAGCAGTGCGAGCACCATCGGGCCTCTGGCCTCCGTGAACGGGGGAACGGGAGATCTGCGCCCGAAGGTGGCGCGCAATGGTTGACAGATCCTTAAGACTACCGCGACCCGTAGTCGCAGAACACCGGCTCAGGGGCCGGTGCGCAGGGTCTCGGTGTAGCCGTCGACGGCGATCGCCTGGCCGCTGATCCGCCGGCCCTGATCCGAGCACAGGAAGAGGATCGTGGCGGCGATGTCGGCGGGATCGATGAAGGTCCGCAGCGCGTTGGTGCGCAGATAGCGTTCGCGCACCTCCTCCACCGGCAGGCCGCGGACCCGCGCATCGGCCTCGATCACCCGGTCGATCCGCGCGCCCGCCACCGGCCCCGGGCAGATGGCGTTGACCCGGATGCCGCGGGGCCCGAGCTCCATGGCCAGGGTCTTGGTGAGACCGATCACCCCCCATTTGGCGGTCGAATAGGGGCTGCGGTTGGGAAAGCCGTGGAGGCCGGCGGCCGAGGAGAGATTGACGATGGCGCCGCCGCCGGCGGCCTCGAGCAGGGGCACGGCGCGGCGGGTGCACAGGAACATCCCGTCGAGATTGACCGCCAGACAGCGCTTCCAGTCCGCGAGGGCGAGGCTCTCGATGCCGCCGGTGGGGCCGGCGGTGCCGGCGTTGTTGACCAGGACGTCGAGCCCGCCCAGATGCGCCATCGCCTCGGCGAACAGCCGATCGACATCCGCCTCGTTCGCCACATCCGCCCGGCTGCGGCCGATTTCCGGCCGCTTCGCCGCGACATCCGCGAGCGCCGCCTCGTCGATGTCGCAGAGGTGCACCCGCGCCCCGGCATCGACGAAGGCCTCCGCCGTCCGGCGACCGATCCCGGCGCCCCCGGCGGTGATCAGGACCCGCTTCCCCGACAGTCCCCGCATTCCTCTCACTCCCCCGTTCGGTCGTCATCGTTCATGTTCTGTACAGGGTTCACCCCCGTGAACATCGGCCGTCGCCGCCGCAGGAAGGCGGCCCCCTCCACGATCGCCTCCATCGCCTTCGGCACCATCCGCGAGAGATGGAGAAAACCGTGCAGCACCCCGTCCACCCGCCGGAAGACCACTTCCCGCCCGAGCTCCTCGAGCAGGGTCGCGAGCACCAGGCTGTCGTCGTGGAGGGGATCCATGGTCACCGCCAGGACGAAGGCGGGCGGGGTGGCGGAAAGATCGGAGGAGAGGAGATCGAAGCGGGGATCGCGCGCCGCCTCCGGCGCCGGCAGGTAGCTCGCCTCGTAGAAGCGCATCCGCTCCGCGGTGAGCCCGTCGGTGGCGTTGCCCCACAGGCGCCGGGCGGCGGAATCGGAAAGCCCGTAGACCCCGTAGTAGAGGAGCAGGGCGAAGGGGACCGGACCGCCGCTCCTCGCCAGTTCCGCGGTCACCGCGAGGGCGAGATGGGCACCGGCGGAATCGCCGCCGAGGGCGAAGGGCAGCCCGGCCAGTGGCCCGGCGCCGACCACCGCCCGCACCACCGCCGCGATCTGCGCGATCTGGGTCGGGAACCTGGTTTCCGGGGCGAGCGCGTAATCGACACCCACCACCGGAAGCCCGCTTTCCCTGGCCAGCAGGCGCATGATCCGGTCGTGGGTGTCGAGGGAACCCACCACCCAGCCGCCGCCGTGCAGGTAGAACAGGAAGGCTCCGGGAGGCTCGGTGCCGGGCCGGTGGATGCGGAGCGGCGTGGCGATGCCGGCGGCATCCACCGCGCGTTCCTCGACCCCGGCCATCGCCACCGGCGGCGCGTTCCAGAAACGGCGCTCGAAGGCATAGGCCGCGCGCATGGCGGCGACGTCGCCGAGGGGCACCGACCCGAATTCGGCCTGCAGCCGGTCGGTCTCCGCGAGGGCGGCCAGCGCCTCGGGATCGAGCCGGCGGCGGACGTCCAGTTTCATCCTCCCTCCCCGGATCGGATCAACGCCCCTTCCATACGGGCTCGCGCTTCTCGGCGAAAGCCCGCGCCCTCCTTCCGGTCGTCGCTCTCCTAGAGCGGCTTCACCGCGGGCAGGTCCTCGGCGGCGATCCGGGCGATCTCCCGCGCCCGTTCGAGGAGCCGCGGCGTCTGCGCCGCGCCGGCGAGGGGGCGCGCGCCTCGCCGCTTGACAGCAGCGGGTGTTTGGGCGACAGGTCGGTGTGCTATCCAAAGCGCTTTGGATGGGCGACGACGCGGCGACGCCGGGCGAGCGTCCCGCAGCAGAAGGGAGGGACTTCCATGATCAGCGCGCATGTCCTGCGACGGACGGGAACCGTCTGCCTGGCCGCCGCCACCTTCCTCGGCGCGGCGGTGGTCGCGGCCTCCGCCGGCGCGGAGATCCTGTTCATGTCGACCCAGCTCCGCCCCATCGAGGAGGCGCAGAAGATGCGGGAGGAGATCCTCCGGAACTTCCCGGAGGCGGTCGAATTCGTGCCCGAGGACACCGGGCCCTTCCTCAACCGCATCGAGGCCGAGGGGGAGACCGGCAAGGTCACCGTCGGGGTGATCGGCGCGCTGCACGGCGATCTGCCGCCGGTGGCCCGGTATCTGGACGGGCTCGATGATCTGATGGCCAAGCTGTCGGCCGACCGCAGGTTCGTCCCCACCTTCGTCGAGCTCGGCAAGCTCGGCACCGAGCGTCAGGTCTACGTGCCCTGGATGCAGGCCACCTACATCATGGCCGCGAGCAAAGAGGCCCTCGACTATCTGCCGGCCGGCGCCGAGCTCGACCGCCTCACCTACGGCCAGCTCAAGGAATGGGCGAAGGCGATCGCCGAGGCCACCGGCGAGCGCAAGCTGGGCTTTCCGGCCGGTCCCAAGGGGCTGATGCACCGCTTCCTCCAGGGTTATCTCTACCCCTCCTACACCGGCGGCGTGGTGCGGACCTTCAAGAGCGCCGAGGCCGAGGCGATGTGGGCCGAGTTCCGGGATCTCTGGCGCTACGTGAACCCGCGCTCGACCTCCTACGACTTCATGCAGGAGCCGCTGCTGGCCGGCGAGGTGTGGATCGCCTTCGACCATACCGCGCGGCTGATGAACGCGCTGCGCGAGTCCGACCGCTTCGTCGCCTTCGCCGCGCCGGCGGGTCCCGAGGGGCGCGGCTTCATGCCGGTGGTGGCCGGTCTCGCGATCCCCGAGGGCACCCCCGATCGCGAGGCCTCGGCCCGGCTGATCGACTATCTGACACGGCCCGAGACCCAGCTCGTGACCCTGCGCGAGGTGGGCTTCTATCCGATCGTCGAGGCCGAGCTGCCGGAGGATCTTCCGGCCGGGGTGCGGCTCGCGGCGGCGGCGATCGGTGCCCAGGCGGGGGCGCCGGACGCGCTGCCCTCGCTGCTGCCGGTGGGGCTCGGCGGCAAGGGCGGCGAATTCAACAAGGTCTATCGCGACACCTTCCAGCGGATCGTCATCCGCGGCGAGGGGATCGAGGAGGCCCTCGCCGTCCAGGCCGGGAAGCTGGCCCGGATCATGACCGAAACCGGGGCCCCCTGCTGGGCGCCGGACGCGCCCTCCGAGGGCGCCTGCCCGGTCGAGTGAAGGCCGCCTTGGGCGGGTCTCGAGGGGGCGGCGGGAGGCCCGGGGGTCTCCCGCCGTTTTCCCGGGGCGGAGGCCGTGGTGACCGGTGAGCGGGCGCTTCCCTACCTTCTGCTGGCGCCGAGTCTGCTGTTTCTGGCGCTGCTGTTCCTGTGGCCGCTGGCGGAAGCCTTCCTGGTCGCCTTCAGCGGTCCCGGCGGCCAGTGGTCGCTGGTCAATTTCCGGGAGATGGCGGAGGATCTCAACTTCGCCGACGCGGTCCGGAACACCCTCCTGCTGGTGGCGGTGGTGGTGCCGATCCAGCTCGCCCTCGCCCTCGGCCTCGGGGTGCTGCTGGGATCCCTGGACCGCGGCCGCGACGGCTTCCTCTACATCTGGACGATCCCCCTCGGCATTTCCGATCTCGCGGCCGGCATCCTCTGGCTGGCGATGCTGAGCGAGCGGGGCTATCTCAACTCCCTGCTGGCGGCCCTGGGGCTGGTGGAGGGGCCGGTGCTCTGGCTCTCCTACGAAACCCCGCTGGCCCTGTTCCTCGCGGTGGTGGTGGCCGAGGTCTGGCGGGCGACGGCGATCGTGCTGGTGATCCTGGTCGCCGGGATGCAGCTCATTCCAAAGGAGTACTACGAGGCGGCCGAGGTGTTCGGTGCCGGGGCCTTCCAGCGCTTCCGGCGGATCACCCTGCCGCTCCTGAAGCCGAGCATCCAGACGGCGCTCATCCTGCGCACCATCCTCGCCTTCGAGGTGTTCGCGGTGGTGGTGGTGCTGGGCGGGCGCGACCTGCCGGTGCTCGCCGGCGAGGCCTTCGCCTGGCAGTACGACTATCGGAACGCCGGCGTCGCCTCGGCCTATGCGGTGCTGATCCTGACCGTCTCGCTGGCCGCCACCTGGCTCTATCTGCGGCTCTTGCGGGTGCGCGAGGAGAGCCTCGCATGAAGCCGCGGCGGTTCCTCTATCTGTCTCTCGCCCTGCTGGCCAGCGTCTGGGTGCTGGTGCCCATCTACCTGCTCGCGATCAGCGCCTTCGGCGGTCCGGAGACCATCAACGCCTGGCCCAAGGGGCTGCTGCCGGCGCGGATCTCCACCGCGACCCTGGCCTTCTTCTTCGCCGTCCGCGGGGTGTGGGACGCGATCCTCAACAGCATCCTCGTCGCGGCGCTGACGATGGCGATGTCGATCCTCCTCGGCGCCCCGGCGGGCTACGCGCTGGCCCGGTTCGTGTTCCCCGGCAAGGACGGCTACCGCCTCCTCGTTCTCCTCACCCGCGCCTTCCCGATCGCCATCCTCGCCCTGCCGCTGACCGTGCGGTTCATCGAGATCGGCATCTACGATACGGTCTTCGCGGTGGCCCTGGTCCACACCGCCCTCGCCCTGCCCTTCGCTATCCTGGTGTCCTCCAGCCTCTTCATGGGGGTCCCGAAGGAGCTCGAGGAGGCCGCCTGGACCCTCGGCTGTAGCCGGTTCCAGGCCTTCCGCGAGGTGGTCTGGCCGCTCGCCCGCCCGGGCATCGCGGCGACCATGATCTTCGCCTTCGTGGTCTCCTGGAACGAGGTTTTCGCCGCCTCGGTGCTGACCCTCCGGGAGCGCACCCTGACCGCCTTCCTGCTCACCAGCCTCAACGAATCGCCGCTCCATTTCCGCTTCGCGGGCGGCCTGTTCCTGATCGTGCCGGCGCTGGTCTTCATCTTCGCCGTGCGCCGCTACCTGTTCTCCATGTGGGGGATCGCCAACCGTTAGGACCAACCGCAAGCGGACGACCGCGGATCGATGGCGCGCATTCTCGTCGAGGACATCAAGAAGACCTTCGGCAAGTTCGTGGCCCTGAAATCGGTGACGATGGAGGTGGCCGACGGGGAGTTCACGGTTCTCCTCGGACCCTCGGGCTGCGGCAAGACCACCCTGTTGCGGATCATCGCCGGTCTGGAGACCGCCGACCGGGGCGAGGTCCGGATCGGCGAGCGGCGCGTCGACCATCTGCCGCCGCGGTCCCGCAACATCGCCATGGTATTCCAGAACTACGCCGTGTTCCCGCACATGACGGTGTTCGAGAACATCACCTTCGGCCTGCGGATGCAGAAACGCGGCAGCGAGGAAGAGATCCGCCGCACCGCCCGCTGGGCGGCCGAGCTGGTCCACATCGAGAGCCAGCTCGACAAATACACCGGCCAGCTCTCCGGCGGCCAGCGGCAGCGGGTGGCGGTCGCCCGGGCGCTGGCGGTGCGCCCGCAGGTGCTGCTGATGGACGAGCCGCTGTCCAACCTCGACGCCCTCCTGCGCCTCGAGATGCGGGCAGAGCTGAAGACCATCCTGCGGGAATGCGCCACCACCACCATCTACGTCACCCACGACCAGGTGGAGGCGATGAGCCTCGCCGACCGCATCGCCATCATGCACGGCGGCGAGATCGAACAGTACGACACCCCGCTCGAGATCTACCGCAACCCGGCCACCCTCTTCTGCGGCGGCTTCATCGGCAGCCCGCCGATGAACTTCCTGGAGGCCGAGGCGGTGGCGCCGGGGCGCTGGCGGATCGGCGATTTCGAGCTCGCGGGACCGGCCGAAGGCGCCCGGCTCCTCCTCGGCATCCGCCCCGAGGATCTGGAGCCGGCGGGGGAGGGGGAGCCGGCGCTGGTCGGCACCGTCCAGGTGGTCGAGCCCCTGGGCTCGCATCTGCTCGCCACCCTGCGCCTCGACGGCCGGCTGCTGCGCTTCGCCGGCGACGCCGATCTGCCGCTGCGCCCGGGCGACACCCTGCGGCTCAGGCCCCGCGCCGACCGGCTGCGCTGGTTCGACCCCGAAAGCGAACGCGCGGTCCGTTCATGAGCGGAAACCCGACCGCCGGTCTGCGCGAGCGGGCCATCGCCGTGCTGCGCGCCAACGATCGCGGCGGTTACACGGTCCCCGCCGCCGGCCTCTATCCCTTCCAGTGGAACTGGGACAGTTGCCTCGTCGCTCTCGGCTGGGCGTGCTTCGACGAGGCCCGGGCCTGGCGGGAGATCGAGACCCTCTTCGCCGCCCAGTGGCCGGACGGGATGGTGCCGCACATCGTCTTTCATCGCGACGATCCGGGCTACTTCCCCGGCCCCGGTGTCTGGGCCACCGGACGGGAGCCGGCGAGCTCCGGTATCACCCAGCCGCCGGTGGCGGCGAGTTGCGTGCGCTGGATGCTGGAACGGGCCCGCGACCGCACGACGGCGCTGGCGGCGGCGAGACGGCTGTTCCCGAAGCTCCTCGCCTGGCACGCCTGGTTCCACTCGGCCCGGGATCCCGAGGGCCGGGGCTTCGTCGTCACCGTCCATCCCTGGGAAACCGGAATGGACAACAGCCCGGCCTGGGACGCGCCCCTGGCCGCGGTCGCACCGCCCCCCGATCTCGCCCCCTACGAGCGCCGCGATCTCGCCCATGTCGATGCCGCCCAGCGCCCGACCCGGGCCGAGTACGACCGCTACATGACCCTCGTGCAGCTCTTCCGGGAGCTCGCCTACGATTCCGCCGAGATGGTCGCCCGCTCCCCCTTCCTGGTGGTCGATCCGGCGACCAATGCGATCCTCCTGCGGGCCGACCGCGATCTCGCGGCGCTCGCCGAGATCCTCGGCGAGCGGGCGGCGCTGCCCCGGATCCGAGCGTGGATAGCCCGCGCCGAGACGGCGCTGCCCCCGCTCCTCGCGGATCCCGGAAGCGGTCTCTGGCAGGCCTTCGACCTGCGCGCCGGCCGGCGCCTCGGGGTCCGCACCCACGCCGGCTTTCTCGCCTTTCTCGCGGGGCTCGGCGAGACCCGGCTGGCCGCCACCCTCGACCGATGGGCCGATGCCACGCGCTACGCGCTTTCCAGCGTGCCGGCCGGGGATCCGGCCTTCGACCGCCGGCGCTACTGGCGGGGCCCGGTCTGGCCGGTGGCCAACTTCCTGATCGGGCGCGGAACCGGGGAAAGCGGCCATGTCCGCCTGGCCGCGCGACTGCGGCGCGACACCGCGGCGCTGGTGGCGAGGGGGGGCTTCCGCGAGTATTTCGATCCCCTCGACGGGACGGGGCTGGGCGGCTCCGGCTTCGGCTGGACGGCGGCGGTGTGGCTCGCCTGGGTCGATCAACCGGAACGCGACCGAGGGTCGGACGAAGCGCCCGACCCTCTCAAATAATACCGCGTAATTTTACTGGAAGTTTACTTGTTGACGGCTTCGCGGAGCCCCTTGCCGGGTTTGAAGCGCACCGCGTTGGCGGCGGGAATCGTAATGGTTTCGCCGGTTCTCGGATTGCGACCTTTGCGCGACGGACGATGCGTCACCTCGAACACGCCGAAGCCGGCGATGGAGACTTTCCGGCCCTCGGAGAGGGCCTTCTGAATGCTGGCGAGAACTGCGTGAACGGCCTTGGAAGCGCTGGCCTTGGTCATTCCGGTCGCGTCCGCGACCTCCTTATTCAGCTCGTCCAACGTCATCGAGTCACTCCCGTTGCATCTGCGACTGCACTTTCGCATTATCATAAATAAGATCGGATGCAAACTGTTCAGGACAAATGATTTCGCAGAAGAACATGCCAGAGTGATCGCCGTGACCACAAAACCGTAGCGCGACAAAATGTCTGCGCGACAGAAAAACGCGTAATTCCCGTAGCTTGCGGGAAGGAGTTGAGGTTCAGGATTCGGCGGGGACTCGGGGCACCGCCGTGCCGATCAGACAGTCACGGGTCACGAGCGCCGCCAGCGCCTCCTCGGCGAGCCCTTCGCTGCCCGGTGGTCGCAACGGCAGCACCATGTAACGGAGCTCGGCGGTGCTGTCGTGGACCTCGATCCGGACATGATCGGGCAGCTCGAGACCGAACTCGGCCAGGACCGCCCGCGGCTCCCGCACCACCCGCGAACGGTAGGCCCGCGACTTGTACCAGTCGGGCGCCGCCCCGAGGAGATAGCGAGGATAGCAGGAGCAGAGGGTACAGACGATCACATTGTGGAGCTCGGGCGTGTTCTCCACCGCCAGGATGGGAATGGCACCGGCGTCGATGCCGAGTTCGGCGGCCGCGGCGTTGACATCTTCGAGCAGCCGCGTCCGGAAGGCCGGGTCGCACCAGGCCCGCGCCACCAGCCGCGCGCCCCGGGCGGGGGTGGCGGCGTCGATGGTCTCCAGGGTCCGCCGCAGCTCTTCGCCGGTGATCACCCCCTTGGCGAGCAGGAGATCGGCGACCGCGTCGGTCAGCGCCATGTGCCAGCTGTAGGGACCGTCCTCGATGTCCGGCTGCTTCGGTGGATGCGCATGGTGACCGCCGCTGCTCACGATCCGCTCCCCACCGGCTCCAGCCAGTGTTCGCAGAGATCGGCCACCACCGTGTCCTCCTGCGCCCGAGGGTCCTCGGGCCACAGCTCGCGGCGGCGGAACCGGACCCGATAGACGGGTACCGGCGGCCGGTCGGTACGGCCGTAGGCGAGATCCTCGGGATTGGGCATGGGGCCGATCACCCGGACGATCTCGCCGCGGTGGCCGCGGACGTAGAACGGCGTGCGGACGTGTCCGGGCGGATCCCATCTCCGCACCCGCACCCGCTGTCCCGGACGGTAGCGCGGCCGGACGGTCACGGCGTCGCCTCGCGCCGTGCCCGGGCGGCCTCGATCGCCGCGCCCAGCTCGGCCACCTCGATCACGCCCTTCTCCAAGAGGATGTTGGAGATGGAGGAGATCCAGCGCTCGAAATAGGCGAGCTCGTCGTAGGCGCCGGGACCGAGCTCCTCGATGCCCCGGCGAAGCTCGTCGAGGGTCATCACCCCCTTGCCGACCAGCAGGCGGAGGATGGCATCGACCTTCTTCTCCCAGGGGGCGTGGGCGTGCTCGACGGGTTCGACCGGCCCCGCGGGCAGTCCCCCCATGTCGTGATGCCGACGCACGACCCTCTCCGCCTCCGCCATCCGAGCTTTCGCGCCGGCATTCTGGCGAAGCCCCGGCGGCCGCGCAAGCCTGGCCTGCGAGCCTCTTTTGAGTTTCTTCATTTTAGACGCTTTCTGCTTGAGCCCGCCGCCCGCGCCTTGGCAGATAGGCGGTGGCAGGCGCCCGCCACCGTCCCCGGCAGCCGGCCCGCGCCCGTCGGCCGGGGAGGAACCGTCTTCGAGGTGTTGGAGAAGGAAGGAGACCCCCCATGTTCGCATCCCGCCGGCGCACCCTCGCGATGGTCTGCGCGGGGCTGGCCCTCACCGCCGTTCCGGCGGCCGCCGCCCAGGAAGTCAACGTCTACAACGCCCGCCACTACGGAACCGACGAGATCCTCTGGAACATGTTCACCGAGAGGACCGGGATCCGGGTCAACGTCATCGAGGGCAAGCACGACGAGCTCATCCAGCGGCTGCTGGCCGAAGGTCCCAACAGCCCGGCCGATGTGTTCATCACCACCGATGCCGGCCGGCTCGCCTTCGCCGCCGCCGAAGGGCTCTTTCAGCCGGTCCGCTCGCCGGCCCTGGAGGCGGCGATCCCGGCCCATCTCCGTCACCCGGACGGGCTCTGGTGGGGGCTCGCCATGCGGGCCCGGATCTTCGCCTATGCGAAGGACCGGGTCGCGCCCGACGAGCTCTCGACCTACGAGGATCTGGCCGATCCGAAATGGCGCGGCCGGATTCTCGTGCGCAGCAGCAGCAACATCTACAACATCAGCCTGGTGGCCTCGATCCTGGTCGCCAACGGCCCCGAGAAGACCCTCGCCTGGTGCCGCGGGCTGGTGGCCAACATGGCCCGCCCGCCGCAGGGCGGCGATACCGATCAGATCAAGGCGGTGGCCGCCGGGGTCGGGGATCTGGCGATCGTCAACGACTATTATTTCGCCCGGCTGGCCGCCTCGGAGCGGGAGGCGGACCGGGCCATCGTCGCCGGTCTCGGCGTCTTCTTCCCCAACCAGGAGGACCGGGGCACCCATGTCAACATCAGCGGCGCCGCGGTGCTCGGAAACGCGCCCAATCCCGAGCATGCGGTGGCTCTGCTCGAGTTCCTGGCGACCCCGGAGGCGCAGCGCTACTTCGCCGACATCGCGCTCGAGCATCCGGTCAACCCGAAGGTGAAGCCCCATCCGGTGCTGGAGGCCTGGGGACCGTTCAAGCAGGACACCCTCAACGCCGCGGCCTATGCCGAGCGGGCGGAAGAGGCGATGCGGATCATGGACCGCTGCGGCTGGCGCTGAGCCGCCTCGGCGGTGATCGGAGGCGGGGCCGCCCGGCGGGGCGGCCCTTTCCGTGTCAGGACAGACTCGGCCCGCGCCGGCGCTCCGTCATCCGGCAGAGCATGATCACCGGGACGAGACCGGCGGCGGCGATCAGCAGCGAGGGCAGGGCGGCGCCGTCGAGCCGCTCGGTGGTGGCGAGACGGTAGGCCTCCACCGCCAGGGTGTCGAAGTTGAAGGGCCGCAGGATGAGGGTCGCCGGCAGCTCCTTCATCACATCGACGAAGGCCAGCAGCAGCGCGCTCACCAGCGCCGGCCGCAGGAGCGGGAAGTCGATCCGCCGGAACACCTCGAGGGGCCGATAGCCGAGGGTGCGGGCGGCGTCCTCGAGGTTCTCGCCGATCTTGGCGAAACCGGCCTCGAGGGGGCTGTAGGCGACGGCGAAGAAGCGCACCAGATAGCCGTAGAGGAGGGCCACCAGCGTGCCGCCGATCAGGAGACCGCGGTAGGCCAGGAGATCGGCCAGGAAACCGTCGAGCGCTCCGAGCACGATCAGGATGCCGACGCCGATCACCGCCCCGGGGATGGCGTAGCCGAGGGTCGCGAAGCGGACCAGCGCCGCCGCCAGCGGACCGCGCTCGCGGCGCGCCGTGTAGAGGGCGACGAGAGCGGTGAAGGTCAGCAGCAGGGCGGCCAGGGCGCCGAGGAGAAGGGTGTTGCCGACGAGCTCGGTCAGGCGGGCGAAGGAGGGGGTGGCGCCGCTGGTCAGGGCCATCGCCAGCAATCCTCCCGCCGGCACCAGGAATCCGAAGGCCAGCGGCAGGGCGCAGGCGAGGGTGGCGAGCCAGGCCCGGGGCCCGGAGAGGCGCGGCAGCCGCTTGCGGTAGATGTGGGCGGTGCGGGCGGCGAAACGCGCCCGGCCCCGGAGCAGCCGCTCGCCGATCAGGACCGCGAAGACGAACAGCAGCAGCACCGAGGAAAGCTGGGCCGCCGCCACCGGGCTGCCGAGACCGTACCAGGCGCGGTAGATGCCGGTGGTGAAGGTGCGGACCTCGAAGAAGGATACGGCACCGAAATCGGCGAGGGTCTCCATCAGCACGAAGGCGATGCCGGCGGCCACCGCCGGCCGCGCGAGCGGCAGCCCGACCCGCCGGAAGGCTCCCCAGCCGGTGCAGCCCAGGGTCCGGCTCACCTCGAGGGCGCATTGCGACTGTTCGACGAAGGCCGAACGGGCGAGGGCGTAGACGTAGGGGTAGAGGGCCGCCGTGAGGACGAAGACGGCACCGCCCAGGGAGCGGATCTCGGGAAACCAGTAGTCGCGGACGGTCCAGCCGGTGAGGGCGCGGAGCCAGCTTTGCACCGGCCCCGTGACCTGGAGGAAGTCGGTGTAGGCATAGGCCAGGACGTAGGCCGGCATGGCCAGCGGCAGGAACAGCGCCCAGGCGAAGAGGCGGCGGCCCGGAAAACGGTACATGGTGACGAGCCAGGCGGTACCCGCGCCCACCACCCCGGTGCCCAGGCCCACCCCGATCACCAGCCAGAGGCTGTTCCAGACGTATTCGAACAGGACGGTATCGACGAGATGCGCCCACAGCCCGTCGCTCGGCATGAGGACGAAGCCGAACACCGCCGCCACCGGCGCCGCCACCACCAGCGACAGCAGCAGGCTCGGCAGCAGCCGCAGCCCCCGCGAGGCCGATCGAGGATGGCGATCGCTGCGGGCGAGGAGCCCCTTGCTGTCCCGTGCGAGTTCCGCTGTCGCCATCTGTTCTGTCGCTTGTCCAGCACCCGACGAGGACGGTATCCGGTCCCCGGCGGCCGCGTGGTGCCGACCGGGGGCTTCCGCCTGCGAGATATAAGGGGCGGCGGGCGCCGAGTCGCCCGGTCGCGGCGTGGAATCGTTTTAAAGAAAGACTGGACAAACAGGCGACGAGAAGGGATGGCGGATCGCGGAAGGAAGAGCGGATCGGGCGAGGACCGCCGTGCCGACGCTCCGGACGGGGCGCTCTGCCCGCTCTGCGGACGGTCGCTGGGCGATCCCGCCCGGGCGGAACGGCATCATCTGGTACCGCGATCCCGGGGCGGCCGGGAGACCGTCCTGCTGCATCCCGTCTGCCACCGCAAGATCCACAGCCTCTTCACCGAGACCGAGATCGCCCGCTTCTATCCTTCCATCGCCGCCCTGCGGCGGCATCCGGAGATCCGCGAGTTCGTTCGCTGGCTGGCCGGCAAGCCGCCGCAGTTCCGGGTTCCCACCCGGGCCGCCCGCGGCAAGCGGCGCCGCCGGCGCCGGTTCTAGCCGCCGGGGCGCGGGCGCCGGCCGGTGGCCTCGAGCCAGGCGAGAACGGTGGGCAGGATGCGTCCCACCATCACCTCGACGCCGGCGGCGTTGGGATGGAGCCCGTCGGCCTGGAGATAGCGCGGATCGCCGGCGACGCCCTCGAGGAAGAAGGGATCGAGGGGAATCCCGTAGCGCCGGGCGAGTTCGCGGTAGACGGCGGCGAAGGCGCGCCCGTATGCCTCGCCGAGATTGGGGGGCGCGAGCATGCCGGCGAGGAGCACCGCGGTGCCCGCGCTCCGTGCCCGCTCGATGATGGCGGCGAGATTGGCGCGCATCTGCGGCACCGGCAGCGCCCGCAGCGCATCGTTGGCCCCGAGTTCGAGGAGGAGGTGGGTGGGGCGATCGGCCAGCACCCAGTCGATGCGGGCCCTGCCGCCGGCCGTGGTATCGCCGGAGACCCCGGCGTTCACCACCTCACAGTAGGCGTAGCCGGCGGCGTCGAGGGCTTCGTCGAGGCGTGCGGGGAAGGCCTCCTCCGGGGCCAGCCCGTAGCCCGCCACCAGGGAATCGCCGAACACCACGATGCGACAGTCGGCCGTCGCCCCGGCGGTGCCCGGGAGCAGCCACAGCAGCAGGAGGGTCGCCGCGAGCTTGCCGAAAGGGTGTCGGGAGCGCATTTGGTGCCGGGGACGGCGACGGTGGCGGAGAGCGTACATGCGCGGGCTCGAGATCCGATGATCCGGTTGCAGGGCGTGGAGCTGACCCTATCGGGTGCCGCCGGTCCGGTACAGATCCTGCGCGGCATCGATTTCGAGGTCGAGGCCGGCGAGGCGGTCGCCGTGACGGGTCGCTCGGGCGCCGGCAAATCCAGTCTGCTGGCGGTGATCGCCGGCATCGAGCGGGCCAGCGGCGGCAGCGTCCGGGTGGCCGGGGCCGAGCTCGCGGCGATGAGCGAGGACGAGCTGGCGCGGTTCCGCCGCGATCACCTGGGCATCATCTTCCAGTTCTTCCATCTCCTGCCGACCATGACGGCGCGGGAGAACGTGGCCCTGCCCCTGGAGCTCGCCCGGAGGCCAGAGCCCCTGGCGCAGGCCGCCGAACGGCTCGCCGAGGTGGGGCTCGGCCATCGTCTCGACCACTATCCGGCCCAGCTTTCGGGCGGCGAACAGCAGCGGGTGGCGATGGCCCGGGCGCTGGCCTGCGAACCGGCCCTGATTCTCGCCGACGAGCCCACCGGCAACCTCGATCGGGAGACCGGCGAACAGGTGATCGACCTCCTGTTCGCGCTGCGCCGGCGGCGCGGCACGACCCTCCTGCTGGTGACCCACGAGGCGGAGCTGGCGGCCCGCTGCGACCGTCGGGTGGAACTCCGAGACGGCCGGATCGGTCCATGAGCGGGCCGGGAAGGAGCGGCGGGAGGTGGCTCTCCCTGCGCCTCGCGGCCCGCGATCTGCGGGGCGACCGCCGCGGTTTCCTGGTCTTCCTCGCCTGTCTGGTTCTCGGGGTGGCGACCATCGCCGCCATCGGCATCGCCACTTCGAGCCTGCTCGGCTCGGTGGCCCGGGATTCCCGCGCCCTGCTCGGCGGCGATCTCCTGATCACCAGTGCCGGCCGGCCCCTCGCCGAGGGCGAGCTCGAAAGCCTGCTGCCGGCCGGAGCCCGGCTGTCGCGGGGGGTGCGCACCCACAGTTTCGTCATCGCCGGCGACCGCAGCCTGGCGGTGGCGCTGCGGGCCGTCGATTCCGCCTGGCCCCTCTACGGCCGGGTGGAGCTGGAGCCACCGCTGGCGCCGGCCCGGGCCCTCGCCGGCCGGGGGGCGATTGCCGATCCGCTGCTCCTGAGCCGGCTCGGGATCGCCGTCGGCGATCGCCTCCGGCTCGGCGATCTCGAGCTCGAGGTGCGGGCCGAACTCCGACGCGAACCCGACCGTCTCGCCGGTTTCCCGGACATCGGCCCGCGGTTGATCGTCGGCCTCGAAACCCTGGAGGCGAGCGGTCTCCTGGGGCCGGGGGCGGTGGCGAGCTGGACCTATCTCCTGGCCTTGCCGGAGGCGATGGACGCGGCGGCGGTGGCGGCCGATCTCGACTCCCGGGCGCGGGAGGCGCCCTGGCGGCTGCGGCGGGCGAGCGAGGTCCTGCCGCGGGTGGCCCATTTCGCCGACCCCCTGACGAGCTATCTGACCATCGCCGGGCTCGCGGTGCTGCTGACCGCGGCCCTCGGCATCGCCCTCGCCGCCGAGGCCTATCTCGACAGCCGCCGGCGGACCATCGCGATTCTCAAGGCGGTCGGGGCGACCCGCGGCGAGGTGCTGCGGATCCACGGCCTCCAGCTCGGCCTCCTGGCCGTTCTCGGGATCGTCGGCGGGCTCGCGATCGGCCTCGCCGTACCCTGGTTCGGGCTGCGCTTCCTGGGTGATCTCCTGCCGTTCCGGGTCGATCCCCGGATCGCCCCCGGGCCGCTGCTGCTGGCCGCCGCGGTGGGGGCGGTGACGGTGCTGCTCTGTGTCTGGCGGCCGCTGCTGCGGGCCGGGGCGGTGAGCCCGGCGGGGCTCCTGCGGGCGGTTGTCGCGATGCCGGCGATCGGCCGCCGCGGCTGGCTGCCGCCATTCCTCCTGGCGCTTCTCCTCGCCGTCCTCGCGGTACTGTCGGTACCGCGGCCGGCGATCGGCCTGGGCTTCGCCGTGGCGGTGCCGGCGGCCCTCGGACTCCTGCGGCTGCTGGCCGCCGGGCTGCAGCGCCTCGCCCGCGCCTTCGGACGGCGGGGGCGCGGCCACTGGCGTCTGGCCCTCGCCGCCGTCAGCCGACCCGGCGGCGCCGCCCGGGGGGTGATCGTGGCCCTCGGCGCCGGGCTCGCGCTCCTCACCACGGTGGTCCTGGTGGAAGCGCGGCTGCGGGCCGAGCTCACCGATCGCCTGCCGCAGCGGACCGCCGATCTGTTCCTGATCGACATCCGGCCCGACCAGCGGGGAACCCTGGCCCGGCTGGTGGCGACGACCGAGGGGGCGAAGCTCCTCCAGACCGCGCCGGTGGTCCGGGCGCGGGTGGTCGGGATCGAGGGACGGCCGGTGGAGGTGGAGGCGATCGACGAGGATGTCCGCTGGACGGTCCAGGCCGACCGGGCGCTCACCTGGTGGGCCGTGCCGCCGCCGGGGCAGCGGCTGGTCGCCGGCGAATGGTGGCCGGCCGACTACGACGGCCCGCCGCTGGTCTCGATCGAGGCGCGGGTCGCCGAGGGCTACGGGGTGACGGTCGGCGACCGCCTC
>Ga0256839_1002503_pt1 | contig 20347 bp, 18 predicted proteins | sample 354166metaG_FD_185968 | JGI IMG/M metagenome (GOLD analysis project Ga0256839, IMG submission 185968) | Hydrothermal vent microbial communities from Mid Atlantic Ridge, Atlantic Ocean - 354-166 | ecosystem: Environmental > Aquatic > Marine > Hydrothermal vents | place: Atlantic Ocean: Mid... | reverse complement strand
AAATAACCTTCAAACTGCCCCTGATTTTTACAATAAATTTAAAGATGCATATGGAGAAGAAAGTCAAAACAATGATGGATACTCTGACCCTTTACATCCAAATGGTATTGGATATCAATCTATGGCTAAATGGTGGTTAGAGGTGCTTGGATAACAAGATAAAAGAATTTTTGGTGTATTTAAAAAATTCTTTTAAATACTCTACGTACCATATCATGTCTTAACAACATAGGGTTTCTAATAATTTCTTTTATTAAAATCATTTTGATTTGTTTTTTATACTGTTTATCTTGCAAAAGTGCATAATAAAAAATCCAAGGTTTCATATCAGTTCTTGTCGATAACTGAATTAATTTCCTCACTTGTTCAACAGTGACTTTATCTAAAAAATAAATAAAAGAATCATCGACAACTTCTAAAAATTTGTCTTGAACTTCTGAACCTTTACCTGCAAGTGAGGTAGATGCTCCCTCTCTCCAAATAAGTAACTCATCCATCATTTCAAATCTAAAACCTTTCATAGCAAGATATATCATGGATGCATAATCAAATGGACCTGCTAAAGTAGAAACATTTAAGAAACCTCCTAGTTCAAAAAATGAATCTTTACTATAACAAGTTCCTGATGGTGGTAATCCACCATACATCATCCCAAGTGGTGCGTATTCTCCGACCACTATCTGATTATATGAAAAACCAACTACATTAATATAATTTGATGAAAAATCTCTGAACATACTATTTCCCCAAAGTACATATTTATCAGGGTAACCTCTCTCTTCAACTTTTTTAGCTATAAGTTTCAAAGAGTTTTTTTCTAATTTATCATCAGAATGACAAAATATAATATATTTTCCTAATGCATTTTTTAAGCAAATATTGTGATTTTCAACGATACTCATAGTCTCAGTGTTATTAATGACACGTATTTTTTCATCCTTAAAACTATCAATTATCTTTCCTGTATTATCATTACTTGCGTTGTTTACTATCATAACCTCATAATGAACATCTGTATCTTGATTCAGGCACGAGGCTATAGCTCCTTCTATAATTTTTTCATTGTTATATGTTGGTACTGCAATAGTAAAAAGTATGTCATTCAAATTATTTCCTTCTAAAAATATAATAAAATTTTGTTATTGTATCAACTTTTTATTGTAACTCTGTTAAGAATGTGAAATATTATTTCAGAAAAGATAAAGATTTTTTGACATTTTTTGACAATATTTTTGTTATAATTCATTTATATAAAATAAAAGGGAAAGAGAGACATGAAAGTATTATTATTAGCAGGTGGATTTGGTACAAGAATAAGTGAAGAGTCAGATGTTAAACCTAAACCTATGATTGACATAGGTGGAAAGCCAATTTTATGGCATATTATGAAACTTTATTCGCATTATGGATTTAATGATTTTGTGATATTACTAGGGTACAAGAGTTATGTTATTAAAGAGTATTTTGCTAACTATTTTTTACATCAAAGTGATGTCACTATTGACTTAACTAACAATGGTATGGAAATACACAATAACTCCAGTGAACCATGGAAAGTAACACTACTTGATACAGGGTTAAATACCATGACGGGTGGTCGTATAAAACGTGCTCAAAAATTTATAGGAGATGAACCTTTTATGCTTACATATGGAGATGGTGTTTCTGATGTCAATATCGAGGAACTCGTAGCATTTCATAAAACACATGGTAAAGCACTTACCATGACATCTGTACAGCCAGAAGGTCGTTTTGGTGCATTAGATATTGAAGCTGATGGTCATGTTTCTCAATTTAAAGAAAAACCTAAAGGTGACGGAAACTGGATAAACGGTGGTTTCTTTGTTTGTGAAGCTAAGGTCTTTGAGTATATTACAGAAGGTGATTCTACTGTCTTTGAACAAAGCCCACTTATGAACTTAGCCATAGATAATGAAATATATGCCTATAAACACTCAGGGTTTTGGAAACCGATGGATACATTAAGAGACAAGGTTTCTCTAAATAAAATGTATGATGAAAGAAAAGCACCTTGGATGGTTTGGAATGACTAATCTCTTTGCAGGTATTTACAAAGATAAAACCGTTCTCATAACAGGGCACACAGGATTTAAAGGTTCATGGCTTGCTTTTTGGCTTAGTCAAATGGGTGCAAAAGTCATTGGATATGCACTAGAAGCTCCTACAAACCCAAATCATTTAGAGTTATTAGATTTTGAAATGACATCAGTGATAGGTGATATTCGTGACCAAAGTAAATTAGATGAAACTTTCAAGAAATATAAGCCTGAGATTGTATTTCATTTAGCCGCACAGCCTCTTGTTAGACTCTCTTATGATGAACCAGTAGAAACCTTTGATACCAATGTAATGGGTACGCTCAAAGTATTTGAAGCATGTAGAAAAACGCCTTCTGTTACTGCTATAGTCAACATTACAAGTGATAAGGCTTATGAAAACAAAGAATGGATATGGGGTTATCGAGAGAATGATCCTATGGGTGGATATGACCCCTATAGTGCTTCTAAAGGTTGTGCTGAACTTGTAGTCAACTCTTATCGAAATTCTTACTTTAATTTAAATGACTATGGTAAAAATCATTCTATACTACTTGCATCATGCAGGGCTGGAAATGTTATTGGTGGTGGAGACTGGGCTTTCGATAGGCTTATGACAGATATTATGATTTCTGTAAGTCAGGGTAAAAAGGTAGAAATACGAAACCCCCATGCTACACGCCCATGGCAACATGTACTTGAACCTCTAAGTGGATATTTGGCTATTGGTCAAAAACTCTTAGAAGGCAAAAAAGAGTATGCAGAAGGTTGGAACTTTGGACCAGAGAATGAAGGATCTATTACTGTACAAAAAGTAGTAGAAGCAGTGAAGCAACACTGGGATGAGATAGATTATACTATTTCAAAGGTAGAAAAAAATCTTCATGAAGCAAACCTTCTCAAACTTGACTGTTCCAAAGCAAATATTTTACTTGAATGGAAAAGTGTATGGGACAGTGAAATGACTTTTGAGAAAACAGTCCTATGGTATAAAAACTTTTACACATCAAAAAATGTACTCACTTCTGGTGACCTACAATGCTACATAGATGATGCGAAATCAAAAAAAATAAATTGGGCGATATAATGGAATTTAACAAAACAGATATAGAAGGACTTTATCTTATAAAGCCTCGAGTACTTGAAGATGAGCGTGGAAAATTTATAAAAACTTTTCACCTTGATACACTAAAAGAACATGGTTTAAAAGGAGACTTCAAAGAAGGATACTATTCAACATCACAAAAAGATGTTTTAAGAGGTATGCACTTCCAAACACCTCCCCATGAACATGAGAAACTAGTATATGTTCCTAATGGAGCTATATTAGATGTGGTGCTAGATATCAGAAAAAACTCTCCTACTTATGGAAAATGTGTCAGCCAAAACCTTAATGCATCTAATGGCTATATATTTTATATACCCAAAGGTTGTGCACATGGATTTTTGTCTTTAGAAGACAATACTAATGTAACTTATATGCAAACAAGTATGTATGCACCTAATAATGATGGTGGTATTAATTGTCACTCCTTTGGTTTTGACTGGGGTATACAAAACCCTATAGTGTCTGATAGAGATCTATCTTTTGATGCTTTTTCTGACTTTTCAACACCATTTAATTAGGAATATAAAATGAAAATTATAATCACAGGGAGTACAGGATTTGTAGCAAAGTCCTTAATCCAAACACTTATAAATGAGGGACATGAAATACATGCTATTATACGTTCCCACTCAAATACTGAAGGTATCGCAGATGGCACAAAATTTTATGTAGATAATGGAGATAATCAAGCATTATTAGACTATTTTAATCTTGTAAAACCTAATGGCGTGATACATTTAGCCTCACTGTTTTTGGCACAGCATAATACCGAAGATATTCAATCTCTAATTACATCCAATATTACTTTTGGTACAAGACTACTAGAGGCATCTACTAAATCGTATGTAAAATGGTTTATAAATACAGGAACATTTTGGCAACATTATGAAAATGAAGCGTATAATCCCGTTAATCTCTATGCAGCAACAAAACAAGCCTTTCAAGATATAGCAAAATTTTATTATGAGACAAATGATATAAATTTTGTCACTATTAAACTCAACGATACTTTTGGCGAAGGTGATACCCGAAAGAAAGTATTTAATCTTTGGCAAAATATGATTAAAAACAATGAAACACTTGGTATGTCTCCTGGTGATCAAATCATTGACATATCTTACATTGATGATATTGTTGAAGCCTATACTTTAATGATAAGTCATTTAAAAAATGATAAAAATTTCTCATATAAAGGAGATGCTTTTTCTGTAAGTTCATCTGAGAGGATGCCTCTTAAAGACTTAGCTAAAGTATTTGAAGAAGCTACTAAAAGTACACTAAATATTAACTGGGGAGAACGTCCCTATAGAGATAGAGAAGTAATGATACCTTGGGATAAAGGTCATCCTGTTTTAGGATGGAAACAAAAAACTTTTCTATTGAATGCAATTATAAAACTAAAGGAAAATACAAATGGCTAATAAAACAATAGTATTAGGTGCTGGAATATCAGGTATATCTGCTGCTTACCACTTAGGATTAAAAAATATAGATGCAACTATATATGAAAAGGCCTCTGAATGGGGTGGTTTATGTGGAAATTTTACAATAGATGGTTTTCGTTTTGATAAAGCTGTACACCTTTCTTTTGCAAGTGATGAATACGTACAAAGTATCATGTACAAAGATACACCCTATCATAAACATGCTCCAGAAGCATCTAACTATTATGAAGGCTGTTGGGTAAAACATCCTGCACAAAATAATCTTTTTCCCTTACCAGCAGAAACGAAAGTAAGCATTATCTCAGACTTTATAGAAAATGCAAATAAAGAACATGAAATTACAGATTATGAGTCATGGCTTAAAGCACAATATGGTGATTATTTTGCGGAAAATTTTCCTATGAAGTATACAAGAAAATACTGGACAGTTGATGCTGCAAAACTCTCTACTACATGGGTTGGAAATAGGCTCTCTCAACCGAATATGCAAGAAGTACTTTTAGGTTCTTATACAGATGATATACCTAATGCTTATTATGCTAAAGAGATGAGATACCCTAAAAAAGGTGGCTATAAAAGTTTCTTAGCTACTATGCAAAAAGAGTGTAATATAGAACTTAATAAAGAAGCTATTGCTATTAACCCAGATAAAAAAGAAATTACTTTTAAGGATGGGAGTAAAGAAATTTACGAACATTTAGTCTCTAGTTTACCAATACCGCATATGATTACACTTTTACCAAATGTACCTCAAAATGTTATAGATGCCAGCCAAAACCTTTTTGCTTCATCTGTAGCTATTGTCTCTTTTGGATTTAACAAACCAGACTTAGCTAAACATTTATGGTACTACATTTATGATGAAGATATATTACCTGCACGATGTTATTCACCAAGTATAAAATCTCCAGACAATGCACCTGAAGGATGTAGCTCAGTACAATTTGAAGTCTATTTTTCAAATAAAAAAGATTTGCCACTAGACGGTGATGAACTTATCAAGCATATTGTAACAAAAGCCATAGATATGGATATATTTACAGAAGAGGACATCGTTGTCAAAGATGCAAGAATACTTCCTTACGGTAATGTAGTCTTTTACGAGGGTATGGAAGAAGACAGACAAGTAGTCCTTGACTATTTATCTTCACTTCATATCTATGGGGTAGGACGCTTTGGTCAATGGGCATATTTATGGACAGACCAATGTGTACTTACAGGTAGAGATGTAATTGCGGAGAATTTTTAATTCATGTCTCTTATAGATAAAATAACCATCATAGAACGAAAAAAGCTTGGTGATACGAGAGGCTGGTTTATGAAAGTCATAGATGGCTATGAAGAAGGTCTACCAGATCATACTGGAGAAATATATCTTACCTTTGCTTCAGGATTGAATCAAGTAAGAGGAGATCATTACCATGATAAAGCAACGGAATGGTTTACACTTCTTCAAGGTAAAGCAGAATTAAAGCTTATGGATATGGATACAAAAGAAGAAATCATCATCAGTTTATCTGCGGATGAACCAAAAACGATTGTAATACCACCCAATATCGCTCACGCTTTCCTAAATACACAAGAAGAACCATTTTTACTCTTGGCTTATACGGATGAGCTGTATAAGCCTGTAGATACTATAGCTACGGGTTTATACAAATAAACACTAGCCTATTTACAGATATATTTATTTTCGTTGAAATATTGAATCAACAACCCCCACCCGAGGGTGCGGGGTATGACTCGGATTTAAATTTATTGGCGAGACGTGACTCACGATAAATTAGATTCTAAGTGCTATTTTGAATCGACCCAAGGGTCGGGGAATTATGCCCGACCACATTTAAAAAAACTGTTTTTCTCTTTAACTATAATTTATCCTTTTCTTTTTCGATATGATGATATTTAATCTTTTATATCCACTAATCGCTACCAAATAAATCTCTAGTATACACTTTTGCATCTACATCACTCAAGTCATCAGAACGTCTATTTGCAATGATGACATCAGACATCTGTTTAAATTCATCAAAGTCTTTTATCACTTTGGAATTAAAGAACTCATCCTCTTCTAAAACAGGTTCATACACAACAACTTCAACACCTTTAGCCTTAATTCTCTTCATAATTCCTTGCACTGAAGATGCTCTAAAATTATCTGAACCACTTTTCATTACAAGTCTATAAATACCAACCACTTTTGGGTTTTTTGCAATGATATCATTTGCAATAAAGTCTTTTCTTGTACTATTTGCATCCACAATTGCACCAATAAGACTATTTGGTACATTCTCATAATTTGCTCTTAATTGCTTAGTGTCTTTAGGTAGACAATAGCCACCATAACCAAATGATGGGTTATTATAATGGCTTCCTATTCTAGGATCTAACCCAACACCTTCTATAATCTGTCTACTGTTTAGATTGTGTGCTGCGGCATAAGAATCAAGTTCGTTAAAATAAGCTACTCTCATGGCAAGATAAGTATTTGAAAAGAGTTTGATCGCTTCAGCTTCAGTTGAGTCTGTAAAAAGAACAGATATATCTTCTTTAATAGCACCTTCAACTAGTAAATCTGCAAAAATCTTTGCACGTTCAGACTGCTCACCCACAATAATACGTGAAGGATGTAAGTTGTCATAGAGTGCTTTTCCTTCTCTCAAAAATTCTGGAGAAAACAAAATATTATCACATTCTAATGTCTCTTTTATACCTTTTGTATATCCCACAGGTACTGTTGATTTTATTATCATTACTGCGTCGGGATTTACACTCATAACATCCTTTATGACTGCTTCTACGGATTTAGTATTAAAATAATTTGTTTCAGCATCATAATCTGTAGGTGTTGCAATAATCACATACTGTGCATCTTTATATGCCTGTTCTTTATCAAGTGTTGCCGTAAAATTTAACTCTTTTGTTGTTAAATACTCTTCTAATTCTTTATCTTCAATTGGTAAAATTTTATTGTTTAACATCTCAATTTTTTCTGGTACTATGTCTAATGCTACTACTTCATGATTTTGAGCCAAAAGTATTCCATTTGAAAGTCCTACGTATCCTGTACCTGCGATTGCTATTTTCATTCTTTATTTTCCCTTGTGTTAATTTATATATTATGAAAGTCTATACTAAAATTGTCAAATTATTGTCAAAACTCACCTTTACACTACATATTTTTAATGTAAAAAATGCCTAACTGTTGTAAAGTAAAGCGAAATACCATGTTCATTGGCAGCTTCAATGACTTCGTCGTCTCTTATGCTTCCACCTGGTTCTATGATGGCTTTTATGCCAGCCTTAGCTGCTGCATCTATGCTGTCTCTAAAGGGGAAAAAGGCTTCAGATGCCATAGCTGCACCACTCACATCTAAGCCCATCTCTTTTGCTTTTTTCAAGGCACACTGTGCAGCGTCCACACGGCTTGTCATACCCATACCTACAGCTACCATAGCCGAGTCTTTGACGTAGACTACACAGTTTGACTTGGTAAGTCCTGCTACTTTCCATGCTATCTCTAAGTCTTTCATCTCTTGCTCTGAGGCTGCGAGTGTAGACTGTTTTTTAGCGTTATGTACTTCATTGTCACAAATACAGTCAGCATTTTGGTAGACAAATCCACCATCTACATGCTTGAAGTCATGTGAGTCTTTAGCCATGATGAGTTTAGTACCACCTTGAGAGAAAAGTTTAAGACGTTTTTTCTTGCTAAACACTTCTAAGGCTTCAGGAGTAAAGTCTGCAGCCATGACTACTTCTAAAAAGATTTCGTTCATTTTCTCTGCCATGGGTGCATCTACTATGCCGTTAACTGCTACTACCCCGCCAAAGGCAGATATAGGGTCACATTTAAGTGCATCTGCATAAGCATCTAATAAATTATCGCGAAGTGCAAAACCACAAGGGTTTCCATGTTTTACGATACACACTGCATTTTCATCGCCAAAACTAGAAGCAATTTTAAGTGCGCCATTTACATCATTAATATTGTTAAAAGATGCCTCACCTTTGATTTGTTTGAAGTTGTCTGAGAAATGTAAGTCAAACTCATACAAAGCACCTTTTTGGTGTGGGTTTTCACCATAACGTGTTTGAAAAGACTTTTTACCTGTGATAAATTGGTACTCACCAAAACCATCATTAAATCTACCATTCATATAGTTGGCTATCATACTGTCATAGGCTGCTGTGTGTTCAAAAGCTTTTATCATCAGCCCACGTCTGAATTCAAGTGTGTCTTCTTTGTTTGAGAGAGCAGAAAGTACTGTGTCATAGTCATTTGTATCAGTAACGATGAGTACATCGTTAAAGTTTTTTGCTGCACTTCGCACCATAGTTGGCCCACCGATGTCAATGTTTTCTATAATCTCATCAAAATCTTCTGTACGTTCGATGGTCTCTTTAAAAGGGTAAAGATTTACACATACAAGGTCTATGCCCTCAACGCCTAGCTCTTTTGCTTGTGCTATATGTGCTTCGTTACCACGTTTATGAAGTATACCGCCATGTACGTAGGGGTTTAGTGTTTTTACGCGACCTTCAAAACATTCAGGAAACTTTGTTACTTCGTCTATCTCTATGACCTTGACACCTGCTTCATGTAACGTCTTATAGGTTCCGCCTGTTGAGATGATGTCCCAACCTTGATGCTCTAAACCTTTTGCAAACTCTATAATACCAGCTTTGTCACTCACACTTAGTAATGCTCTCATGCAGACTCCATCCCAAATAATTTTCAACGCAATTATAGCAAAAAATGACTTTATAAGAAGCGTTTAAAAACGCCTCCTAAAAATTATTTGAGTGACGCTCTTACTTGCTTTACTGCTTCAACCATATGTGTAAGACTAGGCTTCACTTCTTCCCACTTACGTGTTTTGAGTCCACAATCTGGGTTTATCCATAACTGTTCTTTTGGTAAGACTTTAAGAAGTAACTTAATTTGTTTTACCATCTCTTCAACTGAGGGAATGCGTGGAGAATGGATGTCATAGACCCCTGGTCCTACTTCTTGCTTGTACCCTACTTCTTTAAAGATTTTGAGTAGTTCATTTCCTGAACGTGCTGTTTCTATGGAAATAACATCTGCATCCATCGCTTCTATGGTGCTTATGATGTCATTAAACTCAGAGTAACACATGTGTGTATGTATCTGCGTCTCTTTGCTTGCTGTACTTACTGAAATTTTAAAATCTCTCACTGCCCAGCTTTCATACTCTGAAATGTTTTCTTTACGTAGTGGGTACCCTTCTTTAAAGGCTGCTTCATCTACTTGTATCATTTTGATACCAGCTTTTTGTAAGTCGTCTATCTCGTCACAAAGAGCTACTGCTATTTGTTTAGAGACATCTGCTCTAGGCATGTCATCTCGTACAAAAGACCAGTTGAGTATGGTAACGGGACCGGTGAGCATACCTTTCATGATTTTACTTGTTTTAGACTGTGCATAAGTCATCCACTCTACGGTCATAGCTTTAGGACGAGAAATGTCACCATAAATAAATGGAGGTTTTACACATCGGCTACCATAGCTTTGTACCCAACCATTTTGACTAAAGCCATAGCCCTCTAGTTGTTCTCCAAAATACTCTACCATGTCATTACGCTCTGGCTCACCATGCACTAGTATTTCTAGTCCACATTCTTCTTGAAATGCTATACATTCATCTATATAGCTTTTCATTTCACTTTCATATATTTCTTTTGAAATGACTGATTTTTTGAAATCTGCTCTTGCTTTTCTTACTTCTGGTGTTTGAGGAAAAGAACCTATGGTTGTAGTGGCTAAATCCTCATATCCCAAAATTTCTTTTTGTATTTTGATACGTTCTTTATAGTTCCCTTCACGTTTCATTTTACTAAAATGTGCAACTCTTTTTTGTACACTTTCGTTGTGAATACGTGCAGAGTGTTTTCTAAGAATATTTGCTTCTATATTTGCATTAAGAGCTTCTCTTTGCTTTTCACTTAGAGATGCATCACCTTCAAAAAATAGTTTAGATACAAGTGAGATTTCAGAGATTTTTTCCACAGCATAGGAGAGCCAGTTTTTTATCTCACTCTCTAACTTTTCTTCATATTTAAGCGTAAATGGTGTATGCAAAAGAGAACAAGAGCTTGAGACGATGATATTTTCTTTATTTACCGTCTTTTCTATCTCTTCTAGTTTTAAAGCAGTGTTACTGATGTCATTCTTCCAAATGTTTCTTCCATCTACCACACCTGCTATAAGTTTCTTTCCTGATTTTTCTATACGTTCTAGAGATTCAACATTCTTCTCTCCATACAAAAAATCAAGACCAATCCCCCATATAGGTGTATGTACCAATACTTTTGTGGCTTCATTTGAGTGTTCAAAATATGTCGTTACAATAATTTTAATATTATCAGAGACTGATGCCAATGTATCATAACAAGGTTTCATAAGACTCAAAACTTTTGGCTCTATGTCTTTTGCAAAAATAGGTTCATCTATCTGCACAGTGATATTCTTATCTAATTTTGCTATTTCTTCTAGTAACGCTTCATATATAGGCAATATTTTTCCAAATAACTCATTACAATCTCCTCTGTCTACTCTTTTTGAGAGTCCTAAAAAAGTGATAGGGCCTATGAGGTTAATTTTAGTTTGTATACCTAATGCTTTTGCCTCCTTATATTCAGCCAGTATTTTTGTGGCATGTAGTGCATAGCTATCTTCAAGAGACAGTTCGGGTACGATGTAGTGGTAGTTTGTATTAAACCATTTTGTCATCTCCATGGCTACTGCCTCTTTGTTACCTCTTGCCATAGAGAAGTAAAGCACTTCGTCTTTAAGCCCTTTAAAGCGTTTGGGTATGGCACCTAGCATGATAGCTGTATCTAAGACGTTGTCATAAAGTGAAAAATCGTTTGAGGCGATGAAGTCTATGCCTGCTTCTTTTTGGTAGTTCCAGTGTCTCTTTTTTAGCATTGAAGCTACTTTTTCTACTTCTGAAAAGTCTGTTTTTTTTGCCCAGTAAAGTTCTAGTGCTTTTTTAAGTTCTCTTTGCTCCCCAATACGAGGAAATCCTATAATATAGTTGCGTGACATGGTTGATCCTTTTTCATTACATAAATAGTGATGCAAACCAAAACTATAGGGTGCTTAGTCCAATATACTAAGCATACCTATAACTAAATGGTTAAAAAAATTTTGATAATAATTTATTTTGAAAGGATAGTAAGTGGAGGATGTACGCCTGTGCGTCTAAATGCATAAAATGTTGTGTAAAATGGACAACGTGGAATATAGTGGTTTAAAAGCAACGCCAATTTTGTTTTGCGTTTAAAATAACAGTTACAATGACATGCTTTTACAGGTATAAAAGAAGAAGAAAGTGTGCTTAATAGCCGTTGTGCTAACGATAACATTTCTTCTCCTTTAAGTATTTGAAAGTATTATAACAGAAAAATTATAAATCTTGCTCTATCGTGCTAGCAAAGGTATTAAAATAAATATCTTTTACTTTCTCTAATGGCAAGGACAAATCATTGATTTTAACATCATTGCCACCTACCACACCAATCATGGCTATGTCTAAGTCTAACTCTTTTGCCATGGCAACCATGGCTACCATATGTACGCTACTTATTTCAATGAGTGCTCTGCTTTGTGACTCATCAAAGATATTACGACTCTGTTCTACGTTTACATACGCTGATACACCTAAGTTTGACACTGCTGCCATTTTAGAAAGTGCGATGGCAATACCCCCTACATTCACATCTTTAGCAGACTTAATGAAACCTAATTTATTGGCTTCTATGACAAGCTCCCAAAGTGCTAGTTCTTTTACATAGTCAAATTCAGGTAAACTACCAACTGTCTCGCCATGTAATGCTTTAACATAAAGAGAACCACCAAACTCACCCTTAGTTTCTCCTACTAGAAGTATTTGGTTTCCTTCTTCTTGAAAGACAGATGGAAGTACTTTATTTTCATCTTCATTGAGCCCTACCATGGCAATGGCTGGTGTAGGAAAGACTGAAACCCCATTGGTTTCATTATAGAGTGACACATTTCCTGAGACTACAGGGGTGTTTAGGGCTAAACATGCTTCTTTGATCCCTTCACAAGCTTGGGCAAACTGCCACATAACCTCTGGGTTTTCTGGATTACCAAAATTTAGACAATCCGTGATAGAAAGTGGTCTAGCTCCAGACATCGCTACATTACGTCCAGACTCTACCACTGCCAGTGCTGCACCTTTACGTGGGTCTATGTAACAGTAACGAGGGTTACAGTCTGCACTCATCGCTAAAGCTTTTCCATTTTCTTTGATGCGTATACATGAAGCATCAAGGCTTCCTGGATGTTTTACTGTGTTTGTTTGTACCATCGAGTCGTATTGGTTATAGACCCAAGACTTGTCTGATACTTCTATGTTTGAAAGCAATGCTTCATAGGCTTCTTGGTCTTTGACTGCTTTAAATCTATCTATGTTTTTCGCATTCATTTCATCTAAATATTTAGGTCTTGCAGTAGGTCTGTCAAGTACAGGTGCTTCTTCACTCACTGGAGCAATGGGCATATCGGCACACTTTTCACCATGCCACATGAGTTCCATACGTGCAGTGTCTGTCACTTCACCAATGACTGCCACATCTAAACCCCATTTTTCAAAGATGGCTATGATAGCTTGTTCAGAGCCTTTTTTTGCACAAATAAGCATACGCTCTTGTGACTCTGAGAGCATAAAGTCATATGGTGTCATACCCTCTTCACGTGCGGGTACTTTGTCTAAATGCATAATGAGCCCTGCACCTGTCTTACCTGCCATTTCAAAGGCAGAAGATGTGAGTCCTGCTGCACCCATATCCTGAATACCCACAATGAGGTCAGTCTTAAAGAGCTCTAAACATGCTTCAAGTAGTAATTTTTCTGTAAATGGGTCACCCACTTGAACGGTAGGTCGCAGTGATTTTGACTCTTCTGTAAAAGAGTCTGAAGACATCACTGCTCCACCTAGTCCATCACGTCCAGTTTTAGAGCCCACATACATGACAGGGTTACCTAAACCTGAGGCAACACCTAAGAAGATTTCATCTGACTTTACAAGTCCTAACGAGAATGCATTTACAAGAATGTTTCCATTGTACGATTCATCAAAACTCACTTCTCCACCGATGGTAGGCACACCCATACAGTTACCATAAGAACCGATACCATCTACCACGCCACGTACCAAGTGTCTTTGGTACTTGGCTACTTCTGAGTCGCCTTTTACTGTACCAAAACGAAGTGCATTCATGTTTGCTACTGGTCTAGCTCCCATTGTAAAGATGTCTCTAAGTATGCCGCCTACTCCCGTGGCAGCCCCTTGAAAAGGCTCTATGAATGAAGGGTGATTATGTGACTCCATTTTAAAAACTGCTGCCATGCCATCGCCGATGTCAATAACACCTGCATTTTCCCCAGGTCCTTGAATAACCCATGGTGCCGTTGTAGGAAAACCTCTAAGGTACTTTGTACTTGACTTGTATGAACAATGCTCAGACCACATCGCAGAAAATATACCAATCTCAACAAGGTTTGGATGACGTCCGTCTAATATACGTAAGATATCCTCATACTCTGTCTTGGTAAGTTTATGATTTTTCAAAACTTCATCTAAATCTTCTATGGGCTGATTAGTTTGTGACATAAAAGGTATCCTTTTGGGTGTGTATTAAGAGTTGCATTTTACTAAAAAAGTGCTAAATAAGGCTTGAAAAGGTAGAATATAGCAGAATGATTTAAAGGCTAGAAATGGACAAAATATTACAAATGCTTGAACTGCAACAAAAACTAAATGATGCAACTAATGGTCTGGGTTGGGAAAATGGTATGACAAAAAATGGAAAAATTATAGACTGGAAACGTTGTACTTACCTTGAATGTGCAGAGCTTATAGAGTCTTACCCATGGAAACACTGGAAAAATATAGATGCCAAGCCTGACTATGCAAATATCAAAATAGAAGCAGTGGATATATGGCATTTCATTATGTCACAAGCCTTAGAAGACTACAAAAGAGATAATCTAGGAAGTATAGACACACTAGCAAATAACATAACATCTTTAGCAAACTTCTCTACATTTTCTGGAGATATTATAGAACATTTTAAAGACAATTATGCACAAATAGAGATGATAGAAGTACTTATGAAAATGCTATTTTGTGGTGCTACTACAGAAAAACTTGTTGAGGCATTTTTAGATGTTGCATCTATTAGTGGACTTAATTTAGATACACTTTATAGGCTTTATATTGGGAAAAATATACTCAACCAATTTAGGCAAGACCATGGCTATAAAAATGGTTCTTATATCAAAATCTGGAATGGGGAAGAAGATAACGTTATCATGCAACGTTATTTGGATGCACATCCAAATTCAAGTCCTCAAGAACTTTATACTGCTTTAAAGTCATCCTATCCAAAGGAGTGATTTTAAGTTAGTCTACTTGACGACTTAAGTCTTTAACCAGTACTTGATTACCATGTACGCTTACATGTACTGCTATACGTATACTCTTTGGTACATCATACCCACATTCTAAACCACATTTTACAGTACCTATCAAGTAATAACTACCACTTGGTACACCATAAAATGCAAACTCTCCATTTGCATTTGAAGCAGTAAATCGTAAATAATTAAATAATCTACTGTCTGCTTTTTCCATTTTATGTCCATCCAAATAACTTTCGTTATACCACTGTTCAGAATAAGAAGTAACAGGATTCAAATAAAGTCTAGTATTTTTTCCTACTATACGTTCTGCAGAACTATTTTTTACAAATATACTACCTTTCACTGTGCCTTTTCCTGCTCGTGAAAGTTGCACATATTCTGATGAAGGGAATGCAATACGTGGCATTTTTTGTGGTGTAACCTCTTGGGTCATCTCTATTTCATTAGTCGTATCGCTAATTTCTGAATCTAAATCTGAAATATCAACATTATCTTCTTCATTTGTTTGTTCTGCCCAAGTGTTGTCTTGTGTGTTACTCACTTCTGGTTCATCAAGTATGAGTTCTCTTTGGACACAGCCAGAAAAAACAAAAAGCATGACGCTTAGCAGAGTAAGGTAAGATAGTATTTTTTTCATTTTATTTCCTATTATTTAGTCATTAATTATACACTATTATTTCTTTTGATTCGTCTTAGTCTTTATCACATCTTCTAGTGTATCTTTTTCTCTTCTATCTGCTGAAAAAGAAGCTCTTTGCTTCCAAAAAGCGGCTTTTTGGGTATCTTGTTTTACCATATCACCTTTTTCATAGTGTTCTGCCAAGTGATATTGAGCATCCGTTTCTCCCTCTTTTGCAAAACGGTGTAAGTTTTTCACCTTACGTTTTTCACCTCTATAATACCTAATCGTATTCAAAATAAAACCTATCAATATAACAATAAGTATAACAATTAAATAAAGTTCAAAATTTTCCATTTCTTTTCCTATATTATTTGCCTAGACAAAATTCCCCAAACATTTTATCGAGTATCTCTTCATTATCATAAGGTTTTGATATAGAAGAAAGTGCTTTTACTGCTACTTGAAGATGATACGAAAAAAACTCTAACTCTCCATCTATTAATGGTTTTTTTGCTTCTACTATGGCATCTTTTGCTTTTTTTACTGCTTCTATTTGACGCGTAGTGATAAGCATAAGTTCTTCTCCTTCTCCTATACTATCTAACAAAGATTCTAGGCAATCCGTCAATGCTACAAATGATTTTTTTGCACTCACTTCAAGAGGAGTGTAGCTACTCAAAAATTTTCTCTTAAATATATGTGATAAATCAGATTTATTCAATGCAACGATGATATGTTTATCTCTAACATTTTCGAGTAATGAGAGTATTTTTTCATCTTCTTCGTCTTCTACGCGTGAATAATCAAAAAGGGCAATAATAATATCGGCATCTTCTATGGAAGAGAGTGAACGTTTAATGCCAATTTTTTCAATCGTATCATTTGAATCACGTATACCTGCTGTGTCTACCAACCTAACAATATGTGTACCTATACGTACTTGTTCTTCTATGGTGTCTCGTGTTGTACCTGCTATTTCAGAGACTATCGCTCTGTCATAATTTAACAGTGCATTAAGCAAAGATGACTTACCTACATTTGGTTTACCGATAATAGCTACTTTAAACCCTTCAATAAGTCCTCTTCGTCTGTAACTTGCATCTACTATGGTCTCAATTTTTAGTGTTAAGTCATCTAGTTGTGTAACGATACTGTGCATGATATCTTCAGGTATATCTTCTTCTGCATAGTCAATAAGTACTTCTGAATATGCCAAAGACTTTAACAAGGCTTCTCTATTATCTTCTACAAAATCTTTCAATTCACCTCTGAGTTGTCTTGCAAGGATTTTTGCAGCATCAACACTTTTTGCCTCGATGAGTTTCGAGATAGCTTCAGCTTCAGTAAGGTCTATTTTACCATTGAGAAAAGCACGTTTGGAAAACTCTCCAGGCTCTGCTAGTCTTACCCCATAACTTAACACAGTGTCAAGTACTTCTTGCGAGACTATCATGCCACCATGACATTGAAACTCTACTATATCCTCACCCGTAAAAGAATGTGGTGCAGCAAAATGAATCAAAATTGCTTTATCTATCAATTGATTGTCTTTCGTGTAAAGCGAAGTGAGGTGAGCGTGTCTTGGCATTATTTTATCTAAATGGGAAAGTTTATTTGCTATACCTAAAGCACCTTCTCCACTTATACGAATAATAGAAATAGATGAAATACCTTGTGCAGTAGCAATAGCTACTATAGTATTTTGAAGTGATGCTTGCTTATTGTCCATTTTACTTGGTATTAAAATCGTTTATGACGACAAATTTTTTGCCATCTTTACTTGTTTTAACTGCTACATATTTATTTGGAAATGCTTCACGTAATTGTTCTAAGGCAATTTGTACCAAAATACCATCTAAAAAACGTGTTTTCCCACGTCCTGTCTTTTCAACACTTTCTATCAATGGTTGGATATATGCTCTAATCATCTCTTGTTGTTTTGTTAAAAACTCTGCAATTTCAAGTTTTATAAAGAGTTCGTATTTTGTATGCAAGCAAGAAAAAAGCATATACGACAATGCGTTATATCTATACCCCTCTTTACCTATGAGTAAAGCAGCATCTTCTCCATCTATAAAAATAAGTGCTGTATTGTCTCTGACATCTACTTCTATGACATCTATATCAAAACAGGCATGTGAGAAGAGTTCTTTGAGCTGATTTTCGATAAGTAACGCCAATTCATCATAAACGAAGTCTTCTTCAAGAACTTTATCAAAAACTTCTTCATTCTCTAAAAAAGATTCTTCAGTCACTCTCTCTTCTGCTTTATATTCTTCTTTCACGACAGATAGTATTTCAGTAGCTGTATCTGTAACAATCGATTTTTCTTGGATTGTCTCATTTTTACATTTAGCCATAATAATGGCATTCTTTTTCAAAAATCCAAAGATACCTTTACTTGGGTGCTGCACAACTTCACATTGAAGTTCAGAAATAGAACATTCTAACACTTTTGAAGCCTCTGTGTATGCCTCTTCAAGTGTCGGTGCTTCAACCTTTTTCATCTACGATTAGCCTTTATTTTTTATGAGCAGCTACTGCTGCTTCTTTTTGTTTTGCATACATATGATTAATGAAATATTGCTGTCCAATAGTAAACAAGTTATTCACCAGCCAATAGAGTACCAGTCCTGATGGGAAATATATGAAGAATACAGTCATGATTACAGGGAAAAACTTAAAGATTTTTTCTTGTAGAGGGTCGGTAAGATTCATAGGCGTAATTCTCTGCTGGAACCACATAGATGCACCCATAAGTATAGGGAGTACAAAATATGGATCCATTTGTGCGAGATCTTCTATCCATAGTATCCATGGAGCACCTTGTAACTCGACTGCATTCAGTAATACACGATACAGTGCAAAAAATACAGGTATTTGCAATATAAGTGGCAAGCAGCCACCCATAGGGTTTGCACCATGCTTCTTGTACATCTCCATCATCTGAGAGTTCATTTTAGCGGGGTCACCTTTATATTTTTCTTTCAATTCTTTCATTTTAGGTGCTAAGTCTTTGAGTTTTTGCATAGACATCATACCTTTGTATGACAGTGGGAAAAGTATAAACTTCACAAGAAGTGTAAATAAAATAATCGCCCAACCCCAGTTTCCTACATAGTTATTTATCCATAAGAGTACTTTATAAAAAGGCTTGGCTAAAAATGTAAACCAGCCAAACTCTATGGCATCTGTAAGTTCAGGGTTAATTGATTTGAGTACTTCATGATCTTTGGGACCTATATATCCACTAACCTTAAGTGCATTGTCGCCTTGAACAAAGATAAGTGGGTTATCATTAGCTTGTTTTAAAATGGAAACATTTAAACCTTTTTCAAAATCAAAAAAGAGTGATGCAACATATCTATCAAAAGATGAAGCTATTTTTGCATTAGAGAACTTTTCATACCCCTCAGCATCACCATCTTCTATAGTAGTAATAATATCATCCGCACCTTTAATAAGAGCACCACGTACAAGCATATACATAGATGTATCTGCTATAGGTCTATGCCCAGGTGTCACGAAAAATTGTGACGGCAAGGAAGTGCTTACACTTACTTCATACTCACCTGTTGGCTTTACCATAATATTTTTAGTGACTATTATATTATTGGAAAGTGTTTGCGTGAGTGTAACAGTCTCCACACCATTTGAAACATCTATTACAGAAGACCCAGTATTTACATAAGGTGTTTTAAATGCTTCATCATTGAGTTTTACATCCGCAAATCTCACTTCTAATGGTTTCACTTTACCCTCACCTATAACTTTAACAGTATCACCATTTTCATCTTTATATTTATCTTCTAAAAGTTCAAATTGAGCTATGCGACCCAACTCATCAATGGTCATTATAAAATGAGTAGACTTTACTGTCGCAAGTACTGTTCCAGTTGTGTGTACTGGAGCAGTATGTTTGACTGTGTTTTCTATTGGTGTGGGTGAAGTGGTGTTTGTCACAGTTGGTGTTTGCTGAGTACTACTACCATCCTTCTGCGTTTGCTGTACTGGTTGAGAAGCAGGGAAAAAGTATCCATACCCCACAAATACAAAAAATGAAAGCACTAATGCCAATAATAATCGTTTATTTAAATCTTGTTGTTCCAAAGTATTACCTTTTCGTTAATCTTCGTTAGTATAGTATTTTTTATGTTAATGTAGAGCACTTTTTGTGTGCATGTAGATACGATTTTTTAATTTCTAAATAGGTCTTAGTTAAGAGTTCTGGTTTTGCCACCAAAACATAAGATCCTGAAGTTATAAGATCTATATTTTCAATAAAATGTGCTCGAAGTAGACGCTTAGCTCTATTTCTATGTACTGCATTCCCCATTTTTTTCGACGCTACGAACCCAACTTTATACTCAGTTCCTTTTTTATAAAAAAGAACAAAATAAGGGGTATGGCACGTATTTTTGGAGCTTTTGTATATACTATTAAACTCTTTTGTGGTTTTAATTCTAGTAAAATGCTTTATTTTGCTAATAATCTGACACCACTAAAGCATTATACAGCTAATCTTTTTCTGCCTTTTGCACGTCTTGCAGAAATTATTTTTCTACCATTTTTAGTTTTCATTCTTGTTCTAAATCCGTGTGTTCTCTTTCTTGGTGTGCTATGGGGTTGGTATGT
>Ga0256839_1002502_pt1 | contig 20348 bp, 19 predicted proteins | sample 354166metaG_FD_185968 | JGI IMG/M metagenome (GOLD analysis project Ga0256839, IMG submission 185968) | Hydrothermal vent microbial communities from Mid Atlantic Ridge, Atlantic Ocean - 354-166 | ecosystem: Environmental > Aquatic > Marine > Hydrothermal vents | place: Atlantic Ocean: Mid... | reverse complement strand
GAACTGGCGGCCCTGCGGAGGTTTTGTTCCAACCGGCACATATGGCCGATTTAGCGGCTTTCATGAAAGGTTTGCCCGCGGATATTCCGGTTTTGCCGATCGGTGTCTGTTCCAACATGATTATTCGCGATGGTGGCATCAAAGGTGTCGTGATTCGGTTGGGGCGTGGGTTTAACGGGTTTGAGGTCATGGCGAATGGCAACATTCGGGCAGGGGCCGCAGCACTTGATGCGCAGGTGGCCAAGAAGGCGGCGGATGAGGGTTTTGACCTTGCATTTCTACGGACTATTCCGGGCAGTATTGGTGGCGCAATCAAGATGAACGCTGGTTGTTATGGCGTTTATATGGCGGATATTTTTGTCAGTGCCACCGCTGTTACGCGGGCAGGGAAAGTCGTTACGCTAAAGCCTGAAGATATGGATTTCGACTACAGGCACTCCGCATTGCCGGACGACACCATGATCGTGCAGTGCGTTTTGAAAGCACCGAAGGGCGATCCAACGGCGATCCATCGAAAGATGGAGGACGCCTTGGCGCGACGCGCTGAAAGCCAACCGACGAAGGAACGCTCTTGTGGCTCCACCTTCCGAAATCCTGCTGGGTTTTCGTCAACTGGGCAAGCGGATGATGTGCATGATCTGAAAGCGTGGAAGGTGATCGAGGATGCAGGGTTGCGCGGTTACCGGCTTGGCGGGGCGCAAATGTCTGAAATGCATCCGAATTTTTTGATTAATACGGGTAACGCAACGTCAGCGGATCTTGAAAATTTAGGCGAATTTGTACGAAAAAAGGTTGCCCAAAACAGCGGAATAACGCTAGAATGGGAAATTATGCGTGTAGGTGAAAAACCACCCACGTAATTGACCCCAAAAAGCCATAAGGCGCGGGGCAGATTGAGGCGGTTATGTCGAGCAGGACAGTCAACCGCATCGCAGTGTTATTAGGTGGTCCGTCCGCCGAGCGGGAAGTCTCGCTTGTTTCGGGCCGTGAATGCGCAGTTGCGTTGCGGGAAGAAGGATTCGAGGTGGTCGAAATCGACGCGGGGGATGACCTTGCGGCGCGACTTCTTGATGTTTGCCCTGATGTTGTTTTCAACGCGCTCCACGGTCGGTGGGGGGAAGACGGCTGCGTGCAAGGTATGCTAGAATGGTTGAATTTGCCCTACACACATTCCGGCGTTTTGGCATCGGCATTGGCGATGGACAAAGACCGCAGCAAGCGGACATTCGCAAACGCCAACCTACCCATTGCAAAAAGTATTTTAGTTGATCGAGTTGCCGCCAGCAATGCACACCCGATGGACCCGCCTTACGTTGTTAAACCGAACAACGAAGGGTCGTCCGTCGGGGTGTACCTTGTTAGCGAAGGGGCCAACGCGCCTGCAAAATTGTCGAGCGATATGCCCGATGTTGTGATGGTCGAAGAGTTCATACGCGGTCGCGAGTTGTCCGTCGCAGTTATGGATGACAAAGCCTTGACGGTTACGGATATTTTGACCTCCGGTTGGTATGACTACGACGCGAAGTATATGGACGGCGGCTCGACGCATGTGGTGCCTGCTGACTTGCCCAAGGACGTTTTTGCCGCGTGTCTGGATATAGCCGAGCGCGCCCATAAAGCCCTTGGTTGCAAGGGGGTGAGCCGCGCGGATATTCGATGGGATGATGAACGCGGCGTTGATGGTTTGATCTTGTTAGAGGTCAACACACAGCCCGGAATGACGCCAACATCACTGGCACCTGAACAGGCTGCCCATTGTGGAATTGATTTTGGTAAATTTTGTCGTTGGTTAGTGGAGGATGCATCATGCGCGCGGTAGTTCCATACGCAGACCCGTCGCCGTCGTTGCTTCGGTATCGGTTTGAAAGACTGTGGTTGAAACCATCTATTCGTCAACTGGTGCGCCTGTGGTTGCCTTTGGTCACGGCGGGTTTGGTCATTTTCTCGGCCTCCAACAACGAAGGTATTCGTGAGTTTTTCCAGACCAAAAGCACACAGATGTATGAGGCGATGGCCGCGCGGCCAGAACTTCAGGTCACGCAAGTGATTTTCCCTGGTGTGTCCGACGATTTACAGCAGCAGATTTTGACTGTGACAGGATTGGAATTACCCGTCAGCTCGTTGAAGCTCGATGTGGCTGCGCTTAAACTTGCGGTGGAAACGCTAGATGCGGTTGAGACGGCGCAAGTCAGGGTTCTGGGTGGCGGTTCACTGGAAATTCTAACCGTTGAGCGCGACCCTGTTGTGGTTTGGCGCGACGGGGATGTGTTGCGCTTAATTGATACCGAGGGGCGACGCGTGGCTGATATTGCGCGGCGGTCGGCCCGTGTAGATCTTCCGCTGATCGTTGGTCTTGGTGCCGAACTGGAAGTAGGCGAGGCGATGAATCTTATGCGCGTGGCGGACCCGATTTCCGATCGTATTCGCGGCTTGGTTCGCATTGGTGAGCGCCGCTGGAATTTGGTGCTGGATCGTGGGCAAACGATTATGTTGCCCGAATTTGGCGCCGTCAGTGCATTGCGCCGCGTCATGGCGCTGCATCAAGCCGAAGATTTACTAAGCCGCGACATACTATCTGTCGATATGCGCAATGCCGACCGCCCTATTTTACGCCTAACCGATGAAGCCATTTCCGAGTTACGCCGTTTGCGTACCGAAGTCCGAGGAGAAGATGCATGACCCCTAGTCTTTTTGAAATGCAACGCGAAATGCGCACCCGCCGCGAGGCCGCTGTGCGCCGTGGTGTTGTCGCCATTCTGGACATCGGAACCTCGAAAGTTGCGTGTCTGGTCTTGCAATTTGCACCGAACGTGAATGCAGAACCCAACAGTTCAGATGCCGTGACAGTGCCGACGATGGGGGCTTTTCGTGTTGTTGGCGTTGGTACGACCCGTTCGCGCGGTGTGCGTTTTGGTGAAATTGCGGTGATGGATGAAACGGAAAAAGCCATTCGCACGTCTGTGCAACGCGCACAGAAAATGGCGGGGCTTCGCGTTGACGATGTGATCGTCAGCTTTTCTGGCGGACGCCCAAGGTCTTATGGCCTTAGCGGCGAGATTAACGTTGAAAATGGCGAAGTAACCGAGCGTGACATCGGGTACGCAATGGCCGCCTGTGATGTGCCGCCTTATGGCGCAACCCGTCAGCCAATTTCGGCGATGCCGGTTAGTTTTACGCTGGACCATCAGTCAGGTTTGTCAGATCCGCGCGGGCAGATTGGCACAAAACTGGCCGTTGATATGCACATGCTGACCGTGAACGATACGGTTGTGCAGAATTTGCTGAACTGTGTGAAGCGCTGTGATCTGGAATTGGCAGGCTTGTCCTTGTCTTCTTTCGCCAGCGGTCTTTCCAGTCTTGTCGAGAACGAACAGGAACTTGGTGCTGCGTGTATTGATATGGGGGCAGGTTCTACGGGGATTTCTGTGTTTATCAAGAAACAGCTGATTTATGCGGATGCTGTTCGTCTTGGTGGCGATCACATTACCAACGATATTCGCCAAGGTTTACAGGTTGATGAAATTGTTGCCGAACGCATCAAGACGTTGCACGGCGGTGTTGTTGCCACTGGCGTGGATGATCGCGAAATGATCGAGGTTCCAAACCCGATGGCGCAATGGGAAAATGACCGTCGGCATGTGTCGCGCTCCGAACTTATCGGGGTTATGCGGCCTCGTGTTGAAGAGATTTTGGAAGAGGTGCGGGAACGCCTAGATGCATCCGGTTTCGAGTATTTGCCAAGCCAACAGATCGTTTTGACGGGCGGGTCGAGCCAAATTCAGGGCATAGACGAGCTTGCAACGCGTGTCCTTGGGCGTCGTTGCCGGATAGGTAAACCAATTCGGGTTATGGGACTGCCACAAGCCGCGACCGGGTCGGGTTTTGCCGCGGCGGTCGGTCTGGCTTTGCATGCCAGCCACCCTCAAGATGAATGCTGGGATTTTGAAATGCCGGCGGACCAGATCGGCACGCGCAAAGTGCGCCGTGCTATGCGCTGGTTCCGCAATAACTGGTAATGGGTATGTAGGTGGAAAATCGCCGAAAATACCAAATAGAGGGGTGCCTACAGGATATTGTAGGAAAATCCACGAAAACTGGTGACGAACAGTTAAGTTTAGGTTACGATCAGGAATCAGCAGAACTAAATTTGAAATCCCCATATAAAGGGGAAGTATAACAGGCGGAACTTATCATGGCTTTGAACCTTAGCATGCCGGATCAACCCGATCTGAGACCTCGTATTACAGTATTTGGAGTTGGTGGCGCGGGTGGTAACGCGGTCAACAATATGATCGAAAAAGCCCTTGAGGGTGCGGATTTTGTTGTCGCGAATACTGACGCGCAGGCTTTGCAACAAAGCAATGCTACGACCAAGCTTCAGATCGGTGCCAAAGTTACCGAAGGTCTTGGTGCAGGGGCGCGGCCCGAAGTCGGCGCTGCGGCTGCTGAAGAAAACCTCGAAGAAATTGTCGACATGCTGGCTGGCGCGCATATGTGCTTTATTACGGCTGGTATGGGCGGTGGTACCGGAACGGGTGCTGCGCCGATTATCGCGGCTGCGGCGCGCGAATTGGGCGTTCTAACCGTTGGCGTTGTTACCAAGCCATTCCAGTTTGAAGGCGCTCGCCGGATGCGGCAAGCCGAAGAGGGTGTGGCGGCTTTGCAAAAAGTTGTTGATACGCTAATTATTATTCCAAACCAGAACCTGTTCCGTTTGGCGAATGAAAAAACTACATTCACCGAAGCTTTCGCAATGGCGGATGATGTTCTTTACCAAGGTGTTAAAGGCGTTACCGACCTGATGATACGTCCGGGCATTATTAACCTCGACTTCGCCGATGTGCGCTCCGTAATGGACGAGATGGGCAAAGCGATGATGGGCACAGGCGAAGCGTCTGGCGAAGACCGCGCCATTCAGGCCGCCGAGAAGGCGATTGCTAATCCGCTGTTGGATGAAATCTCGTTGCGCGGCGCGCGCGGTGTTCTGGTTAACATCACCGGCAGCCATGATCTGACGTTGTTCGAATTGGACGAGGCCGCAAACCGTATTCGCGAAGAAGTTGACGCAGACGCCCACATCATCGTGGGCTCGACGCTTGATCCATCCATGGAAGGTGTTATGCGCGTTTCTGTCGTCGCGACAGGAATTGACATCGCCGAGGGTGTAAACCCTGTGCATGCCCCGCGCCGCAGCATGGCGGAACCGCTGGTGTATGAACAGCCCCAAGCGGCGGAAGTTAAACCTGAAGTTTTTGCAGAACCTGTGATGTCGACGCCTGAACCAGAAGCTGTAGCCGAAGACGAAGTGCCCAGCCTTGGGACATTGTTCGATGAAGCCCCCGTAGACGAAACGGTGGAGATTTCAGAGGCAGCAGACCCATCCGTTGATGCGTTACGCCGCTTGCGTGCCGCCGTTGCCAAAGTTCCGGTTGTTGAAGAAGAGCCACAGGTTGAAGAAGAACCTATCGCGGAGGCGCAGGGACGGTTTGCGATTAACAACCTGATTAACCGCATGACGGGGCACGGCCCGAACACGGATGCGGCAGCAGTTCGCCGTCAACCACCGCTTCACGAGCAAGAAACGCAGACCTATGAAGACGTCAACGATGAAGAATTGGATCGCGTTGAGATTCCGGCATTCTTGCGACGCCAAGCTAACTAATTAGCATGTATTTCAATGAGATGGGCGCTTGAACTTCAAGCGCCCATTTTCGTTTTTCGGCATGATGTTGCTGAATATGACAGATGTTGCAAAACGTCACAAAGATTGAGTTGCCCTGCACGTCAATCAGCATTATTCCGGTATAAATAAATTTACTTATGGATATTGCGCGTGCAAACGACACTAAAATCAACATTTGAAATGGTAGGTACGGGGCTTCACTCCGGCCGGCCGGCGCGTTTGCGCCTAACACCTGCGCCTGCGGATTTCGGGGTTGAGTTCCGCCGTGTTGATATCACGGATCGCGACAACCGCGTTCCTGCGCGATTTGATTTTGTGAATGATACGCAGCTTTGCACGCGCCTAAGTAACAGTGCCGGCGTCGAAATCGCGACAGTTGAACACCTGATGGCAGCATTGGCCGGATGTGGTGTTCACAATGCGATCGTCGAAGTTGATGGGCCGGAAGTGCCGATAATGGATGGTAGCGCGGACCGGTTCGTTAAAGAGATCTTGGCGGTTGGTGTTATTGAACTGAATGCACCGGTTAAGGTTTTGCGGATACTCAAGGTGATTTCCATAACTGACGGCGATGCTTTTGCCGAGCTTTCTCCAAGTGATGACTTCGAGATTGATTTCGAAATTGCATTCGCGGACCAGGCTATTGGTCAGCAGCAGCACACCCTGAATATGAAAAACGGCAGTTTTGTCCGCGAGTTGAGCGATTGCCGTACCTTCTGCATGTTCTCGGATGTTGAGTATATGAAATCCATTGGTTTGGCGCGTGGTGGTTCTTTAGCCAACGCTGTAGTCATTGATGACGGCAAGATTATGAACCCCGAAGGCTATCGACGTGAAGACGAATGTGTCCGGCATAAAATGCTCGACGCGTTGGGGGATTTGGCCCTAGCAGGCGCGCCGATTGTTGGGCGCTATCGCGGGGTTCGTGCGGGGCACCGTATAACAAACCTATTGTTACGTGCCGTTTTTGCGGCACCGGATTCCTTCGAAATTGTGGAAGTGAACGACCAGCAATCCGCGTATCTACCCGGTGTTGGCCTAAGCTATGGCGACCTGGAATTGGCGGTTTAGGGTTATCTGTGCCCTTCGATCCGTAAGAATCCTTTTTCCCGTCAAAATCCTGTGGTAATCCTTCTTGCAAGGAAATGGTTTCAGACGTGAAGCCACGTAATTTCGAGGAATAGTATGTCAGGCGTATTTCAAGGTATCCGTGGTTTAGCGTTTATTTCGGTTCTGTTGATCGCGGCGTGTTCAGGGCGTGGGCCCGCGCAAGTAACCGAAGGCACTCCTGTTGCTCAAATCATGGCATTGGCCGAAGCTGAAGCGGCGCGCGGCAGATATAAGAGCGCTGCCGAGTACTACAATGAGGTCGAGCGCCTGCACCCTTATTCCGTTGAAACTAAATATGCTATAATTGGTGCGGCCAAAGCGTATCGTGAAAAACAGATGTACCCTGAAAGCCGTGCCGCGGCTGCGCGGTATCTTGATTTTTACCCAACCACAGCCGAGGCGCCTTTGGCGATGTATCTGATCGCTTTGTCCTACTATGACCAGATTATCGACGTGGAACGCGACCAGCGCAATACCTTCCGTTCCCTACAGGTTTTCAGCGAGTTGATCGAGACGTATCCCGGTACGGAATACGCGCGCTTGTCTGAAGAAAAATTCGGCATTGCGTTGAACCAATTGGCCGGAAAAGAAATGGATATTGGGCGATACTATTTGAAGCGCGGGCATTACGTTGCCGCCATCGAACGCTTCCGCGTGGTGGTGGAAGATTATGGTAATACCTCCCAAACACCCGAAGCGATATTCCGTCTAGTCGAGGCGTATTTGTCGCTTGGCCTAACAGGCGAAGCAGCAGCGGCGGCAACACTGTTGGCGGCGCAATATCCGGGCAATAGCTGGCAACTTGATGCGGCTGCACTGATGTCGGGCGGCTGATTTCGGTGCGCTTGGGGAATAACTAGACATGCTCCACGCGCTATCAATCCGTAATATTTTGCTAATTGAATTCCTTGATCTGGAATTCCAGTCCGGCCTAAACGTTCTGACTGGCGAAACAGGGGCGGGTAAATCCATCCTGCTAGACTCGCTGGGTTTTGTGCTTGGATGGCGGGGGCGCTCCGATATTGTGCGCCAAGGTGCGGGCCAAGGCGAGGTTACGGCCGAGTTTTCTTTGCCGGCCGGTCATCCCGCCCATGCGGTGCTGTCCGAGGCGGGATATTCAGCCGAAGATGGTTTGATCCTGCGACGCACCAACAACCCGGATGGACGTAAGCGTGCGTATATAAACGACAAGGTTTGTTCGGGCGAATTGTTGCGTGCGCTGTCCGAAACACTGGTCGAGATCCACGGCCAGAATGACGATAAAGGTTTACTTGATGTTAAAGGCCACCGGATGCATCTGGACAATTTTGCAGGTGTTAATGATGATGTGGCGGCGGTGCGCGCGGCATGGCGGGACTTGGCGTCGGCACGTAAAACCCTGATAGATGCAGAAACCAAGCTGGAGGAAGTGTCCCGCGATGCGGAATTCCTGCGCCACTCCGTTGCTGAGCTGGATGATCTGTCGCCAGAGGTTGGTGAAGACGAGGTTTTAGACACCCAACGCCGTTTGATGCAGGCCGCCGCTCGTATCCGCGAGGGGATTTCGAAGGCGTTGAATGCCGTGTCGATGGATGGGGCCGAGGGGGCCATGTCTGACGCGATCCGTTGGCTAGAGGATGCCGCCCCGCAAGCTGGTGGGCATCTGGAAGAGCCGGTTGAGGCGTTGGGGCGCGCCCTGTCAGAAATGGCTGACGCGCAGCGCGGGATTGAAGATGCGCTATCCGCGCTCGATTTTAATCCCGCAGATTTGGAGCATCTGGAAGAACGGCTTTTTGCAATTCGGGCATTGGCGCGAAAGCACGATGTTTTGCCAGATGACCTGGCCAAAACGACCGAGGAATTTCGGGCGCGATTAGTAGAAATAGATACCGGTGCCGACCATATTTCGGAACTGCGCGAAGCGGTGGCGAAGGCGGAACAGGCTTACAACACGCTCGCGGATGGCCTTTCGGCAAATCGCCGTACGGCCGGTCAGCGCCTCGATAAGGCGATGATGGCGGAATTGACCCCACTTAAAATGGAGCGCGCGGAATTCACGACGCATGTGAGTGATGCAGATCAACCGGGGCCAGAGGGCAAGGACCGTGTGGTGTTCAAGGTGGCGACCAACCCTGGCGCACCGTCCGGTCCGATCAACAAGATAGCCTCGGGCGGGGAGCTGTCACGGTTCCTGTTAGCCCTAAAAGTTTGCCTGACTTCCCGCGCCTCAGGGTTAACCATGATTTTTGATGAAATTGATCGCGGAGTCGGCGGGGCGACCGCCGATGCGGTAGGGCGCAGGCTTGCGAACTTGGCAGGTGGTGGGCAGGTTTTGGTCGTTACGCACTCGCCACAAGTGGCGGCCCTTGGCGGGCATCACTGGCGGGTTTCCAAATCTGACGACGGGCAAAACACATTGACGGATGTGTGCCCGCTTAACGCCGCTGAACGGGTCGATGAAATTGCGCGAATGTTGGCGGGTGACACGGTCACAGCCGAGGCACGCTCGGCTGCTGAAGTTCTTCTGGCTGGTTAGATTGGCATCGGGTGTTCGCGATGAACCGCTTGGATGTCGGCCATGGCATCTTCTGACAATACCAAATCCGCAGCTTTCAACGAGTTTTCCAACTGCGCATTGGTGGTCGCGCCAAAGATTACTGAAGCCATGAATGGCCGTGTCGTACAAAACGCCAGCGCCATTTGTGTGGGATCCAAGCCATGTTTATTTGCAACCGCTAGATAAGCATCCACCGCAGGGAAGGCATATTTGGTTAGCCGTCCACCAAGGTTTTCAGAAAATGTTCTGCGCGAACCGGCAGGTGTAACATCGCCCTGATATTTACCCGTCAAGATGCCTGCGGCAAGTGGTGAAAACGCCAACAAGCCCACATCCTCGTTTATACTCAACTCCGCCATATCAAGGTCGTATATCCGGCACAACAGGCTGTATTCGTTCTGGATGGAGACCATGCGCGGCAACCCTTCGGCCTCCGCGATTTCAAGGAATTGCGAGACACCCCAACAGGATTCATTCGACGTTCCGAAGTGGCGAATTTTGCCCTCGTCCACCAATTCGCCCAAGGTTCGCAAGCATTCCGTCATGTGATCGCGGGTTTTGTTGCGATCCTGCCCGCTGGGATCAAATGACCAGTATTTACGGAAATGGTACGAGCCTCGATTGGGCCAATGGAATTGGTAAAGGTCAATGTAATCGGTTTGCAGGCGCTTCAAACTGCCCTCCACCGCTTCGCGGATCGTGGCAGGGGATATATCTGCACTTTCTTCGCGCCCTCGCATAGCGCCGCTTCCACCACCAACAACTTTGGTGGCAATAATAACATCATCGCGCCGCCCAGAATTGGCGATCCAGCTGCCGATGATTTCTTCGGTGCTACCTTGGGTTTCCTTACCCAGCGGCGTCGTCGGGTACATTTCAGCCGTATCAATGAAATTAATCCCATGATCGAGCGCAATGTCGATCTGGCCGTGCCCTTCGCCCTCGGAATTCTGGGTGCCCCATGTCATTGATCCGAGGCACAGCGTGCTGACCTCGATGTCTGTGCGGCCTAATTTTTTGTATAGCATGGGTTTTCCTGTTTGTTGCGTGACCGAATACTGCAAGGAAAACAGGGGCGGTCAAGCGAAATGCTGGAATAAACCACAGGTTAGAGCACAAAGCTGGGCGCCTTGGGTTGTGTCGAGGGGCGTGGCTGCATACATCTGCCCTTATGAAAAAGATTATTAAACGCTTTAAGCCTAAACCAACCGTACCCGTAATCCGCCTGAATGGCGTGATTGGCGGTGGCAGCCGTCTTGGCGGGCCAGGCCTGAATGACACGGCACTTGCACCCGTAATTGAGCGCGCCTTTTCCAAAGGCAAACCCAAGGCCGTGGCGCTTGTGATAAACTCCCCCGGGGGATCGCCTGTGCAATCAGCCTTGATTGCCGCGCGCATTCGTCGTTTGGCGGATGAAAAAGAGATTAAAGTTTACGCGTTTTGCGAAGATGTTGCCGCATCTGGTGGATACTGGCTGGCGACCTGCGCGGATGAGATTTACGTGGATGGCAGCTCGATCATCGGATCAATTGGTGTGATTTCGGCATCCTTTGGCTTTAGTGAGCTGATGGAGCGCCAAGGCGTTGAGCGCCGCGTTTATACTGCTGGTGAAGACAAATCGATGCTGGACCCGTTCCGCCCCGCGAAAGACGATGACATCGAACGTGTGAAGACGCTTCAGAAGGTTATCCATGATAATTTTATCGCGCAGGTAACTTCGCGGCGTGGTGATCGGTTAACGGGTAAGGATTTGTTTACTGGCGATATCTGGGTGGGGGCGCAAGCTGTTGAAAACGGGCTGGTTGACGGGGTTGATCATCTGGTTCCTAAAATGAAGGCGCTGTTTGGCGATGAGATCCGCTTGCCGGTTCACGGGCCTAAACGCTCGTTCTTAAGCAAGTTCGGGGCCGCAAGTGTTATTTCGGATGTGGAGGATCGCTTGAACTGGTCCCGCTTCGGCCTGTAAGGTGCTATCATGATAAAAGCTGTTTCCATATTTTTGATTGTAATTCTGGCACTCGGGATATTCGGGAAACTTCGGATATTGAAACTCCGTAAACCTCGTGATCTGCCGCGTGCAAAAAAGTGCAAAACCTGTGGCAATTATTTGATTGGCATCGATCCATGCAAATGCGAGAAAAGCGCTAAGTAAGCGTCGTCTGAAGGGACAGCAATAATTACATGGATATCCTTTTAGTTCTTGCTGGTCTGGTGATCCTGCTTGTTGCAGGGGATTTTTTGGTAAAAGGGGCGGTGTCCCTAAGCTTGCGCCTTGGTATTCCCGCTCTGATTGTTAGCTTTACCATCGTCGGATTCGGCACATCAGCGCCGGAATTACTGATCGCGATTCAATCTGCCCTTGAAGGCGTGCCTGGAATAGCACTGGGGAATGTGGTGGGGTCAAACATCGCCAACGTTTTGTTAGTACTTGGTGTTCCGGCACTGTTTTTCACACTTGATACACGCCGCTGCGACACCAAACGCACTTACATCCAGATGATAGCCGCATCACTCGTGTTTATTGCGCTGGCCTTTTTGGGGCCATTCCATATTTGGCATGGAATTATACTATTGGCATTATTGGCCGCGATGCTTGGCGACGCTTTCCATTCTGCGCGCAAGGCGCGGCGATCTGTGAACATTGATAACGCCACCTCCGAAGAATTGTCAGAATTGGAAGACGCAGACCCGAATATGCCGATCTGGAAGGTTTCATCGTATATGATTGCAGGCATTATCGGCCTGCCGTTCGGTGCGGATATTCTGATCGAGGGTGCGTTGGGTATTGCCCATGATAAAGGCATTTCCGAAGAAGTTGTGGGCTTAACGATTGTTGCGATTGGTACGTCTCTGCCTGAACTGGCGACGACCGTCGTTGCCGCATTACGTCGCCAAGCGGATGTAGCGCTGGGGAACGTGATTGGGTCAAACATGTTCAACCTGCTGGCCATCATGGGGATTGCCAGTTTCTTTGGCCCGCTGGAAGTTGCCCCTCGCTTCTTGAATAGCGATTTGTGGATTATGCTAGCTTCGTCGCTGGCACTCGCCTTATTCGTGTTTTTTCGGTTGCAACTTTCCCGCATATGGGGATTTATATATTTAACCGCATATGTGGTGTATATACTAGCAATGCTCAATTAACCGGAGGATCATATGGCGGCGTTAATTACCGGAGGCGCGAAGCGGCTGGGCCGTGCCATGGCTTTGCATTTGGCCTCGAAGGGGCATGATGTCGTGATCCACTATTCCAGCAGCGAAAGCGATGCTGAGGCGACTGCAAAGGCGGCCCGCGCGTTTGGCGTTAAGGCCACGATTGTGCATGCCGATTTGCTGGATACCGAAGATACCGAAACCTTGGTTGATAGGGCCGTCGCAGCAATTGGATCGCCTTTGGACGTGCTGATCAATAATGCCTCGATCTTTGAGTATGACACACTGGAAACCGCCACCCTTGAGAGTTGGGATAGACATATAAACTCCAACTTGCGCGCGCCGGTGTTCCTGACACAAGCGTTTGCAAAGCAGGTTTCGAAGGCCGTAAAAGACGAAAACAACGAGCCGGTCGCCGGGGCCTGTGTGATAAACATGGTTGATATGCGGGTGCGTAAACTAACGCCGGAATTCGCGACTTATACCTTGGCGAAAGCGGGGCTTTGGGCGTTCACGCAAACTGCGGCGCAGTTCTTGGCCCCGGACATTCGCGTTAACGCAATCGGCCCCGGACCAACGATGCAAGGTACGCGGCAGACTGCCGAACATTTCGCCAAGCAACGGGCCGCGACGATACTGGAACGAGGCTCGAACCCCGATGAAATTTGCAAAGCGTTGGATTTTCTTCTGGAAATTGACGGTTTGACGGGGCAGTTGATTTGTTTGGATGGCGGCCAGCATTTAGCTTGGGAAACACCAGATGTGCTGGGTGTTGAGTGAAAAATCCAGCCATTTCAGTAGGCTAATTATTTTGTTTGAAGACCCGACATAAAAAAACTTTTCCACTTGACCGATGACTTTGACCATTTAGTAACGATTCTGTTAACTTTATCAGTAAATTAGACTGTGAATATTATTAATCAAGTAATTACAATGACTTAACAAACTGCCTATATTTTAACCAAATGGTATTCCCTTCAAGTATTGCTGGATAATTCGTTAAAATCGGAATTTTACCAACAGACTTATCCACAGGAACGGTGGACATGTTTTCTCTTGAAATATACTTGTGTTGCATGCAGCAACGCAGGAGAATCGGTTTAGAGCGAGGCGCGCGGTTTCAGTGAGTGAAAAACACGAAAATTCAGGGTTCGAGGAAGAAGGCACTGCGTTAAGCGATGGGGCCGCCGAAACTGGTTTCAGAGTCGTCCAGAAGTACCTGAAAACTCTGGATAACAGTCCGGGCGTGTACCGGATGCTCAATACCAAAGGGGAGGTTTTGTATGTCGGCAAGGCGCGAAATCTTAAGAAAAGAGTGTCGAGTTACGCGCGATTAACCGGACACACCGCGCGGATCGGGCGGATGATCGCAGGCACGGCGCAGATGATGTTTCTGACGACAGAAACGGAAACCGAGGCATTGTTGCTTGAGCAAAACCTGATCAAGCAATTAAAGCCGCGCTATAATGTGTTGCTGCGTGACGATAAGAGTTTCCCAAACATATTGGTGACCACGGGCCATGAATTTCCGCAGGCTATGAAGCATCGCGGTTCAAAAAAACAGAACGGTAAATATTTTGGGCCGTTTGCATCGGCAGGTTCAGTGAACCGCACGTTGCATCATTTGCAGAAGGTTTTCTTGCTGCGAAATTGTTCAGATTCGATATTTTCGGCGCGGACAAGGCCGTGTTTGCAGTACCAGATCAAGCGGTGCTCGGCGCCCTGTGTTGGCAAGGTTAGCGAAGAAGAATATCGCGCCACCGTTCAGGATGCGATCCAGTTTTTGTCGGGGAAATCGACGGCTATTCAAGAAAGCCTCGCCAATCAGATGGCCGCGGCGAGCGAGGCGATGGAATACGAAAAAGCCGGTTCCTTGCGTGACCGGATCAGCGCGTTGACGGCGGTGCAATCATCGCAAGGTATTAACCCGCAAGGCGTCGCGGAGGCGGATATTATTGGGCTGCACCAAGATGGCGGGCAGGCGTGTGTTCAGGTGTTTTTCATTCGTGCAAACCAGAACTGGGGGAATCGCGCGTATTACCCAAGGACTGGTGCAGGGGCTGAGCCTGCTGAAATTCTTGAGGCCTTTATCGGGCAGTTTTACGGCAACAAAACTCCGCCGCGTTTGTTATTATTAAGCCACGAGGTCGAGAATTCTGACTTGTTGGAGGATGCATTAAGCACACAGCTTGGCCGCAAGGTGGAGCTGTTAGTGCCGCAGCGGGGCGAAAAGCGAAACCTTGTGGAGGGGGCAGAACGCAACGCGCGGGAGGCTTTGGCGCGCAAGGTGTCCGAAACGGCGACGCAGGCGAAACTGTTGTCCGGCTTAGCAGAGGCATTCGGGCTGGATGAGCCACCAGAACGGATCGAGATTTACGACAATAGCCATATTTCAGGAACAAACGCGGTTGGCGGCATGGTGGTTGCCGGGCCGGACGGCTGGATGAAATCCAGCTACCGCAAGTTCAACATCAAGAACACAGACCTGTCACCGGGTGATGATTTTGGCATGATGCGGGAGGTTCTGGACCGCCGTTTCAAACGGCTGATAAAGGAAGATCCGGAGAAAAAAACCGATCTGTGGCCAGACTTACTGCTGATTGACGGTGGTAAAGGACAAGTTTCGGCCACGGTTTCGGCACTTGGCGCCCTTGGGGTCGAAGGTGTGGCTATCATCGGGGTGGCCAAGGGTGAGGATCGTGATGCCGGCAAAGAAGAGTTCCACAAACCCGGCCAACGCCCCTTTGCCTTACCCCACCGCGATCCGGTTTTGTATTTTGTGCAACGGATGCGGGACGAGGCGCACCGTTTTGCCATTGGTGCGCATCGCACGCGGCGTGCAAAGGCTGTTGGGGCCACGCCGCTGGATGATGTGCCGGGCGTAGGTGCGACGCGCAAACGGGCGTTGCTGGCGCATTTTGGCTCGGCCAAGGCGGCAACACGGGCGGGGTTGGCAGATTTGAAAGCCGTTGACGGGATTTCCGACACGTTGGCCGAAAGCATCTATGGCTTCTTTCATAGCGGCGATTAATCCGTTAAGCATACCGAAACGAATAGGAGATATCATGCGCTGGAACATACCAAATATTCTAACAATCATGCGCCTTCTGGCCGCCCCGGGCGTGCCGCTGGCCTATGTGCTGTTCCCAAGCCCGATGGCGGACTGGGTTGCACTGATTTTGTTCGTGGGGGCGTCTTTTACAGATTTTCTTGATGGATACTTGGCGCGCAAATGGAACCAGATGAGCAATTTTGGCCGGATGCTGGACCCGATCGCCGATAAGGTTATGGTGATGATCGCGCTGGTGGTAATTGTATCGTTATCTTCGGGCAATTTGCTGGTCGTATGGCAATGGCAAGATTTCCTTATCTTGATTGCAGTTTCCGTGATTCTGTTCCGCGAGATTTTCGTGTCTGGCCTTCGGGAATTCCTTGGCGCGCAGGCCTCCACGCTTCAGGTTACGAAACTGGCCAAGTGGAAAACGACCTCGCAAATGGTTGCTGTTGCGGCGTTACTGCTGGGGCATATGCTGCAATTCTATGTGGCTGGCGGGATGTTCGGCATGGAGGCTGATTATGCGTGGGCTGTAATCGACGGCGATATTCAGGACGATAGCAATTTGTGGCTGCTGTTCCAATCCTTCAAAATCGCGACATGGGCGGGCCTGGGATTGCTTGTGTTGGCCGCGATGCTGACATTAATCACAGGGTTCGATTATTTCCGCAAAGCGTTGCCGTTCCTGAAGGAGGAAACTTGATGCAGGTTTTGTATTTCGCATGGGTTCGCGAGCGTATCGGTGTGCCGCGTGAAAATGTTGAAACAACGGCGAAGACCGTGGGGGAATTGGTGGCTGAATTGCGCGGGCGCGAGCAGCGTTACGATCTTGCCTTTTCGGATATGAGCGCCATTCGTGTGGCCTTGGATCAGGAGTTGACCGATTTAGACGCCTCGCTGGATGGTGTGCGCGAAGTGGCCTTCTTTCCGCCGATGACAGGGGGCTAGGATGTCCGTTAGTGTGCAGTCTGACGACTTTGACGTAGGGGCCGAAATCATCGCGCTGTCGCAAGGGCGCACGGATATTGGTGCGGTGGTAACCTTTACAGGGTTGGTTCGGGATGTGGCTGGCGGTGAAAAAATCGCCGATATGGAGCTGGAACATTACCCGGGCATGACCGAAAAAGCTTTGGCGAGTATTGAGGCCGAGGCAAACACCCGTTGGGAATTGCAAGCCACGCGTATAATTCATCGCTATGGTAAACTGAAATCCGGGGCGCAAATTGTGTTGGTTGCAACAGCATCGCCACATCGCGGGGATGCTTTTGAGGCGGCTGAATTTATCATGGATTTCCTAAAATCGCGCGCCCCTTTCTGGAAGAAAGAAGGCACGTTGGGCGGTGGCAAATGGGTTGATGCCCGTGACGCTGACGAGGACGCGTTGAACCGCTGGTCCTAATGGCCGCGCAGTTCTTCGACTTCGGTACGCCACGCTTCGGCCTCTGTACGCCATTGTTCGCTTTCGCGGCGCGCATTGCCCAAGCCTGTCATTGCAGCCTCTAGTTCAGCGTGGAGCTGGCTCTCGCTGTTGCGAGCATTACGTTCTATTTCGGTAGCGTGCGCTTCGGCGGCGGCTTGCGCAGCCTCGGCTTCGCGCATGCGGGCGACGACTTCGTCGGATGCCATGGGGCCAGTTGTGTTCATACGGTCAAAAAACCAGCGAACGGTCCAGCCGATAATTACGGCCACAACCAGTGCGGAACCGATTATCAGGGTTAGGTCAGTTCTGTCCATCTGTCGTTTCCTCTAGAAATTTGAAAGCGATGCGCCGATTTTCTTGACGCCCTTCCTCGGTTTCATTATCAGCGATTGGCTGGGTTTCACCATAACCAACGGCCGTAATGGTGCCCAGTAACATGTTACGCGCCAGCAATGAATCCAGCACCGCATCGGCACGGTTTTGGCTTAGATTAAGGTTCATTTCCTCACGGCCCTGGCTGTCCGTATGCCCACCAATTTCGAACGAGGCTTGGTTGCAGCCGTTAAGAATGGTGACGATTTTGTTGATTGTTTTAACGGACGCGGATTCGATAACGGCCGAGGATGGCGCGAACAGAATCTGGTTCTCATCCAACAGCGCAGAAATCTCGGCTTCGCATTCTTTGCCGCTGGGCTGATCGTCTATAACTGGCTCGGGGATGATTTCTTCGACTTCGATTGTGAACCTTGCGCTGGCGCCAAACCCTGTTTCAAGTTTAAGAAGAATTGCGTCATAAAGCCCTTCGGTTTCACCGGTACCTGTTACCGTCACTGTTTCTTCGGTGACCGCGATGTTGCCCTTGGTCAGCATCGACAAAACGTCCAGCGCAACCAGTTGTCGCGTCGTCCAGCCATGTGGCGCGAAATCGGCAATTTTGCTGATATCCTCGACAGCGTTGTAGCCAAACTTGGCCTCGGCATAGGTCAACAACGTTTGTTTTGAGATATCGTCAATTGTCACGCCTGTCAGAATAACAGTTCCGTCATCACGAAGTTGGGCATGGAAGTTGGGGCGTGTGTCAGCATCAGCCACAACTTCGGCTTCTGGCAACACGCCTTGCAACGAGTACGCTTCGGGTAATGTCTGGCGCAGCGATTGCACGATGGCATTAAACGTCTGCGCATCAAACTCTAGAGGGGCGGTTAACGTGATACCTGAATCCTGCATTTTGAAACTGCCACCACCCATGTTGGCTACGGCATCCATTCCCGCAATCGCAACATCGGACCAACTGTCCGTGGGGGCGCCAAGGCCGATATCACAGGCCGAGGCGTCAGACGCGCCAAGGCGTTTGGCGGCGTCCACGATGCGTGCCGCGCCATCTGGCGTAAGCGCGTTGCAAAGCAGCGTCGTTCCGGTTTCGCTCACATCAAATGATAACGTATAGGGGGCAAAAATTGGACGCGGGGCGGTTATGTCGATCGACAGCGATACCCCCTCTGGCTTCATGGATCGCAGTTCTCGTTGTAGCGACTGTTTTTCGGCGTCGCTTTTAACAACGGCGGTAACCATGACTTCGCCAGACATAATGCTGATTTTGGCGCGTTCTAGTCGCGTCATGATTTCAGCACCAAATTGCAAGGCAACAGCCCACCCTTCAGGCGCATCCCACGTGGTGGTTTCTTTCATGTCGATCAGCGAAACACCGTCAATATTTGCAATCGCATCGCGGATGATATCGCCTTCACGCTCACTCGGGGTGATTCCTATCAGCGAAATATCTGCATCGCTGCGAAGGATTTCCAAGGTGAAATAGGGGGCAACGGCGGGGATGCTTTCTTCGACATCCATCAGGTTGCGGATGCGGGTTACAGAAACCACGCCGGAAATTGCGTCAAAGGCTTGAATGCGCTTGCGTTCATCAGGGGCGGTGCCGGTAAGTAAAACGAGCGTACCGTCCGTTTCAATCTGCGCCCAGTTTTGCCCTGAAGCGATCAGCGCCGATTTGGAGTTCCGTTCAGTCGTGTCTTCTAGTGCGCTCACAGCAAAGCTGGCAACCAGCGCCGCAGCGGCAATACTTGCTAGAAATCCTGTTGTGGCAAATGCAATGGCGGCAGGGCGCATGGGACCTCGGGTTCGTTTGGTTGGCTGTTTCTACGTGATGAATTCGGGCAGGGCAACAGAGTGCCGCCCAGTTTACAGGATTGCGGCGATTCCTATGATTGCGGCGGCAATTAATCCGGTGTCTCGATTGGATCGGAACAATTCCAAGCATACTTCTGGGTCGTCAATATCAAGCTGTCGCATCTGCCAAGACATATGCACGCCGAACGCCCAAGCGGCCATAATTCCCAGCATAAGTGGGGTTGCAGGGCCATCAGACAGCGCGACAATCGCGGCGAGGGCCATAAGGCTGACGGACAGGGCCATGAAGGCAAACAGGTAACGCGGCGTTGCACCGGCGAAAAGTCGCGCAGTGGATTTCACCCCGATCAAAGCGTCGTCATCTTTGTCTTGGTGCGCATAGATTGTGTCGTAAAACAGCGTCCATGCGATGCCGGATAGGTACAGCAATACGGGCGGCCAACCTAGGCTGCCAGTATGGGCCGCCCACGCCAGCAAAGCGCCCCAGTTGAAGGCGACGCCCAAGAAAACCTGCGGCCACCATGTGAAGCGTTTGGCGAAGGGATATATGATCACGGGGATCAGGGCTGCGATGCCCAGTAGAATCGTGAAAGTATTGAAGGTTAACAAGATGCCGAACGCGATCAGCATTTGCAGCCCCAACCAGACCGCCGCCTGTTTCACGGTCACTTGGCCCGATGGTAACGGGCGCGATTTGGTGCGGGCAACCAGTGCATCGAACTTGCGATCTGATATATCGTTCCACGTACAACCCGCACCGCGCATCAGAAACGCGCCCATAGCGCAGGCAACGGCGATCCATATATCGCTTAGCGTGCCACCAGCGGGGTCTGCTGCGACAGCCAGCCCAAGCCCCCACCAACACGGAATTAGCAACAACCACGTACCAGCGGGGCGGTCAGCGCGCGACAGGCGCAAGTATGGGCGTGACCATCGCGGTGCAAACCTATCCACCCAATTTAGCGAAGTTGCGTCGGCAACTCTTCCATCTTGGTCCGGTTCGGGCATATGATCGTCTGAATTCATTTAGGGCACACCACATGGCTAAGAAACGCGCGAAAATCAGGCTCTTTGTAGAGGGTACATTGGGGGAGGGGCAAGGGATTGTCACTTCCAAAGAGCAGGCAAACTATCTGTTCAACGTCATGCGGCTTAAAATCGGCGATAATGTGCTGCTTTTCAATGGCCGTGACGGGGAATGGCAAGCCGAGGTGGTGGAGGCCGGCAAACGCGCTGGCAAACTGGCGTG
>Ga0256839_1002501_pt1 | contig 20353 bp, 18 predicted proteins | sample 354166metaG_FD_185968 | JGI IMG/M metagenome (GOLD analysis project Ga0256839, IMG submission 185968) | Hydrothermal vent microbial communities from Mid Atlantic Ridge, Atlantic Ocean - 354-166 | ecosystem: Environmental > Aquatic > Marine > Hydrothermal vents | place: Atlantic Ocean: Mid... | reverse complement strand
TGCGAGGCATCATAGCTGAAATCAAAGCCGACAACGCCCGATTGGTTGGCATTGGCGCTGGCCACGACGGGAGCAGCATTGGCCGGGGGGGGCGGGGTCGTGGTGCCACCACCGCCACCACCACCACAGGCTGAAAGCGCCAATATTGCCAAGCCTGACAGGATAAGCTTTTGAATGTGTAGCATTTTATTCTCCCCGTAGGATATAAATGGACATTTTTAGCGAAAAATGCGCCAATATATTAGGTTATTCTCATATTAGAATAAATGTAAAGAGGGATTGGCAGGATTATCGGAATTAGAGCCTATCCGGTTTTGATGGAATCAAAACCGGGCTCTAAGTCTTTGTTTTTGAGCACTTCTTATCCGAAAACTGGCCTCATACTGAGCTTGTCGAAGGACCCACTTTTCGCAGAAGTGCTCTAGCTGCAAATAAAAACCCGCCTCGAAGAAGGCGGGTTTTCGTATATTTCTGAAAAGGCTTTCTGGTCGGATTTTCTAAAGACCGAAATTGCCAAATTTCTTGTTGAACTGGGAAACCCGTCCTTTGTCCTGCAATTTTTGCGGACCGCCTGTCCATGCCGGATGGGAGGCCGGATCAATATCGAGATTGATTGAATCGCCTTCCTTGCCATAGGTCGAGCGGGTCTGGAATACCGTGCCATCGGTCATGGTGACGGTAATCAGGTGATAGTCTGGATGAATGTCTTTTTTCATGGGAAAACCCCGTAAATTCGAATTGAAACGGGGTGATAGGCGGGCCAGCGGGGAAAATCAACCGCAAAATCGCCCTGATTCAAGAGAAATCATCGCCAAGAGCGGGAAAATATGAAGTTTTGGGCCTTTGCCCCAATAGGGGGCTGGTTATAAGGGTAGGAACTGCAAATGGGGAGACAGGTGATTTAAGATGCGTAAGACAATTTTCGGACTTGCCGGGAGCTTGGTTCTGGCCATCGGGCTGGTTGGTTTCGGGGCTTGGCGGCTTAACATTTTCCAGCCATTGGAGCCGGGGCCCGCCATGAGTTGCGAGGCTGTGGTCGGGATTGCCGGGCCGGAGGATATGGAGGCAAGCGCCAGCGATAATCTGGTTTATATCTCCTCTTTTGACCGGCAGCTTCAGTTGAAAACCCGTCATATGGGGGAGGGGGCGGTGCGCGGGGTCATTATGGGCTTTGATATGGCCGATCCCTTGCTCTCTTCCAATTGGCATGATCGCACAGGCGGCCTGCCATTGGCATTCGAGCCGCTCGGGATTAGTCTTTATGAGCAGGGGGATTATCGTCGGCTTTTTGTCGTCAATGGTCGTGACAATTCGGTTCTTCTTTATGACATCGCCGATAATGGCGACTTGCTTTTGATGGAACGTTTTGCCGAGCCGCGCCTGACCAGCCCCAATGATATTGTCGCCATCGGCCCCCGGGAATTTTATGTAAGCAATGATCTGGCTGCCGGGCGCGCCAGCCTTTTGGGGCGGGTGCAGTTTCTGATTGGTTGGGGCGGTGGTGAGATATATTATTTTGACGGCAATTCATGGGGGCGGGCGGCTTCCGGATTGCGTTTTGCCAATGGTCTTGCCATCACGGATAATGGCAGGAGGCTGATTGTTGCCGAGACCGCGGGCAAGGCGATTTTTCTTTATGATCGTAACCCGGATAATGGCATATTGACGCCGGTGGGCCGGGTGCCGCTTGAAAGTTTTCCGGATAATTTCTCCTGGCGCGAGGATGGCGCTCTCATTATCGGCACGCACCCCAAGCCCCTTACCCTGTCTGCCCATATGGCAAAACCGTTATCACAAAAAGCGCCGTCGCAGATTATAGCGCTATATTTTGATGATAGCGGGGAGGTTGTTGGCAGTCCGGTTTTGCTTTACCAAAATGACGGCAGCGAGCTTTCGGCGGCGACAGTGGCCGTGCGCAGTCATAATCGCACCATTATTGGCGCGTTGATGGATAATAAATTTCTTTTATGTGATTGATTTTACCGGAATGGATGGAAGCCCATGCGCTATATTTCCACGCGAGGGCAGGCCAAAAGCCTGACCTTTTCTGAAGTTCTTCTTGCCGGGCTGGCGGATGATGGCGGGCTTTATATGCCGGAGGTCTGGCCGGAAATATCCCGTGAGGATTTGCGCCGGTTTCGTGATCTTTCCTATAGCGATGCGGCGACAGAAATCATCGGGCTTTTTACCGGTAGCGATATTCCAAAAGCTGTTTTGCGCAATAGTCTGAACCAGGCCTATGGCAGTTTCCGCCATAAGGCGGTGGCGCCGCTTTATCAATTATCCGGTACCGATTGGCTGCTGGAACTGCATCATGGCCCCACTTTGGCGTTCAAGGATATTGCCCTGCAATGGCTGGGGGTGGTTTTTGATTATGTATTGAAACGCAAAGGCGAACGCCGCACGATTATTGCCGCGACCTCCGGGGATACCGGCGCGGCGGCCATTCACGCTTTTCAGGCAAGCGATGCGGTGGATGTGTTTGTCCTCCATCCCAAGGACCGACTGTCAGAGGTGCAGCGGCGGATGATGACCATTGTCAGGGCACCGAACATCCACAATATTGCTATTGATGGTAGCTTTGATGATTGTCAGGCCATGGTCAAAGCCATGTTTGCCGATGATGATTTTCGATCGGCGTTGAAGGTTAGCGCTATCAATTCCATCAATTGGGCGCGCATATTGGCGCAAATGGTCTATTTTATCACCTCGGCCGTGGCTCTGGGCGCGCCCAATCGGGCGCTGACCTATGTGGTGCCCACGGGAAATTTTGGTGATATTTTTGCCGGATTTTGCGCCGAGCGTATAGGCTTGCCCGTAGCGATGCTGGCTATCGCCAATAATGACAATGATCTTCTGACCAATCTGTTGTCCGATGGCCAATATAGGGCGCGCAAGACCATCGCTACTTCATCGCCAGCCATGGATATCGGCAATCCCAGCAATTTTGAACGCCTGCTATTTGAGGAATCCGGGCGTGATGATGCGCAGATACAAAACTGGATGGCGGCACTCGGATGTGGAGAGGGATTTGAAATATGTCCGGCTGTCTTGCAAAATATCAAACGCAAATTTACCGCGGCCAGTGCCAGCAAAGAAGAGGTCGCCACCAAAATGCGGACCATTTATGAGGATTATGATTTATTGGTGGATCCGCATACAGCGGTGGGGCTTGTGGCCATGGAGAAATTACGCCGGTCACGCGCTATTGGCGATAGCGTCGTCACCCTTGCAACCGCCCATCCGGCAAAATTTCCCGAACTGGTCAAAGCCGCTACCGGGCAGAGACCGGTTTTGCCCGCAAGGTTTGACGATTTACTGGGCGCGCAAGAGTTTTGCACAAATCTTGCGAATGATTTAGACCAAGTGAAATCCTTTATTCGCCAGCACGCCAGGCAAGAGTGAAACGTCTGAATGAAATATCAAAATCCGATTTTAGAAACCCTGTCCAATGGCTTTCGCATTGTTGTTGATCCGTCGCCCCATGTGGAGACGGCAGTGGTCGGGGTTTATGTGGATGTGGGTACCCGCCATGAAAAATTGTTCGAGCATGGCATGGCGCATTTGCTGGAGCATATGGCGTTTAAAGGCACCGGAAGCCGCAGCGCCAGACAAATTGTTGAAACCATTGAAAATGCCGGCGGTGAGATCAATGCCGGAACCGGTTATAATGAAACCGCCTATACCGCCAATGTGTTGGGTAAGGATGTTGGCATTGCCGCTGAAATCATTGGCGACATTCTGCGCGACCCGAAATTCGATGAGGGCGATCTTAAAAAAGAACAGGATGTTATTTGTCAGGAAATTGCCGAAGCCAAGGATGATGCCGATGACAGCCTTTTTGAAATGGTGCAGGCGCAGGCCTTTGCGGGGTCAATGCTGGCGCGGCCTATTTTGGGAACGCCATCTTCTGTGCGATCGCAAACACCGGAAGATTTGCGCCGTTTCATAGCAACCCATTACACGCCGGACAATATGATTTTGGGAGCGGCCGGTGCGGTGGACCCGGACAGAATATTTCTAATCGCCAAAAACCTGTTCGGAGATATGGAAAAAGGATCGCGTGACGCGATGTTGCCCGCAGCCTATCAGGGGGGTAGCGATAGTGCCGGGCGTGACATTGATCAATTACATTTTTGCCTTGCCTATGAAGGCATGGCTTGGGGTGACAAGGACCGCATGGGATTGCGCTTGCTGACAGATATTCTGGGGGGTGGCCATGCATCGCGCCTGTTCCAGCTTTTGCGCGAAGAAAAAGGCCTTGCCTATAGCGTTGAGGCGTTTGACGAAAGCTATGTGGATACCGGATTGATGGGGGTTTATGTGGGGGCGGATATGGAAAAGGCCGCCGAGATTGAAAGCCTGATTGAGGAGCAGCTATTGCACCTTGCCGCCCATGGTCCAAATCCACAGGAATTGCTGCGGGCGCAAGCACAATATCGCTATGCTCTGACGGAAATTCACGAAGACCCGGAAGCGCGGCTGGAGCGGGCGGTGGACCAGCAATTCCTCTACGGGCATTTTGTCGACACCAATCATGCTTTGGAAAAAGCAATGCAGATATTGCCGGTGGATATTGCCCGCATTGCCGGACGGCTCCTGTCGTCCAGACCCACACGTTGTGGGATTGGTCCGGAAGGGTTTCGCCTTGGTGCGGCAAAACCGCGCCCGTCTTTCATGAGTGTCGCCTGATGGCATTGCTGGATTTTTTACAAAGCCCGCCGGTGACCCCTGTTCTGGTACAGGATGATGTCATGTTGCGCTTTCCTGTGCTGGAGGATTATCAGCAATGGGCGGATTTGCGGGGGCAATCACGGGACATGCTGGAGCTTTTTGAACCGGATTGGGGGGAAGATGAATTATCCTATCAGAACTGGCGCCGTCGCTTGAAGGCCTTTGAAAAAAACTATCGACAGGATCTGGCGCGGCCCTTTTATATTTTTGATCGCGAGGGCGAAACCTTGCGCGGGGTTTGCGTGTTGTCCAATATTCGCCGTGGCGCCGCCATGACAGCAACGATTGGCTATTGGATTGGGGCGCCCTATTTGCGCAAAGGCTATGCCAGTGCGGCGGTCAGGGCGGTGTTGCATTATGGGTTTACCAGCCTTGATCTGCAGCGCGTGGAAGCGGCCTGTCAGCCGGAAAACAAGGCCTCGCAAGGGGTTCTGGAAAAATGCGGGTTTGAGCGCGAAGGTTATGCTAAAGGCTATCTGCATATTTACGGCAAACGCCGCGACCATTTGCTATATGCTATTTTGCGGGATGATTTTCTTGATCGTCCCTAGAGCGCTTCTTATCCGGAAACCGGCATCCACTTTTCGCAGAAGTGCTCTAACCTTCTTCTTCCTTCTTCTCCAGATCATCTTCGATATTGAGCCATGGCACGCGCTCATTCCAGAACACATGATATTCGGGGGCAAAATCTTTGTGGTCATCCAATGTGCAGGCATAGATATCGATCTGGTCGGGGCGCGCTACGGATTGATAGGCGATGGGTGAGCCGCATTGGCGGCAGAACTTTCGGGTTACACCAGGCGAAGAATTAAAAGCCGCAGGTCTCTCGCTGGTGAAAACAAAATTATCCAGCAAGACACAGAAAAAACTTGTCACCGGGGATGATGTCTGTTTGCGACAGCTGGCGCAATGGCAATGGGCGCGCCATAACGGATCGCCGGTAAATTCATAGGTGATAGCGCCGCAAAGACAGCGCCCGGTTCGAGAAGTCATAGCATTGCTCCTTGTTATAGCAGCCCGATCAATCGGCTGATAAACCAGAACAGGCCAAACCCTGCGATGATTAGCGAGAAGGGTATAACGATAAAACGCCGATGCAGGGCAGGCTCTTTTATGGCGGGTCGGACAAAGCCAGTGGCAAATACGGCACAGGCCGCCAGAGAGATTATCGTGATTTGCCCCAATTCAACACCGACATTGAAACTGATGAGCGAGGGCAGTAATTGCTCTTTGACCAGCCCCAGCTCTTTTAACACGCCGGCAAAGCCGAGCCCGTGAAACAGGCCAAAGCCGAATACTACAAGCGGTCGCCATTTGGGCATTGACGGGAATAGGAGATTCTCGATCGCCACAAAGGCTATGGACAGCGCAATCAGGGGCTCGACGATGGCGGCGGGCGCAGAAATGGTGCCCATGGTTGCCAGCCCCAGGGTTATCGTATGGGCGAGGGTGAAAGCGGAGATTTGCCAGATTAGCTGGCGCAAAGTGGTGGCGGCGAGAAACAGCGCCAATACGAACAGAATATGATCATAGCCCGCCGGCAGGATGTGGACAAAGCCAAGTTTCACATAAAGCCAGACGGTTTCCATCATTGGGCGGTCAAGGCTGACCTTAACCTCGCTATTGCCATATTGCTCGGATGGCTGGGCGATAGGCGCGGCCTGATCCATTTCCGACAAGGCCCGGCACAATTCGGGGTCAAGCCCCGAATCAGGACCGCAAAACTCATCAGCCGGATGGGCCGAGGCAAGGCCCGAAAACAGCAGGACAGCAGCAAGAGCAAAGGCGAAAAAGGCATATAGACGGGTCATGGAAGGGGGTTTTGGCAATCACTATGGCGCGGGTCAATAGGCCGGAAAGGCGCGCCAGAGCTTGCCGGAGCCGAAAGAACGGGCCTTGAAGGCATGGGCAAAGCCCCTTAATTAAAAGTTTGGCCCAAATTTCGCTTGTTCACGCGGTATTAACCCGAAACAGGCTGAAATCAGCCCTTAAAAGAATCATTTGGCAGGTTTGCTGCCGCCAAACCCCTTAAAGGCTCGCTTTAAGGGGCGTTTTTTCAAAAAGAGGACTACCCATGAAAGACCCGATGGATATTTACATGAACACACTGGTGCCGATTGTTGTCGAGCAGACCAGCCGGGGCGAGCGGTCCTATGATATTTATTCACGATTGTTGAAAGAGCGGATTATTTTCCTGTCCGGGCCGGTTCATGATCAGGTTTCAACCCTGATCGTGGCGCAATTACTGTTTCTTGAGGCGGAAAACCCGAAAAAGGAAATTTCCTTTTATATCAATTCTCCGGGTGGTTCGGTCTCTGCCGGACTGGCCATGTATGACACCATGCGCTATGTGCGGCCACAAATCTCCACCATGTGCATCGGCATGGCAGCCTCCATGGGCTCTCTCCTGCTGACTGCGGGCGACAAGGATATGCGCTTTTCCCTGCCCAATAGCCGGATAATGGTGCATCAGCCCTCCGCAGGCTTTCAGGGCCAGGCTTCCGATATTGAGCGCCATGCCAAGGATATTCTCGACATGAAACGCCGCCTTAACGAGATTTATGTTGAACATACCGGCAATGATTACGATACCATTGAACGCACGCTGGACCGGGATACATTCATGACCCCGGAAGAAGCGGTTAAATTCGGCCTGATTGACAAGGTTCTGGATCGCCGCGGCAATGAGACGGAAGAAGGAAAAAGCTAGAAAATTCCCCATTATTCCCCATTTTTGTCAGGATTCATGCAAAAATTAAGGGTTCGGGGCTAATTTTGAGGATATGGGACCTAGGCATTTTGGCCACATGTTAACGCCATATTGACGGGTTTCATCAAATTATAGTCACCTCGCATTGCGCCATTGGCACTAATCATGCAGATTTTAGTGTCTGAGGGGCAAAGATTATCGGGGGTGCGATATTGATGTACCAGATCAGGCTTGGCATTATTGCTGGTCGGATCAAGTAAAGGAGCAGCCTTGTGAGCAAAGTTGGCGGCAAAAATAACGGGGGAAATAATAGCGGTGACGGGAAAAACACCCTTTACTGCTCATTTTGCGGCAAAAGCCAGCATGAGGTCAGAAAGCTGATTGCTGGCCCGACCGTGTTCATCTGTGATGAATGCGTCGAGTTATGTATGGATATTATCCGCGAGGAAAATAAATCCTCGCTGGTCAAATCCTCCGATGGCGTGCCATCGCCCCAGCATATTCAAGGTGTCCTTGATGATTATGTTATCGGTCAGGCAACCGCCAAGCGCGTCTTGTCCGTGGCGGTGCATAATCACTATAAGCGTCTGTCCCACGCATCCAAAAACAATGATGTCGAGCTGGCCAAGTCCAATATCCTGCTCATCGGTCCAACCGGCACCGGCAAGACCCTGTTGGCCCAAACCTTGGCGCGCATTCTGGATGTGCCCTTTACCATGGCCGATGCCACAACCCTGACCGAGGCCGGCTATGTCGGCGAAGATGTTGAAAACATCGTCCTCAAGCTATTGCAATCGGCGGACTATAATGTGGAGCGTGCCCAGCGCGGCATTGTCTATATTGACGAGATCGACAAAATTTCCCGCAAGTCCGACAACCCGTCCATCACCCGTGACGTTTCCGGGGAAGGGGTGCAACAGGCCCTGCTGAAAATCATGGAAGGCACCGTTGCTTCCGTACCACCGCAAGGGGGGCGCAAACATCCGCAGCAGGAATTTCTGCAAGTGGACACCACCAATATTCTGTTCATTGTTGGCGGTGCGTTTTCGGGCCTTGATAAAATTATTTCTGCCCGTGGTGAAGGCTCCTCCATTGGCTTTGGTGCCGATGTCAAAGATGTGGATGATCGCCGGGTTGGCGAGATTTTCCAGGAAGTCGAGCCGGAAGATCTGCTGCGCTTCGGGTTGATCCCCGAATTTGTCGGCCGCCTGCCGGTTATTGCGACTCTGGAAGATCTGGATGAAGAGGCGCTGGTAAAAATCCTGACCACACCGAAAAATGCGCTGGTGAAACAATATCAACGCCTGTTTGAAATGGAAGAGGTCAAGCTGACCTTCACCGATGAGGCTTTGATTGCGGTCGCCAAGAAAGCGATTATGCGTAAAACCGGCGCCCGGGGCTTGCGCTCCATTCTGGAAGGGGTCTTGCTTGATACCATGTTCGATCTGCCGACTCTGGAAGGGGTTGAAGAGGTTGTCGTGAATGCCGAGGTTCTCGAAGGCAGCGCGCAACCGCTTTATATCTATTCCGATAAAAAGGCGGAAAAAGAACCAAAAGAAATGGATGCCAGCGCTTAGTTTCGCTCGCGGGCTGTTCCTCGCTTCGCGAGGGCCCTTCGCGGGAGCGGCGAACGGTCGCCGGGTCCGCGGTCGCGGACGTAGAGCCTATTTGGTTTTGATGCCCCTGAGCCAGAGCACTTCTGCGAAAAGTGGGGCCTTCGACAAGCTCAGGATGAGGTCGGTTTTGATTCAATCAAAACCGAAAAGGCTCTAATGCCTCAAAGATTCTAGAGCCTATCCGGTTTTATAGAAATTAAAAAAAAGCCTCGCATAATATGCGGGTTTTTTGTGGCGTGTATTTATCTGGTCTTCAGCCTACCCGACAAAAGCTTTCTCAATCACAAATTCTGCCGGTTTGGCCAGCGACCCTTCGGTCAGGCCAGCCTTTATCATCAGCGCTTTTGTATCAAGGGTCATGGGCAAAGAGCCACAAATCATGGCGCGATCATTTTCCGGATCAAGCGGTGGAATATCGAGTTGGGAAAATAATTCGCCATTGTCGATCAATTTTGTTATTCGCCCCATGAGCGGCGATGATTCACAAGTCGTGCTGGTCAGATAACGAATTTTATCATCAACCAGCTCACCGATGAGCGGATCCTCAGGCAGGGCGCTGACGATTTCTTTGGAATAGGCAAGCTCGGCCACATGGCGGCAGCTATGGGTGACAATGATTTCGTCAAATTTTTCATAAGTTTCCGGGTCGCGCAAAATACTGGCAAAGGGCGCAAAGCCGGTGCCGGTGGAAAACAGAAACAATCTTTTCCCGGGGATGAGAGCATCATGAACCAGCGTACCGGTGGTTTTGCGGGCGAGCAGAATTTTATCACCGGGAATAATCTTTTGTAGCCGCGAGGTTAAAGGCCCATCAGGCACTTTGATGGAGTAAAATTCCAACGCGTCATCCCAGGCCGGGCTGGCAATGGAATAGGCGCGCAGGATGGGCTTTGGTTTTGCAGCATCGGGCAGGGCCGGCAGACCAATCATCACAAATTCCCCGGAGCGAAACCGGAAGCTTTGCGGTCTTGTGGTGCGGAATTTGAACAGGCGATCCGTATAATGCTCAACCGAGAGAACCGTCTCTTCGGTCGGCGCATTGGGATTCGGCTTTGTTTGCGCACTGGCGGACATGGCAGGTTTTCTATTATTGGTGTGATCGGGGGGCTGTGATTTAGATCAAATCTTCCGGGTCGGTAAACGGCATGGATAGAGCCTCGGCGACCGCCATATGGGTGATATGCCCGTCCATGACATTCAGGCCTTCACGCAGATCATGATCGCGGCGCATGGCATCTTTAGGGCCGAAATTGGCCAGATTGAGAATATGCGGCAAAGTGCGATTATTCAGCGCCAGCGTCGAGGTGCGGGCAACGGCGCCCGGCATATTGGCAACACAATAATGGACAATGCCATCGACTTCATAAAAAGGGTCATCATGGGTGGTTGGTCTTGATGTTTCAAAACACCCGCCCTGATCGATGGAAATATCAACCAGCACCGCACCGCGGCGCATGGTTTTCAGCATATCACGGGTGATCAGCTTGGGCGCAGCAGCCCCCGGAATGAGCACCGCACCGATCACCAGATCAGCATTGACAATGGCATCGGCAAGCGCGCCAGTGGTTGAGTAAACCGTCTGCACCCGATTGCCAAAAATCGTATCAAGCTCTTCGAGGCGGTTGAGAGAGCGGTCAAAAATAGTGACATCTGCATGCAGGCCAACGGCCATTTGTGCTGCATTATAGCCGGAGACACCGCCGCCGATAATGACAACATTGGCGGCGCTGACACCGGGCACACCGCCAAGCAAAACACCGCGACCGCCGGAGGTCATTTCCAGACAACGGGCGCCGACCTGAACGGACAGGCGTCCGGCCACTTCCGACATGGGCTGCAATAAAGGCAGGCGGCCATTTTCGCCGGTAACGGTTTCATAGGCGATGGCAATGGATTTTGATTTCTCTAGGGCTTCGGCCTGGGCCTTGTCCGCGGCGAGGTGAAGATAGGTGAAAATAGTCTGGCCCTCGCGCAGCATTGCACATTCATTAAGCTGTGGTTCTTTGACTTTGACGATCATGTCGGCCTTGGCGAAAATTTCTTCGGGGGTATCGACAATCTTTGCCCCGGCCTTGCGATATTCGTCGTCACAAAAATCAATAGCAGCCCCGGCATTGATCTCGACCATCACCTGATGGCCGGCGCGGGTCAGTTCCAATACACTTTGCGGGGTCATGCCGACACGATATTCACGGGTTTTAATCTCCTTGGGGACACCGATAAGCATGCCAAATACCTCTCTTTGAAAAATATAGAATCGATAGGTTACACCAGATGGCTTTTGCGCGAAAAATCATCGCGATGAAAGGGGGGGCACAAAAATTGACAATAAATAGGGTTAAGAGGGGGTTTTTCAGCCGAAAATTGTGAAAAATCATCGGTTTTTCTGCTGCAATCCCGGCACTATGCCCGTAACGGCCCGACCCTTGCGAGGCGAGGGGGTAAGAGGTTCTGAATTTTAAGCCATTCACAAATGGTCTCGCCTGTGGAAAACTGCGGTCTGGTCCATATTTTTCAGGGTAAGGGGCCAATTTTGGGAGCCTTTTTAGGGCTGGTAGTTTGCGTAAAGGGTTTTGGGGTAGATATGGTTCTCGATCCGGTAATTTCACAATTGCGAGTGGATGATTTCCTCGCGGCTATCGCAGATACGGCACTGGCATTTCCGCAGGAATTTATGTTGGCCAATGGGGCTATTCTGGGCCTTTTGGGTGCAAGCTGTGTTGGGCTTTTTCTTACAGCAATTTTCAAACGCAGCGCCCGGGCACTGATCGGGCTTTCCTTTTCGGCTATTGGTCTCGTCTTATTGGCCTTGTTGCAGGGGCGTATTGGCCCGATTCCGGCCAGTGGTGTTTATTTGCTGTTGGCTCTGTTTGCAGCCAGCGGGGTTTTGTTTCTGACCGCCACGATCAGAACGGCGCATGATAATCCTGTGGCGGGTGCTATCCTTCTCGGGGCGGTGGCAAGTGTTCTGGCAACGGGGGGCGGTGCCATGCTTGGCGTGGCGGGGTCTGATAATTATGTGCTGCTTGCGGTTCTTGTGATTGGCTTGCTGATGCCGATTATCGCGCTGTTTAGCCTGACCAATGGCGATCGTGCCGCTATGATCATTTTTCCCGGATTGCTGATGATTACCGGTGGTTTTGTTGCCATGCGCCTTGGGGTCAGCATGGAGGCAGCGGGTAATGGCTGGTTTGATCATTGGAGTGGTGCGCTATTGCCCATGGGATTATTCAGCCTGGGTCTGGTTATCGTCTCTTGGGCCGGAGCCCTGATGGGTCTGGCGCCACAGGTGGCGAAGGAAAATACGGACAGTTTCCGCGCACCAAATCTGGCCCCGGCCTTTAGCGCTGATGAAGCGCAGGCCGAGGCTCCCGCTATTGCCCGAAAAGAGCCTGCCGGTGAGAAATTTCGCTTCAAGGATGCCTCCCCCGATAAGGAGCGCCGCGATCTGGAGCAGACCAAAGAGCCTTTATTCGAGCATAAGGGGCCGGACCGGCGCGAGCCTGTTCTTTCAACGGGCAAAGACAAGGTGGGCAAGGACAAGAAAAGCGAAGATAAGCCGGAGAAAAAAGCTGACGATAGCCCGGAATTGCGTGCACCGACATCGGCCCTGTGGGGGCGCTCGGCTGCTGCCGCGCCTGTGGTACTGGAAGACAGCGTGCCGGATATCGCCAAGGCCTTAGGGGTAAAAGCTGACAATCACTGGGATTGGGCCGTTACCGGACGCGATCAGATTGCCGCCGGCTTTGCCGCGCTTTTGGGTATTGGCCGCGAGGAATTAACCCCGGAAGGTTTTCGGGCGCTGATCGATGAGCGTAATCTCGAGATTTTTGATGATGAAATATTGGGTGGTCCCGAGCCAAAATCCGGTGATTTTTCTTTTTCCGTTACTTTAAAAAACGGGGCAAAGCTGGAACTGAAAGGCAGACGTTTTGTGGATGAGGACGGATTGGTATCGCGCCTTGTGGCCTTTGCCGAGGAATCCAAATCTCCAAAATTGATCAAGCGCCAGAAAAAACAGGTCGCCCCCGCCAAAGAAGATCATAAGGCACGGGCTGCAAGCCTGAAATCAGCTCTCGATAACAAAGAGATTCGGGCGCATTTCCAGCCGATTGTCCGGGTCAGCGATGGCGAGATTGCCGGCTTTGAAGCGCTTGCCCGCTGGCACAAGCCGGGCATTCGTGAGCCGCTTCCGGCCAATGCCTTTATCGGCGATGCGGTTGATGCCGGCCTCGGTATGGACGTGGCTAGAGTGATTGTGGACGAAGCGGCAACGGAATTGGCGGCATGGCTCAAGGAACAGCCCGATCAGGGGCAGTTTGTGACCATCAATATTTCTGCCCAGGATCTGGTCAATAATGATTTTGTCAAAATCGTCAAACAGGCGATTAAAAAGCACAATCTGCCACAAGGCGCGTTGGTTGTGGAACTGACCGAAAGCCATGTGATGGAAAATATTGGCAAAGCCAACCAGGTGTTCAAAGCTCTGAAAAATGCCGGGGCGCATATTGCCCTTGATGATTTCGGGGCGGGTCATTCCAGCCTGTCGCGCCTGTCCAAGCTGAATGTGGATTTGCTGAAAACCGATCGCGCTTTATTGGAGGAATTGGGCACATCGAAAGATGCCTCGATTGTTTTGCAGGGGGCGATTGATATTGCCCATCGTCTGGGATTGAAAGTGATTGCCGAAGGGGCCGAGACAGAAGCTTTGGCGCGGACGCTGAAATCATTGGGTTGCGATTATGGTCAGGGCTATTTCTTCGGCGCGGCGGAGCCTGCAGGCGGGCCTGATGGCGGCCCGGACAGGCAGGAGCCAGAATCCGAAGCCGGGGTGGCCGTGAACTTGCGCTAGAGCCTTTTTTCGTTTTGATGGAATCAAAACCGGGCTCTAAGTTTTTGTTTTTGAGCACTTCTTACCCGAAAACCGGTTCCCACTTTTCGGGAAGTGCTCTAAGTCTTTGTTTTTGAGCATCTCTTATCCGAAAACCGGCCTCATCCTGAGCTTGTCGAAGGACCCACTTTTCGCAGAAGTGCTCCAGTTCAAAATTTCCTAATTGAGAGGCGCGTCTTTGTCGCGGGTCTCGACCCATTCCTGCGAGAACATGGAGGGATCAACACCAATCTCTTGCAGGGCATCCTGCCACAGGGTTTCGCGGGGCGCGTCAAATAGCAGTTCGTCTGACAGATTACCCTCCAGCCAGGCATTGCTGGCCAGTTCATGCTCCAGCTGGCCTGCTGACCAACCCGCATGGCCGAGGCATAAAAGTGCCTTGCGGGGAATACCGCGATTTTCTGCCAATATATTCATGATTTCCTTGGTCGCCGTCATGCCAATAGAGGGGGTGAGGGCCAAAGTAGTGCTTGAACGATAGTCAAGAGAATGCAGCACTGCGCCGCGCTTGGTTTCAACCGGACCGCCAAAATAGACCGGGCGCGTTTCTGCCCCTTCTGCCGTTTCAATGGACAATTCCTGCAAGACTTGATGGAACGTCAAATCGCCAATGGTTTTGTTCAGGATCAGGCCCAATGCATGATCATCATCATGGGAGCAGATAAGAACCACGGATTCCTGAAAACAGCCTTCCGACAGGCTGGGCATAGCGATCAAGACGCGCCCGACGAGAAAATCACGCTCATTTTCTGCTGGATTGATGGGAGGCTCTGGCATAACAGGGTAAAAATAGGATGGTCAGCGGGTAAATACAAGCAATGCGGGTGTGAAAACAGCGACAGCCCTTGGTAAGGGGCGTGTTTTAACTTATATGAGGGCCGATAAGCGCCCCGCCACAGAAATGACAGGGCATGGCGCGGCCCAAAAACGAATCACCAAAGGCCCTGAAAGGCCGATTAAGAGGAACAGCTTAAAATGACAATTTCCAAAGGCGATGCCATTCCCGACGTTAAAGTCCATATCGCAACGGCAGAAGGGCCGGATGAAGTGATGACGGGCGCGTTATTTGCGGGCAAGAAAACCGCTCTTTTTGCCTTGCCCGGCGCCTTTACGCCAACCTGTTCAGCCCATCATTTGCCGGGCTTTGTTGAGCATGCTGCGGCGTTGAGGGCCAAGGGGATTGATCAGATTATCTGCATGTCGGTCAATGATGCTTTTGTCATGGAGGCTTGGGGTAAGACTGCCGGTGCCGATGGCACAGTGATGATGCTGGCGGACGGCAATGGCGAATTTGCCAAAGCTTTGGGGCTGGATTTTGATGCGTCCGCTTTTGGCATGGGGCAACGGTCGCAACGGTTCTCAATGGTGATTGAGGATGGCAAAGTTACCGCCCTGCATGTCGAGGCCCCGGGCGCGTTTGAAGTTTCTAGCGCAGATTATATGCTGGCCCAGCTGTAAGGTTTATGGGGCCTGACCCTAAGTCTTTGTTCTTGAGCACTTCTTATCCGAAAACCGGCCTCTAAGTCTTTGTTTTGACGCTCCCGAGCCAAGGCGAAGGGCCGGACGGATAACCGGTATCCACTTATCCTGGAAACGCTCTAGCGGGTGGCCAGTTCCCGCAATTTTGACAGCACCTGGACTTCTTCATCGGCAAAGGCGGTAATGGCGCGCCATCCATCGTTCTCCAGACGCAATACATAGCCATGGCGCCAATCTGCGATGACCTTGCCGGCATCATTGTAAATTTGATAATCGACTTGTACGGATTTTGTGCGTTCGGTTAAAACCTTCTGATAGGCGACTTTGGCGCGCAAATGATTGGTGCGGATGCTGGCGTAATAGATCAGCAATTTGTCAAGCGCGTCTTCAAACTCTTTGCGGGTGGCAAAAACTTTTGCGCTGTCGCCGGAAGCGGACAGGGCCGGAAAAGACCAGAAGCTGGCAACGGCGGCACTGTTGAAAGAAGACAGGGCTTCTGCGTAGCGGGTGAATAGATCCTGAATCTCGTCACATATTTCATTGGCCTTTTTGGCGGTATAGCCGGGGACGGCATGGCGCGCCAATTCATCGGCGCGCTCGTTAAAGCGGTCACCGGAATGGCCTTTGACCCATTGCCACGAGACATTTCTGTCTTGCGCCACCGCATCCAATTGCTCCCACAAATCCTGATTTTTAACAGGTTTTTTAGCGGCGGTTTTCCAGCCATTTTTCTTCCAGCCTGCAAGCCATTTGGTCAATCCGTCCTTCAGATAGGTTGAATCTGTAAACAGGGTTACTTTTGTCTTTGGCGGTAATGACTTCAACGCTTCAATCGCGGCCATCATTTCCATACGATTATTGGTGGTTTCTTTTTCACCGCCGCTCAGCTCGCGGATATTTTCGCCTTCGCGTATAATCGCCCCCCAGCCGCCGGGGCCAGGATTGCCCGAACAGGCCCCATCGGTATGGATTTCTATATTATTGGCACTCATGCATAATACTCCCTGAGAGATAGAATTTTTTTTGTATATTCATTTGGATTTTTTATGGTGACAAACGCCCCCGGTTTTTGGTGCAGCCAGTCATAAAGACGTGTCAGCAAGAAACGCAAACAAGCCCCGCGCATGAGCAATGGCAAGGCTGTTTGTTCTTCTTGGGATAGTGGTTTTGCGGAATGATAGCCCTCCATCATTTCTTGCATTTTTGCCCCCTGCAAATCATGGTGTTGATCAAAGCAATTGGCACAAATGCTAATTGCCAAATCATACGCAAAATAATCACTGCATGCGAAATAGAAATCTATAATAGCGGAAATTTCATTTCCATTAAACAAAATATTGTCGGCAAATAGGTCGGCATGAATAATACCCTGGGGGAGTGTTTCAAAGCGGGACCAGTTTTCGGACAGATAGGCCAATTCCCCGGCGATGAGTTGGGGCAAAATAGGGTCACATTTCTCAGCCCCCGGCAGGCATTGCTGCGCCAATCTGCGCCAGCCCGAAAGAGAAAGATCGTTTTTGCGATTTTGCGGAAAATCGTGAACGGCCAAATGCATGCGCGCCATGGCCTGTCCGATTTTGTAGCAATCTTGGGGGGAGGGTGGATCATGGGGCGCGCCGTCCAGAAAACTGACAAGGATAGCAGGGCGGCCCTTTAGGTCGAATATGGTTTTATTGCTGTTGTCTTTCATGACTTCGGCTATGGGCAGGCCGTTATTTCGCAAATGCGCCATCAGGGCCAGAAAAAATGGCAGATCCTCTTTTCGTGTCCGCGCTTCAAACAAGGTCAGGACAAAGCGACCTTTTTGGGTGTGTAAAAAATAATTGCTGTTTTCGATGCCTGCGATGATGGGCTCAAACTTTATGATATTGCCGAGGGAGAACTGGTTGAGAAATTGCCGCAATTCCTGAAGCGAGATTTTTGTGTAAACGGCCATCAGGAACTAGTCCGCCAGTGCTTTTGGAATTTTGAAAATAATATCCTCGCGGGCGGTTTCCACCTCTTCCACGATAACGTCATAATAGGAGCGCAGGGCCTCTATCACCCCTTGTACCAGAGGTTCGGGGGCAGAGGCCCCGGCAGTCAGCCCCAGAATATGCACATCATGCTGGCGCAAGGCATCCCAATCAATCGCCTGTGCATCATCAATCAGTTGCGAAAACTTGCAGCCATAACGCTCGCCGACCTCGACCAGCCGCTTGGAATTGGAGGAGGTTTGCGAGCCGACCACAAACAGAACATCAGAGCGACTGGCAATGGTTCTGACCGCCTGCTGTCGATTGGTGGTGGCGTAGCAAATATCCTCCTTATGGGGGGTGACAATATTCGGGAAGCGGCGTTGCAATATGCTGACAATATTTGCAGTGTCCTCCACCGACAAAGTCGTCTGGGTGGCATAGGCAAGGCGATTGGGGTCCTGCGGGATAAAATTTTCCGCGTCCTGCTCGGTTTCAATCAGCTTGACCGCCCCTTCGGGAAGTTGCCCCATAGTGCCAATAACTTCCGGATGGCCCTGATGGCCGATAAGGACGATTTCCAGCCCGGCGCGGTAATGGCGCTCGGTCTCCACATGGACTTTGGAGACCAGCGGACAGGTGGCGTCAATATAAGTAAGCCGGCGACGTTCTGCCTCTTCGGGTACGGATTTGGGCACCCCATGGGCCGAGAAGATGACCGGCCGGTCCATGGGCGCTTCTTCCAGCTCGTCAATGAACACAGCCCCCTTTTCGCGCAGGCGGCCAACGACATGATCATTATGAACAATTTCATGGCGGACATAGACCGGCGCGCCATATCGGGCGAGGCTGCGCTCGACTATTTCAATGGCTCGATCGACCCCGGCGCAAAATCCACGCGGCGCTGCCAGCAAAACCTTGAGGGCGGGCTTGGAATCAGCAGGGTCCATAGATGAAGTTCCTGTAAATCTTCAATAAAATTACCACAAAATTACCGGGGCCTGAGCTCTACAGCATTGCGCCCGCGTTGATAAGGGGTTAGGAGAGGGGCCGAAAAACGTCTGACGGGAATTACCAGATGGGTGCAAAAATGACCATATCCGCATTTGTTCCAAAGCTTGGCTTATGGCTGGCCCCTTTATTGGCGCTGGTGGTTGCCGGCTGTTCTTCCGTGCCCAAGGCTTTTGACAGCAAGGCACAGGAGCGAAATCCGGCCCCCTGTCCGAATGTGCTGGTCCTGCCGGAAGCATCCCGGGTGATTAAATTCAATGGCGAGAAAACCCTTGAAAATGTTGCCTGGACCGGTGAGATCCTCGGTATTTCAACAACATGTCGCTATTATGACGATAATCCGATTGAAGCGGAAGTGACGGTAGATTTCGCCTTTGGTCGCGGCCCCATGGCCGATAGTCATCAGACCCAGATGAAATATTTCATTGCGGTAACCAGAACCAATCGCGACCTGATTGCCAAGGAAGAATTTGTCCTTCCGGTTAAATTCAAGGGCAATAAGACGACCGTTCAGCTATCGGACAATGTGCAGAAAATTCTTATCCCGCGAAAAGACGAAAATATTTCCGGTGTGAATTTTGAAATCATCATTGGATTTTCTCTTTCCCGCGATGAAGTGATTTACAACCGATCAGGTAAATCTCTGCGCTTTCCAGACCTTTAATCGCCGGATCATTTTGTGTATCAGCGATTTTGAAAAAAGCTCCCCAGCCATCGGGGGCCCATCTTTTGTCGAAATTTTAAGGTAATAGCTAGCATCATGGAAACCCTGACCGATTTTCTGACCGCACGGGTTGGCAAGGCTTTTGCGGCTGAAGGGCTGGACCCATCGCTTGGTGTGGTGCGGGTTTCCGATCGCCCGGATCTGGCGCAATTCCAATGCAATGGGGCGCTTGCAGCGGCCAGACAGGCAAAGAAAAACCCTCGGGAAATTGCTGAAAAGATTGCCGCCGCGCTGGCCGATGATGATATTTTTGATACTGTCTCCATTGCCGGTCCGGGGTTTTTGAATCTGGCTTTGCGGGATGATTTTCTTGCCGAACGCACGCAAGATCTAGGCGCCAATGGTCGATATGGGGTGTGGCAGGCACCAGACTCCGAGAAAATCATTATTGATTATGGCGGCCCGAATGTCGCCAAGCCCTTGCATGTGGGGCATTTGCGCTCGGCGATCATTGGCGAAAGCCTGAAACGCCTGATGCGCGAGGCCGGCCACGAGGTCTGGGGGGATATTCATCTTGGGGATTGGGGTCTGCAAATGGGCCAGTTGATTACCCAGCTCGAGATTGAAGCGCCGGATCTGCCCTATTTTGACGAGGGTTTTACCGGTCCTTACCCCAAGCAATCCCCGGTGACATTGGAAGATCTGGCGCGCCTCTATCCGATTGCGGCAGAAGCCAGCAAGCTTGATGAGGCGCGCAAAGAGGCGGCACGCAAGGCCACCGCAGAATTACAAGCCGGGCGGCCGGGCTATCGCGCCCTATGGCAACATTTTGTCCGGGTCTCCCGCATCGGTCTGGAGCGGGAATATCGCGATTTGGGTGTTACCTTCGATTTGTGGAAGGGCGAATCAGATGCCGATCCCTTCATTGGCAAATTGGCGCATTTGCTGGAACAGCGCGGGCTCCTGATCAAAAGCGAGGGTGCGCTGGTGGTGCCGGTGGCCCGTGAGGGCGATAAAAAGGAAATTCCTCCGCTGATCATGTTCACCCGTGATGGCGCGGTTCTTTATGGCTCGACCGATCTTGCGACCCTGATGGACCGTAAACAGGCCATTGATCCCGATCGGGTGCTTTATGTGGTCGACCAGCGCCAGAACCAGCATTTTGAGCAGGTTTTTCGCGCCGCAGCCTTGGCGGGGATATTTGAAAAACAACAGCTTGAGCATATCGGCTTTGGCACTATGAATGGCAAGGATGGCAAGCCGTTCAAAACCCGGCAGGGCGGAGTGCTGAAA
>Ga0256839_1002500_pt1 | contig 20357 bp, 20 predicted proteins | sample 354166metaG_FD_185968 | JGI IMG/M metagenome (GOLD analysis project Ga0256839, IMG submission 185968) | Hydrothermal vent microbial communities from Mid Atlantic Ridge, Atlantic Ocean - 354-166 | ecosystem: Environmental > Aquatic > Marine > Hydrothermal vents | place: Atlantic Ocean: Mid... | reverse complement strand
TCTTCTGCAGGTGGAGTATTACCTGATGCATGAGTATCATTATTATTGTTTTGTGATGCTGTTGAAGAGCCAATAGGCGTAAAATTAGGATTAGGGCTAGAATTTTTTTCAGTTTTATCGCATGGACAAATGCTGTCAGCGGGGTTAGCGGCACAATAAACAGGATCCGCAATACATTTAGTGATAGCTAGAGGGCTGGGGTTTGGAATGTGATTTTCAGGACATTCTTCTGGACATGTTTGAGTTGTTGGATCACATTCTTCTGATGGAGGGCATGTTTCATTATTAGGATCACATTCTTCAGGTGGTGGGCACGTTTCGGTGTTCGGGTCGCACTCTTCTGGAGGTGGGCATATTTCGGTATTTGGGTCACACTCATGAGGTGGCTCGACTGGTGGTACATCTGGATCAATAATTTTTTCAATCACTTCGCTAGTGAGTAAGTTCCCAGCAGCAAGGTGTACTGGGCTTTGCATTCTTGCTATACCCTGCGAACGTATTGCGATGTAATAACCTTTTGATTGACCAAAAATTCTAGTAGAAGGGCCAGCAGCAGTGGTGTTTAATGATAGAGTGTTACAAAAAATTTGTTCTGGGCTTGTGCTATTTCTTAATATGGTATTGTAGAAAATGAGATCCAATCCAGGGACTGATAGCTTTTGACACCAAAGGGTTTTTATTTTTAAAAGATTGGCATCTTGGATATTGATCCCTCGATTTACCCCACCTATTTTTACAGATTTTAGAGCAGGTGATCTCCATTTGAGATTATCATTGGGAATTACAAATTGTTTCTTTTCGTTTGGATCCCCTTCTACGGTTGTTTTTAATTTTTTCTTAAAAGCATCAAATATTTCTTTTGATGGACTTAGTATAGTAACTGCTTTTCGACCACTTGTATTGATGGCGCTTTGCATGAATTTTGCACAGACCAACCCTGGAGGTGCAAGCGTGCCATAAACACCAGGACATTTTGATGTTTTGGTCGCATATAATGCTGCCATACCTTCTGATAAGGCATTTTGTATGGTATCTAAATGGGCATTATTCAAAGACCCTTTTCGTACTGCCTCTGAAGTTGCTAGGTTTAACGTGTTTTTAGCTTTATAAACATACGTCATTTCCATCATGCCAAATATAATGATGAAAAATATTGGCAAAACATATATCGCTTCAGTAAGCGTCGCACCTGCTTGATAATGGTTTTGTTTGTTGTTGATACTGTTTGTCATTAATTCAATGCTAATAAATTTAGTTAATTGATATGCCGTTCTACTCTATAAACTGGTAAAATTCAATAATAATATAGCTAGAAGTAAGCTAATTTATACCATAAGGTTGTTTGGCAAACTTTAATCTGCCATATAATTAAGCAAAATTTATTTGATTGTCATGTGATTTATATTCTTGAAAAGTCCATAAATTACTGAAATTCGACAAATTTCTATAAACAAAAGCATGAATTAAGAGAACTATTACTATGGATATGACTTTAGCGGGACAGATAATTGGACGACTTTTTTTATCGTATTTGATTGTTTTGATCATTATGTTGCTAATTTCTCGTTTTAATATGAAAAGCGCTTTTTTTCATACTCACCGTTGGTACGGTTTTATTGCTTTGGTAGTTGTTTTTTTATTGGGTATTTCTTCACATCTTGTTTCAAAAGGATTAATTTAGATGTTTTTGGAAAACAAATTACTATTAAAAATAACTATCCTTGCTCCTTTTCTATTTTTTCTTTCAATGTCTTACGCTGAAAGATACAAAAGGCCCATGGTAATTAATAAGGTCAAACGTATGGGCTTAGAGATTTGGACAGAAATGGAGCCAAGCTGGAAAACAGAGCTAATCATGAATGGGAAAAAGCCAATTTTTGTTGCTTATACTCCCAGTAATGTTTATCCCCCTTCGGGGATGACGTGGGTTAATCATAGTGAGGTACAACTTACGCCTGTTGAGTTTCCGGAAATTGCTCGTTCTACACTCGAAACGGCTGCTAAAAATTATAAATTCTCTAAAAAATTATCAGAATTAGTTATTACTCCTAAAATCTACGGGAGTCTCAATGGTTTTGAAATTAATTTCATAGGCTTGTTGGATAAAAAGTATGTTGATGTGAGAGTCTTTACTGGTCGCTCTAATGGAAGAGGCCCCGTGACAATGCAAGCCTATGCACCAAAAGGAAAACTCAAACATTTGAAAGAGCAGATTAGGCGTAGCTGGACGCATACTCGTTATCTTGACAACTAAGCTCTTTCTAATTACTCCCGTCGCGCAGTACAAAACCAAGACCTTGATGGAGCGAAATAATATTGGAGTAATGCGACGACCATCTGAAAGTCGAGTTTACAAAACAGGCAAAAACAGGGGGGGTGGACTTTTAAAGTATACATTTGCTTTTTTAATAATGCTCACTAGCCATGAAAGCCATTCTTATGAGTTTGTTACTTCCTCAGGCATTAATACAGTATCAACCAATAAAAAAATAATAATCAAAGGCGATGAGTTGCCAGAGGTGACTTATCGACCCAAGAAAACTACTAGCAGGAAGTGTTCTGATAAGGGTAGGTACCGTGCCATTATTGATAGGGCTAGTGAAAAATATGGTGTAGATGTTGGTTTGGTGAATGCTGTTATTTCATCTGAGAGTTGTTTTAATCCAAAAGCAGTTTCTTTAAAAGGGGCTCAAGGTTTAATGCAATTAATGCCTTTTACCGCTAAACGTTTTGGAGTTACAGATAGTTTTAATCCTACGCAAAATATTTCAGGAGGGGTTAAGTATTTAAGTTTTTTGTTAAATCGCTTTAAAGGTAATGTGCAATTTGCTGTCGCTGCCTATAATGCTGGTGAAGGTGCAGTTGATCATTATGGCGGAATCCCCCCATACAAAGAAACACGTCACTATGTGAAAAAAGTGATGAAGCTATATGGCAAAGATTTAAAGGGAGATTACAGTGCTTTTATAGCTCTTCCCAAGCGTGTTGACACTAACAAGTGTATTGCGAGTAGGAAAATTAGAGCATTTACATATCTTAATGTTTCAGGAGCATACTTACGACGATTTTATATCCGAAGAAAGGGAGATACTTACTCTAGTATTGCTAAAAAAGTGGGCTTGCCAGTGAGTAAAATTGAAAAATTCAATTCACAGAATAAGACGAAGTCTGTATCAAAAAAACGATTGAGTCATATAATTTTGCTATGGAAGTGCGAGCTAGAATGATCTATAAGGTGAGATTTTTTAACATTATTCAAAATTTAATTATTAATTCTCGAATTATCTTCCCAGCGATTGCAGGTAGTATTTCTGCTTCTGCATTTATTGTATCTCAGCCTTTTTTTCTAGTCATAGGCTTATCTTTTTTTATACTCTCTTTACAAAACAAAACGATCAAAGTATCTGACAGAGTAGGCCTTTCATATGGTCTGGCATATTCCCTTGTTGGCGTATCTTGGTTCTTCGTGGTAGATGAACAGTATCAAGCGACAAGTCATACTGTATTACTAGGATTTGAGCTATTGGCAATACTGCTGATGAGTATCCCGTTTGCCGTAGTTGGCGTTTTTGTTACTCTTTTTTCTATTAAAAGTAGACAATCTATATTTTGGTTTATTACTATTGTAGCTCCATCATTAACCTTATTAGAATGGGTCAAAACCTGGCTTTTAACAGGCTTTCCTTGGTTTCAAGTGTCTCATCTGTTTTCCGGTACTTTCTTTAAAGGATGGTTTGCCATTTTTGGTGATATAGGTGTAAGCTTTTTATTTTATTTATTGGTATCAAGTCTATGCTACGTAATTGTTAACCCTAACAAAAGCAAGAATATTCCTCTGCTATCAATGGCGATATCTGTTTTTATTCTTGCTACATTGGTAGTGAGTAATATTGAATATACTTCGGTAGAGAAAGGCAAAACCCTGAATGTGCAGATAATTAATGATACGGCTTCTCTTGAGGAGGATAGTACGTATGAAGGAAGGATCAATAGAATAAAGAAATACCAGAAAATAGCTTTAGACGCTGATGAAGTTGATATTTCTGTGTGGCCTGAAACATCAACTGGCGCAGGCGTATTTAGCGATATACAATATGATGTTTCTGATGGTTTTTCACAATTAAAACAAAAAGGAGTAAAAATATACTTTGGAAGTTATCGCCGAGAGGGTCTCTATGTGAAAAACTCCATCTTTTCAAGTTTTAGTGAAGATGAAGTTTACACAAAACAGCATCTTATTCCTGTTGGCGAGTACATTCCTAACTGGTTCGCGCTTTTTGATATGTGGATTCCAGGGACCTTTCAAAGCTCAACCATTAGTGATTTATCATTAAACAAAGCTCTGACCCACAATGGAATTGATATTGCTCCAATGATTTGCTACGAAGTTCTTTTTAGTAATGAATTGCGCAAGAGGTCTAATAATGCTGGTATTTTGATAGTGGTTAGCAATCTTAAGGCATTAAAACCGAAATGGGCAAAGAATTATTTTTTTAATTTATCGAAAATAAGAGCTATGGAATTTCAAAAACCGTTGATTCAATCAACTAATTCTGGGTTTTCAGGAGTAATTTCGAGCAATGGAAAAGTAATTAAAAAGCAATCTACTTCTCTAGCAGTTATACTTGAAAACATTCAATCCCGAAGGGGCAACACACCATTCGCAAAATATGGCTATTCTGTAATCATTTTAATATGTATACTTTTATTGTTGGTAGGGACTTGGCGAGCTATTAAAATGGCTTAGTTGAATAGTGTTTATTTCTGAACGTCTTACCTAAAACAGAATTTTTGGCGCTTAAATTAAATTAAGCAGTATGATAATAGAATTTAGGAATGAAGTATGATCAATAAAATATTTATTGTATTTACTTTGACGTTACTAATTGTCGCGTGTGGTGGTAATAGTCCAGCAAACAACATACAAGGCACTGTATCTCCCCCAAGTGCTGTGATAGCCTTCACGGAGGAAGAGCTTAAGGATGTGGTTTGGGTAACACCTACTCTCCTGACAAGGACTGTTGATACTGATATTGATGATGGTACTCATTTCTCAATTATGATTTTTGACGGCGATGAAGTCGTTCACGTCACACCTGAATCAGGGGGAAGTTCTAGGCATAAGTGGAAGCTGGGGAGCAAGGGTCAAATAATTCTGGCGGACCTTATTGTTACTGACCCAACATCTTTTGATGAGCCAGAATTTGATTTTAGTTTTAGTAGCGAAATATGGAAGGTTAAGGATGATAGTAATGGCTTCAAAATTAGGGCTGATGGTTTCATTTTCGATAAATCAGAAATGACTCTTTTAAAGCCGCTCCCTCTTAAGTCTAGTGATTTTTCTGGTGCCACAATAATAAGCAGTCATGGGAATCCAGCAGGTCAATTTGAAGCAGGTAGATACAGATTTATCCCAGGGTCAAATCTACCAGATTATTATGGCGACGTTAGTGATGATAGATTTCAAAATACAGTACTTGTTAAAAGAGATGATTATGCACAAAGATACATGTTATTTGAGGGGGCGTCCCCAGAACATGGTATTTTATTAAGCTTCCCTTACTATGGCGCACATCGCATGGAGCTTGGTAACATAACAAGGGTTAATAATCTTACTTTAGACAGCTTTTTGATTCACGTTTCCAGAAGCTCCCCAGACGAGCCACCAGATTGGGGTACCCATCTATATAAAGAGTGACCTAATAAACCTCAACATCTATTAATATCGATCACTTCTGTTTAATGGAGCTGTCACATACTTATTATTATTTAGCGTAATTGAAAGCTTGGTGATTTTTAATATTGATAGGAATCTGGCGTATAAACAAGTTTAGTAATAATGAGAATGCAAAGCACACATGACTAAATTGCCTAAAGTACAGCCTTCGGCACTTAAATATGGGCTAAGTTTTCAATCGGCCATGGCTGTTTATGCCGTGTTGCCCTTATGCTCTTTAATAATATTATACGATCATACTTTAGGGGGTAGAGTTTTTTATCATGCCCTTCCTGAAAACCCCTCATCTTTAGCTTTATATAATTTGCTATTTGGGCTTCCCCACATAATTGCAGGTCACATTGTTATTTTTAGCAAGGGTCATTTGGAAAGTTTCAAACATGATGCTTTGCTAGGCTCTTTTTATGTGATTTTAAGTATTGTAATCGCAGGTGTACTATTTCCTATGTATATCAGCCTAACACTTTTTATAGTAATCACTCTCATTCATGTGCTCAAACAACAGTTTGGGATGGTCAAAATATTTTCATCTGTAAGAGGGAGGCTTGTAGATTTATGGGCTTGGAATGCAATTATGGTTGCAGGGATATTAGCATCAATCTTTTCTTTAAGATCTGATTTAGACCCTGAATATATTAAATGGGGTTACTATATTGTGATACTCCTTAATATATCTTTTGTTATTCTAGGGGGAGTTATCTATAGAAATGTAAAAACAAGGAAAGGTAAATATTTTTTATTAGTGAATATATTATCAATACCTTTAACAACTGTTTTTTATTTTTTAGGTTATACTTTTTTTGCAATACTCACGGTAAGGGTCATACATGATGTAACGGCATATATGGTTTATCTTACACATGATAAAAATAAAAATTGGTATAAAAAAAATGATTACTACGCAAGCTTATTATCATTTTTTCATATTGTTGTTCTTAGTATCGCCATTGCATTTTTATTGGAGAAATATTTAATTAACTTTACTGATTTGATTGTTTCTAAGTTTTTTCCATATTCAGTAATAGGGGCTATTACAATATCAATTATTGCATATATTGAAATAATGCACTATTACATGGAGTCCAAAGCTTGGAAGCGACACTCGCCTTGTAGAAAACATGTCATTTTTGCAAGTTAGTGTTACTCATCATGAACTATTGAACGTTTATCAAGCAAAAAAAATAATAGCTTTACTTATATAAAAAATTTTTATATAAGTAACATTCCAATACATTGCACATAAAGGAAAATACCAATAATGTAGATTGGATTTTAATTTTAAAAATACGGAGATAAGTTTATGAAACATTTGAAGATGATGAAGAGAAAACAACTTGGTCAAGGGATGACAGAGTATATTGTTATTGTTGCACTAATAGCTGTCGCAGCAATTGGAGCATATAGCTTCTTTGGTGAGACTGTCCGTCATCAGGTTGCTGGACTGGCTCAGGAGATATCAGGTACTACAAATACTGAAACAGCTGTTGCTCAAACGACTGCTGATACGGATGCTGCAGGTTCAGCAGCCGTAGCTGCTGATATGGGTACTTTCTCTGATGCTGCAAAAGCTAAGTAATATTGTTGCTGTTATCAGATGTGATTTTTCATATGGGAAATCACATCTGGTTTTCACCTTTTAGCTCTTGTCCTATATTTATTAAATAAGGACTTAGGATACGTTGGTTTACTATGAGTCCTAACAAAGCATTCTATACTTTAGGGAATATTCATTCAAAGCATAATAAGGGATACGTAACCGTTTTAACCTTAGTGCTTTTTTCTGTTTTAAGCCTTTCCCTTCTTGCTATGTTTAATAGCGGGCAAGTCGTTACACATAAACTAAAATTACAAAATGCTGTTGATGCTGCCGCATATAGCTCAGCAGGAATCGTTTCTAGAGAATTAAATTACATGGCTTATACAAACAGGGCCATGATTGCTAATCAAATAGCAGTAGGGCAAATGGTTGGCATGGTATCTTGGAATAAAATGATGGTACATGCCTCTTCTGGGGGTCTTAGCGCTGCAGTAGCTCGTTTTCCATTGGCTAATGCTTTAATTGGTTGGGCATTACCATACATGAGTGTATCAGCTGCTCTTGCTGAAAGCGCCATCTCATTGTTTTTAAATACAACGAATGCTATTCCAATGACAAACCGTGTAATTCAAGCATTATCTGAGTCTCAATGGCTTGTTCATAAAGCAACACAAGGCCTAGTTCTTACCACCTATAGAGCTGTTTTAACAGATAATGACCCAGATGCTGTAATGGCTGCCTTAGGTGGGGCAAGCTTACTGACAAAGTATCAAAACGAAGTTGAAAATTTCGTTCATCGAACGGAAAAAGCAAAGTACGGAAGTTCGGATTTAGGGAGTTACAGAAAATTTGCCACCGTGGTTAAAAATTCGCGAGACGATTTTACCAAAAGGCGCACTTATGAATGGCTGAGTAAAAGTATTTTAAATAACATTGTTCATAGGGGGAGTATCAGAAAAAAAGGGGGAAGTGATTTTGATGAGAAGCGAGAAGGCAATAAGTACGTATGGGAATGGAGTGCTATGGATACGGTAAGCCTCTGGGAACAGTACTTCAATCCATTAAAATGGAGATGGTCAAGCATGGCAGAGACTTGGCCCCCAATAGGCTGGGGAGCGGCCCATACATCAAATAAACCAGGTCGCTATAATAGCTATGATTCATTGAAAAAGTGGGGTTCCGCAAGAGTAAATACGATATCAAGTGCTCTTGCCGACGCTTCTTATGGGGCCAACAGGCTTGGATCCACTAGCGGCTTACAACGCTTTTATCACATCAACGATGCCACTAAAAATCCAACACCTCCTGCCTTTATAGCTGTGGCAGCAAAGGATGCTGGAAGTGTAAAAACATGGAAAGAAGTCGTTGAAGATAGCGGGGGGTCTGTAAGTAAAAGTTTAGATATTGAAGAGAAAGGCAATTTATTGTCCAGTAAAATGTACGTACTTGCTAAGTCAGAACCATACTTTTCACGCTCTCACGATTTACCAAGCTTTAGAAGGGCAGATTCTAATATCGAATATGGAAATCTATTTAATCCTTATTGGCAACCGCGACTAGTGCCATTGACACCTACTGAAAAAGCCACTGTTCTTATGATGCTACCAAAATAAAATGAAAAAAATAGAACTACAAAAAGGTGCTGTATGGGTTGAATTTCTTGTGGCGTCAAGCACTGTGCTTTTAAGTATGTTTTTTTTAATTCCAATGCTGGCTAAATATACTGATATTAGGCATTCAACTGAGCAAGCTGCAAGGTATTCTGCATGGGAGAGAACCGTCTGGCATGGTCCAGTCGGCGAATATAATAAAAGCACTGAAAATAAAAGTAGTCTTGAACTTGAGAATGAAATTAACCATCGTGTTTTAGGTAGCGGAGGTTCATTAATTTATAACACCCAAGGAAGTGTCGCAGAATTAGCTAATTTGCAATTAGAATCTTTTCATAACTTTAATAATTTAAGCAGTTCAAAATATGAAGTTCTATTCAATAGTAATTCAGCAGGGGGGCATAAATATTTTTCTTTGGATAAAGATAGTGCAGGCGTCACCCCTGGAGGAACTGCTTTATTACGTGGTACTTTAGATAGTCTGTTCCCATCTAGATTAGCCCCACTAAGAGGAGGGGTGCCTGTTGAAAAAAAAGGTTACTATACAGATGAAGTGAGCATTAAAGCAAAAGTGCCTGCATGGATTACTTCTTTTAATAATGCCTTTCCAGGTGGAGTGTTAAAATTTTCTGCATCTAATTCAATCTTGGTGGATGGCTGGGGAGCTGGAGGAGTGCAAGATAATAAGGATAAAGTAAATGCAATGAGGCCTGTAACTCACGACCTGTTTAGTGGGGTGGTGAAAAGTATTAATGTTTTTTATGCGCCTTACCCGTGGTTCACTAAGGAGGAGCTGAGTACGATTGATGTGGAAAAGGTTGATGTTGACCAATTACTTGAAGGTGAAGACCCTACTAACCCTGATAGTCATCTAGGAGTGTATTGATGCACACTTACTCCTTGAAAAAAATATTTAGGAATATTAGCAGCGTACTACTTTGTGTAAGCTTCCTTTTGATAAATATTGAACTTTCAGCTAAACCACTACCTGATATTAAAATACCCTCTTTTATAAAAGTGAATGAAATTCAAGGAGGGATAAATTTAGGTGGATTCACTGTTAAAACATTTGTTTTTAATTCATCTAAAGGAAATAAAGAAATTGCTCTTTTTTATAATAAATTATGGGAAAACCAATTAAAAACCATTGAAACAAAACAATGGATTTATCATTCTTATTTTGATGGTAGGTACTTATTTTCCATACAGGTTAAAAATGAGAAAAATAGTTTCTTTTCTAAAAAAATTAGTACTAGTGGAATTATTGGTATTAGTGAGCCTGGTGCAGTCAAAGAGAAGAAGCCATTAAAAAAAGAGTTATTTTACCCTCTTTTGCCAAGTACGAAAATATTAACCGATATTTCTTCTATTGACTTAGGGAAAAAGAGCCGTACAACTGTGTTTGATAGCGCGGGAAGTGTTATGCAAAACCTAAGTCATTATAAGCATCACTTTGAAACAAAAGGGTGGAAAGAAGTATTAAATAAAATGTCCTTTGGCATGGCAAAAGAGCTAGGGAGTAGCACTTTAATTATGCAAAAAGGAATCAGTGAGTTGATAATTTCGTTTATTCCTGATGAAAAGGGGCGTATAAAAATTGTTTCGGTGTTGGTGAAAAATGCGAAATAAAGACCCAAATAAGATAAGACTTAAACATAAAATTCAGGGCGCATCGATGGTTGAGTATGTGCTGGGTTTATCTTTGTTAGTTATCGCGCTTACTGTGGTCCCCGTTGCTAATGGATTAAGTGCCGTTGAGCTTCTTGAACTTGCTCTAAAGTCAGAATATACGGCATATTCAAAATCTATTGCGAGTCCAAGATAGTTAGTTTATATCCAAGTTGTTATAATACTTTTCACCTGAAACTTAAGGAAAAATTGTGCGAAAAAAATCGAATTTATGGTTAATGTTAATTGTGGCTCTCATTTTAGGTGGGGCTACTTTCTTCTTAACACAAACTTATTTAGAGAATAAAGAAAAAGAAATTCAAGGTGCCTATACACCCGATGTTGCCAAAACTACACAAGTATTAGTAGCAATTGGAAACATAAATAAAGGAGATATACTTAAGGGGCCAATGGTGGCTCCTGTCGAATATCCCTCCGAATTTGTGAGTGATGGCGCAATAACGCCAGCAACTGCCGCGAGCTATTTCGGGCAAGTCTCAAATATACCCATGAAACGCGGTCAAGTTATTTACAGTTCAAATCTTGGTGGTGATGCGGTTGATCGATTTTCAGACTTGTTAAAAGACGGAGGTACCGCTGTAACACTTGAAGTTGACGCAAAGAAAAGTAACTCTCATATGCTCATTCCAGGCGACTTTGTTGATATATTGGTACTTGCTGAAAAATCAAAAATCACACCACTTTCCTTTGAAGATATTGCTAAAGGTAAAAACCAGGGTAAAAGTAAAATGCTTGTTCCTTTGCTTGCAAAAATTAAAGTTCTCTCTGTTGATAGGAATCCCTTGGTGGCACAAGACGAAGAATATCGTATCCCAGTGGACAAAGAAGGGAAAATACCAACGTATAGTTATGTTACGGTAGGTGTGCCTCTCAATGACGCTACTAAACTGGCTTTGGCTCAAGACTTAGGTGAAATTGTCTTCTTTTTAAGAAATTCGAAAGATAGAAGGCAAGTTAAGGTTAGAACCTTGGATGGCTTATTTGCAGTTTACAATAAAACGGAAAAACCTAAAGATAGCTATGAATACTACTCTCCAAGTTCTCGTCTCTTGTTGACCCCTGTTACTAAGAAACAAAAGGAGAATACAGGGAGCAGGATAATCCAGTCCCCAGCACTTACATTTGATAAAAATACTTATCCACGAATTGTTGAGCCTTCAGATAAGAAAGCCAGTATGTAGATCACTACATTGATAACAACTATATTAGAAATACGTATGGCTTTTATAAGTATAAATTTTAAACAAGGAAATATAATAGTGATTAATATTAAGCATATTATCAACACATTCATTGTGTTTTTATTAATAGTGGTTAACAGTCTCGTATCGGCAGATACCAGAATGAACTTGTACGTAGGGCAAGTAAAACCTATAAGAGTTGGTGAAGTATCTCGCGTTGCTGTTGGGCAAGATAAAGTATTGCAAACTATAGTACTAGATAATGGCAGGATTCTATTCATTCCAACTGCTGAGGGTGAGACTGATGTTAAAATATGGTTGAAAAATGGAACATATCGTGGTTTTAAATTTAATATTTTAGCTGCTAATATGGGGGGAAGAAAAGTGATTGCTCAATCACTTCTACGGACATTCCCCGGTCTTAGAGTTACAGCCATTGATAAACATATAATTGTTGAAGGGAAGATTTCGCCCGTAGATCAAAAAATTTACCAGTCAGTAATAGGAAAAATAGATAATGTTATTTCATTAGTAAATCCTAATAAATTTAATATATATCAGACGAAGCAATTATTAAACGCCTTTGGTGTAGAAGCTATTCAAATCAAAAAAGCGGGTAAACGTCTTATTGTAGGGGGAGAAATTGATCCAACAAATCTTAAAGCGTTAGAGGCTGTAATATCAAAAATACCTAATATATCCTCTTTAATTAAACCACAGAAGTTTGTAAAAGAACGGATGGTTAGACTTAAAGTCAGGGTGGTAGAAATAGATGCAAACTATGGACGTCAATTAGGTATAAAGTGGGATGATGATGCAGCGGGGCCTATCTTTAGTCTTGCTACTCCTTTAATTAGTAATAATACCTTTGGCGTAGTACCTACTCCTGATTCGGTTGGAGGTGTAGACTTTGTTGATATCCTTCAACGAACACCTAATAAATCTTTAACGGATCTACGTTTTACTACAAGTATTTTCTCAAGGTTAAACTTTCTAGAAACTAATGGTAAGGCCAGCACATTAGCTCAACCAGAGCTTCTTGCTAGAAGTGGTTCAGAGGCAAACTTTAGTGTTGGTGGTGAGCTTCCAATAGTATTTACTAATAGCGATGGCCCCCAAGTAGTGTTTAAGCCCTATGGCGTAAGTGTGAAAATGACCCCATTGGTAAATAGAAAAAACGAAATTGTTTTAAAACTTAAAGCAGAAGTTAGTTCTGTCGATAAAACAAATACAGTTTTAAATGTACCAGGTTTAAAAACAACGAATGCCTCAACAACAATCAATGCTTACGATGGCCGAACTATTGCGATTGCTGGCTTGTTAAATGTTACTAAAGGAAATGATAATGCTAAAATCCCATACTTAGGAGGTTTACCAATTATTGGTAACTTTTTTAAAACAAGAGGGAAAACTTTTTCCAAAAGAGAACTGGTATTTTTAATTACTCCACAACTGGTAACACCTAAAAATGAAAATAATGTCTCTTTGAAATTAAGAGAAGAGATTAAACGTTTAGAATCATTTCAAGTACCTTTGGATCGTGATGTTCAAGGATCTTCTTTTGTTACAGATATTTTGGAATAATTATGTTTGAAATAGAGGCATGGACATCAACGGGAAAGAAAGTTGAAAAAATTATCTGTCGTAATAAAGAGGCTATAATTGGAAAAGGGGCTGAGAGTAAATTGCGTTTATATGGTTGGAGAGTTGGCTCCAATCATGCGCAACTGAAAGAAAATGATGATGGTATTTATATCTACAATAACAAATCTAAAGGTGGATCTACCTTTGTTAATGATGTTGAGCTAGAAGAGTACGGTCCATTATCTAGCAACGATGAAATACGAATTCAAAACTATATAATAAAAATAACTCACCTAGGGGCAAAAGAATCTAAAAGTCCCTCAAGAAATGAAGGAGACGATGAAGCTGGAACTTCAAAAAAAGATAATGTAAGTAAGCCAGCTACTGACAATCGACATGCTGAACCCTTCGTTGATAGCGCTGAAGCTAAGGTACAAAAATTATATAAAGTATGGCAGTCCACAATACATGAGCAGCTTTTGCAACAAATGGATCTACGTAGGTTGAATGTTCATGAAATGACTGATGAAGAATTGAGAGTAATCACAAAAAAAACATTCACAGAGGTTGTTTCTAAAAACAAAGACTTCCCTTCTGAGCTTGATAAGGATGAATTAATCAAAAGAGCACTTGCTGAGGCTGTTGGCCTGGGTCCCTTGGAGCCAATGCTGGAAGATGATGGCATCAGTGAAATCATGGTTAATTCTGCTGATGAAATATTTTATGAAAAAGATGGTCGGCTATTTAAGTCAGATGTTACTTTTTCTAGTGATCAAGCTGTTTTATATGCAATTGAAAGAATCGTGACCCCTCTTGGTCGGAGGATTGATGAAGGTTCTCCCTTAGTGGATGCCAGATTAAAAGATGGATCGCGGGTAAATGCAATTATTCCTCCTTTGGCTTTAAAGGGGCCTAGTATTACGATACGGAAGTTCATGAAAGAGAAGTTACACGGTGATGATTTAATTAATTTTGGCTCAGCATCGAATGCCATGATGGAGTTTATTGATCAAGCAGTAGAGAATAGACAAAACATTGTTGTATCAGGAGGTACAGGTAGTGGTAAAACAACCTTATTGAATATTTTGTCAAATAGTATTCCAGACCATGAAAGAATTGTAACTATTGAAGACTCGGCGGAGCTAAAACTGTACCAACCTAATTTAGTTTCTTTAGAATCTCGCCCACCTAATCAAGAAGGAAAAGGAGAAATTTCTATTAGGGAACTGGTTAAAAATAGTCTTCGGATGAGACCTGATAGAATTGTAGTTGGCGAATGTCGCGGTGGTGAAGCTCTTGATATGATGCAAGCGATGAATACTGGCCATGATGGCTCTTTAACTACTTTGCATGCTAACAGTGCTGTAGATTGCTTATCTCGCCTTGAGGTTTTGATTTTAATGGCTGAAATGGACTTGCCATCGCGAGCCATACGCGAGCAAATAGCTTCATCTGTTGATCTTATTATTCAACAAACAAGATTCCCTTGCGGTAGTAGAAAAATAACAAGTATTTGTGAAGTTACCGGTATTGACAACGGTAAAATTCAGTTAGGTGAAATTTTTCGTTTTGAGCAAAAATCTTATGGTGAAGATGGAAAAGTGCAAGGGGATTTTGTTGCAACAGGTCAAATTCCTAGTTTTTATGAGGCATTGCGCAAAAAAGGAATTCAGATGAACATCAATGTTTTCACAAAAGATGAGGGAATATAATGCTTTTAATTCCTATCTTAGTGAGTATAACAATTGTTGTATTAGTAATGATTGGTATTTATATTATACAGACTGCTTATGCAGAATATAGGAACTCCTTCCACACAGATATAAAGAGAAACATGATGGAAATGTTTCTTTTTATACCACCTCAAACTTTATTCATTTTATCAATCGTTTTAATTTTGGCTATATTTTATATAACGTATTTAATGACCGGTATTTATATATTGGCTTTGGGCTTGGCTTTTGTAGCTGTGGCTATCCCTAGGTTTATCATTTTTCGTCTTAAAAAAAGACGTATTGCCCATTTAACAATGCAATTACCAGACTTTTTAATGGCGGTTTCTAGAGCTATGCAGGCAGGGTCTAGCCTAAATCAATCTTTAGAAGTTGCTATTCAAGAAGATAAAGGCCCAGTTTCTCAAGAATTCTCACTCGTCATGAAAGAGGTTAGACTTGGTGTGGATTTTAATGATGCACTTGATAACTTTTCAAAAAGAGTTCCTATTGAGGAAGCTAATTTAGTTGCAACCGCAATTAAAATTTCGCGAGAAATAGGAGGAAATTTATCAGAAGCTATCTATCGCTTATCGGTAACATTGCGAACAAAGCAAGAAACGGAAGGAAAAATTAGAGCGTTAACAGCTCAGGGGCGAATGCAAGGGATTGTAATGACACTTCTTCCTATATTCTTAGCCATTATCCTTTATAAAATGGAACCCGAAACCATGTCAAAACTAATTTCTGAGCCTGTTGGTTGGGTCGTAATAGCAATCGTTATTGTAATGGAGCTATTAGGGTACTTTTTTATTAGAAAAATAGTGAATATCGATGTTTAATCAAGAACAAATTGCATTACTTATCCCTTTGTTGGCCAGCTTAGCCGTTATCTTTGTCGTGCTTGTGGTTACAAATATCGAGAATCCTATTCCTGAAGAGGATAGAATCTTTAAAGACCCTATTCCTTTTTTGATGAAACCGCTTTGGCCATTTCTCAATCTATTATCTGTGCCGGCTCAATATTTACCAATTAGCTATATATTATGGCTGAGAGATAGGTTGAAACAGTCTGAATTAATTTATCTTTTTAATCCTGAACAATTCTTTGGCTTGCAACTGTTGTCTTTAGTTCTTTTTTCATCGAGTACATGGCTCTCTTTTAAGACCTTGGGAATGGAACACGCTAACTATATAGTTCTTGCTGGTCTTGTAGGTTTCTTCTTGCCACTAATTAGTTTAAACGATAGACGAAAAAGCCGAGAGCTAAAAATTGTTAGGGCACTGCCCATTTATCTTGACTACATTACCATGGGGGTTCAATCAGGGCTAAACTTTAGTGGTTCATTGATGCAAGCTACCGAAAAAGGCCCTGAAGGTCCTCTAAAAAGAGAGCTAATGGTTGTACAGCGTGATATGCGTTCAGGGATTTCTCGTCTTGATGCTATGCGTAATATGGCAGAACGACTAGATATACGCGAAATAACAAGCTTAGTCTCTACTATCGCACAAGCTGAAAGAACAGGTTCAGACTTAGGAGAAAGCTTAAAAATACAAGCAGATCAAAGAAGAATTGAGCGTTTCCAACGTGCAGAGGAAATGGCACTTAAAGCACCTGTTAAACTCGTATTTCCTTTAGTTGCTTTTATTTTCCCTACTACTTTTATTATATTGATGTTCCCCATTGCTATGAAACTGCGTGATGTGTTGTAGGGATGTCTTATAAACACTGCGAAATATATAAACAAGGTTGTGAAAACTCTCTTTTTACGCAGGTTCGTGTTCCACAGGGTTTTTATCATAATGCTAAAGGTTTATTAGGTGAGGCACAGTTAAAAGAAAATACAGGAATGCTTTTTAAACGGTGTAGTAGCATACATATGTTCGGGATGAAAATTCCTTTAGATATAATTTTTTTAGCGAGTGACGGAAGAATAATTAAGTGTGTTAGTGGCTTACAACCATGGAAGGTATCTGGTTGTCTAGGAAGCTCAATGACACTCGAATTGCCCAAGGGCAGTATAGAAAAAACAGGATTAAAACAGAATATGAAATTGGAGATAAAAGAATGCAAAAATCAGGAATAAAAATACTATCATTGCTGGTGATATTAATGGGGATATCGGCATGTTCAAATACAAAAATAGGCTTAAGTGGCAATAAAAGTGGGCCACAGAGTTTGAGTAAAGCTTATGCGCCTGAACTAACATCCGCATATCAAGCCTATGATGAAGGTCGTCTATCTACGGCAGAGACTTTGTTATTACAGTATACAAAGAAACATCCTGGTTACACTGAAGCTTGGTTTAAGCTAGGTAATATCTATTACCGAACGGGACAGTATCCAGCGGCAATTACAGCTTATGAGAATGTAATTCAACAACAGCACTCTCACGGTAAAGCTTGGTATAACCTTGCACTAACCCGTATAAGACAAGCCGAAGTAACTTTAGAAAAAGGTGAGAGGCAATTTGATGGAGGTGATCCGCAAAGAATGAGGCTCACTGCATTAAAAAACAAAATTAGATCAGGAGTTAGGCAATATAAACCTAAAAAGAAGAAAAGACCTGTGGCAATGAAGTCAGCAATAAAAAAGAAAAAAACAACAAAAGTTAGCAGATACACTAAATAAGATAACTTGAATCCGCAACAAAACAGATTTAGGAGTTTATGATGATAACTACTCGCAAACAGCATAAAACAGCAATAACAAAACAAACAGGTCAAAGCATGACGCAATACCTCGTATTGACGTTTATGCTAGCAGTGGGTAGCTTATTAACCATCGGCAACGCCAGTCAGGCAGGTCGTCATCAAGTCGCTGCTATCAGCCATGAGGTTGCTGGCAGTCATAGCGAATCAATCAAAAGCACCAAGGCTGCACAGGATAGCTCTAAGTACGCCAGTTCTAGCGCCTCTGCCCCAACCAATATGGGAGGGAGTTCGCCTTCAAATCCTGTTACAAATCCTACAGGGCCAAATACCACACCTGCGGTTACACCCACAGGGCCATCAACACCCACTGATAACCCAATCGTTAATCCCACAGGTGATACACCAACAACACCTGTAACGCCCAACCCTGTTGACCCTAATACCAACCCCATTATTAACCCTACCAACCCTGGCGGACCTATTACCACACCATTAGGCCCAGATACCCCTGTGGTTGATGAGCCACCCAAGCCAGAAATAAAATGTACTACGCCCACTCCTACAGAAGATGACGGCAGTACCAAAAAAGATGAAGACAAAGGCTTTTGGGGAAGCTTATGGGATGAAGTCAAAGATGGTTTAGTAGCAGGATATGAATTTGTAAAAGGCTTCTGGGAGGGGATGAAAAAACAAGTCGCGGATTTGGGCGATCTGTTAGCCCACCCTATTGAAACAGCTAAAGGACTTATAGCCCTAGGCAAGCAATTTGTTGAAGACCCCGCAGGCACAGCAAAAATGATCGCCGATTCATTAGGTGAAGAATTTAAAACATTGGTTCATTGCGGAGCGTTTGATAAGGGCAGAATCATAGGTGAAAATGTAAGCCCCGCCTTTATGATCAAACTCGCCAGTAAAATGGCAAAATTTGGTGACCTTGCAACTGCTTTAAATAAGACCAAAAAAGACTTTGGTTGTGCCAGTTTTGTGGCAGGCACACCGATCTGGACACCCGAAGGCAAGGTCAATATCGAAACCCTGCGCAAAGGCAGTCTGGTTTTATCCCGTGACAGAAAAACCTACGCGGACAAGGCACAAACAATACAAAAAACCTTTGGCAGAATCGCACCCGATTATTACCACCTAAGCACCGAATTTGGTACGATAAACGTCACCGCCGAACACCCGATGTGGAAACAGGGCATCGGGTGGACGGAAGCCCAGTACCTGAAAGTCGATGATGTCGTTGCCAGTGTTGATGGCGATGTACTGATACTGGATAACCAGAAGGTAAATAAGCCTGTTCGTGTTTATAACTTTAGCGTTGAGAATACACCGAGTTATTTTGCGGGGACTGGTGGGCTTTGGGTGCATAATTCGAAGTGTGAATTACCACCTTATAAAACACCTGATGGAAAAACAATAGCGACACCAGTAGATGGAAAAATTGGTAACTGGATTGGTGATAGAGGAAATTCTAAATTCCAACCAAAGAAAGATACCGCACTGTATCAGGCAACAGGTGGTAAACCGATTGAGTTTGTGAATGGTCGTCCACGTTTTGAAGAATTTTCTCCTACCATTGGTAGGAAGAAAGCAATAGTTTCAATAGAACAGCTTGGTAATCACAATAAAGGTCCGAATGGAGACTTTGGCAAAGCTGTTGCAGCATTTAGAATAAAAATAGGAGACCCTACTTGGACTCCAGACTATAGTAAATACACTTGGCATCATCATGAAGATGGAAAGCAAATGGTTCTTATAGATAGAAAGATTCATAATGTTGCTGAAGGTGGGGTGGCACATGTAGGGGGTGTTAGTGATAACCCAAATCTTTAAAGGATAACTTTTTTAATTATGGATAGAATTAATTATATAAATAAAGTTTATGCCTCTGAATCTGATATTCAGCTTTTTGAAAGAATGATAGGAGAAAGACTTCCAGCTAAGTATAGAGAGTTTTTACTTTCTAAGGGCGGAGGTGCTTTAACCGACGATTACATTTTTAGAATGTCAAAGCCGGGAAAATTGAATAATACAGATATGCTAATTGAGGATTCTCTTGAGTACTTTTCAGCATTTAACCCTAAAGGAAATTTTGACTTAAATACACACTATCATTTTATGAGTTCTAATGACCGTGAGTTTCCTTATATTCCAAATGAAATGATTGTAATAGGTGGGTCTGGTAGTAGCTGTTTGTTATTAGGAATAAAAGGTGAATATCTAGGTAAAGTCTACTTTTGGCATTCTAATTTGTTTCATGGTGACGAGCATGGAGAAGAAACATATGATAATATTTCCTTCGTATCAAATAATTTTGATGATTTTTTAGAATCTTCAAAAATTGAGAAAGCAGTTTAATAAATCAAGGGGGCAGACGCGATTGATTTTGCTTAAACCCTGCGCAAGGGCAGTCTGGTTTTATCCCGTGAAAGAAAAACCTACGCGGACAAGGCACAAACAATACAAAAAAACTTTGGCAGAATCGCACCCGATTATTACCACCTAAGCACCGAATTTGGTACGATTGACGTCACCGCCGAACACCCGATGTGGAAGCAAGGTATTGGGTGGACAGAGGTTCAGTACCTGAAAGTTGATGATGTGGTTGCTAGTGCTGATGGTGATGTTCTGATACTGGATAATAAGAAA
>Ga0256839_1002499_pt1 | contig 20359 bp, 14 predicted proteins | sample 354166metaG_FD_185968 | JGI IMG/M metagenome (GOLD analysis project Ga0256839, IMG submission 185968) | Hydrothermal vent microbial communities from Mid Atlantic Ridge, Atlantic Ocean - 354-166 | ecosystem: Environmental > Aquatic > Marine > Hydrothermal vents | place: Atlantic Ocean: Mid... | reverse complement strand
ATCTATTGCAGTGAATTCCGCCCGGTTAAATATCAGGCCTATACCCGCGACCAGCAGTACTGCAACAATGAAACTGATTTTGTATCGATGCCGGATCTTCCGGGCCTCGCTTCGGAACATTCCCTTGGCTCTTTTTTGTTGTTCTTTGGCTTTCCGCTGCCTGTCTTTTTTATGACATCAGTATTGCGCATATTTGTGGATACATTATTAACCCGGCAATAATATATATCGTATTCAGCCATTGCGTGCCGGTTCGCTGCAAGGCGGCGAAAGGCCGCTGTAGTCATTCTACAGCAAGTTTCGCCAACGCAGTCAGCGGGCCGGCACGCAATGGCCTGTCCTTTTATTTCAATCTGTTAGGGACTTCAGGCCTGCACTGGTACGGCGTTGCGGCGCTTGCCAATGGAATCACCATTGCCTGCGCGCCGCGCCTTGTTCCAGCACAGGCCTGAAGTCCTGAATACGATATATATTATTGCCGGGTTAATAAGATGATCACGGTGATGGCCAGAATCAGTGAAACCCCCTTCCAGAATACCACGGGGTGGCGTTCCATCAGCGGCGGGCGCGTTTTACTGAGGAATGTCTTGTTGGGATGGCGCAGATCGAAAACGAATTCCGATATGGCCTCGTACCGTTTTCGTGGGTCGGGATGCACGGCCTTCTTGACGGCTTCATCGATCCAGGCGGGTATTTCCCGGTCTTCATCGAACATACTGAGATAGCGCAGCCTTCGCTGCGCCGCCCTGGTATTGGAGCTGGGCACTCGCGTCCCGTATGGAAGTTTTCCAGAGAGCATCTGATAACAGATGACCCCCAGCGAGAACATATCTGATTTTACTGTCCCAACCTCTCCCAGGAAACATTCCGGCGCTGTGTACAGCGCCGTACCAAGAATATTTTGTTGCTCCATAGGGCTCACGACTTCCATGAGGCCCGCAACACGGACAGAGCCAAAGTCGATTATTTTTACGGTACCCGTCTCATCGATCATGATGTTTTCAGGCCTCAGGTCCTGATGATACATTTCCTGGCGGTGAAAGGCGCGCAAACCAGTGGCGACCTGCTCCACGATGTCACGAACGGTTTCAATATCCGGCCTGGGGTGATCTATCATCCACTGCTTGAGCGTTTTCCCCTTTATGAACTCCGTCACTATATATAAGTAATTCCGCTTGCGTGTCTGCAAGCAGGGTTTCAATACGTGGGCGTCATTGATGCGGCGGGCAACCCACTCTTCCATCAGAAAACGCTCCAGATACCCGGGACTTCCACGAAGATCAACAGAGGGTGTTTTCAGAACGACCTGTTCCCTTGTGTCCATATCGACCGCGAGGTAAATATGACTGCGATGGCTCATGTGCAAATCACGGATGATTTTATAACCATCGAACGTCATCCTGGGTTTAAGCTCGGGCGGAAAGGGCAAGACCGTTAACTGCTGATAAACCTCCTCCACCTCCTGCCGGGGCAACTGTTCAATTCTGACAATCTGAACACTAAGATTGTCCGTGCTCCCCCGCGCATATGATTCATCGATAATCAGAGAAGCGGCTTTATCAAGGTCATTGGCGTTGGATTCGATACTATCGATGATGAATCCATCTGCCGCATATTCATAGACACCATCTGTCGCCAGAACAAAAACATCTCCAGCTTCCAGGGAGAAGCTCCGATAATCCAGTTCAAGGCTGTCTTTCATGCCCAGCGCGCGCCTGAGATAGCTCTTCTCCTTTGAGACCCAAAGCCGGTGATCCTCGGTAAGCTGCTCCAGCCGGTTATCAACCAGGCGATAGGCCCGCGTATCCCCCACATGGAAGATATGCGCCGTGTTTGATTTGACAACCAGCGTGGTAAACGTACAAACATAACCCTTGTCCGGCGAGTAACGATAGGGGCTGTTTCTCGTCTGCAGATGAAGCCATGAGTTCGTTGCCTCCAGCACGCGTTGCACCGATGTCTTCACTGTCCACGATTCAGGGGTGCAGTAATAGTCCTCCAGGAAACTTTTGACCGCCACCTCGCTCGCTTGCTGACTGACCTCGCTGCTGCTTATCCCGTCAGCCAGGCTGATCGCAATACCCTTTGATGTGAGCAAGGGCTCTTTTGGCATACAGGCGCCATGAAAGTCCTGATTGACGGCCTTGCGGCCTTTATCAGATCCCTGCCCGATGGATATTCTGAGTTGACTAGACATGAGCCGTGGAAATCCCTGCCCCGCGGCCGGGACAGGGATTCCATTCCCTGCTGGAATATTATTTACTGAGTTTACGATCCGGACATGTTCTTACATGTGTGTAATACAGGGGCAACGCGACAAAAACCAGCCCACCGACCAAATTACCCAGCACCGTTGGAAGTTCATTCCACAGGATATATTCGGAAACAGTGAATCCCCCACCCATGATCATGGAAAACGGGAACAGGAACATGTTTACAATGGAGTGCTCAAACCCCATATAGAAGAACAGCATGATGGGCATCCACATGGCCGCGATTTTTCCCGTTGCCGAAGTGGAGATCATTGCGCCCACCACACCCATGGACACCATCCAGTTACACAACATGCCTCGCAGAAAAATGGTCAGCCAACCCGCAAGGCCATGCTCCTGATAACCCAGCGTTCTTGATTCCCCGATACTTCCCACTTTTTCCGCAATGGCGCCCCCGTCAATACTGAAACCGTAGGTCAAGACAAATGCCATAATGAACGCCACTGTGAGCGCCCCGCCCAGGTTGCCGACAAACACCCACCCCCAGTTACGCAACACCTCTCCAACCGTTGCGCCCGGCCGCTTGTCGAGCCAGGCCAGAGGGACCAGCGTGAAGACGCCCGTCAGCAAATCGAACTTCATCAAGTACAACATGATAAAGCCCACGGGAAACAACACCGCGCCCAGAATAGGCGAACCTGTGTTGATGGTGACCGTAATCGCAAACATCGCCGCCAGGCCGAGAACCGCACCCGCCATAAATGCGCGAATGACAGTGTCCTTCGTCGACATGTAAATTTTGGATTCACCCGAATCCACCATTTTTGTAACGAACTCAGAAGGTTCTAAATAAGACATGACTTTCCTTTATTTTTCCATGTGATTCATTGGCGTCATTTTCACAAGCATGCTTCGTGAAAACATATCGTCAGCGTCTAGCAGTTTTTAGGCCAAAACGCGCTCGCAACGTAACATCATGATTATCATTGGCTTTTTATAAGGAAAATTATTTTATGAGCTAGAAACCCATGGTCATGCACAAGTTGTGTGCATACTGCCACTTTGTGGCGCACAAATTTCATGCATCGATACAAGCATTGCACCCACCCAGGCGATGCCGCCAATGGAGGACCCCCAAAACATTATTGACCGGGCAACTATATATATTGTTGCCCGGTCAATAAGATGGAAAGGCGCCCCATGCCTCAAAAGACCGTTACAATAATTACATTTCAAACAAGTCCATATGTATGCAACCCATGCCGTATAGCCTCCTCGCCGATGCTGTGATCATCCTGCACTTTGCATTCATCCTGTTTGCCGTGTTCGGTGCTCTGTTGGTGTTGCGCTGGCCACATCTGATCTGGCTGCAGCTTCCGGCTGTATTGTGGGCAGCCGGCATCGAGTTTTACGGCGGCGTCTGCCCGCTCACGCCACTGGAAAACCATCTGCTCACCTTGAGCGGTGAATCAGGCTACAGTGGGAGCTTTATTCAGCATTATATCGGCGCCATAATCTATCCAACTGAAATCACACCAGTAATTGGAGCCGGCCTGGGGACAGCCGTGCTGCTCATCAACCTGGGGCTTTATTTCCCTCTCATCAAACGCTGGTATCAACGCCGCACAAAATCGTGAACATGCTGGCTTGGCGTAGATCGAGGATATCCCTTAGAATGAACACTCAACCTGCCTGAAAAGTCAGGATCCCCGTTCGCATGATATCCGGCCTTGCAATACGATGAACTGGAAAAACAAATTTGAATCGGCTAAAGGCAAAGCAGGCCTGTTGAAGCAGGCGGCATTGGAACAGGCAAGCCTCACGCTGGATCAGCACTGGCTGCTCATCCGCGATCTATGGCTGGAGAAAGTGGATCCGTCGCTTCGCTCCGCAGTCATGGACGATGAAAAACTAACGTCCTATCTGCATATCATCCACGAGGCCTTGCCCCTGCCGCTCCGCCTCGCCATCAAGGAGGAAACGTTTGTCCGGGTATGTCTGAAGAACCGGGATCGCTGGCTGCCGCCTGAAGAGGACAACCCGGCCTCAAACGAAAAACTGCTGAACAACGACAAACCGAAGGACGAGGCTTGATCGCTACGGCGACCATCAAAGCCTCATGTCAGCGTCCGCCATCCCTCATCGGGCGTGAAGCGTTCGCCATGGGTCTGAGCCAGAGACTCAAGGCGCTGTTGCATGATGGAAACATCCCGGGCCTTGATATAGTGCAGGGGCCCGCCCCGGAAGGGGGCGAAGCCGGTGCCGAAGATGATGCCGGCGTCGAGGTGATCCGCCGTGTCGATGACACCTTCGCGCAGGCAGGCCACGGCCTCGTTGAGAATGCTGAATATCATGCGGTCGGTGACATCGGCGGGAATCTCCGCGCCCTTGTCGAGCCTGGCCTTTTCCGGCTTGCCCTTCTTGTAGGTATAGAAGCCACGCCCTGACTTGCGGCCCAGGTTGCCGGCCTCGACCAGGCGGCGCAGCTTGTCGGGCACGGCGCCGCCCAGGCTGGCGGAGAGGATCTCGGCCACGGAGAGGCAGATATCCAGGCCCACGGTATCCGCCAGTTCGATGGGCCCCATGGGCATGCCGAATTCCACCGCGGCCCTGTCGATGAGTTCCGGCTGTATCCCCTCGCTCTCCAGCACCACCGCCTCCAGCAGATAGGGCATGAGGATGCGGTTGACCAGGAAGCCCGGGCTGCTCTTCACCGGCAGGGGAAGGCGGTCGATCTGGCGCGTGAATCCCGCCGCCTGCTTCGCCACCGCGGCATCGGTGTGCGATGAGCGGACGATCTCCACCAGTTTCATCTTGGCCACGGGATTGAAGAAGTGCAGGCCCACCAGGCGCTCCGGCCGGGCCAGTGCCTTGCCCAGTTCCTCCAGGGGGATGCTGGAGGTGTTGGTGGCCAGCAGGGCATCGTCCTTCATGCGCGGCTCCAGCTCGCGGTAGAGGGCCTCCTTGGCCTCGGCGTTCTCGAAAATGGCCTCGATCACCACATCGGCATGGGCCACACCGATGCCATCGACATCCGGGCGCAGGCGGTCCATGGCGGCCTGGACCAGGCGCGGCTGCTTGAGGCGCTTCCTGAACAGGGCGTGGGCGCGCTCGAGGGCCGGCGCGATGCGTTCCGGCGACTGGTCCTGCAGGCTCACCTGCAGGCCGTTGAGGGCGCACCAGGCGGCGATATCGCCCCCCATGACGCCGGCGCCCACCACGTGGACACGACGCGCCTGAAAATCCGCGCCACGTCCCAGCGATTTCAATTCTTCCTGCAGGAAGAAGACCCGGATGAGGTTCTGGGCCGTCTCGCCCACCACCAGGCGCGCCACGGAAGCGGCCTCCTCCTCCAGCATTTTCCGGGCGTCGTCACTGTGTTTGACCCACAGCTCCAGAAGGGCAAAGGGCGCGGGGTAGTGTTTCTCCGACACCCGCTGCGCCACGCTGCGGCGCATGTATTTCCCCAGCAGGGGGCGCACCAGGCGGTGACTGAGGAGGCGTTGCAGGCGTCCCGGCCGGTGCGGGCCGGGGGGGTTGAGGACCGTCGCCCTGGCCGCGCGCTCCATGTGCCGCGTGGGCACGGCGTAATCGATCATGCCCAGCTTGCGCGCGGCGCGCGCGCTCACGGTGCGCCCGGCAAGCATGAGGGGCAGGGCCTGCACCGGCCCGATGAGGCGCGGCAGGCGCAGGGAGCCACCGAAACCGGGGTGGATACCCAGCATCACCTCGGGCAGGCCGAGGCGCACGGCGGGATCCTCGTCGGCGATGCGGTAGCGGCAGGCCAGAGCCAGTTCCATGCCGCCGCCCAGGCAGAAGCCGTTGATGAGGGCCACGGTCGGAAACTTGAGCGCTTCCAGGCGGTCGAAGACCCGGTGGCAGTCGCGCATCATGGCGACGGCCTCCTCCGTACTCCCGACGCGCAGGAATTCCTTGATGTCCGCGCCGGCGATAAAACCCTTTTCCTTGCCGGAACGGATCACCAGTCCCTTCACCGTCTCCTGCTCCAGCGTCGCCAGATGCCCGTCCAGTTGTGCGATGACGTCCACGGAGAGGACGTTGACGGAAGCCCCTGCCTTGTCCAGGGTCAGCCAGGCAATCCGGTCCTCATCGATATGGAGCCGCCAGTGTTTGTCATTCGTATTGTTCGCCATGGCCTTAGTCCTTATTCCGGGTAAGCAGCATTGCCCCGCCCTGTCCGCCACCGATGCACAGGCTGGCGATGCCACGCTGGCTGTTGGTGCGTTTCAGGACATGCAACAGGTGCAAAACGATACGCGCGCCGCTGGCGCCTACGGGGTGTCCCAGGCTGACGCCGCCGCCATCCACGTTGAGGCGCGCCTCATCGATTCTTCCCACCGCGGTACGGCGCCCCAGTTCGGCACGGCAATAGTCCATGTCATTCAGGGCCTCGATCACGGCCAGGACCTGGGTGGCGAAGGCCTCGTTGATCTCCCAGTAATCGATCTTGTCCAGGGCGATGCGGTTGCGCTTGAGCAGGGGGGCAATGGCATTGGCGGGGCCCAGCCCCATCTGGGCGGGGTCGACCCCGGCCCATTCACTGTCGGCGATGCAGCCCAGCACCGGCAGGCCATGTTTTTCCACGGCATCCTCGCTGGCGAGGATGAGCAGGGAGGCGCCATCGGTCACCTGGGCGCTGTTGCCGGCGGTCACCAGGCCGAAATGGCGGTCGAACACCGGCCTGAGCTTGGCCAGGCTTTCCATGGTGGTATCGCGGCGCAGGCCGTCGTCGTGGTCGTAAACCTTTCCATGCGTGTCGTACAACACTTCCATCTCCGCCGCCAGATGGCCGGCATCCTGGGCGGCCGCCAGGCGCTGGTGGCTCTGCATGGCATAGGCGTCCATGCGCTCGCGGCTGATCTTGAAGCGCCACGCCAGATTCTCGGCCGTCTGTCCCATGGACAGGCCCACGATGGGGTCCGTCAGCCCGCGCAGCAGGCCGATGATGGGCTTCAAATGCGCAAGACGCAGCTTCCCCAGGGTCCTGACACGCTGCCCCGGGGTTTTGGCCTTGTTCCAGTCGCCCAGCCATGCCACCATCTCCGGCCCCAGCAGCACGGGCGCGTGGCTCATGGCCTCGGTGCCGCCGGCCAGCACCAGATCCGACCGCCCCGTGGCGATATGGGTGGCGGCGCAGTCCAGGGCCTGCATGCCCGAGGCGCAGTTGCGCTGCACCGTCCACGCCGTGACGCGCGGCCCGCATCCCAGGCGCAGGGCCACGATGCGGGCGATATTGGCCTCGTCGGGACCCGGCATCACGCAACCGAGAATCACCTCGTCCAGTTCCTCCGCGGCGAAGGGCTGGCGGGCCAGGAGCTGCCGCCCGGCGCCCACCGCCAGATCGGAGGCCATGAAGGGCCCGGGCTTGCCGCGCACCTTGAGGAAGGGAGTGCGGTTGCCATCCACCACATAGACAGGCCGCATCTTGTTTTTCTTGCCAGTGCTGCGTTGCGCCATGTTCAGCTACTCCTCCAGTAATCCGGCGGAAAGTCATCGACCCTGATCACCTCCCTGCGCGCGGCGATGGTTTCCCGGTAGTGCGCCGCTTCGTCATCAGTGATCAGTTTCCTGGTCAAGGCCTGTTCGATCATCTCATCTTCACTGGCGGGCTCGAGCCGCCCGTCCTGTATGGCGGCATGCAGTTTCGCCTCCAGCACCTCATTCTCCACCACGCGCTGCAAGGTATTGTCTATGAGTCCGATTCTATCCTTATCGTCGCTGGATAAAAAGATGCCGGCGGTGAGGCGGTCGCGGGGCTCGCCGGGAGACAGTATCAATTGGGCCACTTCGCGCCCCAGTTCGTCATCCGGTGGAGCGAAGCGCCGTCCCAGCGGGAAAGCCAGGACCCGCATCACCCAGGCCACCGTCCGACCGGGCACGTTTCGGTAGAACCCGCTGAGCTGCTGCTGGATGGTATGCAACGAGAACGCGCAACACCAGCGCACCAGGGGGAGGTCCGCCTCTTGCCGCCCCTGGTCCTCATAGCGCTTGAGCACGGCCGAAGCGAGGTACAAGTGGCTCAACACATCGGCCAGGCGGCCGGAAAGCTTTTCCCTGCGCTTCAGGGAGCCGCCCAGGACGAACATGGCCAGATCGGACGTCATGGCGAACACGGCGCTCATGCGCGTCAACTGCTGATAATAGGGGCGTGTCTGGGGCGCCACGTCCGCCACCTGCACGAAGCGCGCCCCACTCAGGCCAAGCCACAGGGCGCGAAAGATATTACTGATGGTGAAACCCACATGGCCGGTAATGGCCTGGTCGAAATCGCGCACCGCCTCGTCGTGATCCGGGTTGTTGACCGCCATCATCTCCTTCAATACATAGGGATGGCAGCGCACGGCCCCCTGGCCGAAGATGATCAGGCTGCGGGTCAGAATATTGGCGCCCTCCACGGTGATGCTCACCGGCACGCCCTGATAGGCCCGCCCCAGCAGATTGCGCGGCCCCATGCTGATGCCGCTGCCACCCTGCACATCCATGGCGTCATTGAGCACCTGGCGCATGGTCTCCGTGAGGTTGTACTTGACGATGGCGGACACCACGGAAGGCTTGGCCCCCTCGTCCACGGCGCCGGCGGTCATGACGCGGGCGGCATCGGCCATGTAGGTGCTGGCGGCGATACGGGTCAGGGCCTCTTCCACTCCCTCGAATTTGCCGATGGGCAGTTTGAACTGGCGCCGTATCCGGGCATAGGCGCCCGTGGCGCGGCTGGCCATCTTGGCGGCACCGGTGCTGGTGGCCGGCAGCGAGATGGAGCGTCCGGCGGCCAGGCTCTCCATGAGCATGCGCCAGCCCTGCCCCACGCGCTTGGCGCCGCCGATGACCCAGTCCATGGGAATGAAAACGTCATGCCCCCAGTTGGGACCGTTCTGAAAGGCGATGTCGAGGGGGCAATGACGGCTGCCGATGGTGATGCCGTCGGTATTGGTGGGTATCAGGGCCACGGTGATGCCCAGATCCTCCTCGTCGCCCAGCAGACCCTCCGGGTCGTACAGCTTGAAGGCCAGGCCCAGCACCGTGGCCACCGGCCCCAGCGTGATGTAGCGCTTCTCCCAGTTGAGGCGGATACCCAGCACCCGCTCGCCCTTGAACGCCCCCATGCACACCTCGCCACGGTCCGGCATGGCGCCGGCGTCGCTGCCCGCCTCCGGTCCCGTGAGGGCGAAACAGGGCACCTCCTCGCCCCGCGCCAGGCGCGGCAGGTAATAATCCTTCTGCTCATCGGTGCCATAGTGAAGCAGCAGCTCGGCGGGTCCCAGGGAATTGGGCACCATGACGGTCACCGCCGCCGCCATGCTGCGGGTGGCGATCTTCATCACCACGCTGGAATGTCCCAGGGCGGAAAAACCCAGCCCCCCGTATTCCTTGGGGATGATCATGCCGAAGAACCCCTTTTCCTTGATGAACTGCCACACTTCGGGAGGCAGATCATGATACCTCTCACTGATCTCCCAGTCGTCCAACATGCGGCACAGTTCGTTCACGGGCCCGTCGAGAAAGGCCTGCTCCTCTTCCGAAAGGGCCGGCGCGGGATTGGACAACAACTGCTTCCAGTCCGGCCGGCCACTGAACAGCTCGCCATCCCACCACACGGTGCCCGCCTCCAGGGCCTCCTGCTCGGTACGGGACATGCGCGGCATGATGTGGCGGAACAGCACCAGAACACGCTCGGTGGCCATGCGCCGCAGGGGGGGGATATTGAGAGGAATAACCAGAGCGGAAAAAAACAACCAAATCAAAACCGCACTGATAGTGGAAGGCTGATAGAGGAAGGTCCAGGCAAGAAAATACCCGGCCATGATCGCACTCCATGCCATGATGGGTAAACGAAAATAGGCGGCCGCCCATACAACGGCGAGGAACAGGATCAACCAGAAAACAACATCCATATTATCTCCTTCATAAAGAATGATAAAGACAGTGTCTCACGACGGTCGGGCTTCCATCCAGATCCAGGATCTATCGTAAATCCCATGGTAGTCGTGTCAGGCGCAGATTGCTATCGATTCCGCATCAAAACAATCAAGCTCCCTTGTCAGCAACGCCGCCATCAACGGCAAACAAGCTGATTTCCTGAAAGTATAAGGCAAGGTGCATGCCGCACCGCTATAATGGAAGGCGAGCCCGCGCGCAAACCCAAACAAATTACAAAGGACCAGCGGACATGTTCAAGATCGCCAGTTGGAATGTCAATTCCCTGCGTGTGCGCCTGCCCCATGTATTGACATGGATGGAGGCTGCCCAACCTGATGTTCTGGCACTCCAGGAAACCAAGCTCCAGGACGGGGATTTCCCTGCCGCCGAATTCGAGGCCATGGACTATCACCCCCTGTACTGCGGCCAGAAAACCTACAATGGCGTGGCCATACTCTGCCGCGAACCGGGCAATGATGTCGTCACCGCCCTCCCGGAGCTGGACGACCCCCAAAAACGCCTGCTGTGCGCCACCATCGATGGTGTGCGCGTCATCAATGTCTATATCCCCAATGGCGCCAGCGTTGATTCTGAAAAATATCGTTACAAGTTGAACTGGCTGGCGCACCTGCGAAATTTTTTAGAGGCGCAATTGCGACAATATCCAGACTTGGTGCTGCTGGGCGATTTCAACATCGCGCCGACGGATGAGGACGTCCACGACCCCGAGCAATGGCGGGAAAAGATATTGTGCAGCACCCCCGAGCGCGCGGCCTTTCAGGCCCTGCTGGATACGGGACTACAGGACACCTTCCGGTGCTTTCCCCGCGACGGGAAGGAATTCAGCTGGTGGGACTACCGCATGGCGGCCTTCCGCCGCAACCGGGGGCTGCGCATTGATCTCATCCTCGCAAGCCGGGCATTGGCTGCCCGTTGCGCCGCCAGCACCATAGACAAAGAACCGCGGCGTTGGGAACGCCCCTCCGACCACGCGCCCGTGATCGCGGAATTCGATGTCTGAGCAGAGGCCTCCCCTCCCTGCCAGGCGCGGGCGGCTGCGCAGAACACTGAAATGGACGGCCTGGATCGTGACCCTGTATGCGGCCGCCGGTTTTCTGCTCGCGCCCTACCTGCTCAGGAACCTGTTGCTGGATTTCATTCACGACGACCTGAAACGGGACGGGGCCGTCATCGAAGTCAAAATCGACCCCTTCGATCTGTCCCTGAATATCTGGGGGCTCAGGATCGACGAACCGGATGGCGCCCGCCTGCTCGGCTTCAATGAACTGCACATCGACTTCACCCTGGCGTCACTGCTGCACCGCGCCTGGACCTTCGAGGAATTCCGTCTCGTGCGACCCTATGTGAACACCATCATTGAACAAGATGGCACCCTCAATCTGCTCAGACTGGGTGACAGCCTGGGAACCGGGACCACACCCGACACAGCGCCCGAAACCCAGGCCGTACCCCTGATTTTTCGCAATATCAATATCTCAGACGGCGCACTGTATTATCAGGACTACACCCACCCTGAATCCTATGCCGCCTCCCTCAAGCCGCTGAACCTGAAACTGGACGATTTCAGCACCGTGCCCGAGCGGGAAGGCCGCTACGGTTTTACCGCCACTCTCGGGGACGGCGGCCGCCTGCAATGGTCGGGCAATGTCGCCCTCGCCCCCTTGCGCTCCCGCGGCGCCCTGGAAGTCAGCGGCCTGCAGGTGGCGACCCTGTGGCGCTATATCCGGCACCAGGTCAATTTCACCGCCGACGAAGGCGTGCTCGGCTTCCGCGGTGAATACACCCTTGAAATACAACCCGACGACACCATCGTGACTATCGATGACGCCAGCCTGAGACTGGCCGGATTCACCATCAAGCAGGCCCCTGAAACGCCCCCCGTGTTTTCCATCCCCTTGCTGGAGCTACGGGGCGCCGCCATCAGATGGCCGGCTCAGAGCGTCGCCATCGACACCATCCGTTTGAGTGACAGCACCCTCCACGCCACCCTGGGTCCGCGGGGTGAATTCGACTGGCAACATCTCATGGCGCCGACCACCACCCCATCGGATGCGCCGCCTCCGCAAGAGGATGACGGCGCCCCCTGGCAGGTAAACATAGGCGAGTTCCTGCTAAACAATTTCTCCGCAGCGTTCACCGACCAAAGCGCGCAGCCCGCCGCCAGGGTGACGCTGGACGCGCTGGAGCTGCGTCTCGGCAATATCGACAGCGCGCCCCGATCCCGTTTCGACCTCGATTTGAAGACCCAGGTCAACAAGGGCGGAGGCGTCCATGTCACCGGCCAGGTGAGCGCCCTGCCCCCCGCCTCGGATTTACAGATTGAGGTGCGGGATCTCGCCCTGAAGCCGTTCCAAGCCTATGTCTCCAGAGTGGCGCGCCTGCAACTGCGCGATGGCGAATTGAACCTCGATGGCAAGCTCGGCTATCTGGAAAGCGCATCCGCCCCGGATCTCAGTTTCAGCGGCAAAATCAGCATAGACCGGTTCGACAGCCGCGACACCTTGACCGGGGAACGCTTTCTGGGATGGAAGCAGTTAAGGCTCGATGGCCTGCACTACGCACAATCACCCGACCGCCTGGCCATCGCCGCCATCGACAGCGACGGGCTCTACACCAAGATCGCCATTGCAGAAGATGGCAGCCTCAATGTCAGCCACGTGCTCATGGCCGAAAACGGGACGGAAAGCGAAGCCGAGGAACAAACGCAAGAAACCACTGCCATGCCGGTGGAAATCGGCCGCATACGCCTGAATGAGGCCTCTGCCAATTTCGCCGATCTGAGCCTCAAGCCCCAATTCGCCACGGCCATCCACAGTCTCAATGGCGAGATCGCCGGGCTGTCCTCCACCAAGCCGGCGCGGGCGGACGTCGCTATCGAGGGCAAGGTGGACAAGCACGGTACCGTCACCATCCGCGGCAAGATCAACCCCCTGAGCGAGGACAAGCACACCGACCTGGATGTCAAATTCGGCCACATCGAACTGACCACCTTCACGCCCTATTCCGGCAAGTTCGCCGGTTATGTCATCGACAAGGGCAAACTGTCCCTGGATCTCAACTACCAGGTATCACAGCAAAAACTGGTGGGAAAAAACCGCATCGTGCTCAACCAGCTGACGCTGGGGGAGCACACCGGCAGTCCCGACGCCGTCTCTCTGCCCATCAAACTGGCCATTGCACTCATGAAGGACGCCGATGGCCGCATCGACATCAACCTGCCTGTGGAGGGCAACCTGGACGACCCCGAATTCCGCTATGGCCACCTCATCGGCAAGGCGCTGCTCAAGCTGGTCACCGGTATCGTCACCTCGCCCTTCAGGTTTCTGGGCAGCATGCTGGGCGTGGACGGTGGCGCACTGGAATACGCGGAATTCGACCCCGGCAGCGACCGGCTTTCCGAAGCCGAACGGGAGAAGGCCCTGAGGGTCGCCGAGGCGCTGACGTTGCGGCCCCAGTTGGATCTGGAGATACGCGGCAGCTACGAGGATGAGCGGGACGGCCGCGCCCTGAAAGCGGACAAACTCGATAACCAGGTGCTGATGCGCATGGGCGACAGCACCACAGTCAATGAGTCGCTGCAGGCCGCCAGGGATCAGATCACGGGCATTCTCGCCGCCCTCTACGCTGAACAGTTCGGGGAAGAACAGCGCACCCTGCTCGAAACCCGATTCATTCTCGAACCGGAGGAAGCACAGCCCAAAAAGAAGCGTTGGGGGCGCAAGCCTTCCCGACCGGCCATCGACCAGGCGGCCTACACCGCCGCCCTGAGGGATCAACTCATCGATGCCCAGCCACTGGCGCAGGGGGAACTGCGCCTGCTGGCGCAGGCGCGGGCCTTGTCGCTCATGGATATCATCGTGACGGATGGCGGCATCGCCAGTGAGCGCATTTTCATTCTCGAACCCCTCATCGATGGGAAGCACCCGGGAGAAATGAAGGCCCGCCTGACACTCAATGCCAGGTAAATCCGCGCCTTCCTGCTGAACGCGAACCATCAAGAAAATCATTTCCCGTGGCACGAAAAACAGCCGTTGACTGCTTGTTTATACAAGCCCGTCTCTTGTATCTTGTAGTTTTCCGCCGGGACCGGACAGAGCATGACCTACAAAGACCTGCGCGATTTCATTCGCCAACTGGAAAAACTGGGGGAACTCAAACGGATAACAGCAGAAGTCGATCCCCGTCTGGAAATGACGGAAATCTGCGACCGCACCCTGCGCCGTCACGGCCCCGCCCTGCTGTTCGAGAACCCCAAGGGGCATGACATCCCGGTGCTGGGCAATCTCTTCGGCACGCCGCGAAGGGTGGCCTTGGGCATGGGCGAAGACTCCGTGGAGGCCCTGCGCGAGGTGGGCAGGCTGCTGGCCTATCTCAAGGAACCCGATCCGCCCAAGGGTCTCAAGGACGCCTGGGACAAGCTGCCGGTCCTCAGGCAGGTCATGAACATGTCGCCCAAGGTGCTCAGCCGCGCGCCCTGCCAGGAAGTGGTCTTGGAGGGCGAAGACGTGGATCTGGGCAAGATCCCCATCCAGACCTGCTGGCCCGAAGACGCCGCGCCGCTGATCACCTGGGCGCTGGTGGTCACCAAGGGCCCCCACAAGGCGCGGCAGAATCTCGGCATCTACCGCCAGCAGGTGATCGGGCGCAACAAGGTCATCATGCGCTGGCTGTCCCACCGCGGCGGGGCGCTGGATTTCCGTGACTGGCGGCAGGCCCATCCCGGCGAGCCCTTTCCCGTGGCCGTGGCCCTGGGCGCCGATCCCGCCACCATTCTCGGCGCGGTGACGCCCGTTCCCGATTCCCTCTCCGAATACGCCTTTGCCGCCCTGCTGCGGGGCTCCAAGACGGAAGTGGCCCCCTGCGTGGGCCTGGACCTGCAGGTGCCGGCCCATGCGGAGTTCATTCTGGAAGGGCATATCAAACCCGGTGAAGAGGCGCCGGAAGGACCATTCGGCGACCATACGGGCTATTACAACGAAGTGGACACCTTTCCCGTGTTCACCATCGAGCGCATCACCCACCGCAGGCAGCCCATCTATCACAGCACCTACACGGGCCGCCCGCCGGATGAACCGGCCGTGCTGGGGGTCGCCCTCAACGAGGTCTTCATCCCCATCCTGCAGAAACAGTTCCCGGAGATCCGTGACTTCTATCTTCCCCCCGAGGGCTGCTCCTACCGCCTGGCCTGTATCAGCATCAAGAAACAGTACCCGGGGCACGCCAAGCGCATCATGTTCGGCCTGTGGTCCTTCCTGCGCCAGTTCATGTATACCAAGTTCATCATCGTCACGGACGACGACGTGGACATCCGCAACTGGAAAGACGTCATCTGGGCCATGACCACGCGCATGGACCCCGTGCGCGACACCACCCTGGTGGAAAACACCCCCATCGACTACCTGGATTTCGCCTCGCCCGTCTCGGGCCTGGGCGGCAAGATGGGCTTCGACGCCACCAACAAATGGCCGGGCGAAACCTCGCGCGAGTGGGGCCGCCCCATCGCCATGAGCCGGGAGATCATCCAGCGCGTCGATGCCCTGTGGAGCGACCTGGGTATTGACTAAGGCCGTCCCGCGGCCGATAACAGGACATGGAAACCCGTTCGAGTTGAATCAACATCATGCTGTGGTGGTCGAAAAAAGAGCAACCTGATCTCAAAACCGCCCTGGTGCTGCCGGGAGGCGGAGCGAGGGGGGCTTACCAAGTAGGCGTGCTGCGCGCCATTGCCCACCTGCTGCCCAAGGATGCGCCCACCCCCTTTCCCATCATCACCGGCACCTCGGCGGGCTCCATCAACGCCACCGCCCTGGCCATCAACGCCGGGCATTTTCGCAAGGGCGTGTTGCTCATCAGCCGGGTATGGGGAAACTTTCATGTCGATCAGGTATTCCGCGCCGACACCCTGGGACTGACGCGCACCGGCGCCCACTGGCTGGCGGCGCTGATGCTGGGCGGCCTGGGCAAGCGCAACCCGGTCTCCCTGCTGGACCGCGCGCCCCTCGTGCCTTTATTGGAGCACTACCTGCCTTGTGAAAAAATTCAGGACGCCATTGAATCCGGCGCCCTGCACGCCCTGGGCATCACGGCCAACAGTTACGATACCGGGCACTCGGTGACCTTCTTCCAGGGCGTGGACTCCCTGGAGCCCTGGGACCGGCAGCGGCGCGTGGGCTATCCCGCCCGCATCACCATCGACCACCTCATGGCCTCATCGGCCATCCCCTTCATGTTCTCGGCCATCAGGATCGGTAACGAATACTTCGGCGATGGCTCCGTGCGGCAGATCGCTCCCTTGAGTCCGGCCGTGCACCTGGGCGCCAACAAGATCCTGGTGGTGGGTATCCGCAAGCGCCTGACAGGCCCGGAGGATTACCGCAAACGGAGTGACTATCCCACCCTGGCCGAAATCGCCGGCAACATTCTGGACAGCATATTTCTCGACAGTCTCTATACAGATCTGGAGCGCCTGCAGCGCATCAACAAGACCATCAGCCTGATTCCCGACCGGCGCCTCGAACAGGGAGGAGTTTCCCTGCGCCCGCTCGACGTGCTGACCATTTCGCCCAGCCAGAGCATCGACAAGATTGCTGAACGCTATGTGCACCTGCTGCCCAGGCCGCTCAGATTCCTGTTGCGGGGCGTGGGCGCCATGGGCGGCCATGGCGCCACGCTGATCAGTTACCTGCTGTTCGAAAAGCAGTTCTGCCGCGAATTGATGTCCCTGGGCTTCAGGGACGCCATGGCGAGACGGGACGACATCATCCAGTTCCTGGAACTGGAAGAAACCTCGTCCGACAAGAAGACAGGGTGATCCTCAGTCCTGCTGCTCCACCTCGAAAGGCAGTACCTCGGCCTTGCGGGCGGGAGTGGACGGGCGGGAGGCCGCGGCCAGTTGGCTGGCCGTATTGGCATGGAGCGCGCTCAACAAGCCGTTTTCCCCATACACGGAATTCCACATTTTCCTGTAGATGTGAATCATGGACTGGGTGGGATTGCTGCAACGCTTCCTTTCCATGTCCACGCGCCACTGCAGGCCGGTGAGGCGGTGCTGCAGGGGCTTGGGCGCCTTGGCGATCTCAGCCTGCAACACCTTTTTGCGCTGGATCTCGAAGGCCTCGGGATTGGTCTCGGCCAGTTTCTTCCACGCATCGAAATTGAAGCGCGACTTGTCTTTTTTCCGTTTGAGCGTCATGGGTTACCTCACTTTCGATATATATTTGGACGCATTTGAATAAATGCCATTGAATTATAACATAATTACCAGGGTATTTGTGGCGAAACACCGCCCCACGGGCCATAACCCCACAAAAAAGGGCGTCATTTCCTGTATCCCTGGAAAACCGCCTTGACTCGTCAAACCTGGTATCCTGCGCGGCAACGAAGCAGCAATGCGCAAAAAGGCCGTTGCTGGTAGACTGGCGTCAGAGCCTGGAACCTGAATCCGTGGGGTGAGGCGGATGCAGAGTGCAAACTATTGCTTTCACAGTGGATTCAGGTGGAAATCAATACCGCAGAGAGAATTGACAGATGAACATCCCGATCAAAGCCAAGAATGTCGGCGCCCCGGACCCCGAGCTGAAAACCTCCCCCATCATGGAGGGAACGGATTACAGCGCCGAGGATCTCGCCCAGGAAGTGGAGGAACAGCCGGTGTGCTACTTCAACAATATCAGCTACAAGAACGGCGCCTATGTCTGCAGCGGCAGCGGCGAGCTGCTGCGCTGCGACAAGGGCATCTGGGTGCAGGTGGGCAGCTGTGATCCAGACAACCCGTAATCAGGGCGCGGCCGAACCATCGAAATAGGCGGGGCTCAATCCTGAATCATCGCCCCCGTGAGGCGCCGCGGGCGGAGTGGAATCCGCGGCCGGCCCGGCGCCGCGCAGGGGGCGGCCCGCCATGATATCCAGGATCTGCTCCTTGTCCAGCGTCTCGTACTCCATCAGCGCGGCCGCCATGCGGTGCAGGATATCGAGGTGTTTCTTGAGAATCTTTTTCGATACGGCGTAGTTCTTCTGAATGAGGGCCTTGATCTCGGCGTCGATGGCCTCCGCCGTGCTGGCGGCCATGGGCTTTTCGCTGTGGCCCTGCCCCAGGAATCCAGCCCCCTCCTCCTCCGTGAAGGCGAGGGGACCGACAATGGACGACAGCCCCCACTTCTTGACCATGTTGGTGGCCAGCTCCGTGGCGCGCTTGATGTCGTTGCTGGCGCCGGTGGTGACGGAATCATCCCCGTAGATCAGCTCCTCCGCCACGCGGCCGCCGAAGAGGCTGGCCAACTGGCTTTCCAGGCGGCGCTTGCTGTAACTGACACGGTCCTCTTCCGGAAGATACATGGTCACGCCCAGGGCGCGGCCGCGGGGAATGATGCTGACCTTGTGCACGGGATCGTGCTCTGGCACCGACAGGCCGACGATGGTATGCCCCGCCTCGTGGTAGGCCGTCAGGCGCTTCTCTTCCTCGCTCAGCACCATGGAGCGGCGTTCCGTGCCCATGAGGATCTTGTCCTTGGCGTACTCGAAGTCGGCCATGGTCACTTCCTCGCGGCGTGAACGCGCCGCGATGAGGGCCGCCTCGTTCACCAGGTTGGCGAGGTCGGCGCCGGAGAAGCCGGGCGTCCCGCGCGCGATCTGCATGGCGTCGATGGCCTCGGCCAGGGCGATCTTGCGCAGATGTACCTTGAGAATCTGCTCCCGCCCGCGTATATCCGGCAGGGGAATGGTGACCTGGCGGTCGAAACGCCCGGGGCGCAACAGGGCCTTGTCCAGCACATCGGGGCGGTTGGTGGCCGCGATCACGATGATGCCCTCGGTGCCCTCGAAGCCGTCCATTTCCACCAGGAGCTGGTTCAGGGTCTGCTCGCGCTCATCATTGCCGCCCCCGATGCCGCTGCCGCGCTTGCGGCCCACGGCGTCGATCTCGTCGATGAAGACGATGCAGGGGGCCGCCTTCTTGGCCTCCGCGAACAAGTCCCTGACCCGCGAGGCGCCCACGCCCACGAACATTTCCACAAAGTCGGAGCCGGAGATGGAGAAAAAGGGCACTTCCGCCTCGCCGGCGATGGCCTTGGCCAGCAGGGTCTTGCCCGTTCCCGGCGAGCCCACCATGAGTACGCCGCGCGGGATGCGTCCGCCCACCTTGTTAAAGCGCTCGGCATTGCGCAGAAAATCCACGATCTCGGCCACTTCCTCCTTGGCCTCCTCGATGCCGGCCACGTCCGAGAAGCGGATTTTCACCTCGCCCGCCTTGAATTCCCTGGACTTGGACTTGCCGAATTTGAGCGCCCCGCCCCGGCCGCCGCCCTGCATGCGCTTCATGTAATAGATCCACACGGCAATGAGCAGCAGGATGGGGAACCAGGACAACAGAATCTGGGCCAGCGCCGAGCCCTTGGGCGCGGCGGTGATCTTGACATTGTGTGCGATGAGATCGCCCATCAGGCCGGGGTCATTGGGGGTATCGGTCTTGAAGGGAACATTGTTGGTGGTGCGCCCATAGATGACGCCGTCATCGATAAAGACCTCCGTGATCTCATGGTTGGCCAGCCTGTCCAGAAACTCCGAATAGGAGAGATTGGCATTGGACTTGACCTTGACACCCGACATCAGCAATGCCATAAACATGACACCGAGTACCACCATGCCCGCCAGGAATTTGTTGCTCATAAGCTGATCCTCCTCAGGATGCGATATGGCGCTGGGCGCTATCCAACTGAATTGCTGACCGATTTAATCAGGCATGGCCCGCGCGGACGACATGAGCCTCCAGTGGCGCCGGGGCCTGCCTCAGGCAATTCATACTCACTACCAGACTAAAGGGCAAAACTCATACCAACCATTGGGGCAAGGCAAGAAATGAATCAGAAAACACACTGGGAAAACATCTACGCCAGCAAGCCACGGGAGACCCTTGGCTGGTACAAACCCCATTTATTAACCCGGCAATAATATATATCGTATTCAGGACTTCAGGCCTGTGCTGGAACAAGGCGCGGCGCGCAGGCAATGGTGATTCCATTGGCAAGCGCCGCAACGCCGTGCCAGTGCAGGCCTGAAGTCCCTAACAAATTGAAATCAAAGGACAGGCCATTGCGTGCCGGCCCGCTGACTGCGTTGGCGAAACTTGCTGTAGAATGACTACAGCGGCATTTCGCCGCCTTGCAGCGAACCGGCACGCAATGGCTGAATAC
>Ga0256839_1002498_pt1 | contig 20360 bp, 20 predicted proteins | sample 354166metaG_FD_185968 | JGI IMG/M metagenome (GOLD analysis project Ga0256839, IMG submission 185968) | Hydrothermal vent microbial communities from Mid Atlantic Ridge, Atlantic Ocean - 354-166 | ecosystem: Environmental > Aquatic > Marine > Hydrothermal vents | place: Atlantic Ocean: Mid... | reverse complement strand
CGCGCCGTCTACCGCTGGAGCCCGGAGACGGGGCTGCAGCGCCTGGCCGGCCCCTACGAGCCCATCCCCGGCACCCGGTCCCTGCCCGGGGCGCTGGACTACATCGCCTCCACCATCCACTTCGGCATCTACCTGCTGCCGGGCGTGCAGGACCTCCTCGCCGATCCCCGCATCGACGAGCGGCTGTGGAAGATCGTCCAGGGCCCGGAGCGTGCCCGGCGCCTCGTGGTGCTGATGGACGAGGACCCGGCCCTGCCCCGGCGGCTCGCGCCCTTCGCGGTGCGCATCGTCCACGGCGCCCGACGCCGCTCGACCGCCTGAGTCGGACTGGCATCCGACAGCGGGGCGTAACGCCCGGCCGGCCACCCTCTCGCGCACCGCCTCCCCTTCTCCGCGCGGCTGGAAGCCGCGCCTACGGCGATTTCGCCGAGGGGCACAGGCGGCGCAGCGGACAGCCGGCGCAGCGCGGCCGCACACGGCAGTGGGCCTTGGCGTGCGCCACGACGAGGGCGTGGTACTCGTTGTAGAGCGGCACGTCCGGCCCCAGCGCGCGCTCGAAACCGAGCCGGATGGCGTCGTAGGGCTCGTCGCCCGAGGCGATGCCCAGGCGCACGAGCAGCCGGCGCGTGTAGGCGTCCACCACGAAGACCGGCCGACCGAAGGCGTAGAGCAGCATGTCGTCGGCGGTCTCGGGGCCGATGCCATGCACGTCCAGGAGACGGGCGCGCAGCGCGGGCGTCGGCAGGGCGTCGAGGGCCCTGAGGCCGCCCGCCGCCACATAGAAGCGGCAGAAGGCCTGCAGACGCCGTGCCTTCACGTTGAAGTAGCCTGCGGGCCGGATCCAGCGGGCGAGCCGTTCGCGCGGCGCGCGCGCCAGGACCTCGGCGTCGAGCGCGCCTGCGGCTCGCAGGTTGGCGATGGCGCGCTCGACGTTGGACCAGGCGGTGTTCTGGGTCAGCACCGCCCCCACCATGACCTCGAAGGGCCCATCGTCGGCGGGCCACCAGCCCTGGGGCCCGTAGGCGGCGAGCAGCCGCCGGTAGACCGCCCGCAGCCGCCGCGCCGGCAGGCGCAACGCCACGCCGCGCTCAGCGCCGGCGCGACGCGCCACCACGGGCTGTGCCCCCCTTTCCGAGACCTGCGCCGCCCCCGCCCCGGCCCCTCGCCGCCACGAGCAGCGCCTCCAGCTCCGGGCCCGTGACCTCGGCCCAGCGCCCGGCGCCGAGCCCGGGCGGCAGCCGTACGGGGCCGTAGCGGATGCGGATCAGGCGGCTGACGCGCGCGCCCACAGCCTCCCACAGGCGCCGCACCTCGCGGTTGCGCCCCTCGCGCAGCACCACGTGGTACCAGCGGTTGGCGCCCTCGCCGCCCGCGGGCTCGATGCGCTCGAAGCGCGCCGGCCCGTCGTCGAGCTCGACACCCTCGAGCAGCCGCGCCAGCTCCGCCTCGCCCACCCGGCCGTAGACGCGCACCGCGTACTCGCGCTCGAGGCCGCGCGCCGGATGCATGAGCGCATGGGCCAGGTTCCCGTCGGTGGTGAGCAGCAGCAGGCCCGAGGTGTTCACGTCCAGCCGGCCCACGGCGATCCAGCGCCCGCGCGCGAGCCGCGGCAGGCGCCGGAAGACGGTGGGGCGGCCCTCGGGGTCGCGCCGCGTGGTGACCTCGCCCTCGGGCTTGTGGTAGGCGATGACCCGCCGTGGCAGGGACTCGGGCGGACGGATGCGGATGCGGCGCCCGCCCACGCGCACCACGTCGCCGGGCCGAACGCGGTCGCCGAGCCGGGCGCGGCGGCGGCCGATCCAGACGCGCCCCGCCTCGATCCAGGCCTCCACCTGGCGGCGCGAGCCCACGCCCTGGCGGGCCAGCGCCTTCTGGATCCGTTCACCCTCCTCGCCAGGCATCGGGCCCCAAGGAATCCGGAACCGGCAGGGCGGGGGCCGCGCGGCGGACGCGCGGCTCAGTCGGCATCGCCGGCGCGGGGCCCGCCCGACGTGCCCGCGTCCGTGTCCGCGCCCGCACCTGCGTCGGCTGCCCCACCGGCGGCGGCCTCACAGCCGGATTCGTCGGCGGCCTCGGGGCCGCTCTCGCCGCCGGGTGCGTCGTCGTCCCTGCCCCCGTCACGATCGGGCCGCAGGGGCACCACCTGGGCCCCGCCCTCGGCCGCCCTGCCGGCCTCGCCGTCCCCGGCCCCGGGCCGGCCGGCCTCCGGGAACTCCAGCTCGACCGTGAGCTGGTCCACGTCCTTGAGCTCCTGCAGGGTGGGGAGATCCTCCAGGCTGCGCAGACCGAAATAGTCGAGGAACTCGCGGGTCGTGCCGTACATGGCCGGCCGGCCCGGCGCGTCGCGATGGCCCACCACCCGGACCCAGCCCCGCTCCTGCAGGGTGCGCATGATGGAGCTCGAGACGCTCACCCCGCGGATCTCCTCGATCTCGCCGCGGGTGATGGGCTGGCGGTAGGCGATGAGGGCGAGCGTCTCCAGCAGCGCGCGCGAGTAGCGTCCGGGCCGCTCCTCCCACAGGCGCGAGATCCACGGGCTGAGCGCGCTTTTCACCTGGAAGCGCCAGCCGCTCGCCACCTCCTTGAGCTCGATGCCGCGCGTGGCGCATGCCTCGGCGATGCGTGTGATAGCGGCGCGCAACGCGCGCTTGTCGGGACGCTCGTGCGGCTCGAACAGCGCCGCGAGCTGGTCGAGGGTCAGGGGACGGCCTGCCGCGAGCAGCGCCGCCTCGAGGATCCGGTCGAGCGTGGCCTCGTCCATCGCTGTCTCACCTCAGGCGGCAGCGCGCACGTAGACTGGGCCGAAGGGCTCGTTCTGCGCCAGCGTCACGAGCTGCTCCTTGGCGAGCTCCAGCACGGCGAGGAAGGTCACCACCACACCCATGCGCCCCTCGTCGGCGCGGAAGAGGGACGTGAACTCGGTGTGGCACCCGCCCTGCACCGCCTCCAGCACCTGGGTCATGCGCTCGCGCACCGAGAGCGGCTCGCGCTGCACGTGGTGATGGGAGAAGAGCTCCGCGCGGCGCAGCACCTCCTGGAAGGCCACGAGCAGCTCCTTGAGCGTCACCTCCGGCACCAGCTTGACCACGCGCCGCTCTGTGACCTCGGCCGAGACCGGGAAGGTGTCGCGCTCCATGCGCGGCAGGGCGTCCAGGTCCTCGGCCGCCTTCTTGAAGCGCTCGTACTCCTGCAGCCGGCGCACGAGCTCCGCGCGCGGGTCTTCCTCCTCGCCCTCGTCCACGCTCGCCGGGCGCGGCAGCAGCATGCGCGACTTGATCTCGGCGAGCATGGCGGCCATGACCAGATATTCTGCCGCGAGCTCCAGGCGCAGCTCCTTCATGAGCTCGATGTACTCCATGTACTGGCGCGTGATCTCTGCGATGGGGATGTCGAGGATGTCCAGGTTCTGCCGCCGGATCAGATAGAGCAGCAGGTCGAGCGGCCCCTCGAAGGCCTCCAGGAAGACCTCCAGCGCGTCCGGCGGGATGTAGAGGTCCTGGGGGAGCTGCGTGAGCGGCTCGCCCTGCACCACCGCGAAGGGCATCTCCACCTGCCGCGGCCGCCCGCCCCGCGCCGCCGCCGTGGGCTGCGGCGCCTGCGCGCCGGCCGCTTGCTGCTCGCCTTCCGCCTTCGCGCCCATGCTCCCTCTCCTCAGCGGTAGGCCAGGCCCATGGCCTGGCGGACCTCCTGCATGGTCTCGCGCGCGACCTCGCGCGCCTTCTCGCAGCCCTCGGCGACGATGGCGCGCACCAGATCCGGATCCTCCTCGTACTGGCGCGCGCGCGCGGCGAGCGGCTCGAGCTCGGCCAGCACGGCGTCGATGATGCGCCGCTTGCAGTCGAGACAGCCGATGCCGGCGCTGCGGCAGCCTTCCTGCACCCAGGCGCGCGTGGCCTCGTCGGAGTAGACCTGGTGCCACTCCCACACAGGGCACTTGTCCGGGTCGCCCGGATCGGTGCGCCGCACGCGCGCGGGGTCGGTGGGCATGGTGCGGATCTTCCTCGCCACCTCGTCCCGCGGCTCGCGCAGGGCGATGGTGTTGCCGTAGGACTTGGACATCTTGCGCCCGTCCAGCCCGGGCACCTTGGGCGTGGGCGTGAGCAGCGCCTCGGGCTCGGGCAGGATCACGCGCCATCCGCCCTCGAGATAGCCGTAGAGGCGCTCGCGGTCGCCCACGGTGAGATTCTGCTGCCCCTCGAGCAGGGCGCGCGCCACCTCGAGCGCCTCGGCATCGCCCTGCTCCTGGTAGCGGCGGCGCAGCTCGCGGTAGAGCCTGGCGTTCTTCTTTCCCATCTTGGCGATGGCGGCCTCGGCCTTCTCCTCGAAGCCGGGCTCGCGACCGTAGAGGTGGTTGAAGCGGCGCGCCACCTCGCGCGTGAGCTCCACGTGCGCCACCTGGTCCTCGCCCACGGGCACGAGCCCGGCGCGGTAGATGAGGATGTCGGCCGCCTGCAGGAGCGGATAGCCCAGGAAACCGTAGGTGTCCAGGTGGCGGTCGGCGAGCTGGGCCTGCTGGTCCTTGTAGCTCGGCACGCGTTCGAGCCAGCCGAGCGGCGTGATCATGGACAGCAGCAGGTGGAGCTCGGCGTGCTCGGGCACGCGCGACTGCACGAAGATGGTGGCTGCGCCTGGATCGACCCCCGCGGCGAGCCAGTCGATCACCATGTCCCAGACGTGCCGTCCCAGCCCGGCGACGTCCTCGTAGTGGGTGGTGAGCGCGTGCCAGTCGGCGACGAAGAAGAAGCACTCGTGCTCGTGCTGCAGCCGCACCCAGTTGCGCAGCACGCCGTGGTAGTGGCCCAGGTGGAGACGGCCCGTCGGCCGCATCCCCGACAGCACCCGCTCCTTCGCGTTCTCGACCGTGGTGGGCACCGGCGGCTCCCCGCGTCAGAGGGCGAACAGCGTGTAGATCAGCGTCTCGAGGGCGTGCACCGGCGGCGCCATGATGCGCCCCAGCATCCCGGTGGCGAGCAGGCCCAGCACGATCAGAAGACCCCAGGGCTCGAGCCGCGCATAGGCGGCCGAGAGGCGGTCGGGCAGCAGGCCCGTCACCACCCGCCCGCCGTCCAGGGGGGGCACGGGCAGCAGGTTGAGCACCGCGAGCACGATGTTGATGAGGATGCCCGCGCCGGCCATGTACAGGAGCGGCACCGACACCCAGGGCAGCGTCTGTCCCAGCGCAAGGGCGAGCTTGAGCACCAGCGCCCACCCCAGGGCCATCAGCAGGTTGGCTCCGGGACCGGCGGCGGCCACGATGGCCATGTCGCGCTTGGGATGGCGCAGGTTGGCGTAGTTGACCGGCACGGGCTTGGCCCAGCCGAAGATGAAGCCGCCGAGGGCCAGCAGCGCCAGCGGCACCACCACCGTCCCGATGGGGTCTATGTGCTTGAGCGGATTGATGGTCAGGCGCCCCAGCATCATCGCGGTCGGGTCCCCGAGCCGGCGGGCGACCCAGCCGTGCGCCACCTCGTGGAGCGTGATCGCGAAGAGGATGGGGAGCGCCCAGACCGCGACCTTCTGGACCAGGCTGAGCTCCTGCATCCGCGCATTATATCCGAGCCGCGGCGCCCGTTCGCGGGAGCGGCCGCGCGCCGCGGCACACGGCTACGCCCGCCCGGCCCCCTCCACCTCGGCCAGCCCCAGCGGCCCGATGTCGCCGAGGCCGCGGCGGACCACCACCGGCACCCCGCTCACGAGATCCACGACCGTGGTGGGCTCCACGCCGCAGGCGCCGCCGTCGATGACGAGGTCCACGCGCCCGCGCAGGCGCTCGCGGATCTCCTCGGGATCCGTCAGGGGCAGCTCGTCGCCCGGGAGCTGGCAGGTCACGCTCAGCAACGGCTCGCCCACCTCCTCCAGCAGGGCCTGGGTGATGCGGTGGTCCGGCACGCGGATGCCGATGGTGCGCCTGCGCGGATGCTGGAGCCTTCGCGGCACCTCACGCGTGGCCTGCAGGACGAAGGTGTAGGGACCCGGGGTCAGCGCCTTGAGCAGGCGGTAGGCCGCGTTGTCCACCCGGGCATAGGTGGCGAGCTCCGAGAGGTCCCGGCACACGAGCGTGAAGTTGTGGCCGGGCTCGAGCCGGCGGATGGCACGGATGCGCTCCAGCGCCTCCTTGTCGCCGATCTGGCACCCGAGTGCGTAGCACGAGTCGGTGGGATAGACGATCACGCCGCCCGCCCCCAGGACCCCGGCGGCGCGCCGCAGCAGCCGGCGCTGAGGGGTGACGGGATGGACGCGCAGCACCTGGGTCACGGACCTGCCTCCGCCAGCAGCGCAGGCCCGGACCGCGCCTCCCACACCGGGACGCAGCCGTCCGGCAGCGGATCGAGCCGCCCGAGCTCCCGCCAGGGGTTGCCCGGAACATGGAAATCGGAGCCCACCGAGGCCAGGAGCCCGAAGCGGCGCGCGAGCCCCGCGGCGACGTGCATCTGGGCCGGCCCATGGCTGCCCGAGACCACCTCGATGGCCTCCCCGCCCGCCCCGCGGAACGCGGCCACCAGCCGCCGCAGCCGGCCGCCGGAGAGGCGGTAGCGGCCCGGATGGGCCAGCACCGCCACCCCACCCGCGGCCCGGATCCAGCCGATGCCCTCGGCCAGCGGCACCCAGCTTGGCGGCGCGTAGCCGGGCCGGCCGCGCTGGAGGTAGCGCCCAAAGGCCTGGGCCAGGTCGCGCCCGTGGCCGCTCGCGACGAGGAAGCGCGCAAAATGCGAGCGGTTGACCACCTCCCCGCCCGCCAGGGCCCGTGCGCCCTCGTAAGCACCGGGAATGCCCGCGCGCGCGAGGCGCTCGCCCATGGCCCGGGCACGCTCGAGGCGGCTGCGGCGCTGGCGCTCGAGCCCCGCCTGCAGGGCCGGATGGGCGGGATCGATCCACAGCCCCACCACGTGCACCTCCACGCCCTCCCACGCGGTGGAAAGCTCCACCCCCGGCACCAGCTCGACGCCCTCGGCCTCGGCTGCCGCCGCGGCCTCGGCCAGCCCGGCCGTGGTGTCGTGGTCCGTGAGCGCCAGCACGCGCACGCCCCGGGCCGCCGCACGGCGCACGAGCCCGGCGGGGCACAGCGTGCCGTCCGAGGCCGTGGAATGGGCGTGGAGGTCCCAGGGGCTCGACATGGCCGCATTGTAACCCGACGCCGCCACGCGCTCCCGGCGACGGCTGATCCCGATCAAATCCTGCGGGGCCGTATCCGGCTAGCCTCCGTGTCCGTCGTGAAGCGCGAATCCGGAGGCAAACCATCCATGCGCATCATGGCCGTCGCCTGTCTCTCGTTTCTGCTGCCCGTCGCCATGTCACCCGCCCCGGCCGCAGAGGGACCGGACGCGAATCCCACGCTGGCGCGGCTCGCCGGGGTCGTGCGGGCGGTGATGGCCGACCCCCGGCGGCGGGCAGCGGCCATCGAAGCCGGCCGCCTGCGCGCGACCTTCTGCTTCGCCTGCCACGGCGAGGACGGCAACAGCCGCCGGCCCCACGTGCCCAAGCTGGCCGGCCAGAACCCCGTCTATCTCCTCGACCAGATCGAGCGCTTCGCGAGCGGCCGCCGGCGCACCACCTACATGCAGGCGCTCGCCAGCCACTTCACCGAGGAGGACAAGATCAACCTCGTGGTCTACTTCGCCAGCCAGCCCCTGCGGCCGGCGGGGGGAGACCCCCGCCTCGCGGAGGCCGGGGAACGGATCTACCGCCAGCGCTGCATCGGCTGCCACGGACCCGACGGCCGCGGCAGCCGGGGCTACGCGCGGCTCGCCGGCCAGCAGCCGCGCTACCTCGAGAAGACGCTCCGGGACTTCCAGACCGAGGGCGGGCGCCGGGACAGCCCCGTCATGCAGGCCATGGTCCGCGACCTCGGCGCCGGGGACATCCGGGCGCTGGCCGCCTTCCTCGCCGGCCTTCGCTGAGCCCGGCGGCCCGACGGCGGGGCACGGGAAACGGCGGCCCGGAAGGCGCAGCCCGATGCGCTCCCGTGTCAGGGCGTCACGCCGTCACCGGCACCGGCGCACGTGGTACTCCTCCAGACGGGCACCCAGTGCGGAGAGCTCGTCGGCCGTGAGCTCGCGTCCGCGCAGCTCCCGCGGCACCTCGAGGCTGAGGTGCACGTAACGGGCACCCTTGTCGCACACCTCGGCCGCGAGGTGGATGGGTAGCGTGCCGACGACCACGTCCCCGGCCTCCACCCGGGCCGGATCGAGGTGGTCCACGAGTCGGTCCACCGCCAGCCCCTGCCGGCGCGCCCACTCGACCGCGCCCCGATGCCGCGACACGAACCAGACCGTCACCGAATCTGTCCTCCTTGCCGGCTCGCCCCGCCCCCGGGCCGCGCGGCCCGGGGGCGCTACCGCAGCAGCTCCCGATAGAACTCATCGGGGAAACGGATCGCCACCACCTTCCAGAAGAACAGCCAGCGCCGTCCGAACACCAGGGTGATCTGCGGGCCGCTGCCGTCGCCGAAGGCGACCTCGAAACGGCCGGGGCCGGCGTAGCCGACGCGCTCCGGGCGTGTCCTGAAGACGGTCTCACCGGTCTTGGGGTCGCGCCCGGACGGGCCGAAGAGCTCGAGCATCATCTCCACCGACGAGAAGGTGTCCACGAACTGGCGCCGCGCGCGCGCGAACGCGGCCTCCCGCTCCCGCTCCGGCACGAAGAAGGCGAACGGCAGCAGCTCTGCCCTGGCACGCTCGACCAGCCTGTCGGCGAGCTCGTCCGCGCTCTCCGCCAAGGCCTCCCGGTCGAGATAGCGCGCGATCGCCTCGGCGTCGCGGTCGGCGAGCGCCGCCTGGAAGCCGCGCAGGGCCGCATAGGGCGAGACATAGAGCAGGAAGCCGAGCACGGCCACCGCGCCCGCACCCGCGGCCAGCGCCAGCCGGCGCCTGGGATCGAGCGCCTCCAGCCGCTTCCCTGCGGCGGCGAGGGCCGCCGCAGCCCGGTCCCGGATCGTCTCCACCATGGCCTTCACGTCCATCGCGCTTCACCTCCCGTGGTCTCACGCCGGCCTCGCAGGCTCGGCGGCGCATGCCTCGTCCCGCCCCCGCAGCCAGTCCGCGAAACCGAGCACGTCCACCATCTCCATGCCCGCCTGCCGTCCGCGCATCCGCACGAGCGGGTCGTCGAGGTCCTCGGCGCTGGTAAGCAGCACCGCGAGATCGCCCGGCCGGCTGCAGATCCGCCGCGCCAGCCGGCGGTAACGCTCCAGCCGCTCCGCGTATTGCCTGCCGCTCTTGGCCTCGACCCAGAGGAGCCTGCCCTGCGGCAGCACCGCGCAGAGGTCGAGCTCCACGGTGCGGGCGTCGGCGCCGTCGCCGAAGGCGACCTGGGCGCGGTGCAGCACGGGCACCGACGGCAGCACGGTGCGCACCGCGAGCCAGGCGTACAGCTCGAGCCAGCCGCCCTGGAAGAAGGCCCGCGCCAGCGGGGTGGCGGGACAGCGGAACCAGATGCAGCCGTCCTCGCGCCTGTAGCCCACCCGCGGCAGCAGCCCCGCACGCTCGCAGGCACGCGCGAGCTGCCAGTCCGCCCCGCTGCGGCCCGCCTCGGCGGGAATCGAGCCGCCCCGGCCCTGCTGCGAGACCCGCACGGTCACGGTCCGGACCAGGCGCTGCGCCTGCGGCCAGTCCCGCACGATCATGCCCGCGACCCGCAGCAGGCCCTCGTCGTCGCGGGTCACGGGGCTGCTGCGCAGCAGCCGGGCGCCGCGCTGCGCGAGCGCCTCGGCGACGGCGGCGTCACCGTCGGCCTCCATCCCAAGCGCCTTCTCCATCCTGCGCACGAGATCCGCAGGGCCCGCGGCACGGGCCGGCTGGACGCCGACAGGCCGGATCCGGCGCACGCACGCGCCTTCGCCGCGGCAACCCTTCGCGCGCGAGGATGTCCCCTGGCGCTCCCCGCCTCGGGCGAGCACGACGCAGATGGCGTCGCCCACGAACCCGACCAGCGCGTCCAGGAATCCGTTCGTCTTCTTCTTGCTCATGCACGCACTCCTTTCCTCAGAGCTCCGGATCACATGGCCGCCGACGAGCCGGGCCGGCTCCTCCACCCGCGGCGGCGCGGCCATTGGAGCACGCCCCGCCGGCCCGATCCCCGCGACGCAAGCTTGCGGCGTGAACCTGTTCCGGGCCGGCCGCGCCCGCATGTTCCGCGAACGGAGACGCGCGGAACGGATCGGGCGCGGCCGCGCGGGGCGGCGGCCACATGCCGCCTTCCACGCGGCCATCCATGCCATGGGACGCGATCGCCGAGCGGCGGACGCAAGCTTGCTGCCCGCTCCCGTCGCCGGCGCTTCGTGCACGATGGCCCCGCCGGTCGCGGACGTGAGGCAAGGACCCGTCCGCCGTTCTCCCGGGTGCCTCCCCGTTCGTCGAGGCGCGCTGCGGCCGGCGAGGCGCGGCCGAGGCGCGACGACGGAGCCGGCATGTCTGCTGTGAGTCCGCCTCTGTGAACCCCCTCCCCGACCCTCCCCCGCGAAGCGGGGGAGAGGGACGAAGCAGAGGGCCGATTCGATCGCCCTCTCCCCGGCCCTCTCTCCCAAGCGGGTGGAGGGTGTGGGAGGGGGCACCGGCGGGCCGCAAGCATCACGGGACAGCGGGGCCGGGCGACGCCCTGGCCGTGGCGCTCATCACCGACGGCAGCTTCACCGACGAGGCCGTGCTCTACGAGGGACGCCTGGCCGGGCGTCCGAGCGCGATCGCCCGGCTCAAGCGCCGCCTGGGGGCGCGCCTCGACGCCCTGGCGCTGGCACCGCGCCCCGCGCCCCACACCGACATCAGCGGCACGCTGCTGCAAGCGGCCGACGCCCTCGCGCGCCTCGGGCCGCAGGAGAGATGGCTCGTGATCTTCTCCGACCTGGACGAGGACCTGCGGCACGGCCTGCGCCGCGCGCGCCTGCCCGAGCTTGCGGGCGTGCGTGTGATCGCCGCCGAAGTGCACAAGCTGCCCGCCGACAACCGCGACCCGGAGCGCTACTACGCGCGGCTCGCCCGCTGGCGCGAGCGCCTGCTTGCGGCGGGCGCCAGCGGCTGGCACGTGGCCACCGCCATGGAGGCGGCTGCACTCATGGCACGACGCCTAGACGCAGTGCGCCGTTGAGGCGTTGAAGCTAGCCGCGCGCGTAGACACCCCAACGTGAGAGCACGAGGCCAGACGGGTCATCACGCACCACCCGATAGAGCCTCGGGCCATCGGGCGGAGGCCCTACAGGCAGCCAAGCAGGCAGCTCGTCCTCCAGCTCCACGCGGCGACCGCCACTGGCCTGCCACTGACGCAAGGCATCGGGTGAAACGCGTACCAAGCTGTGGCGGCGTGCACCCCCGAGCGAAGGGAAAGGAAGGAAGCGCGAGCCGGCACCCAGCGTCTCGCACTCGAAGATCATCAGCATCTCTCGCGCGCGCTCACCTGCTTCCTTCAGCGGACGGATGCGGTCATGAGCCGCGAGATAGCTGGCAAGAAGCCCGGCCGGTGGGAGAAATATTGTCAGCACCACGAGCGCCAGCTTGGCGATCCCGGGCAAGGCGGACCATCCGTCAAGAAGGCCGGGCTCGGTCGAACGCAACGAAAGCCGTGATCGCTGCTGCGCGAGCTCGGTGATCGCCCTGCGCACCACTTTGAGCTGCCACCGCACCGATTCTCGACCCAACCGGACCCCTTTCACGGGATCGTCTATCTGTGCGTCACGCCCGACATGCGGAGGATCGAGTTTGGCAAGGGCGGCGATGCGGTGTTCGGCGTCGAGCAGCCTCCGGACGCGCTCGCCGACGCTTTGGGCGATCTCGCAAGCCAGGTTGCGCAGCTGTTGGCTGATCGGTGCAAACGCGGGATGATTCACAGCGACATGCAGCAACGGCGGGTATATGGAGAAGGCCTCGCGGATTTCCGCCAGCGCCTCATCGACGTAGCCTGCAGCGACCAGGTGTCGGGCCAGGGCGAGGCGGGCACGTCCGTAGCTTGGCATCAAATCGACCGCCTTGCGCGCGAGCGAAACCGCCTCCTCCGCCTGGCCGTCCATGCCCGCCGCGGCCGCCGCGATCACGAGGCTCGCGGCAGCCCTTGCCGGCATGTCGCCTGCCTGCGCGATGCGAGCGGCACGCTCCGCCAGCTCCACGGCGTCCCGCGCGTGCCTCCTGCGGCCGAGCGCCACGTACAGCCGCGCGAGCCAGTAGCAGGCCTCTAGGCTGAGTGGCAGCAACTCGAGGGCCCGCCTGAGGTGTGCAATCGCGATCCCTGGCTCGCCGAGCCGGAGCGCGCGTGCCGCCTCGCGCCGTTGCTCCTGCGCCGCGGCTGCCGCCGGCGCCAAGGCCGCCGCGCCCGGGTCCTGTGGTCCTCCCCCCTCCAGCCCCGGGTCCGCATCTGCGTCGCCAAAGCGCACCTCGAGCCGCGCTACAGTACGCTCGTCCGGCAAGATCGTCTCCCATACCAGATCGGGATCGGCCTCCTCGCTCTCGGCGCCGTCGGGCACGTCACCTTCCACCCCTACAGCTGGCGCATCCTGCGCGAGACGAGCCAGCACGAAATCGTGCAACGCCAGCACGACGTGGCGCAGGATCAGCTCCGCCGCCTCATCAACAGGCAGCTCCGGGTCGAGAAAGCCCAAGGTGTGGTTGGCCTCGACCGTGCGCTGCCATTCGGCCAGGCGGGGATCGTCACTGTAGCGGATACGCCCGCCGCGGTAAGACTCGCCTATGCAGAAGACGAGCACGCGGGTCGAAGAGGACGGTCGCGTGGCCTCCTCGTACTCCAGGTGGGTGAAGGACTTGTCCCGTCCTGGGGCGAGGCTCCCATAGGTATCGCCCAGCAGCAGCACCATCAGGTCCGAGCGCCTCACCGCGAGCAGGCATTCCTCGAGTGGTGGGCGATGGGTGACGGCACCGTCGTTGAGATCGATCGCCGCAACGCCCCTCAGCCGCCCGATGCGCTGCCGCAGAGCCGCCCGCAGTTCGGCGAACTCGTCGAACCTGGAAGCGATGAAGACAGCTGTGCTCGAGATCGCCACCGTCAACCCCTCCGTCGCCTCCGGCAACCCTGCTTTGGTCCCACCGGCATGGACTCGCCGAGGCGCTGGCGATGCAGCGCCATCTGCCTCCGGAAGACCTCGATGGGAACGCCTCTGCCGAGCGAGAGCGCCTTCTCCTCCCAGAGGGACGACCGGCTGTCGCCACACAGCAGCATCAGCTCGGCCGCCGTCGCCACGTAATAGAAGCCTGCTTCCATCACCCCCCGGTTCGGGCGATCGGGAAGGCTCATGGAAGTGAGCGTCTGCTGCGCGATGCGCCGCGAGGTCCTAACCTGACCAAGCCACAAGGCGCATGCTGCGGCGTTGACGCCCGCATAGACGTCGGCGGTATGCTCCCAAGTTTCCAGGTACAGCCGTGCCGCGCGCTTCAGCGCTCTCCCGTCCCCGTCTCTCAGCCAGATGCGTTTCCATGCGCCGGCCAGAATCCCGCTACGCTCTGCATCGACATACCTGCGGCCACTGGCGCACGCAGTTTCGAGCAGAGCCACCGCCTTGTCGGGCCGTCCGCGCCGGGACCACATGAGCGCCTCCAGATCCTCCGCACGTCGCCTGGCGCGTCCGACACCCCGGAGCCGGTGCAGCAACCGTTCGGCCAGCGGCCAGAGCTCGAAGTCCACGGCGCGTTCCGCCATGATGAGCGCGAGGGGGACGAGCCCGTCGAGCCGCGTGCCGAGCGCGTCCGCCACGCGGGCCAGCGCCTCCCCTTTCTCCGCCGCCAGCGTTTCCATCACCGCCCGCTCCAGATCGGCGACCGCGGGCGGCAGGCCGTCCGCGAGCCCGGAGCCGTCCCCGCCGCCGACGGCCGCGCTGTGCCAGCGCAGCACCGGCGCCAGCAGGGCGAGCCCGAGCCAGCCCTCCTCCGGCCCGATGGGACGCGACACGTGCCGCACATCGTTCCCGAGCCGTCGCAGCGCATGAGCGCAGCACAGCACACTCTCACCAGCATGCCGTGCCGCACGGAGATACTCGAGGCATCTGTGCGTCTCCGCAGGTGGCGCTCCCCCTCGCAGCGCTTGCGTGGCTCGCTTCGCGAGCACCTCCAGGATGCGGGCCGCACCAAACGCGGCGAACTCCTGCATCCCCAGGCTCGCAGCTCGACAGGCCACCTCGAGCTCTTCTTCTACGTCGAGCGGACCCACGCGCCAGTCCGTATGGCCGCGCCCGGCCCCGGGCTCCCCTCCCCCGGCGTCGTCAGCGCCGACGACGACCGTCCTCCCGCCCAGGGCCTCCCATAGCCGGATGTCCGAGCCGCTCACCTTCCCCCTCTCCCCTCCGGGCAGGACGGCGATTTGGACGGCATGGCTGCCGCGTGTACGCGCCTCAGCGAGCGCGGCTCCCATCGCGTGCCGGCTCACGCGCGCGAAGATGGCGCCGTCGTCCTCCGCCTCGCGGCAACGGACGATGGTGAACGACGCCGCCTCCGCCCGCAGGCGCTCGAACTCGGCACATGCGGCCGCACCCCCGGGGCGCACGGAGCGCTCGAGGAACCATTCGATGCTCTGCGGGACGAACACGTGCAACGTCCCTCCGCGCGCGAGCAGTCGCGACGCCACGAGCAGATCCGCGCCACAGGCCAGCGATCCGTACCCCGTATCCGCCGAGCATGCCTCGAGCGCCCGGTCCACCGCGCGTGCCAGCTCCTCCACACGCCCCGACCACACGGAGCCGGGTCCCGGCGTCGCCAGCCGCCCCGTGTAATGGATCACTCCCATCATCCCGTCCCCCGCCCGGGAAGGCCGTCCACGCCCATTCCGGGACGGTGCCGGTCACCGTCCACCGTGGAGATCGGCGTCCGGCACCTCCGCACGCAGCAGCGGCTCGCTGTCCCCGCCCTCGCCGGCCACGGCGCCAGGCCGGGACCGCCCCATATGCGACGCGTCGGCGCCGCACGGGCCCACCCAGAGTTCGGCGCCCGCGCCACCGCGCGGGGAAGAGCATGACCACGTCGGGAAAACCGGAAGGGCGACGGGGCACCAGGCTCTTCTCGTTCTACAACCTCCATCCCCCATCCATTGCTTGGCTCCAGCCCAAGCCGATTATCGGTCGCTCTCCCTCCGGCTTTAGGGCCGGCGGGGATGCCGAAGCCGGGCCGCCCGGCACCGCACCCAGGACCAGCTCATGACGCACACCGGGGATACGGTGGCGACGACCCCAACCTTGCCGCGCCAGGGCCTGCAGTCCGTGCCGCCGACGCAGCCGGGTGGAGGCCCCGTGCCGTCCCCATATGATCCATCAGAAGGCCTCTCCGTGCTCCGGCACGCCGTGCCGGCCGGCGATGCCTCGCCGCCTACCGGCAGCGCTCACGGAGGCGACCGGCCCACGAGGCCACCCAGCCCTCGAAGGCCCGCAGGCGCACACCGTCGAAGATCTCGATGCCCTGCCCTTCCGCGCGCCGCCGCACCGAGTCGGTCACCTCGTTCACGGTGAGCAGCGCGGCCTTGCCGAAGCCCCTGCGCAGGGCCCCCGTGACGGAATCGAGCTTGTACAGGACGGGGCTCATGTCCCTGGTGGACGAGCGGCTCACCGCCTTGCACTCGACGAACAGCGGCCGGTTGCCGTGGATCGCGACCACGTCGAGCTCGTTGCCCTCGCCCGTCGGCCAGGCGCCCTTGACGCCGGCCCGACAGTCGTCGGCGCCCAGCGCGTCGAGCACCAGCCAGGCGTACTCCTCCAGCCAGCCGCCCTTGAGGTAGGCGTAGGCCTCGTCGCCACGGACCGTCAGGAGGCGGCCGATGGAGCGGTCGAGCAGGCCATGGGGCCGGCACAGGCGCTCCAGGCGCTTCAGGGCCTGCATCTCCTCCTCGGGCAGGCCGCCGAGCCCCACCGCCTGCCCGTGCCTCATCCGGGCATCGATCACCCGCAGGCCGGGATGCAGCTTCTGCGCCTCGTCCGCCAGCGTGCGGGTCAGCTCGGCGCGCGCGCGGGCGCGCTCGACCCACGCCGGATCGTCGCTGCGCGCCCGCTCGCAGGCGAAGCCGTAGAGCCCGAGGTAGATCTGCGCATCGAGCACGTTGCGCAGGGGCACCGGCCCGGCGTCCGCGGGCAGCACCTGCTCGATGCGCTCGAGCTCAGTGTCGGTGTAGATCACCCGCAGCCGCTCGCCGCCGAAACGCTCGCGGAAGGCCTCCAGGAAGCCCACCGCCATCAGCTTCTTGCCCCCCGTGATGTTGAGCACCACGCGCGCGGGACCGTGCCTGCGCTCCAGCTCGTCGGCGAGCTGGCCCGCGTAGGCGCGGATGGCACCGAGGCCCGAGGCCGGCGCGCCGTCCTTCACCTCCAGGCGCAGCCCCCGCTGCCCCAGGGTCTCGCGCAGTCCGCTGGCGCGGTCGAGCATCTGCCCGGTGGCCACCAGCCAGGCCAGGTCCGGCCGCTCCATGAGCAGCGGGATCGCGTTCGCCGGCCCCTGCTCCGAGACCAGGCACACGTGCACCGTGGCCGCGCCGCTCACACGCCGCCCTTCCAGGAGAGCAGCTCGGCCGGCACGGCGAGCTCGAAGCGCTTGGGCCGGCCGCCGAGGCCGCGCACCCCGAAGCGCATCGCGGCCTCGGGCCCCAGCGCGTCCTTCAGCCGCCGGTGCAGCTTGCTCTTGCACTGCATGAAGAAGTCCTTGTCCATCCCCTTCTCGAGACGCTCCTCCGTGGTCACGCGCCTGGCTTGCGGATCGGCCACGATCGCTCCCTTGGTGTCCTCGTACTCGAGCAGATACTCCTCTGCATAACCCGGATCCGGCACGCCATCCGGAGGACAGACGACAGGCCCCTTGCCCCCGCACCTCCGCCGCGCGAGCCAGCTGTAGAAGGCCCAGAGCTGCGGCGGCAGCCCGACCTTCAGGCCACCCACCTCGATGGCGGGACCGTCGGGATCGATGACGACCGGCACGGGCCCGAGCGCGCGCTGGGCCGTCTCCACCGCCTCGCTGAAGCGGCCCTCGCCCCGGAGCAGGCGCTCGTCCAGGCCGTGGCGCAGGCGCACGAAGGGGATCTCGGCGAGCGTCACCTCCGCGCGCGAGGTGTCCAGGGGCTTGCGCTCGGCATCGAGCGTGTGGATCACGCGCGGCCGGCAGGTGGGGTAGAAGAACTCCGGGTGGCCCTCGTAGGGCGGTGAGACCAGCACGTGGGAGAGGCGGTCCTGGGGCCGGCCATACAGGCTCAGGGCGTAGCCGGCGTAGAAGCCCATGGTCTTGCGGCCGCCCGCGATGGAGACGTGCAGGGCCGTCGCCGGGTCCTCGGTGAGCACGCGCACGCGTTCGGTGACGATGTCCGCCACACGGGCGTTGTCCTCCGGTGTGCGGATGTCCTCGAGCGGCCGGCCGTCCCCATCCATGGGCACGTGGATGCAGCCCTCGTCGAAACGCACCGCGGGCAGCTTGTATTCGCGCAGGAGAGCGCCGAACCACCCGGGCGCGTCGCTCAGCAGGTTCAGCAGGGCATGCTCGCGGCCGAGCGCCGTGGTGACGAGCTGCACCTCGGTGGGCACGAAGGGGGGCTCGCGGCGCACCGCGAGCGCGTAGAGGGTCTCGGTGACGATCTGGGGCGAGAGCCCCGTGACGAGCAGCAGCACCCGCCGCGGATAGCCCTCCGGGTGGAGCGGATCGAGCGCCCGGGCCGTCTCGCCCGCAACGGCATCCCCCCTGGACATCTTCCTGAGACGAGCGGATCCTCCCCCCTGCCCATCACGCATCATCACACCTCCCCGCCATCCTCGCAAGCCTCACTCCGCCCCCGGCGTCCGGGTGCTGCGCCTGCGCCCGCGCACCAGTGGCTCGCCCAGGAACCGCACCTCGCGCGCGTGACGGACGCGGGTCTTGCGCGGGTGCAGCCGCAGGCCCAGCCGCCGCAGCAGGCCGCCGGCGCATTCGGCCGCCGCCTGCGCCGCCTCCCGGTCCGGCGCGAAAAGCAGGAAATCGTCCGCGTAGCGCACGAAAGGGACGTTGCGCGCCGCCAGCGCCCGGTCGAAGGCGTCGAGATGGACGTTGCACAGGAAGGGCGAGAGGATCGCCCCCTGCAGCAGCCCGCGGCGGCGGCCGAGCAGGCAGTCCGGGTGGGGACCGACGGCGAGCCAGGCCCCGACGAGCGCGCGCACGCGCCGGTCCGGGACCGGTGCACGCGCCGCCGGCGCAGCGGGCTGCGCACGTCGTAAGCGATGACGGCGGGACGTCTCCGGGTGTCCATGCGTTCCTCCTCCTCCGGTCTATACGGCCCCATGCCGCGCGAACCATTCTGGGCGGGGAAGGCGCATGCAGGGCGGGAGGCAAGCTTGCGGCCGCAGGGGGCCACAGGGGACCTCCGCCCGTCACCGGCGGCATGCTTGCCACCCGGCATTCCGCGACGGGGCCGCGCCATCATGGCGCCGCATGGCGGGCCCCGACCCGCCCGGACCACATGGATGGACATGGAGGGACGGAGGCGGAGCGATGTTCATCGATCCGACGCGCTGCACCTGCGGAGGCGGCCCCATCGGCCTGTTCTGCATCTTCTGCCCGCTTGACGCCGACGATGACGGCGACATCGTCGATGCCATCATCGTCATTCTGTTCCTGCTCTGGATCCTGCTCTGAAGGTCCGCCCCGCCGCGCAGGTCCCCTCCCCCGCGATCCCCCCTCCCCCGCTCCGCGGGGGAGGGCCGGGGAGGGGGCCCCCGGAATCGGCCTCTACCTCGTCTTCCGGTCGGCACGATGCTCGGAAGCCTTGACCTGACCGGAACTTCAGAGTAGAATGCAGACTATCATGGACGGCCTGGCGGAACTCATCACGCAGCCGGAAGGCAAGACGCTCGAGTTCAAGCGGGACCTCTCCTCGCCCGAAGGGGTGCTGCGCACGCTGGTGGCCTTTGCCAACACTGCCGGGGGCACGCTGGTCATCGGCGTGGAGGACAAGACCCGGCATGTGGTAGGGGTGAGCGACCCACTGGCCCTTGAAGAACGCCTGGCCAATGTGATCGCGGATCAGGTCGCGCCGCTTCTTGTGGCCGATATCGAGGTCCTGCCGTGGAGGCGAACCCATGTGCTTGTGGCTCGCGTCCACCCCAGCCCCACGCGCCCTCACCACCTCAAGCGCCTGGGCCCCGAGCGCGGCGTCTTCGTCCGGGTGGGCTCGACCAACCGGCGGGCCGACTCGACACTCATTGAAGAGCTCCGGCGCTATTCGCGGAACGAAACCTTCGACGAGCAGCCGATGCCGGACCTCGACTCGGAAGCGATCGACTTCCGAGCTGCTTCCGAGTCTTTTGCCGACCGGCGGGCGCTCCGACGCCGCGATCTGGAGACCCTGAGGCTCCTCGTGCGCTACCAGAGGCGGCTCGTGCCGACTGTGGGCGGCATCCTGCTGTTTGGCAGGGATCGGGATCGCCATTTCCCGGACGCCTGGATCCAGGTGGGCCGTTTCGCCGGGGCCGACCGGGCCCGTATCCTCGACAGCCAGGAGGTCCGCACGTACCTGCCCCAGGCCGTGGAACAGGCGGTGGCGTTCATCCGGCGCCACACCGCACGCGAGGTGATCGTCGAGGCCGTTCGGCACACCGAGCGTTGGACCTACCCCATGGTTGCCGTGCGCGAAGCGCTGATCAACGCCGTGGTCCACGCGGACTATGCGCAGCGTGGCGCCCCGATCCGGGTCTCCGTCTTCGCCGACCGCCTGGAGATCGAGAACCCGGGGCTCCTGCCGTTCGGTCTGACCGTGGAGGACATTCAGCGGGGTATCTCCAAGCTTCGCAACCGGGTCATCGGGAGGGTCTTCCGCGCATTGGGCCTGATCGAGCAATGGGGAAGCGGCATCCAGCGGATGCGCCAGGCCTGCGAGCAAGCCGGGCTCGACCCGCCCAGGTTCGAAGAAATCGGCACCCACTTCCGGGTGACGATCTCGGCGGCGCGCCGGAGCGCCCCGGCCATGGACGAACTGGATCGGGCCATCCTCGACGCGCTGGCCGAGAGCGCCGGCTTGGGCACGGCCGAGATCGCGCGACGGATCGGGCGCTCGGCACGGGCCACCCGCTCGCGGCTGGCTTCACTCGTCGAGCGGGGCCTCGTCGCGGAGCTCGGGAGCGGCCCGCACGATCCACGAAGAAAGTATCTCCTGGTGCATCATCCCATCCGGGAAGAGAGGGAGCCGTGACCCCCAACATTGCCCATGCCGCCCGCGACCTCATCACCGAGTACCGCGGGGGAGGGCCGGGGAAGGGGCCCCCGGAAACGGCCTCTACCTCGTCCCCCTCCCCCGCTCCGCGGGGGAGGGCCGGGGAGGGGGCCCCTCCCGCCGCAGCCTTTCGAGCTCCTGCCAGATGCGCTCCACCACCTCGTCAGTCTGACGCAGCACCTCGTCGTTCCGGAACCGCAGTACGACATAGCCCCGCCGCCGCAGCCAGG
>Ga0256839_1002497_pt1 | contig 20364 bp, 23 predicted proteins | sample 354166metaG_FD_185968 | JGI IMG/M metagenome (GOLD analysis project Ga0256839, IMG submission 185968) | Hydrothermal vent microbial communities from Mid Atlantic Ridge, Atlantic Ocean - 354-166 | ecosystem: Environmental > Aquatic > Marine > Hydrothermal vents | place: Atlantic Ocean: Mid... | reverse complement strand
ATATATGTCGGACCTGTCGCTCTTTATAAAATCCGATGTGTTCGCCTTGTAACATCGGTTTTTCCGATGTGTTTTCTTTACAAAAAAGCAAAATTAATCAGTTTTATATATTGATAAAAGCAATAATATCCGATGCTTAGTTTTGTAACGACCGGAAATGGTGTTACATTGGTGGTATGAGAATGAACGCATCGCAGGCAGAGAAAGCGCATGGCGTGCCCCGGATGACGGTCGGGCGTTGGATTCGCTCGGGCAAATTACCGGCTGATGAGTCTGGATATTTTGAAGAGGATGACATGCTGTCGCTAAACGCCGCGCGACTAAAACGCAATGCTGTTGGTCGCAGTGCGAACGATTTAAAACCTGAGAATTTTGGACCGGCCGAGTCTGCTAAACAAACCCGGCAGGAGGTTGACCTACGCAAAGCCACGGCGCAGGCGCGGAAAGTTGAACTTGATGTTTTGGCGGCGTCTAAAAACTTGATCTCTAGGGAGATTGTGGCCGCTGTGTTTAGGCAGCTTTACTCGATTGATGCAACTCAGTGGCGCGGATTAGGTGCGCGTGTATCGCCTGACATTATGGCTGTGTGCGAGGTTGATGATCCGGCCGTTGAGATCCGAGTGAGTGAGATCATTGAAGAGCGTGTGTTTATTACGCTTGCTCATTTAAAGCGTTCAATGAATGATTTTTTGATCGACGTTGAGAGCAAGCAGCGCATTGACTAACAATCCAAATCTTAGCGACGAAATTAGTTTTCTTGTGCGTATGGTCGCTGACAAGCCAACGACCCGGCCACCTCAGACGATCTCTGGTTATGTTGAGGGCAAGCGGGTGTTGCCCCCGTCCACACCATTTCCGGGGCTGTGGGAAAACTCGCGTACCCCCTATCTCGTAGAAGTCATGGACAATATGAGTCCATATTCACCGGTTGTTTACACCGACATTCTAAAGGGCTGCCAGCTGGGCGTTACTGCTGCTGCTGAGAATGTAATCGCATATTGGTCTGATGCTAACCCAGCAGAGATATTATATGTGTCGGGCACTCAGATGTTGTTGTTAAAGTGGGCGACGAAGCGACTTGATCCATTGATCGACTCATGCGGCTATCGTCATAAGATCCATGCACAAAGCGCCCCTGATGCTAAGGTTCGCCGCTCTGGTGATCGCATGTTTAGCAAAGAATTTGTGGGTGGCGCGTTAGACATGGGCAGTGCTCAATCATCATCATCACTGCGCTCTGATTCAAAACGTATTTTAATTTTAGACGAGATTGATAGCGCGCCGAGGTTACTGACAACGGGTGAGGGTGCATGGGATAAAGTAGCGGAGGGGCGTACTAATGCATGGGGTGTGCGCAAAAAAATTATGGCATTATCGACGCCGGGGAAGTTTGGCGAGTCGTTAATTTATGAGCGGTTCTTGGCGGGTGATCAGCGCTACTTTATGGTGCCGTGCCCGCACTGTGGCAAGCGCCAACCGCTAGAGTTGGGTGAGAGTGGTGGCAGTCATGGGATGCGCCCTGAGCGTGTAGCTGGGCGTTTGGTTAACGCTTTTTATATCTGTGACTTTTGCCATGACGCCATTTTTAATTACCACAAAGGCGAGATGTTACGTGGAGGCATTTGGGAGCCGACCTCAACGGCTGAGTCGGCTAACCGCCGGAGCTATCAGCTCAACTCAATCTACTCGCCTGTTGGCATGTTGAGTTGGTTGGACTTCTATCGCGCTTACGAAGAGGCATTAGCGCTGCCGGGTGGAATGAATGCGTTTACTAATTTGTTTTTAGGGATGCCTTATCGCGAGACAGGGCAGCGCCCTAAATTAGAGTCGGTTATTGAGCTAAAAGGGATTTACGCTAGTGGGCATGTGCCAGACGATGTTTTATATTTAACGGTTGGTGCGGATGTTCAGCGCGGATCTAAAAATAATCCTGACAATCCTGCGCGTATTGAGATGGAGGTGCTGGGTAGTGGCATGGGCTACCGTACATGGAGCATTGCTTATTTAGTATTTGAGGGTGCGGTAGACGATCCGAGTGCTGGCGCGTGGGCGAAGTTTCATGAGTTCGCAGAATCAGGTGGGTTGTCGTTTAAGAAATCGAGCGGTGAAGAGATGTCGCCCTCGTTAATTTTTATTGACTCGGGTGACGGCGAGACGACAGATACTGTTTATCAATTCTGCTCTGGTTGGCAGTCAACGTATCCGGTCAAGGGTTTTAACGCACTAAGAAAACGGAAGCATGAAAAAGGTGATGAGCAATCTAGCAATAATTTTAAACGTTTTAGGGCGCAGCGTATTGGTCAGGATGTAACGCTGTACGAGGTCTCGACGAATTACTACAAAAACATTTTGTATAAAAATTTAAAGCGGGTCAGGAACGAGCAGGGCGCACAACCGCCGGGGTTTTGTGATTTCCCGTTGGACTATCCCGAGAAGTATTTCAAGGGGCTAACGGCAGAAGAAAAACGCACAGACGGCTCTTTCTTTTGCGCGCAGGGCGTGCGCAACGAACCGATAGATTGCCGTGTTTACGCCATGTGCGCAGCCGATGTTTATTTAGATGCTAGGATCGCAGACGTGCGCGCGAAGATGAAGAACAATGGAGCGAGTAGTATGCAGATTGCACAGGTCAATAGCATGATGATTTTGCAGGTTTTGAAACAAGGTAACGACGTGGTAGCATCCTGATATGGCAACATCAGCAGCATTAAAAGCGCGCCTTGCGAAGCGTAATGCGTCACTAGCGATATTAGAGGCCACGTATGATGAGCTGATATCGAGTGGCGTGCTGTCATATCGTTTTGACTCTACAGAGGGTGAGCAGCAAACGAAACGCCGCGAGCTGTCAGAGGTTAAAAAGCAGATGGATAATTTGGTGGCTGAAATTGAATCGATTGAACGAAAACTTAGCGGTTCGGGATTAGTGATGCTAGGGTTACGTCGGCGATGACAACGTGGTGGGACAAACACTGGCACGGGGTATTAGAGCCTGAGCATCAGGCAGGTCACGCTAGTACCAATCCAGAGTTGTCACATGTCGGTGGGTTTAACCCATACGGGGATTCTTACGCACGCTATGGCGACGGATCTAAGTTCGCCGGTGGCATCTCGCACTCTGGTAGCTCTATTGTGGTGGATCATCACACGCTGCGGATTAACGCTCGTAAAGCGTACCATGACGTTCCGCAAGCGCGTGCTATTGTTGATCGCTTTGCTGACATCGTTGTTGATACTGGGTTACAGATACAGCCCACACCTGATTACCAGCTGCTCGGCCTCAGCGCGGAGGCCGCAGAGGGTTGGGCTGAGCGAGTTGGTCGGCGATTTGATTTGTGGATGGGGTCTAAAGACTGTTTCAGATCTGGCGCGATGACCGGCTACCAAGCGCAGCGCATGTACCAGATATTCCAGCAACGTGATAACGATATTTTCGTGCGCCTGCATTATTCGGGCGAAGGCCATTTGCAGAGTAATTTACAGTTCAGCTTTATTGACCCGTCACAAATCAGGGGTGATGCATACACGTCAACATCTGGTTTTAACGGTGATATAAGCGATGGCATCGAGCGTGACGATGCAGGGCGCGAGGTGTCTTTTAAAGTTTGGGTTAAGAACAAAAACGGTCAGTACGAAGACAAGAATATAGACGCAGTAGGTGCAACGTCTGGCCGTCGATTAATGCTACATGGATTTTCACCAGAGTATGCTGGTCAAGGGCGCGGTTATTCTAGGCTCGGCCATGCGCTGCAAGAGTTTCAGAACATAACCGATTTCTCACTCGCCGTCCTCAACAAAGCAATTAATCAATCTAACATTGCGATGTTTACGGAATCTAAAGATGAGCGCGATGCCCCAAACCCGTTTGACGGCATCACTGGTAAAGCTGGGCCAGCGTCTACGCAGTTTGGTAGCAATCCATTGCCGTCCGGCGACGCCAAGAACGTCACTGATGAAAGTGTTATGCCGGTTGAGTACAGCAGTGTTCCGGGGGCTAATATAGGCACACCCGGCAGCGTTGGCGTGTTTAATTTGCAGGGTAACTCGACGCTAAAGGCATTCCCCAACAGCTCGCCAGCAGATTCTTTCGATACTTTTGTGGACTCGTTCTTCTCTTATATTTCGGCATCTATGTCGATGCCGATTGAAATTGTACTTATGAAATTTGGCAACAATTATGCGGCCAGCAGGGGTACGCTTATTTTGTTTTGGCGTATCGCTTGGATTTGGCGGCATGAGATGGACGCTGATTTTTTAACGCCCGTTTTTGAATTATGGCTTGCGGAGGAAATCGCGGCTGGTCGTGAGTCTGCGCCGGGTTGGTCTGACCCTCGGTTGCGTGCGGCATGGTTGGCGCATGACTTGATCGGTAGCCCGGTGCCGAATATTGACGACGTTAAGAGCGCAAAGGCAAACAAGATGAACCTTGAAATAAACGCAACAACGTTTGACCGCGCTGCGAGTGACACAAACGGTAGTAACGGAAAATCGAATAGGAGCAAACTCATGCGTGAAGTCAAAGAGTGGCAGCAGATGCCGTGGGTGGTGGCGAAATGAAACTCACATTAATGCACCCGCCTGTTGCGGCTGATTATTATGCTCGAATTTATTCTGTTAGCTTCGATGAGCGTCAGGTTGCGGCCAAAATGTTTGGCGAAATCAAGCCAGAAGAAATTCTTGTCGTGTCGGGCAAAACGGCGACAATACAGGTTAAGGGGATACTCTCGGCTGATGGTCCGTCGCCCATCGATCTGTTTTTTGGTTACAGCGGAACAAGCTATCGCGCTATTATAGCAGCGTGTAATGATGTTGCTGCAATGGATGATATTGAAGAGGTCGTGTTCTGCGCTAACACACCGGGCGGTGGAGCAGAGATGGTTGACGAAACTTACATGGCGATCAAAGCGCTGGGTGAAACAAGGCGCACGCGGTTTGAAAACCACGGTATGATAGCATCTGCTGGGATGTGGATCGCATCGGCAGCGCACGAGATTGTGGCCATGTCGCCGATAGCTGAAACGGGGTCGATTGGGGTCAAAGTTGTTGGTTTTGATAACAGCAAATTGCTCGAAGAAATTGGCTTCAAGCGCGTTGTTATTCTATCGGAAAACGCCCCAAACAAGGCCCCATCGATCAGTGACGATGAGGGTATTGCAGAGATCAAGCGAGAGCTTGACGCTGTAGAGCGTGTGTTTTTATCGCGCGTCGCTGAAGGTCGCGGCGTGGGCGTTGATGTTGTTAAGAAAGATTTTGGGCGCGGCAGCGTGTTGATCGCGCATGATCCCGATGACAAAATGCCGGACGCAATATCAGTCGGTATGATTGATGGGTTGGCCAATATGCAGATGGGTAGTAATGGTCGTGATGCTGTTGTATCATCGCGAAAAATGGGCGTTGGTGCTCAAGCAAAAAAGGAGAATGTCAAGATGTCGTTAGAAAAGTTTCTTGCGGAAAATCCCGGCGCAAAAGCCGAGCATGATGCCGCGCTTTCAGCCGCCCAAGAGACGGGGCGACAATCTGGAGCGAAGGCGGTTGAAGCTCGTATTGCAGTCGCAAAGCCGTTTTTATCAACGGATGAATACCCCGCTGCTATTAATGCGCTCGCGGTTAAAGTTGTCGCGGGTGAGGTCAATGATGTTGCGCTCACTGCTGCTGTTGCGGCGGTTGATGCAGCGACAGAGCAGGCAAAAAGTGCACAAGCGAAAAGCGAAGATCCGGGTGACGTTAGCGCGGAAGTCCACAATGGCGATATTAACGGCGAGGATGATTACCAAGCGGTCGTTGCTAAAGCTAAAGCCGCGCGGGGGAATGACTTATGAGCGTGCAAGCATCTGGCAACTTTTTAAATATTCCGTTTGTATTAGACGGCTGCCCATACACCGATCATGATGCAGTCATTGCGCAAGACGCCGCGCGCGCTACGCCGCTCGTTAAGTTTACGCTGATGGCCAAAGTCGCGGCGTCACAGAAATGGACGCCGTTTATTAGTGAGATAGCATTAGACGGCACCGCGATTCCGCAGGGCATTTATACCGGCGATGATATTGATGCGGCCACACTGGTTGCGGGTGACGTAACTGATTTGCCAATCCTCGTCGGTGGCGCGCTGATTGACAGCGGGCAACTGGTTATTGAGGCCGCGAAGACACTTGACACTGTCATTACAGATGGCGCGCGTGATCTTAGGTCTGTCCGCGATCACTTGGCGACGCGCGGAATCTTTACTAAAGAGACGGTCGCCGCCTCTGAATTTGCAGTTTAAGGAGATATAAACATGGCAGCACTATTACCGGCTGATCAGTTTGCGCGTTACAACTCGGCGCTATTCGATGCAAGAGACGCGATTGGAATCCCAAGGGGGTTCGGTGCTTTTTTTGGTCGCCGTGAAACCGGCGCGAGCACTATTTTTTCACCCGACGCCAACGCACTCGACATTGACATTCAATATGGCAATCAGCGTCTTGCGGCAATGATTCATCGTGGGCAATCTGCTCGTGCGCTGGGAGGGCAAAAGGATACGCAAGAAGAGCGGTTCACATCTATATCTCGAAAGTTTCCACTTGTTGAGGAGACTGGGTCTATTGGTAGTGACCAACTCGTTAACCGTTTAGCGGGTGAGGCACAGTATTCAACCGCCACTCGCCAGCAACGTATGCGCGATCTGGCGATGAATGTTTACCTCGAAAACGTGCGCAAGATCGGACGCAGGTTTGAAGAGTTGGCCGCACAGTCTATTTTAACAGGCAAAATGACCGCGATTGATGGTACGACTAACGATGATCTGACCTATGATTTTCTTCGGCGCTCAACGCATCGACTGACAGCCGCTGCGGCGTGGTCGAATCCTGCAACATCGATTCTTGGCGACCTGAGTGCTGCATGTAAACTGATCAACGCAGATGGTTATGTCAAGGCTGACGGCGTGCTGTTGGGTGATGCTGACTTTGAAGCAATCACAAAGAACACTGAAATATTAAATCAGGCGGACAACCGTCGCTTTGAATTAATCGAGGTCTCACTTGCCAACCCGGTGCCGCCCCGCTTTGCTCATCTCGTTGAGGCCGGGTGGAACGCACGTGGACGATTGCGTTTGAGTAATGGTGGTTATGAGTTGTGGATGTTCACAAACGACGCGGTTTACACCACGGCCGCTGGTACCGCAAAACAATACATGCCTGATGAGACCGCCATTGTGTTCTTCAGCGGTGCGCGCTGTGATCGCTATTTTGGTCCGCCTGATATTCTTCCGTTGACCGCATCTAAAGTGGCGTGGTTCCGCGAGGTGTTTGGTTTTGATATGTCTGCGCCACCTATGCCGATGCCTGCAAACGGCAACAACGTTATTAACAGTGCGATGTTTTACACTGATGCTTATGAGTCTGGCAAGGGCAAAGTAGTGACTATTCGCAACCAGTCTGCGCCTATCTTCGCAACGACAATGGCAGATGCTTTTGTCTCAATCGACACAACTCCATAAGGATAAAGTTATGGCTAAAGATATTTGGCTTTGCCCAGAAAGCACGCTTTTAGTAGGGCGAAAGCAGATCAAGAAAGGCGAAGAGATCCCTAGCACCGTTGCGGCTGATGTTGTTAAACGTCTTAAGGCTAAGGGTAAAATTGGCGATGCGCCAAAGCAAAACGGTGGCGCTAAAAAAGGAAAAGGCGATTAGCTGTGGTTGGCCTGCGCGAAATGGCGGAGGCTGATCTTGCTGAAACGCTTGAGGGGGAATGGGCACTCCCCGTAGTGCTCATTGACCCTGAAGGCAATCGTTACGACACGTCTGCTAATGACCCACTTGCTCCGCTAACGGGGCAAGTGCTTTATGGTAAGCGTGCATTCAACCCTGACACTGGCGAAGATATCTTCATCAACACGCCGGTTGTTACGCTGCGCATTTCGTCGTTAACGAGAGTCCCTGTTGATGGTGAGCGCTGGGGTGTAAAAATCCCAACGAGGCCATCAATGACAGCGCCAATGGTTGATTTTCTTTTTACGGTCCGCCCTAGTGAGGGTGGTGCGAGTATTGGGGTGGTGCGACTTTATTTGCAAAGGGCGGCGCAGGCGTAATGCAATATGAGATCATACGAGATGCAATAGAGCAGTTGCTGTTTGATGAGGCGCACCGGCGCTATAATGTCGTAGGTTATCAAAACAATTCTGCTGGGTTGGTTGAGCGGTTTGAGCCTACAGTAATAGTGTTTTTTAAGTCTGGTAACTTCCCAGAGTCGGGGGGCACTGCCTCTGGTGCGAATAGATTTGATTTAACTTTTAGCCTTGATCTCTCTGTTGTTGTTAATGCAGAGGGTGATCTAATGACGTTGCAGAACCAAAACGCAACGGCCGATCAGTTGTCATCATCGCTGGAGTCATTTAGCAATTCGCTCAGAGATGCTGACCGTGCAATTGATCATCTGTTTAGTGACGTTTACAATGTCATCATGGATGCACGTCACGAACATTTTAAGTTGCCAAAAGGGCAAGTCTCAAGCCGCTGGTTGTCGGGTTTTACAAAGCACGCGCCGATTGACCGAGGTGAGTCTACAGTATTAACGGGCAGCGCAGCATTGAGTTGCACTGTCTGCGAGCAGGTTGACGGCGAGCGCGGAAAAGCCGGAATTGATTTTGATCTGACGCTAGACATTGCAGATGATGATGTTGAGCGCACAGGTGTAGCGGGTACATTAGGAGGTTAAACGATGGGATTAAATGCGAATAGCTTGGCGACAGGCGTTGGTGTCGGCGTAAAAAACAAACAGTTCTCGCCGTCGGCTGGTGTATTGCAGCGAAACATAGGAATCGTTGGCACATACGATCCATCGATCACTACGATTGCAAATGATGAGGCGGTATTGATCACGAGTCCTGAAGATGCGGGTGATCGTTTTGGCTTTGGGTTTATGATCCACCGGCTTGCTGTCGAAACGTTTAAAGGCAGTCGCGGCATCCCGACTTATGTTATCCCACAAGCGCAGGTGGCCGGGAGTCAGGCGGTGGGGAATGTTGGGTTCGGCGGCACATCAACAGCGCCCGGTACAGTTAGTCTGTATGTAGGTGGTGATCGCGTTGGCTCCCCTGTTGCGGCAACAGGGTTGACTGCGGCGCAGGTTGCGGCGGCGGTTGTTGTTGAGTTTGGCAAAATAAAAGAACTCCCTGTGACCGCCGCTGTTGATGGCGTGGATAATACGCAGGTTAATTTTACTGCGAAAACAACCGGCACCTACGGCAATGAAATTAAAATAGCGTTTAATCTTTCGGCGGGTGAGGAGTTGCCGCCGGGTATTACTGCTGTTATTACACAGCCCACCGGCGGAAGTGGTACGCCCAACATCTCGACAGCGTTGAACAGTGGGCTAGGTACAGGTGATAATGCCAACGACCTCGGCATTACGGATCTAGTACATGGCTACCTGCTGGACACATCAACGCTAAATGCAATCCAATCGTATGTCGGAGAGGGCGATGAGTTTAGCGGTCTTTATTCTAAAACCGTTGGCCGCCCATTCCGCGCGTTAACAGGCGACATCACACCCGGATCATCTGGGTTAAATGCATTGCTCGCAATCTCTGGTGCGCGCTTAAATGATCGTGCTAACGGTGTGATTGCAGCACCGGGATCGGAGAGTCATCCATCTGAGATTGCAGCTCAGGCCATTGGACATATGGCGCGTATTAACAACAACCGCGCGGAAGAAACGTATGAAGGCACAGCGCTATCAGGTATCTGGCCGGGGTCTGACCAGTGGACATCCAGCTATGACAATCGTGACATCGCTGTTAAGTCTGGTTTGTCCCCCACATTTGTAAAGAGCGGCACGCTGGTCCTGCAAGACGTACTGTCTTTTTATCGCCCTAGCTCTATCCCTGTAGCGTCAAACGGTTATCGCCTGATGCGCAATATCTCAATTACGCAAAACATTAAAGCGGTGATTCGCCAAAACTTTGAGAGTGAGCGCTGGCGTGGAATTACGATTGTTAATGATGTGAGCGCGGTAGGCAATGCATCGAGCAAAGAAAAAGCACGGGATGTATCGAGCGTTATCGATGACCTTGTTGCGCTCGCGCTTGAGTTCGAGAAGCGAGCATGGATCTTTGATTCAGCGTTTACGATTGATTCGCTACAAGATCCGAGCGCGGTTACGATTCGCGCGGGCGGATCAGGTTTTGATATCAATTTGAAGGTCGTTTACTCAGGCGCAGGCGGCATTGTTGATACGCTTGTCGAGTTTGACACCTCTATTGCAGTCGCACTCTAGGAGATTATAACAATGGCATTAGCAGGTACACCACGTCGATTTACAGTTGCATCGGTAACATATAACGTTGCTGGGGACGCTAACTTTTCAAAGACACCGGAGGTCACGACCGAGGGCATTCGGCATACTGGCGGCACAATGATCAAGCGCACGCTTGCTGTCGGTCAAGTCGAAGGCGTTAAGCTCATTGTTACGGCGGCTGAGTATAGCCGTTTGGCGCTAGTATCTAAGCGTAAAACTAATTATCCAATGTCTTATGAACTTGCCGCTGGAGATGTGTACCGGGCTGTAGGTCAGATCAGTTTAGGCAATTACGAATCTGAAAATAACACCGTCGAAATTACGGCCATTCCAGATGGTGAATGGAAGGAGTTTCTATCATCATGACAAACGTAACTAAAATGGGGATCTCTAAAGAGTCCGCCGCGTTGCAGATGCAGGTGTTTTATGATCATTACGACGTTGATATTTCAGCGCTACCAGATGAGGTTGGCGCGGCTGTCAGCATGGCATCATCAAAGCTAATTAAAGCGATCCGGCGCGAGCGATTAGAAGTTATTATTGAAGACGGCGACCTTAAAATCAAGCAGACTATTCAGACTGGCGAAGTGATTGAGTATGCTGAGTTGTGCGGTGAGTCTAAAATCGCGATGGGAAAAAAAAGTGAAGGCGACAACTACGGCAAGATTTATGCGTTGCTTGGCTCTTTAAGTGGTCTTGGTGAAACGGCGATTATAAACCTCAAAGGGAAAGATCTAACAACCGCCGAGGCGATTGGCGTACTTTTAATGCAGGCGTAGTGCCGCGCGTTGATCAGTTTATGGGTAACATATTCTCGCGCGGGGGTGCTCCCGGCGAGATAGAAAAAATGAAATACCATCAGCTTTCGTATTGGTCGTCATGGCACGATCTTTTTGTGAAAGCCGAAAAAAAGGCAGCGGAGGGTTAGATGGAATACGCTGTATCTACAGTGTTTAAAGCAACTGATGCTGTCTCGGTGGTCTTTAACAAAATGGGTCGGCAGGCCGGTGTTTTTGGTGACAATGCAGACAAAGCGTTTAATCGTGCGTCACGCGCTGGTTCCCGCTTTGGTGATATTGTTAAAGGCATTTTATTTACTGACATCCTGAAAGGCGGCCTTAACCAGCTACGTCGCGGCCTATCTGCAACGGCCACTGAGTTTATTGCGTATGATGATGCAATCACATCAGCCTCTGCAAAATTTAAAGATTTAGATCTAACAACAAAAGCTGGGATGAGCACGCTTGGCGAGTTGAAACTGCTTGCGCGTGAACTTGGCGCAACGACGGAGTTCACCGCAACACAAGCAGCGGGCGGCCTTGAGTTTTTAGCGATGGCAGGCTTCACCACTGCGCAGGCTATCAAACTTTTGCCGGGCGTTGTTGACCTCGCGACATCGGCTAACACAGACTTAGCAAACGCTACAGACATAGCCTCTGACTCGCTCGGCGCATTTAATCTTATGGTTGACGATACGACTCAGCTCACGCTCAACCTCGCGCGTATTAATGATGTGTTTGCTAAAACGGCGCGAACGGCCAACACTGATATTGATTTATTGTTCGAGGCCGTTGGCAAAGGCGCTTCGCAGTTTGAAAAGTCAGGGCAGTCGGTTGAAACCTTTGCAGCGATTGCAGGTGTTGCGGCAGGGTCTGCACTTAAAGGCACAGAGGCTGGCACGGCAATGCGTAATGTTATGTTGAGATTGACTGATCCAACAATAGAGGCCGCAGCCGCGCTTGAAATGCTTGGGGTCACTGTCGAAGATGGTAGCGGGAATTTTAGGGATTTAATCGACATTATTGCTGACATTGAGAAAGGGACAAAAGGGCTTGGTGACGTTGAACGCGGTGCGGCATTAGCGAGGATCTTTGGCGCGAGGACGATCAATCTCGTTAATATTTTGCTATCAAAGGGATCAGCAGGGTTGCGCGAATACCGTGAGAGTCTTATTGACTCAGCAGGCGAGTCTAAAACAATGGCTGATATTATTAGGGACTCGCTCGGGAATCAGTTAGCAAGTTTAAGATCAGCAGCGTTAGAACTTGGTTTTAAATTCTTTGATACGTTTGATGGCAAGATTAAGCCTGCAATACAAGGGCTAACGACGTGGCTGCGCGAGATTGATTTTGATTCAGTGCGCGATAATGTCATGGGATTCATTGATGTTTTGGTGAAGATGAAAGGCTTGTTTTATGGGATTGCGGCAGGGATCATTGCTTACAATGCTGCCTTTATTTTGTTTGCGGTTGGCTCAAAAGTTGTTTTTCTGTGGAAGCTCGTCGCAGGTTTAAAGGCGACTGGTGCAGCAATGGCGCTACTTAATATTGCGATGGCGGCCAACCCTATTGCTGTTGTTGCGGTAGCGATTGGCGCTTTAGTTGCAGGGGTTATATTGCTCCGTGACAATTGGGATGCGGTCATCGCAGGTTTCAAAAGCGGTTTCGGCCTCTTTAACAAAGTGGCTGGTTTTTTTGGCGGTGGTACTGTCGTTGAGCGGCAGGTAGAGCGGCAAGCGCCGAACGTTGCAAGCGTTGCGGCACAGCGGGTGAGGTTTGACGGCAACCTGAACATCAATGGCGCGCCACCGGGATCGACAATCGAAAGCGAAACGATCGGTGCCCCGGCGGTGCGTGTCGAGCTGGCAGGGCGCAACGCGTGAGCTGGCTGGACAGGCTGCGCGGATCAGTTGAGCTAACCTCGCCTGATGGTCATGTATTTAATCCAAGCTGGTCAGGCAATACACGCACGCTGGAAAAGCAACTGGGTGTTTTTAAATACCCAAACGTTGATCGAGAGATCGTCCAAGATTTAGGCATCGCGGGTGTTCGTTATCCGCTTACGTTATCTTTCCACGGCGCGGATAATGACCTAGAAGCTGATCGGTTCTTTGCCGCGTTTAGCAGTAAAAACACATGGCTCGTCGCGCATCCAACCAAAGGGCTTTTGTCGTTGCAGCCTATAAAAATAAGGGAAACTATCGAGCCGGTTGAGTCTGGCAGCATCACTGTTTTTGAAACCGAGTGGATGCACCCCGCAGAAAAAAGCATCAGAATTACACCGGCTCAAATTGCCGCACGCATAGCGAGCATACAGCGGTCACTCGATGAGGCTGCGCTAGACCAGTTAAATAATTTGGCGAGTCAATCCTCTGCTGCTGAAATTAATGCGCTTAAAAATTCAACGCGATCAGCGCTCTCAATATTTGACACAGCTATGGGCGCAATTGAAGGGATCGCTGATGCGGCAGAGGCTATCCGTAGGGGGATAAACGACAGTATGAACATGTCGCCGCTTGACCTCACGGTGTTGGGTGGTCAGATACAATCGCTCATGATGTTGCCCGCTAAAATAACGGGTGATGTGCTCGGTGCGATCCGCCCGATACGAGATTTTTTAGACAAGATGCGCGCGCTGCCGGACGAGGTTGCAGATCAAACCGGCCTTAACGTGATGGCCATACGAGAGCTTTTTATGCTGTCTGGCAACGCTGCAATATCCTCGCTAGGCGTTAACGGGCGCTATGAAACAAGGGCAAAATCGGTTGAGGTTGCGGGGCTTGGACTTGCGGAGTTTAAGAAAACAGTCGACGCCCTAGACGTTGCGCAGGCTAATTTTGATGATGAATTAATTGGAGGTCAATATTTTAGCCAGTCGCTAACTTTTGTGTTGTCGTCTGAGATCGCTGCGCTATCAGCGAGTCATGTTTTAAGCAGGTCTTTTGATCTGTCAGTTGAGAAAATGATATTGCTGTCAGAAGCGCGCGCGCCGATTGAGATCGCAATTACCGAATATGGAAGCGTTGATAAGTTCGATTTATTTGTAGACTCAAATAATTTAAAAGGCGATGATATTTTGATATTGCCCGCTGGTCGCGAGGTGCTGGTTTATGTCTAAACCTACGCCGGGTGAGCGATATACCGCTGCGGTGGGTGATACGCTCGAGCGTATTGCCGCGATTGCCTACGGCGACGTGGGTCGGGCTGCTGATATCGCGCAATCTAACCAGATCGCATCACTAATCCCCGGTGACGTGATCATCATTCCCGGCGATGATCAAAATGTTTATTTTGATGGGGAGGGTTTAGCGTTATTGGTTAACGGCATTAAAATTGACGTTGAAAGTCTACGCGTGTCGCGGTCAATCGACGCTTTAGCAGACGGATGGGCAGCCACATTAGCGTGGTCGCCGGGCGATGATCCTGAGTTTGATTTTATGATAAGGCCATCATCGTATTCGCCTGCTAAAATTTTTGTTAATGGAACGCTATCAATCACCGGGCGCTTATATCGCACAATGACAACCATTGCGCGGCGGCAGTCTATAACGCTAGAGGGATGGTCGTTTGCGGCTGACATTATAGACTCAACGTTAAAGCCACCGTACGAATCCAGTGACGTTACGCTGCTTCAGCGCGCGCAGGAAATCGCCAAACATTTCAACGTCAATGTCATGTCTGATCTTGTTGTTGATGGCGTGTTTGATCGCGTAACCGCACGACCAACGCAACGCGCGGGTGATCATCTTTTAGCGTTGGCAGCACAACGGGGCGTACTCGTATCATCATTGCCGTCGGGTGACATTAGGCTGTTTGGTGTTGGCGGTGGCCAGCACGTTGGCGAGATTAAAGAGGGCACTGCTGGATTCTCCGGATTCAGTGCTGATTTTGACGGCCGCAAACGGTTTAGCGCGTATCGATTTGTGAGCAAATCACCGCGTGCGGGTGCGGGTAGTGCTGTGTCCATTGATCCCTCAGTCCCTGTCACTCGGTTTACTACGTTTGCGGGTGACGATACGGATGATCCGCAGGCCGCAGCAGATTGGCGCAATCGAAAAGCAATGGCTGATTCGTTAATGCTCCCCATTGTTGCTGATGGGTTTTTATCGCCGTCTGGCGTGCCGTGGGAACCGGGGCAGTTTGTTACGTTAACATCGCCATCTCTTTTTTTACCGGATGGGTTTGAGATGTTGGTGAGGGCGACGGAGATGGTACAATCAGGCAGAGGCAATACGACGCGGTTAGAGTTAGTCCCGCCGTCTGCATATGCGCCGCTTGAGGTTGAGGTTGAGGATGTAAAGATAGAGACGCCGCAGGCAAAGCAGGCGGCGACGGCGGAAAAGGCGGCTAAATTTATTTACACACCTGAGTTTTTTGGCTGGGGAAAATGAACGTTGAAGTAGGCACAATAACGGGTTGGGGAATCAAGCCGAATCAGGGTGGCGCTGATGTTGTCATGTTGCAAGTGCGCGTCTCCAGTGATGATGACGTGCGCTCTGTTGAGCTAGTTTCGCAACCCGGTGATAGTTCCCGCCCCGTTACTGGATCGCGTGTATTTGTTATTGAGCTGGCTGCCGCGTGGTCGATTGCCATTGCCGTTGATAACGCGACCTCGCCGCAGATCATGGAGGGTGAGCGATTGATTTATTCGTTAGACGCTAATGGGGTGCTGGCCTCTATCCTGCTAGGCGTAAATGGTAACGTGGTCATTAATGGCGGCGGTGATTTTGGTGTGCGTTTTTCAGCGCTTGAGGCTGCGTTTAATCAGCTCAAGACAGACTTCGATTCGCACGCTGGCCATTTTACTGCTGAGACTCCGCCTACACCTTCGACGGCTGACATCTCGTCTGCTAAAGTCGAGAGCGTTGAGATGCCCCTATGATTAATCACAGTTACGACGGTGATCCTAGGATTGTCATTACACCCGACGGCGCTGATATTGTGTATCGAGATGGGCAGCCGATAATGGATTATGGTCTTGAAAATAGCGATATTATTGCATTGTTTACAGAGCAAGGATGGCCGGGAAATGCGTTGCTGGCCGAGCCGATTGGCAGCGACTTTGAATCAATGGCGCGGGGTACGATCACTAAAACAAAATTAATTGATATTGCAAACGCTGCACGCCGCGCGTTATCGAGTAGCGTTGTCGATACGGTTAGCGTGACTGTTTCAAACCCTAGTGGCGCTGGGCTTGAAATTGCGATTGAGCGTGCACCGCCGGGGCAGGATGTTCAAAAAATGGTTGTTACGCGTGATAATATAAACTGGATGAACCAGAGTTATGACCCAGCAAGCGAGCGATTAAATGGCGTTTAAAATACCGACAACGCAGCAGGTCTATGACCAGATCATTGCTGACATAGAGGCGCGAATCAATCAAACGTCGCCGCTGTTAGCTAAAGCATTTAACCGCGTCGTTGCCGCATCGCTGTCGCTTGTAATAACCGGCATTTATAAATACACAGCAGAGCGCGCTGCTCAGTCATTGGCTGTGACTGCGACAGGCAATGACTTAAAGAACATAGGTAAAGATCGCGGGGTGATCTTTAAACCATCAACCCGCGCTATATTGTCCGCAACGATTGCTGGAGATGATGGCACCGTCATCCCGGTAACGCGATCATTTGTCGCGGAACCAACAGGGTTGAGATATTTCCCAGCATCGAGCCAAACGATTGTCGGTGGCACTGCGACGTTAGAGCTAAAGTGCGATGTTGCCGGTGCTGCTGGGAACTTGTCGCCCGGCAACACTTTAAACATTGGCGCGCAGGTTGCCGGTGTAGAATCCTTTGCAACGGTTATTTCATCATCTGTTATTGGTGTAGACGAAGAGCCTCAAGAGGATTACCGCGCGCGGGTTTTAACATCGCAGCGAGCAACAACCGGCGGTGCTAATTATGCAGACTATCGCACGTGGGCAGAGTTAACGCCCGGCGTAAAACGAGCGTACCCGTACTCCGGGCAGTTCGGGTCTGGCGCAACAGCGTCTGCACCGCCAGATAGGACTATATTTATAGAGTCAACGGGGGCTGATGGGTTAGCCGATATCCAGCTGCTTGACAGTGTTAGGGCTATGATTACTACTGATCCCGGCACTGGGTTCAAGCGCCAGCCTCTAGGTCTAACTGACAGTACGCTATACATTAAATCAATTGTTCGCGTACCGTTTTATGTTAGCGTTGTTGGGCTAAATGTAGAGGCGGGAAAAGAAGTGCTGGCGAAGGCAAATATTGAATCGGCGCTTATTCTCTATTTTGCATCAGTCAGGATGTTTATTGAGGGGCTTGGTTATGACGGCGATAGAAATGACGTGGTTAGCTTGGCATCAATCGGCGGCATTGTTAGTGACGCATTAACGCCATATGGTGGGTCAATCTCAACAGTTAAATTTGGGTTGTCATCTGTGATGACCGAGTCTCAGTACAGAATGCAGCAGGGCGAGATGGCCAAGCTCTTTGAGCTTAGTTATGACTAACGTCGCTATAAAATCTTTGGATGCTGTATGGCCGCGAGGTTCTGCGTGGTGCGCAAAGTCTGGCGGCGGAATGCAGGGCTTAAAGGCTGGCGTCGCTGACACTATTGAGCGTGCAAAAGAAAGCGCTGCGAATCTCTCTAATGTGAGACGCGCAAACGATACAACATTACTTGATGAACTTGAAATTGATTTTGGTATTGCCCCAGATGTATCTGTCGCCGACAGCGAAAGGCGCGCCCTGCTTAACTCTAAAATTAACGGGTCTGAAGCTAACGCCGGGACAGAATCTGATATTTCTGAGGCATTAGTTGCTGCTGGGTTTGTAAACCTTAACGTTTATGACAACTCTGGATCGTTTAATCCTGCGCAGTTCTCGTCTCGATATCAAGCGACCGCCGGGAGTAGACCTGTTGTCTGCGGAAATAGCCGAGCATACTGTGGGCGCTATAATTACAGGATCTTGGTTAACGGCGGCAGCAGTGTTATTGCAAGAGTTTATCGCACGACGGCGGGGAACCGGTGGGCAGTCGCTGGGAATATAAAGGCACAAGCAGCGGTCGTCGGTACTAACAATGTGCCGCTCACTTATGGTGTCCCGGTGGACGTTAACACTTGGCCGTTCTTCTTTTTCGTTGCAGGAGAGGGCGTTTATAGTAATGGTGTGCTTGTTGATGCAAAGCCCGGCAACGCACCTGCAAACCGAAAAGACGAACTAGAGAAATTAATCCTTCGGTTAAAGCCCATGCACACATGGGCTATAATGCTTATTAACTACGAATAGGAATTGATATGACGATACATATTAGAAATCGTTACCCAGTTGGCACGTTGCCTGCTGACTCTACGTACCCAAGCGGTAGCGCTGTTAACTCCACTACGCCGGAATCAGAAGATGGATTTCCTGTTGACGCTCATTGGGTGAATGATTATCACGGAAATAATCAAGCATTGTTAAGGTCGGGTGGCATACTACCAAACAACATTAGCGATAACGCGGAGCAATCACAGGTAATGTCTGCGCTCGTGGGTCAGATCGCGGGGAATGCGACGACGTTGGTTGATACTGGCACGCCCGCCCAATACAACCTCGGTCCGGCAACAAACCAGCACCCGTCCACGCCTGTTATCACGGGGCAAGTATTTAGCTTTATTGCAGCGAACACAAATGTTACGGGCGCATCAGTGAGTATTTTTGGGTCGTTTGCGTTAGGCATCTTTAAACCAAATGGCGAGGTGTTAGCCCCCGGCGATATCGTAACAGGGGGGCGCTATCGTCTGCTGGCGCAATCCGCATCTGCGATATTGTTAAACGACGAAACTGACAATCATGCAAACGTCTCAACGATTGATTTTATTACAGATGAAAATATAACGTTAACGGAGGAACAAAATAAATCATCTGTTTTAATTGTTAACGACCCCAACGGTATTTTGACAAACATTAGGCAGGTGATCCTTAACGGCTCACCGCGTGAATTTACAATCACCAATAATACTATCTGGAGCTTATTTGTCCTCACTCCGTCCGGAGCCCCGTTCCTTTTGGCCGGGAATTCAAAAGAGCGATTGCGCATTGACGCTATCACTAAAGATGTTGTGCGCGATGATTTATTTGCGAGGCAAAGTCAATTTTCAGGGTCATTGAATACCTCCGGGCATCAGCGACTACCGAGTGGTTTAATTTATCAATGGGGTCGTCAAACAGTGCTTGTGCCGGACAACGTCGGCATTCAAGGCTTCTCAGTTTTACCTGATGTTGTTTTCAGCATCTCATATCCAAACGAGACATTTAGCGTTAACGTAAATACTTTCCAGCCTAATAGTACCGGGCTTGAACATGTAGAGTTAAAGGTTGATATTGAGGGTTTTACAGGTACGTGGGGATTCACCCCTAATATGATTCGGGTAGCCGGGTCTGGTTTTGGTGAGTCTGTTACGTTGATGTATTCTTCTGTGGGGTGGTGACATGATAAAACTAGTTTATGATATTAGCGGTAATGTTGTTAGGTTTATTGACACGCTAATTAACGATGATGTTGTCGATGATGCTATAGAGATAACTCCAGCCCAACATTTAGAGATCCTCAAGGAGCCATCGGCATGGATTGTTGATGTTGTCGCTGGGCGCATACTGAAGAGGGTTGCGCCCACGCGCACGGTCGAATCATATTTAGCTGACGCTAAGTCGCGGGTCTCATCGTCGCTCGGGGTTGAGCTACAGAGTATTGTCGCCGGTTATTCTTTTGCCGAGAGAGAGACGTGGGGTATGCAGCAGGAGGAGGCTGCCGCGATTAACTCAGGGGCGAATGTAACGACCCCCCTTATTGATCGCATGGCGCTAGTGAGCGGCGAAAGCCGGGAGAGCATTGCGGAGCGGATCGTTAAAAACGCCAGCAACTTTGCTCTGTCGGCGGCCGACCTTCTCGGGAAGAAGCGAAAGCTATTTAACGACATCGATAGCATCTATCTCGATGCCAGCGCGACAGACAATGATAAGATTGGCCGTCTCATTAATATTAACTGGGGAAATTGAAAAGATGAATCGTATGTTTTTTATGTTAATTGTTATCTCGTTCTATTCCAGTATAGCTACAGCACTGGAGGTACATGAGTATGACATGACTGAGCAAGCAACGCGCACACTGTCGTGGGTTGCACCAACTGAGCGAGTTGATGGTTCGCCTATTTTGCCCGGTGAGATTGCAGGTTATCGAATTTATTCTGGATCGACAGAAGCTAATTTTGTTGCTGAAGCGGAAGTGGCTGGCAATGTTTTGAGTTATGAATTTGCACTGCTTGAAGGCACAACACTTTACGCAATAACAGCAGTGGGCG
>Ga0256839_1002496_pt1 | contig 20366 bp, 22 predicted proteins | sample 354166metaG_FD_185968 | JGI IMG/M metagenome (GOLD analysis project Ga0256839, IMG submission 185968) | Hydrothermal vent microbial communities from Mid Atlantic Ridge, Atlantic Ocean - 354-166 | ecosystem: Environmental > Aquatic > Marine > Hydrothermal vents | place: Atlantic Ocean: Mid... | reverse complement strand
TGCCTGCTGCGCAGGATCATAAACGCCTGCTCAACAATGATGAGGGACCCAATACCGGAGGGATGGGCGCGTATGCACCCACACCGCTGGTCAACGACGAGATCTACCGCAAACTTGATGAGCGTGTGATCAAACCGACCCTCAAAGGGATGGAAGAGGAGGGGATGCCTTTTACCGGCGTGCTCTTTATCGGTGTGATGGTTGTCAAAGGGGAGCCGATGATTTTGGAGTACAATGTCCGTTTCGGCGATCCCGAGTGTGAAGAGCTGATGCCGCTGCTCAAGTCGCCTGCAAGTGAACTCTTCTACAAAGCGGCAGTGGGCGATCTGGCGAGTGCGAAGATCGAGTTCAAGGATCAGTATGCCGTAGGTGTGGTGATGGCAAGCAAAGACTATCCCTATAAAAACTCTCCGGCTGCGGAGATCATCATCGATGAGATCCACCATGATGAGCTCAAAGAGAATGCACATATCTCATTTGCGGGTGTCAGCCGTGGAGAGGATGGCAAGCTCTATGCCACCGGCGGACGGGTACTGGTCTGTGTGGGACTTGGCAAGAGCATAAAGGAGGCAAGAGAGCATGCCTACATGTTGGTGGGACAGGTGCACTTTGCAGGCAAGCAGTGTCGTACGGATATTGCCTATCAGGCACTTAAGGTATAATAATGCAGGAGCTTTCGTTTTCCATCGCTTCCAACACCAAAAGGGTTGGTGCTTTCGTGATCGATGATATGGTCGTCAACCTTTTTTTGATGATTATTTTCTCATCACAGATCGCTGAGCTTACGGCAGGGATCACGGAGGTGAATGAAGCTTCAATCGCCTTGATGAACCAGTTTATTTTGGATAATATTATGGTTGTATTGGCGATCAAGGTACTCTATCATACGGTTCTTGTCTGGCAGAACGGTATGACGCTTGGCAAATATATTGTCAAGATCAAGGTGGTAGATCTTGAAACGGGTCGGACTTTATCGTTTATGCAAGCGTTTTGGCGTGCTTCGGTGAGAGTGATCAGTGAGATGTTCTTTTATATAGGATTTCTTTTTGCACTCTTCTCTACTTTGCATCAAACGTTGCATGACAAACTCTCAAACAGTGTGGTGATCGATGTATAGAACTCTCTCTTTTTTTATGGCTCTCTCCTTATCGGCAACGCTACTTTATGCATCCGGGGATGAGACAGGCAATATTGAAGTAACTGCCAAACACGTAGAAGGTACCAATACGACGCTTTTTGCGCGAGACGGTGTGGTCGTCTACTACCGTGATTCGGTCATTCACGCGGACAAAGCCGTGTACAATAAAGAGACGCATCAGCTTGTTCTTGACGGGCATGTTGAGATGATCGGATACAAGGGTACCAAAGAGCATACATCTCATATGGAGATCAACACAAAGACCGATAAGGTCGTTTTCAAAGAGCTTTTCTTTACCAACGAGAACGATATTTGGCTTTTGACCAATGATGCTATGCGTACCAAGGCGGTCTATACGTTCGGTACAAGTATGCTCTCAAGCTGTGACATCAATGATCCTCTTTGGAAAATGCTTTTTTCTCGTTCTATCTATGACAGCCAAGCACAATATATGAAGATCTATGATGCCAGTCTGTACTTTGGCGGTGTACCGGTCTTCTATGCGCCCTATCTTGCATTTTCGACGAACAACGAGCGTTCATCGGGAGTACTCTTCCCGCTATTTGGCTATACACGCGATGAAGGGTTTGTGTATGAACAGCCGATATTCTGGGCGATCAATCAGAGTATGGATATCGAGATCAATCCGCAGATCCGAACAGATCGGAGTCTGGGGATCTATGGTACGTTCCGTTTTGCAGACAGTCCGCACTCTTCAGGGAAACTTCGTGTAGGATATTTTAAGGACAAAGACGCTTTTCTTCAGGAGCACAATCTTGTAGAGAGTGAGCACTATGGTCTGGAATTTCTTTATGATTCCACACAGGTGATAAGTCAGAACTTCAAGGGGGTTACCGATGGGCTGTATGCTAATGTAACACTGCTCAATGATATCGAATATCTCAACCTCCAAAAGACACGTTTGCGACACTTTGGGCAGGTGCCTGTACAAGAATCACGGGTCAACTACTTTTTATATAACGAAGATTGGTATGCGGGGCTGAATGCGAAGTATTTCATCGATACGCGTCGTGCAGACAATGACGCGACGATCCAGACACTTCCGGCACTGCAGTTTCACAAATATCTCAAGAGTTTTCTTGTTGACAATCTAACGTATTCTTTGGATCTTCAGACAAGACACCTTGAAAGAAAAGAAGGTGCGACACTCAATCAGATTGAATTGAGGATGCCGATCGAGTTCACTGCTTCTTTTTTGGATAACTATCTCAATGTCACACTTGGCGAATATCTCTATTTCGGACGTTTCTATTTTGGTAACGACGATACGCTTCCTCATAATGATTTTCAGTATTACAGCAATATACACAATGCGAAGATATTCAGTGATCTGACGGGGCATTTTGACTCTTTCACCCATGTGCTGCAACCCTCTCTCTCCTACACCAATCCCGGTTCGGAAAATCAAAGTCCCGTACCGTTTGATGCATTGGTGACCGATCAGCCTCAAGTAAAGGAACTCTTCTCCGTAGGGGTACCTGAAGAGCAGTTCCGTTTGGCATTGAGCCAATACTTCTATGACGACAGTATGAAGTTGATCTTCTTTCAGCGTTTCTCCCAGAACTATTACCCCGACAGAGAGGATACTTTGGCAGATCTGCGCAATGAAATGGCATACTATCATGGCGGATGGACATTTTATAACAATATCGTCTACTCATTCATCTATGGCGATATCAGCGAGTCCTCAAACAGTGTCTCGGTCAAGCAGGACGGGTATAGTATCGGAGTGGGGCATACCTTCAAGCAACTGCTGACAGATACGACACAGCTGACCACGGCCAACGATATCAGTCTGAATTTCAACTATGCTTACAATGAACGTGTCTCACTGAGTGGTGCATTGATCTATAATCTGGAAGATGAGACAAGCAAGCTCTGGAGATTTGGTGGAAGCTATACCAGGGATTGTTGGAGCATCGCAGCGTCGGTTTCTGCGGATGTGCGTCCCAGACCGACAGCCGTTCCCGGTGTGACTGATTATTCTCAGGAGTACGGTTTCTTCATTCAGCTGAACTTCATCCCGTTTGCGAGTATCAACTCGGCTCAGCTCAATACCGCTTTGCCCACACCTTGACTTATTATGGATAAGCAAAGCCCTTCTATGTTGATCGAAGAGGCGCTTGAGCGTCTGGATCTTCCAAAGTTCATCACCAAAGAGGATATCAAAAAACAGTATCGGTATCTTGCAAGGAAGTATCATCCCGACAGGGGTGGGGATGATGAGATGATGGAATCGTTGAATGCCGCCTATAGTCTCTTGATGAAATATATAGAGGATTTTCGTTATACTTTTGATGAAGATGAGATAAGCAGGCAATATCCAGGAGTAGACCATGCCGACCGATTTAGACCATAGCATCTATTTCAAGGATCATGATGATGCAGCATCTCAACTGATCGAGACCCTGCCGCGTGATCTTCTGGGTACCAATGAGACTGTGGTGATAGGGGTGAGTGAAGGGGGTGTTTTTTTGGCTGACAAGGTTGCCAAAGCATTGGATGCACAGATGGATATTCTCTTGACAGAACCGATCCCCGCTCCAAATAATCCGGAAGTAGCGATCGCTATGGTATCGGAGACCGAAGAGGTGGTGATGCACAAAGCGCTGGTCGATGCCTTCGATATCAACGAGGATTTTGTATACAACGAAGCACAACGCAAATATGACGAAGAGGTACTCGGATACGTCTATCGTTACCGTAAAGGTAAAGAGCTGGTCACATTGAAGAACAAGTATGTCATTCTTGTGGATGAGTGTATAGAGACCGGATTGACAATGATGGCGGCACTCAAATCCGTCATTGCCAGAGAAGCCAAAAACATCTTTATCGCTACGCCGATACTTGACAAGTCTGTGTATGAGAACCTCGTCAGTATTTGTGATGGCGTTTTCTGCCCTCACAAGATAGAGGATTATATTTCGATAGAGTATTATTATCAGACATTCAAAAGACTCGATTTCGATGAGATACTTCAGATCGTCGAGTCTTACGATAAATTTACAAAACCGTATGAAACAACCAAACAGGAAGGAATGAAACACGAATGAAAGAGATGATCATAGAGGTCAACGTCAATAATCTCAACGAGACCTATGAGTGTAACAAAATAGCCAAGCAGGCAAGCGGTGCGGTGATGTACCGACAGGGTAAAGCGGTACTCATCGCTGCTGCGGCGATCGATGAGAAGGCGGTGGAGGAGGATTTCCTGCCCTTGACGGTGCAGTATATCGAGAAGGCGTACGCTGCGGCGAAGATCCCGGGAGGCTTTATCAAGAGAGAGACCAAGCCCGGTGATTTCGAGACACTGACCTCACGTATCGTTGATCGCTCTTTGCGTCCGCTCTTCCCGGAAGGTTTTCACTATCCCGTGACGATCACGGTGATGGTTGTCAGTAGTGACAGCGAGGTCGATATGCAGATTGCCGCACTACATGCGGCATCTGCAGCCCTCTATGTTTCCGATATCCCGGTCACACGTGCCATTGGCGCGGTACGTATCGGCAAGATCGAAGGTGAACTTGTACTCAATCCAACCCTCTCACAGCAGGATGAGAGCGTACTTGACCTGCTCGTTGTGGGTGCGGAGAGTGATGTGTTGATGATCGAGATGCGCACGATGGCATCGGAGATCATCGATGATATTGAGATCGATACGATCGACCCGATGATGGGTGCGGCACCGATCATTTTGGAGCATCAGGAGAGTAACGAACTGGATGAAGATGCGCTGGTCGAGGCGATCGCCTTTGCGCAGGAGGCGATCTCCAAAGCAAGTGGAGCCTACAGCCAAAAGCTCGCACCGGCACGCAGAGAGCCTTTGCAGCTTGAGCTTGCCCGGGAGAAGGTGGACGAAGCACTTTATAGCTTGATCGAAGAGAAATATGCGGCGGAGGTAGAGTCTGCCATTTCGCATATGGCGAAGTCGGAGAGATCGACCGAGCTGAAGAGGGTACGTACTCTGATCATGGAAGCCCTTGAAGCCGAAGGCAAGGAAGCAGACAAGAGACTTGTTTCCAAAGTCTTGGAGCGTTACAAGAAAACCGTGGTACGCAGGATGATCCTCGAAAAAAGGATCCGCGCGGACGGGCGTGCGCTTGATGAGGTACGTCCGATCTCCATCGAGACGAACATCTTGCCCTCCGTGCATGGTTCGTGTCTCTTTACGCGCGGGCAGACACAGGTCTTGGTCACAGCGACTCTGGGGGATAAGAAGGATGCCCAGATGTTCGAGCTTATTACGCAAAAGCAGAGCCGGTCCGAGCATTTTATGGTGCATTACAACTTTCCGGGGTTTTCCGTGGGTGATGCCAAATTCATCGGTGCGCCGGGTCGTAGAGAATTGGGGCACGGCAATCTTGCCAAGCGGGCACTGGAGCCTGCGATCCCTCTGGAGTATGACGGTACGATCCGTCTGGTCTCGGAGGTTCTTGAGAGTAATGGCTCCTCATCTATGGCGACGATCTGTGGTGGATCGCTCGCCTTGCGTTCGGCAGATGTCGATATGGCCTCTTTGGTAGCGGGAATTGCGATGGGATTGGTCAGCGAGAATGGCAAACACGCGGTGCTTTCAGATATCATGGGGTTGGAAGATCATGATGGCGATATGGATTTCAAGATCGCAGGAACGCGCAAGGGGATCACGGCACTGCAGATGGATATCAAACTCGGCGGGATCGATCTTGATCTGCTCAAAGAGGCGCTTGCGCAAGCGGGCAGAGGCAAAGAGCATATCCTCGATCTGATGGAAGAGGCGGAGAAGAATATCGTAGAGAGTGAAGCACTCCCCGCGACGGAACACTTCAGTATCAACCCAAGCAAGATCGGGGATATCATAGGCAAAGCGGGTGCGACGATCCGTGATATCATTGAGAAGTTCGAAGTGAGTATCGATATCAATAGAGATGACGGCGGGGTCAAAGTATCCGGCGGAGACAAGGAGAAAGTGGCAGCGGCCAAAGAGCATATCAAGAAGATTGCCGATACACCGGTACGCAAACAGATGAGCTATGAAATAGGAAAGACTTATAGAGGCAAGGTCAAGAGGGTGGTGGACTTTGGTGTCTTTGTGGAGATGCCTGACGGTTTCGATGCACTGCTGCATATCTCAAAGGTCGCCAAAGAACGTGTCAATGATCTTGTACAGCGTTATCGCGAAGGAGATGAGATCGATGTGGTAGTGATGGAACAGAAAGGCAAAAAGGTAGAGCTGGCAACACCTGAATATATGAGTTGATCGTTTCGACAAGTCTGAAAGGAGTAGAGATGGATATCGCTTGGATCGTTGTGGGTCTTGTGATCCTTTATGTACTTAAAACACTGTATGAGGCAAACCGTGAGATATTATCCGGCGATATCCCTACTCGTGCTTCTTTAAAAAAAGATGCCGATCAGGCACTTTTTGTTCCTCAGGCACCGCCTGAAGAGATTAACCCTTCCGAATCATTGAAAAAAGCGGAACATTACCGCGTTGACGACTCGGATGTTGATGAGAGTTTCCCGGAAGAGATCCCGGCTGCATTGATCACAAGAGAGGAGATCCCTGAAACGGACAATATCGATATTGACTGTTTTATCTATTTCAAGGGGGCACGTCTATTGGTTGTAGAGGATAATGTGCTGAACCAAAAGATCATTACCAATGTGCTTAAACAGTCCGGGATCGTTTTGGATATCGCCCAAAACGGTGAGGTGGCGATAGAGTATCTTCTCAAAGAGGAGAGAGAATACGATATGGTACTGATGGATATCAGTATGCCTGTGATGGACGGGATTACCGCAACAAAGATTATCCGACGATTCCCGCGTTTCAACAGTATGCCGATCGTGACCTTTACTGCGTTCGGCATGGGAGAGGAGATCGATACGATGTTTGAAGCCGGCGCGAATGCCTACTTGATAAAACCACTCAATATCAAGCAACTCTATACGGTCTTTATGCTTTTTATCGGCAATGTGGATCGCGGACTTTCACAAGAGAAGATGCTTGAGATTCAGGGGCTGAATGTCAAAGAGGGGATAGAGAATTTTGAAGGAGACGAGGAGTGCTATCTTGCTGCTTTGGAGAATTTTATCTACCGTTTCCGATCGGATACGGATCTGATTGGCAAATGGATCGATGAAAAACGATATGACAGACTACGTTTGGAATGTAAAGAGCTGATTCCGGTACTGCACAGAATCGGTGCGTACGATATGCACCAGATGGTACAGGAGATGCAGTTGCAGTTTGTCTACCACAATGAACATCTTCTTGATAAATACAAATTGCTTTTTCGAGCCAAAATGCAGGCACTGATCGATACGATAGGGATATATCTTGATGAGAAGCAGGTAGATCGTTTAACCTCCTTTAAAAGAGATATGGGTATAATTGCGCCGTCTGAACCATAGTGATAAGTAGGGAAATCCGTTGCATTTATGTGCGGGTTGGCAGTGGTGACACTGTTTACGCTATCCGAACGGACTTTGGAAGACAGTCGAAGAGACTTAAACTCTACTCATTATTAAGGATATAACATGAAAAAGTTCTTTCTACTTTTCTTGGCACTCGGTGCCGCTGCGTTCGCCGGTGAAGGTGAATCTATGATCCAGGCCTACTCTGTCGTTGCTGCAGGTGTCGGCCTTGGTCTTGCTGCGCTCGGTGGCGCGATCGGTATGGGTCACACAGCTGCTGCGACTATCGCAGGTACTGCAAGAAACCCGGGTCTTGGCGGTAAGCTGATGACCACAATGTTCATTGCGCTTGCGATGATCGAAGCTCAGGTTATCTATACACTGGTCATCGCACTGATCGCGCTTTACGCAAACCCATTCCTCGGATAATCCAAGGATATTTTAAGGTTGTGGCGGTATACTTCCGCTACAACTTTTTGTTAAGCCCTCATTTTAAACTTCAAGATAGTCTCATACTATCTTCAAATGCGTCAGTGGTGGAACGGTAGACACGCTACCTTGAGGGGGTAGTGCCCTAGTGGTGTGGAGGTTCAAATCCTCTCTGACGCACCATCCTTAATCTTATCCGATCAATCTACAAAAGGTAATGAATATATAGAACCTTTTCTAAGAATCGTTCTATACTTTTTATGATAATTAGATGAAATTTCCTTTTTTTCAAAAAAAATCTTGCAAAGTACGCAAATAAGAGCACTTATGTGATAATTTTATGAAAATTTAAGAATTGTTTGTGCTATAATAACCCCATCTTAATATCAAAGGAAGAAGAATGACAAAAGCAGAATTCGTTGAGTTGGTTCAGAAGAACGGTGAGTTTGAGAGTAAAGCAGCAGCAGAGAGAGCGGTAAAGGCGTTTATCGATTCTGTGACTGAAGCACTGACAAAGAAAGAGTCAGTATCTCTGGTAGGATTCGGAACTTTCTCAACAGCTGAAGTAGCTGAGAAAACAGGTACAGTACCTGGAACGAACAAGAAGTATACTAAGCCTGCACACACAGCGCCTAAGTTCAAGTTCGGTAAGACACTCAAGGATGCGGTAGCAGGGAACTAATCTTCTGCCTCTCCTTTGCGGATCGTTTAGGCGGTCTGCACTCCTCTATCTCTTTTTTCTATTCTCCACATTTTATTTTTATGCATCATTGAGTTGTTTATACACATTTTCCTTGCTTTTTTGACACTTGAACAGTTAGCGACCTGTGAAGTGACATAGATGACCGTCCCAAGCATAAAGATAAGCATACTTCCGATGAATATCGTTACGAACAAAATATTTTTGTTGTCTCTCTTTTTCTCTGACATAATCACTCCTTTCATAGGCTTATATCTATCGAGTATAGGCAGGGTCTGTGTATTTTGTGTGTAGCGATATGCTATAATGCCGTCAAAAAAGAGGCACTATGGATCTGAAAGATGTGATTGGACTTGGGGTGGCAGGGAACTTCGCACACCATTTGGAGCAGGCGGGAGAGCTTGAGGATTTCAAGGATGTCATTACTGGAGAGCCCCAAGCCCCTAAGGGGATATTCCCTTTTTATCTACCCGGATCAGAGCGCTTTCTTGGCGTTTACTCCATCGGTACAGAGAGTTTGCAATTGCCCTCGTATGAAGCCAATGCACAAGTTGAGCCTGAGATCGCGCTGCTGTGCGATCTTGTCTATAGTGACACCAAAGAGGTCATTGATCTTATCCCCAATGCCTTTACGACCTTCAATGATTGTACAATTCGAAAAGAGGGTGCAAAAAAGATCTCCGAGAAGAAGTCTTGGGGACCCAATTCCAAAGGGATCGGTGACAAGTGGCTTCCAATCGATCGCTTTGAAGAGGGTGGAGTGATGGACAGATACCATCTCTGCTCCTATGTCAGACGCGAGGGAGTACTGCACCCTTACGGGGTAGATGCACCGCTGCTTGGCTACAGCTACTTCTACGGAAAGCTCAAAGCGTGGCTGATCGAGAAGATCAATACACAGCAGGATTTCGGCCCGTTGGAAGATATTGCCGCACATTTGAAAGCATGCGGTTATCCGAAACAGGCACTCATCTCTATCGGTGCGACAGCGTATGCGGAGTTTGGAGAGAATCACTATCTGCAAAGAGGTGATGAGATATATGTGATCGCATATGATGCGACCGTAGAGGAGGGTGACCTTGTACCGTCATCCTCAAAAGTGATACTGTATCAGCGTGTCAGTTGAGGCTTGCTTTGATCTGTGTGACAAAATCGGTGATGTCGTCATAGAGTGCCTGCAGATCCTCTTCGTGCTCTACTTCATCCGCGAGGATCTGGCTGACTAAGTCGTAAGTAACGATATCTTTGTCCCGGGTCATCTCTGCGATCTCAGAGTAGACGGAGATCGCACACTGCTCTCCTTTGATTGAATCCTCAAGGATATTGACCACATCAAACTGTGTGGGTGCATCATAGCCGCAGTGGGTTTGCTCGAACCACTCTTTGGGGTGCAGCAGTGGTGTCCCGCCAAGCTGCAGGATGCGATCGGCAACCATATTGGCGTGACGGAGTTCGTCTGTGGCGTGCTGTGTCAGTTCTGCGATCGCCGCATCCTTCATGATCCCGGTGATAACCTTTGCTTCGATGAAATACTGATAGTACGCGAGCCACTCATCCGCATAGGCACGGTTAAGTTTGGAGATAATATCGGATATCTCCAACCCTTTGATGATCGAATTACCTCTTTTTGCCATACGATACTCCTTGGATTAATTAAGGAAAAAATTATCCCTGATTTAGTGTAACCATTTCTTTCTTAATTGTATATAAGAGAATAGATAAGATGGAGAGGGGAAGGGACTCCCGATAGGGGAGTAATGAGACGACTATTTAAACCAGCTTTTGATGCGGTCAAAGGTGGATTCGAAGGTACTTTTATGCGGATGGCTCTCCAGTCCGTAGCTCTCCTGAAGTTTTTCAAGCAGCTCTTTTTGTTCTTCGTTGACTTTTTTGGGGAGCACCATCTTGACTTGGGCGATGAGCCGTCCTTTGCGTCCGCTGTGGACATCAGCAACACCTTCTCCTTCAAAGACGAACTGCTCTCTGTCCTTGGTACCCTGTTTGAGCTCCAGCTCGATCTCACCGTCAAGTGCAGGAATGGAGATGGTCTCACCCAGTATCGCCTGTGTGAAGAAGACAGGCACTTCGATGTAGACATCATTGCCGTTACGCACAAAGTGTTCATCCTCCTCGACATAGAAGACCAGATAGAGGTCGCCCCGCTGACCGTTCTTGGCTTCGTTTCCGTAGCCTTGTGCTCGCAGGCGGTTGCCGCTGTCTACTCCTGCAGGGATCTTGATGGTGACGGTATCTTCTGCACTCTCGTATCCTTTGCCGTGACAGCTTGGACACTTCTGCTCGATCTTCCTGCCCACCCCGTGGCACTTGGGGCACTCCTGTGTGAAGCTCATAAAGCCCTGCCGCATCATGATCTGTCCTTGTCCGCCGCAGTAGTCACAAGTGCTAAGCTTACCGTCCTTGGCGCCGGTACCCTCACAGTCTCGACAGAAGGTCTTGTAGGTGATGTCGATCTTCTTCTCACACCCGAAGACCGCTTCGTTGAACTTCAGCGGTAGCTCCATCTCGATATCCAGTGCGTACTTTTGGCTCGGGTCGCGTCTACTGCGTCCAAATCCGCCGCCAAAGCCTCCCGAACCGCCGAACATGGAGTTGAAGATATCCATGATGTCATCCATATTGGCACCGCCAAATCCTCCGCCCATTCCCTGACCTTGCAGCCCCTCTTTGCCGTAGCGGTCATAGATGGCACGCTTCTCGTCATCGCTGAGTACCTGATAGGCTTCATTGATGATCTTGAACTTCTCTTCGGCCTCTTTGTCATCGGGGTTTCTGTCGGGGTGGTATTTGAGTGCCAGTTTGCGGTAGGCTTTTTTCAGTTCGGCACCTGTACAGTCTCTGCTGACCTCCAGTACTTCATAATAATCCATTTCGGTCATGACAGTTCTCCTCATATCGGGATAAATTTTGGCGAATTCTACCATAATTTGGCTATAATGCGAAATTAAAATACTGATTGTTTTTCGCTCAATACTCTGGCAGTCGTGAACGGCGGAGCCGCCTTTCGGGTTGAGCACTCCTTTGTCGCATCGAGTGAAAAACATATGTTTAAAAAGGAAAGAATGATGGTCGTACATATCGTGATGTTCAAATTCAAAGAGGAGAACAAGCAGCCCAATATCATACAGGCAAAACAGATGCTTGAGAATCTTCTTGGGGCTGTGCCGACACTGCGCAGTATCGATGTAGGGATCAACTTCGCACAAGAAGAGCGTGCGATGGATCTGAGTATCATCACAACCTTTGAGAACAGAGCCGCGCTTGAGGCGTATGCCGTACATTCCGAGCATCTTAAGGTAGTGGACTTCATCAAGCAGGTGGTGGAGTACTCCAAAGTGGTCGATTATGAGAGAAGTGACGCATAAACTGTGAAAAAGTATAAGATCGAAGCGTTTGAGAATCTGGTAGAGGCGTTTGGTGCACTTCCTTCAGTAGGCAAAAAAACAGCACAGCGTCTGGCGTACCATGCGGTGATGGAGGACGGCTTTGGGGCACTCAAGCTGGCACACGCGCTTGAAGATGCGGTCAATACCATTCGAAAATGCAGCAAATGCCACAATATGAGTGAAGATGAGCTTTGCACTGTTTGCTCCGATCCCTACCGTGACACGTCAAAACTCTGTATCGTCCAGAGTGCCAAAGATATCCTGACGATCGAAGAGAGTTGTCAGTTTGACGGTATCTACTACGTGATCTCCGAAGTGCGCGATCTGGATGAGGATCATCTCTTCTATGCCGTAGAGGGGGTAGAGGAGATTATCTTTGCCTTTCCACCAAGTATTGCGACCGATACGATGATCCTCTATATCGAGGATAAGCTGGCAGGACTGGATATCAGGTTTACCAAGATCGCACAGGGAGTACCTACGGGTGTGGAGCTGGAGAATATCGATATGATGTCACTCTCGCGTGCGCTTGAGGCGAGAGTCAAAATATAAGGGACAGGTCTTGTACCTGCCCTTGTTCTCCAAATTTACCTATGATGTTTTATGATCAATATACTCTTGGATGAATTTCCGTACATCACTGTAGACAAACGAGTCCTTATACCCCTCTATCTTCCCGCCGCTGGCGTTGGGATGTCCGCCGCCGTTTCCTATCTGCGCTGCCATCTGTGAGACATCAATCTTGTTGTTGCTGCGCAAAGAGAAGTTGCCGCGGAAGTTGACATCCATATAGAAGTCGTAGTCGGGGTTGTTCACCAAAAAGGTGTTGCCGATGATGGAGGTGTTGCCAACGTTGTAGCCGAGTATCCCTTTGTAATCACCGTAGTGGATAGTCAGACGCTGTTTGTCCTTGGTGAGCAGGTCGGTGACATAGTAGGCGACGAGATTGTCCTTGGTGTCGTTGATCTGCTGTTTGAAAAAGGTCTTTTTGATCTGGTGCAGGTCATCATCAAGCCGGATAGGTGCTTCATGCATCTCGATGCGCTCTTTGGCGGCTTCGATCATGGAGAGTTTGAAGGCTCTGTCCTCATCAGGGAAGAGGATACGATTGATCTCACGTGCCCCCGAGATCATCCCAAGCATCACTTTGCCATATTCAAAGAGTGGATCGTCTGAGAGCCAGATATCGATGGCATTGATAGCATTGACGATGGTACTATATCTGCCCTCGGGATCAAATCCGTAGTGTTGACGCAGCCAGTCGTAGGTGATGAGTGTCGCACAGCGTGTGGTATCGAGTGTGTACCATACAAAGCGCTCCGCAGCGTTGGCACCGGTGGCATGATGATCGAGCAGTTGGAGTTTCGCGCCGATGCGCATTGCTTCTTTTTCGATCCAGTTGCCCTCTTTGGTGGTAAGGTTGAGGTCGGTGATGAGAATCAAACGCTCTGTTTTGTCGCCTTGTATGAAGATGTCCTGTTCAATCTGTTTGACGATCTCTTCCAGACGTGCGGTGACTTCAGGACCGTAGTTGGCATTGTAGCATTCGATTTTGTCGAAACATTTGGTGGTTAGGTACTGACAGCCGTAACCGTCAAGGTCGATATGGGAGAGATGATAGACGTGTTGTTTCATTTACAATATATCTCCAAGGGTAAGTCCGTGGAGAAAGTCATCGATACGTGACTGGAAGTTGGCAAGGAAAGGTGAGATGGCACAGCTACCGATGGCACCGTTGGGGCAGGTGTTCATATAGCTGGTACAGTCAAAGACCGCCGGCGCTTTACCCTCTGCGGCAAGGATGATACTGTGCACGGTGATCTCGTTGACATCCTGTGCAAGCACAAATCCGCCGTGTGCCCCTTTGCGTGACTCCAGTATCCCCTCCTTGGCAAGACTCTGAAGGATCTTGGCAAGAAAGCTCTTGGGGATGCTTAGTTCGTTGGCGAGCTGTTCGGCACCGATGGGTTTATCCGATTTGCGGATCGTATCGAGTGAGAGAAGGGCGTATTCGCTTGCACGTGTCAATAGCATATAGAAACCTTACATATTAATTAGGAGTATTTTACTCTATATTACATTATAGTTACATTTAACGATATAAGCCTGCCTCAAGTTTGGTTTGGTACAATACCGGACTCATTTCTTACAAGTGAGAATTCATATTACCAATCAGGAGGTCAGAAATGGCTTTGGATCAGGCGAAAAAAGCAGAAATTATTGCTAAGTACGCAAGAGGCGAAAATGACACAGGTTCTACAGAAGTACAGGTAGCACTCCTCACAGAGCGAATCAAATACCTTACAGAGCACCTCAAAACAAACAAAAAAGACCACTCTTCAAGACTGGGACTTCTCAAACTCGTCGGTCAGAGAAGAAGACTGATGAGATACCTCAAGAAGGTTGATCTTGAGAGATGGCACAAGATCAAGGATGCCCTCGGCATCAGAAACTGATCTCTCATAGTGGAGGTATTCGCCCGAATACCTCTTGATTTTCATCTCTGTAAACAATACACTCTCTTTTCCTATTAACAAACCTTTGAGTATAATTGGCTAACAATCCCAACAAAGGTTATAAATGCCTCAAATCACCAAAGAAAACGCGCTGGAGTATCACATAAGCGGTAAGATCAGCATCGATCTGACCAAGCCGTGTACGACGCAGTACGAACTTTCGCTTGCCTATACTCCCGGTGTTGCCATCCCCTGTGAAGAGATCGTCAAGGATGAATCGCGTGTCTTTGAATATACCAACAAGTCCAATCTGGTCGCTGTCGTCTCTGACGGTACGGCGGTACTTGGTCTGGGGGATATCGGGCCGCTGGCAAGCAAGCCGGTGATGGAGGGCAAGTCGGTACTTTTCAAAAAGTTCGCCAATGTGGATGCCTTTGATATCGAACTGGATGTGCACAGTGTCGAAGAGATCGTCGCGACCTGCAAGGCGATCGCACCGACTTTCGGAGGGATCAATCTGGAAGATATCTCTGCACCGCGTTGTTTCGAGATCGAGCGAATCCTCAAAGAGGAGCTCGATATCCCGGTATTCCACGACGATCAGCACGGTACGGCGATTATTACTACCGCAGGGTTGATGAACGTGCTGGAACTGACAGGCAAAAAGGTCGATGAGATCAAGATCGTCATCAACGGTGCGGGAGCGGCGGGGATCTCCTGTGCGAAGATGTACCGAGCGTTGGGTGTCAAGCACATCGTCATGTGCGACTCTAAGGGGGTGATCTCGACACGTCGTGAGGATCTCAACAAGTACAAGGCGGAGTTTGTCGTAGATACCGATGCCAAAACGCTTGAAGATGCCATCGAAGGTGCAGATATGTTCCTCGGGCTTTCCGTAGCGGGGGCATTGACCAAAGAGATGGTCGCCAAGATGGCACCCGAGCCGGTCATCTTTGCACTTGCCAACCCTGTACCCGAGATACTGCCCGAGGAGGTCAAAGAAGTACGGGATGATGCGATCATCGCTACGGGACGTTCAGACTACCCTAACCAGACCAATAATGTTTTGGGCTTTCCTTTCATCTTCCGCGGAGCGCTGGATGTGCGGGCGCGCAAGATCACCGAAGGGATGAAAATGGCGGCTGCGGAAGCGTTGGCGGCACTGGCGAAGGAGCCTGTACCCTACTATGTGAAAGCGGCGTATCACAATGAGGATATCGCTTACGGCAAGGAGCATATCATTCCGCTGCCGTTCAACAAAGAGGCGTTGATATGGGTCGCTTCGGCAGTAGCGCAAAAAGCGGTCGAAGAGGGAGTGGCACGTATTACCGAGTATGACCACGAAGCCTACAGACACGAACTGCGCTGTCTGGTCTATGATTGTCCGGATGAGACGAAGTAGGATATGGAACTCAAAAGCTATCTCGATCTCTATGCGCTGTTGAAAGAGGATCGCTCCAGTGCATCGCAGCGCCGTGCTTTCGGGCTGGAGCACAAGGAACTTCAGGAAGATCCTGCCGCACAGCTCGAGGCGTGGACACAGGCACACAGACAGAGGCTTACGCCGCCGCTTCTAAGTGACAAGGTCGATCATCTGCTCTATATGGCGACACTCTTGTTGGCAGCCATTGCGTTTGTGGTCGGTCTCTTTTCGGGAGTGGGACTTCTGAGTTATAGCGGTAAGGAGCCGGTCAATCTGGTCTATTTTCTTTCTATGGTGGTCTTTTTGCCGCTTGTGACCATGTCTATGACACTCTTCGCCATGATGCGTGCCAACCGTACCAAGAACCTGCTGGTGCATATCTCTCCGGCATTTTGGATGGAGAGGATCGTTACACTCGTTTTCAAAAAAGAGGAGGAGTGGGATACCTTTGCTTTCAATCCCCGCGTATTCAACTGGCTGATCATCAAACGCTCACAACTGCTTGCGCTTGCCTTTTCCGTAGGTTTGCTGGTTGCGCTGTTAGGGGTGGTGGCTACGCGTGATATCGCCTTTGCCTGGAGTACGACGCTGGAGCTCTCCGATACGCAGTTTCACACCTTCCTTGAGACCATCGCTCTGCCTTGGAAAGTATGGCTTCCCTCGGCGGTACCCTCCTTGGAGTTGGTGGCACAGAGTCACTACTTCAGGCTGGGAGGCAAGTTGAGTGAGACGATGGTGGCGCACGCCGCGTTGCTGGGTACGTGGTGGAAGTTCCTTGCGATGGCGACACTCTTTTATGCCGTAGTGCTGCGAAGTATTTTTTATTTGCTGGCATCGTGGGGATTGAAACGGGCACTAAGAGAGGCGCTGTTGACACTGGAGGGTGCAACCCTGCTATTGAGGGATATGAACGAACCGCTTGTCAGCACCCGTGCACAGGACGAAGAGCCTCTGTTCGCTCAGCCTCGGAGCGATTACGCCCGCTTGGTTACACAGTTTGATGGACATTACGATCATATACACGGATGGTCACTTTCCAAAGCGCAGCTTGGTGTGATTTGTGATGCGCTGGGTATCAGCGCATCCGAGTGTAAAGAGGTGGGCGGCAACAATACGCTTGAGACGGATCGAAAGATCGTGGAGAAGAGCAGCGGAGACGTACTGCTGCTGGTCAAAGCCTGGGAGCCGCCTACGATGGATTTCGTCGATCATCTGCTCCTGCTTGCTTCCAAAGCGACGAAAGTAACAGTAGCCCCCATCGGTACCGATGCACAGGGATTTACCCCCTCACCCAAAGAGGTAGCGGTATGGGTACGCAAGATCGCCGCTTTGGATCAATCTAACGTATGGATCAAGCAATGACAACACAACCAACCCCTCCCTCTTTTGCCGTGGTAGGACACCCCAACAAGGGGAAAAGCTCGATAGTCTCCTCACTGGCGATGGATGATACTATCGCTATCTCCGATACCCCCGGCACAACGACACACAAACGGCGTTTTCCGCTCAAGGTGGATGGCGAGGTGCTGTATGAGCTTTACGATACACCGGGCTTTCAAAGGGCGCGTCAGGCGTTGGCGTGGCTGAAACAGCATGATGTCAGTGCTGACAAGCGTCATGAGGTGGTAGAAGCATTTATTCGTGCTCATCAGGAAGATGAGAGGTTTCACGATGAGATCGAACTGCTTGCACCTATTATGGCGGGGGCAGGTATCATCTACGTAGTCGATGCTTCCAAGCCCTATGGAGAGGAGTATGAGGCGGAGATGGAGATCCTGCGCTGGACGGGGCAGCCTTCTATGGCGTTGATCAACCAAATTGGTGAGAGTGACTACTCTGCAGAGTGGAGACGGGCATTGGGTAACTACTTCCAGATTGTACGCAGTTTCGATCCGATGCATCTCTCACTCGAACAGCATTTGAAAGTATTGGAGAGTATGGCGCAGCTGCGCGAGGAGTGGACAGCGCAGGTGAAGCGTTCTATTGCTCTGTTTGAATCCTACCATGCACGCCTCATCGAGCGCAGTGCTACGGTGATTACGAAGCTGCTCTACCATGCACTTTCACATGTGGAGCGTTATGTGCTGGGTGAGGATGAGGTGCAGGCATCACAAAAACAGGCACTGGAGATGCAATACAAAGGGCGTCTGCGTCGTTTTGAGGAGGAGTCGCAGCAGCGTATCGAACAGATATGGAACCATCGAAACCTGAAAAAAGAGGAGCGGGAGCTGACCTTCGAGGGGATCGACCTCTTCTCCGAGGAGAGTGCATCGCTCTTTGGACTGACGCGCAAAGAGATGCTTTTGACTGCTACGGGTACCGGTGCAGCGACAGGGGCGGGGATAGATCTGATGCTTGGGGGAAGCTCCTTTATGCTGGGAACGGGTATCGGTGCGATTGCAGGGGGTATCGGGGCGCTCTTTGCGTTTGATAAGCTTTCACAGATCCGCCTGCTTGGGCAGACGCTTGGAAGCCGCTATCTGGAGATGGGACCGATGGAGAACAGGAACTTCCCCTACATCCTGCTGGGACGCATCCTCTACCATACGACCAGGATCGCCACACTCTCTCACGCCTATCGCGGTGAGGTCGATCTGGTGATGGATCAGCGTTTTAAGGAGCGTTGGTTCGATAGTGACCGCCGCAAACGACTGGAGCGTTTCCATCGGCTCTTTGCATCGGACAAAACAGTCGATGAGAAGACGCTTTCCGAATATGAAGCCCTTATCACAGAGATCCTCAAAGGTCTGATCGACGGGGAAGACAAGCTCTCTTTCAGCTTAACATGATAAGGTCAAACAACAAAATTTTAAATGCAAGGAAACAATGTGAGTAAAACCAAATCCGACTACGGTATGAAGATCGCGATGTTCATCGACAACCCAAAGCATATGGGAGAGATCGATCCAGAGGAGGCGAAGTCTCAAGGATTGCGTTATTTTTCATTCCAGTATGGTGCGGCATCTTATGGGTATGAGTTGACATTCCATTGGGCGATCGATCCCTTTGCCAACGCAATAAAAGAGGCGAAATATACCTTTAATGGACCAGTTTTAGGGATTGCAGCACTTCAAATGTTAAGTGTTATGTTGACCAACAAAAACCTCTCACAGCTAAAGAACACGACTTTCAATGCACTTGAGAAGTTTTTGAGAGACAACCCCCATGTGCCAGCGATCGATCAAGATGAAGCATATCTGCTGACTTATGCGATCGATGCACTCAAGCAAGCAGCGGACAAATACAGCAATGTGCCTATCGAGTATGATAATGTAACGCCGTTATGTCCTGAGCACAGCCCATTGAGCATCGCATCGATTCGCACAATCATTGCTGAGCAGAATATCACTCAGACCGATGTGTTACGGAACTTTACCAGGATTGACATGGAGGATGCATCTTGCCAAGAGAAGGCGGTAGCACTTATTGAAGAGGTGCAAAATGAGATGAAAGAGCGCAAAGCGATGCAAGAGGCGTTGCAGTCTACCCCTTTTGAGGAGTTGAGTGAAGAGCAGCGTGTGGCAGCGGCGGAAACAGCGATCGATCAGACAGTAAGAGACTACCTTATTATGGATGGTGGCGATATAGAGGTCCTATCAGTCAAGGAGAATGACGGAGGTTATGATGTCTATGTCTCCTATCTGGGTGCATGTAGCAGTTGCGAAAGCTCTGGAGGTACACTGGTCGCCATAGAAAATGCGTTGCGAGACAAGCTCACCCCCAATGTCAGGGTACTTTCTGTCTAACCCAAGTAGGGTGCTGTATCGGCATCCCATTTGGAGATATGTAGTGAGAACCACTGCTTGAACTCCTTTTCCAAAAATGTTTTGACTTTACTAGGGTCCTTGGTTGCCTTCCACTCCTCATAGGTCTTTTTGAGTTTCTCTCTCATTGTATCGTGGTCAGCCTTATGCACTTGGGCAAAGTCGTAGTTGTTCTGCTCCATCATCGCCTCCTCGGTTGTAAAGTGATCTTCGACATCGAAGAGAAGCTCTTCGAAGAGAGAGTCTATCTTCTCGATCCCTCGTGCACATACTGCATCATGGAACTTGTTGACAAGCTCTGCTTCATCTTCGTGCAGCATATTCATCATAGCGTTGGAGACTTGTGGTATGGTATGTGGGTTGATAAGCATCTGTCGCTCCTTTTTTGTTGCATCCTACCGCAATCGGTGTGATACTTTCTTGATATGTATCAATAAAATGGGGATTTGTTTAGAAATCAGAGAGAATCTATCTATTTTAAGTGTTGCTCTGCTATAAACAAAAGAAGATTATGTATTAAAGGAATATAAGAGATGTCAGTACAGCAGTTTGAGGTGATCACCTATGAAGAAGATGTTTCGTTCAAATATACCCTTCCCGGAGAAGAGGAGGAGCGGAGCATCGAGCATGAT
>Ga0256839_1002495_pt1 | contig 20366 bp, 20 predicted proteins | sample 354166metaG_FD_185968 | JGI IMG/M metagenome (GOLD analysis project Ga0256839, IMG submission 185968) | Hydrothermal vent microbial communities from Mid Atlantic Ridge, Atlantic Ocean - 354-166 | ecosystem: Environmental > Aquatic > Marine > Hydrothermal vents | place: Atlantic Ocean: Mid... | reverse complement strand
TGCCGGCCAGCGCGGCCGTGGCCGACGACGGAACACTGGTGGATCTGCCCTTTTCCGCCGCCAACGCTTCGGCGATCGACCTGGGCAAGCTGTCCGCCTCCGCCACCGATGCACGGGCCGCGCGCAGCGGGAACGATGCCCAGTCCATCGAAGCGCAGCTCAGCCTGAATCTGGATCAGCTCAAGCAGTACGCCCGCAGCGACGACGGCTATCGGCATTTCGCCAATGTGTACCTCAATTACAGCGCACGCAACCGCGTGTTCTACTTCCCCGTTGTCGAATGGAGCTGGCAGGGTGCAGCCCTCGGCACGCTGGGCAGCACGGCCAGCTCGCCGGTCGATTTTGCGCCGCCCTCGGTGGCCGCCAATATCGAAACCAATACCGAGAGCCTTGCTTTCAACTCCCTCTGCGACAGCAGCGTCTCCCTCGGGCTGTATCCGCCGTCCACGGTCACCATCGGCGGCACCGACTTCGACAGCAGCAACGGCATCATGAACGCCGCCATGCAGAGCGGAAACAGCGGCTACGACTACTGCTACAACGCGCGCATGGGCATCCAGGGCACTGACAGCAGCGCTTCGACACTGAGCTTCGGGTTCGATCTGGCACCCACCGACAACGGGCTGTGGCGGCTGAAAGCCAATGGCCAGCAGATCGCCGCCTTCGACTTTTCCCTCGCCGACCCGCTCGATGGCGACGGCAACCCTCTGGTATTCGTACCGGTCATTCGCCTGATCCATGACGCGCAAACCGCCGACCGCATCGCTTCGATCGACATCCGGTGGAAGCAGTACGACAGCGCCGATCACTCCTATAAGGATGTCAGCGACGACGCGGTGACGGACAAGCTGGTCGCCAACTCCTTTGTCAACCTGATCGATTACAGCGACGCCGCCAACGGACAGGATGTGAATTTCATCCACTACGACCCGACCGGCCTGCTCAGCGGCACGGTGGCCATCGGCGGTGACTACCAGTGGTACAGCGGCAACGCCACCGCCAGCGAGCCGGGCAACGGCATCGCCCATGTCAGTGAACTCAGCATCGGCTACCGCCAGGGTGGCGTCAGCTACCGCTTCACCTGGAACGACAGCTGACGCTCCACCCACACCCTGCAGCCACTCCGTCCAGGCAGGGTTTCCCGTTGCTGCGGAGCGCGTGCGGGCTGACCGGCTCCCCGGCTTGTGGTAGTGTTCGCGTTGTTTTCCAGCCCGGTCCGCAGCCATGAGCGATCGTCCCACCACCCATTTCGGTTTCCGCGAGGTGCCGGTCGAGGAAAAGGTCCACAAGGTGGCCGAGGTCTTCGATTCGGTGGCGCGCAAGTACGACATCATGAACGATGTGATGTCCTTCGGCGTGCACCACCTGTGGAAGCGTTTCACCATCGAGCTCTGCGGCCTGCGCGAAGGCCATGTGGTGCTGGACCTGGCCGGCGGCACCGGCGACCTGGCCATTCAGCAGGCGCGCCGGGTCGGTGACGGCGGCCATGTGATCCTGGCCGACATCAACGCCTCGATGCTCGACGAAGGGCGTGACCGGGTCATCGACAAGGGGTTGATCGACCGCATCTCGGTGTGCCAGTGCAACGCCGAGATCCTGCCCTTTGCCGACAACAGCTTCGACTGCATCACCATCGCCTTCGGGCTGCGCAATGTGACCGACAAGGGCAAGGCGCTGGCCTCGATGCACCGCGTACTGAAGCCCGGCGGCCGGCTCTGCGTGCTGGAATTCTCCCGCCCGCTGTACGCGCCGCTGGAGAAGGTCTACGACTTCTATTCCTTCAGGATCCTGCCAAAGATGGGTGAGCTGATCGCCAACGACCGCGACAGCTATCAGTACCTGGCCGAGTCCATCCGCATGCACCCGGATCAGGAAAGCCTCCGCCAGATGATGATCGACGAAGGCGGCTTCGACGAGGTGGAGGTATTCAATCTGACCGGCGGCATCGTTGCCCTGCACCGCGGCTTCAAATACTGAGCCATGAGCCAGGAGGTCGTACACCCGCTCGTTCAGCCCGCCGGCTTTGGCCGCCGCCTGCTGGCCTTTCTGCTCGACGGCATTCTGGTCAGCCTGATTGCCACCGGCCTCGCTCTGACAGTGTTCGGCTTCGACAGCCTCGACGACTGGCAGGCGTTCAGCGCGCAACAGCCCACGGGCACGGTCAGCCTGCTGCTCAACCAGGGGCTGCCGGTACTGTGGACACTGCTGTTCTGGCAGCTGTGGCAGGCCACGCCGGGCAAACTGCTGCTGGACTGCCGCATCGTCGATGCGCGCAGCCTGGGCAAACCCTCCTTCGGTCAGTTCGTGCTGCGCTACCTGGGTTATCTGCTGTCGGCGCTGCCGCTGGGGCTGGGCTTCTTGTGGATCCTGTTCGACAGGCAACGGCAGGGCTGGCACGACAAGCTGGCGAAGACACGGGTCATCCTCGAGGATGAATCGCTGATTCCGTTGGAGCAGCAGCTGTCATGAGCGGCACACTGGAGACCCTGATCCAGACCGTCGGCCAGAACCTGCTCGGCGTGGCCGAGGCGCTGGGCAACCGCCTGCTGGCCATGGACGAACAGGCACTGGAACGCTGTGCCGCCCTGCAGGGGCGCATCATCGCTCTGGAACTGACCGACCTGCAACAGACACTCTATTTCCATCCCGGAACCTGGGGCCTGCGCATCAGCCTGCAGGCGCCGCCGCGCGAACCGGACGCGCGCATCCGCGGCCGCCTGGTCGGGCTGGGCAGCCTGGCGCTGGACGACGACCGCATCAGCGGCTCGATGCAGAACCGCATCGAGATCTCCGGCGACGCGCGGGTGGCCCAGCGCTTCCAGAAACTGCTGACCGGACTGGACATCGACTGGGAAGAACAGCTGTCGCAATGGATCGGCGACGGTCCGGCCTTCCGCGTCGGGCAGGCGCTGCGCGGAATGCAGGGGCAGCTGCGCCGCCATCTGGAAGCGCTGCAGCTGGACGGCAGCGAGTACCTGCGCGAGGAAGCGCGGCTGACGCCGACGCGCCCCGAGTTCGAGCAATTCCGCGCCGGTGTCACCGAACTTCGCCACGACGCGGAACGCCTGCAGCGTCTGTTCGACCGCCTGCGTGAGCGGCTGTCCGATTCGCGCCCATGATCTCGACCTTCTACCGCCTGTTCATCATCAACTGGACACTGGCCCGCTATGGGCTGGACGAGATCATTCTGTCATTGCACCTGTTTCGCCCGCTGCGCTTTCTGGTATGGCTCAACCCCTACAACTGGTTCCGCAGCCAGCGGCTGTCGCGGGCCGAGCGCATCCGTCTGTGCATCGAGGATCTGGGGCCGATCTTCATCAAGTTCGGCCAGTTGCTGGCGACCCGCCGCGACCTGTTGCCCGACGAACTGATCGACGAGCTGGAAAAGCTCCTCGACCGTGTGCCGCCGTTCCCGGTGGAGCAGGCCCGCGCCATCATCGAGACCGAACTGGGCCTGCCGCTGGAGCAGGCCTTCCTCTCTTTCGACAACGAAGTGCTGGCCTCTGCCTCCATCGCCCAGGTACACCCGGCAGTGCTCAAGGACGGCCGCGAGGTGGTGGTCAAGATCGTGCGGCCCGGCATCGAAAAGGTGATCCGCAAGGACATGGATGTCTTGCTGATGCTGGCGCGCCTGGCCGACCGCTACTGGGAGGAAGCGCCCCGGGTCAAGCCGGTGAAGGTGGTGCAGGAGTTCGAGAAAACCCTGTTCAACGAGCTGGATCTGGTGCGCGAGGCCGCCAATGCCAGCGAACTGCGCCGCCACTTCGTCGATTCCGAGGATCTGTATGTGCCCGAGATCCACTGGGACTACTGCAAGAAAAGCATCCTCGTCATCGAGCGCATCTACGGCATTCCGGTCACTGACCTGGAGCAGCTGCGCGCCCACGGCATCAATCTGGAGGTGCTGTCGCGCAAGGGCGTGGAAGTCTTCTTCAGCCAGGTCTACGACTTCAATTTCTTCCACGCCGACATGCACCCCGGCAACATCTTCGTATCCCCCGACAACCCGGACAACCCAAGCTACATCGCGGTGGATTTCGGCATCATGGGCACCCTGTCGAAATCCGATCAGCGCTATCTGGCGGAAAACTTCGTGGCCTTTTTCAACCGTGACTACCGGCGCGTGGCCGAGTTGCATGTGGATTCCGGCTGGGTCGACCGCGACACCCGCATCGACGATTTCGAGCAGGCCATCCGTGCCGTCTGCGAGCCCATGTTCCAGCGCCCGCTGGCCGAGATCTCCTTCGGCCAGCTGCTGTTGCGGCTGTTCGAAACCGCCCGCGATTTCAACATGGAGATCCAGCCCCAGCTGCTGCTGTTGCAGAAAACCCTGCTGCACATCGAGGGCCTGGGCCGCCAGCTCTACCCGCAGCTGGACCTGTGGGACACGGCCAAGCCCTTCCTCGAACGCTGGCTCAGCCGTCAGATGGGCGTGCGCGCGCTGGGAGAGGGCATTCGCGACAACCTGCCCTTTCTCGCCGAACACCTGCCCGACCTGCCGCGGCTGGCCTTCCGCGCGCTCGACAAGCTGGCCAACGACCGCCTGGAAATCGAATGGAAATCGAAGCAGCTGGACGACATCCGCCGCGAGATCCGCCGCGCCAACCGCCGCAGCATCAAGGCCATCGTCGGCGGCAGCCTGCTGGTCAGCGCCAGCCTGATCGCCGGTCTCGACGGCATCGCACCGACCATGATCGGCAGCGGCCTCTTTTTTACCCCGCTGGTCAGCGCGCTGCTGGCCGTGCCCGGCCTGTGGCTGCTGTACTCCCTGCTCAACGACTGACCCGACAGCCCATGCCCACGATCCAGGACATCTATCGCGCGCGCCCTGCCGTCTACCGCCATCTACAGCCAACCCCGCTGTCCCGCTACGCCCCCCTCGACGAACTGCTGGGCACCGAAGTCTGGGTCAAGCACGAAAACCACCTGCCGGTCGGCGCCTTCAAGGTACGCGGCGGCCTCAATCTGGTCGCGGGTCTGTCGGAAGACCAAAAGCGCGGTGGGCTGTACACCGCCTCCACCGGCAACCACGGCCAGAGCATCGCCTTTGCCGCCCGCGCCGAGGGCATTGCGGCAACCATCGTGGTTCCCGAGAACGCCAACCCCGGCAAGGTGGCGGCAATGCGCGGCCTCGGTGCCGAGGTGATTCTGCACGGACCGGATTTCGACAGTGCCCGCGAACACGCCGGTGAACTGGCCCGGCGCAACGGTGGAACCTTCGTCGGCCCGACCGATGACCCACTTATTGCCGGCGTCGGCACCTATGCACTGGAGATCCTGCAGGATCTGCCCGATGTGGACAGCATCATCGTGCCGGTGGGCGCCGGTAGCGGAGCCTGCGGCTGCGGTATCGTTGCCAAAGCGATCAATCCCGACATCCGGATCATCGGCTGCCAGTCGGCCCAGGCACCGGCGATGCAACTGAGCTGGGAACGCGGTGAACCGGTGGAAGCCGAGATGAACAGTTTCGCCGAGGGTGTCGCCACCCGCGTGCCCTTCGAGAACACCCAGACCCTGATGCGCGAACTGTTGGATGACTTCCTGCTGGTGGAGGATGACGACATCCGCCGCGCGGTGGCGCTGATGATCGAGCATACCCATAATCTGGTGGAGGAGGCCGGCGCCATTCCCCTGGCCGCCGCCCTGCAGATCCGCACGCAGCTGGCCGGGCGCAAGACCGTGCTGATCGCCAGTGGCGGCAACATCTCCATGGACAACCTGCGCGCCGCGCTGGGCGCTGTGCCGGCCGGCACTTGATATGTATCGTTGGCGCAGGCGATGGAATCCTGTAGAAATCCGCAGTCCGATCACTGACCCTTGACCGACCATGAAGCTTTCCGCCCTGCTGCAGACCCTGCGCCCGCCCTTCCTGCTGTTGACACCGGCCGTGCTGCTGCTCGCCTTCGGGCTGGCGCGGCTCGACAATGGGTCGATTGACGCCGCCATCGCCTTCGAGATTCTTCTGGCGGCATTGATGGCGCATGTCAGCGTCAATGCACTCAACGAATACCAGGATTTTGTTTCCGGCCTGGATGCGGCGACCCGGCGCACGCCGTTCAGTGGCGGCAGCGGCGCGTTGCCGGCGAACCCGGAACTGGCTTCGGCCACGCTGCTGGTCGCCGCCGCCAGCCTGATGCTGTGCATCACACTGGGTCTGCACCTGGCACTGACCCGGCAGCCGGCGCTGATCGGCTTCGGCCTGCTCGGGGTGGTTCTGGTGGTGGCCTATACCCGCTGGATCAATCGCCTGCCCTGGCTGTGCCTGATTGCACCGGGCACCGGCTTCGGGCTGCTGATGGTGCTCGGTGGCACGCTGGCGCTGACCGGCCAGCTGAACACCACCGATCTGCTGCTGGCGCTGACGCCCTTCTTTCTGGTCAACAACCTGCTGCTGCTCAACCAGTATCCGGACATCGATGCCGACGCCCGCTTCGGACGGCGCACCTTCCCGATCACCCATGGCGTGGAAGCCGCCAACCGGCTCTATCTGCTGTTCGCCCTGGCCGCATTCGCGCCGATCCCGCTGCTGGTGTTCAGCGGCCATCTGCCCCTGACGGCCCTGCTGGCCCTGCTGCCCCTGCCCCTGACCCTGCTGGCCTGGAGCGGTGCGCGGCGTTTTGGCGAGCGCATCGGCGAGCAGCCGAAGTACCTGGCCGCCAATGTGGCCGCCAGCCTGCTCACGCCGGTGCTGCTGGGCGCGGCATTGCTGGTCGGCTGACCGAAGCAACTGTACCGCTCGCCTGTATCGGGAATTGTCACTGTACTTGCCGCTGACACTGACCGATCATCGGCGGATGCTGCAGCGTTCCTACAGCCTCTATCTGGCCGCGGTACTGATCTGGGGTTCCACCTTCTTTGCCATCCGTTTCCAGGTGGGCACGGTGGATGCCCAGGTATCGGTGGCCTGGCGCTTCGCGCTGGCGGCCCTGATCCTGTTCGGCTGGTGCCGGCTGCGCGGCCTGCCGCTGCGCTTCAGTCCGCGCCAGCATCTGTGGATGGCGCTGCAAGGGCTGATGCTGTTCTGCATCAACTACATTCTGGTGTACTGGGCCACCACGCGGCTCACCAGCGGTTTGATCGCGGTCATCTTTTCCACCATCGTACTGATGAACATCGTCAATTCGGCGCTGTTCCTGCGCAGCCGCGTGCAGCCCTCGATGATCGTCGGCGCGCTGTTCGGGCTGGCCGGCATCGCGCTGATCTTCCGCCCGGAACTGATGGACCTGAACCTGAAATCGAGCAGCCTGACCGGCATGGGACTGGCGCTGGCCGGCACCTGGGTGGCCTCGCTCGGCAACACCCTGTCGGCGCGCAACCAGCTCAACGGCCTGCCGGTGATCCAGAGCAATGCCTGGGGCATGGCCTATGCATCGGTATTGCTGTTGCTGGCGCTGGCGGTACAGGGCATTCCGCTGGCGATTCCCACCACGCCTTCCTACCTGCTGGCACTGCTGTATCTGGCGCTGTTCGGCTCGGTGCTGGCCTTTGGCGCCTACCTGACACTGGTCGGGCGCATCGGCCCGGAGAAGGCAGCCTATACCATGGTGCTGTTTCCGATCGTGGCGCTGGGCATCTCGACGCTGTTCGAGGATTACCACTGGCAGCTGGATTCCGCGCTGGGCGTGGCGCTGGTGCTGCTGGGCAATGTCATCATCATCCTGCCGCGCCGCCTGCTGCGCCGTCTGTGGGCAACGACGGGATAAATCGGTTTTTTTCTGCAACCGCTTCTGGTTAAATCAGGGCTCCACCCGTCGCAGTCCCTACGAGGTACCCATGGCCGTTCATGTCGCCACCCACCCGCTGATCCAGCACAAGCTCGGCCTGCTGCGCAAGGACGGCATCAGCACCAAAAGCTTCCGCGCACTCGCCAGCGAGATCAGCATGCTGCTGACCTACGAGGCCACCGCCGACATTCCGATCGAAACGGTGACCATCCAGGGCTGGGCCGGCCCGGTGGAGATCAAGCAGGTCAAGGGCAAGAAGGTGACCATCGTGCCGATCCTGCGCGCCGGACTGGGCATGCTCGACGGGGTGTCCGAGCTGCTGCCCAACGCGCGCATCAGCGTGGTCGGCCTGTACCGCAACGAGGAAACCCTCGAACCGGTGCCCTATTTCGAGAAGCTGGTGGCCGACATCGATCAGCGGCTGGCGCTGATCGTCGATCCGATGCTGGCCACCGGCGGCAGCTTCAACGCCGCGGTGGATATGGTCAAGAAGGCCGGCTGCAAACAGATCAAGGGGCTGTTCCTGGTGGCCGCGCCCGAGGGCATCGCGGCCGTCGAGCAGGCACACCCGGATGTCGACATCCACATCGCCGCGGTGGACGACCACCTCAACGAGAACGGGTACATCATTCCCGGTCTCGGCGATGCTGGCGACAAGCTGTTCGGTACCAAGTAACGCGACAACACTGTTCAATAACTCACAACAATAAAGAGGGCCTTCCATGTCTGACGACGCGTATTCCATGTCTCCGCTGCACACCGCCATCGTTGGCGCCCAGATGCTCTTCGTCGCCTTCGGCGCGCTGGTGCTGGTGCCGATTCTGACCGGCCTGGATCCCAATGTGGCGCTGTTCACCGCCGGCATCGGCACCCTGATCTTTCAGCTGGTGACACGCCGCCAGGTACCCATCTTCCTGGCTTCTTCCTTTGCCTTCATCGCGCCGATCATCTATGGCGTACAGACCTGGGGCATTCCGGCAACCCTGTCGGGCCTGTTCGCCGCCGGTCTGCTGTATGCGGTGATCAGCGCGCTGATCTTCTGGCGCGGAGTCGGCATCGTCGACCGCTACCTGCCCGCCGTCGTGGTCGGCCCGGTGATCATCGTCATCGGCCTCAGCCTGGCACCGGTGGGCATCAACCTGGCACTGGGCAAGACCGGCGACGGCAGCGCCGAGCTGGTCACCCATGACACCGCGCTGACGATTTCGATGATCACGCTGGCGGCCACCATCATCACCGCGTTGCTCGGCCGCGGCCTGTTCAAGCTGATCCCGATCCTGGTCGGCATCATCGTCGGTTACATCACCTCGGCCTTCTTCGGGCTGATCAATTTCGACGCGGTGGCCAAGGCGCCCTGGTTCGCCCTGCCCAGCTTCACCACCCCGGAATTCAATCTCGAGGCCATCCTCTACATCGTGCCCATCGCCATTGCGCCGGCCATCGAACACATCGGCGACATCGCCGCGATCCGCTCGATCACCGGCAAGGATTATTTCAAGAACCCGGGGCTGCACCGCACCCTGCTCGGCGACGGTCTCGCCACCTCGGCGGCCGCCGTGTTCGGCGGCCCGCCGAACACCACCTATTCCGAGGTCACCGGCGCGGTCGCCATCACCCGCGCCTTCAACCCGGCGATCATGACCTGGGCCGCGGGCTTTGCCATCCTGCTGTCCTTCTCGGGCAAGACCGGCGCGTTGCTGGGCACCATTCCGACTCCGGTCATGGGCGGCATCATCACCCTGATGTTCGGCGCCATCGCCGCCATCGGCATGAACACCCTTGTCCGCTCCGGCCAGGACCTGTCGGAGACCCGCAACATGATCATCATCTCACTGGTGCTGGTATTCGGCCTCGGCGGAATGACCCTGGGCATCGGTGAATTCAGCCTCAAGGGCATCGGCCTGGCCGCGGTGGTCGCCATACTGCTCAACCTGATCCTGCCCCGCCGTCACGACAGGAGCGGGTTACATACGGAATGACCTCCGCCTCCTCCTTCCTGCCGCGGGCCCGTAACGACGGGCCCTTTTTGTCCCTGCTACGGGCAGCCGCGCTGCTGCTCGTCGCCCTGCTGCCGGCCACGCCGGTGCAGGCCGGAACCGATGCGGACTGGATCGCCCGCAGCGACGCCGAGTCCCGCCTGTTGCTGGAACTGATGGGGCGCTACTCGCCCGAAACGGCCTCGGCCCTCGGCCTCGAACGCTACGACCCGGAGATCGCGGACCTGGGCGCGGACCGGCATCGCCGCATTCAGGCCGCCCGCCAGGCGCTACTGGAGCAATTCAGAACCCGCCGCGCCCGGGAAACCCATCCACGGCTGCGCCAGGACCTCGATATCCTGATCGACAGCCTCGACAAGGCCATCACCGGGGAAGACCTGGCCTGGCAGTACGAGCTGCCCTACTACAACCTGGCTCAGATGCTGTTCCAGAGCTTCAACAATCTGCTCGACACACGGGTCGACACGCGCCGCTACCCGGCGGCACTGCAGCGGCTGAAGAAATACACCGGGCAGGCCTATGGCTACCGGCCAATCACCGATCTGGCCCGCCAGCGCAGCGAGGAACGCTTTGGCGAGGACGGCCTGATCGGCCCCTACATCGGACAAGTGCAGCAGGATCGCGACAACCGGACGCGCTATATGGAGGGCATGCGCCAGCTGTTCGAACGCTCCGGCCTCGATGGCTGGCAGCGCGACTTCAAGCGGCTGCAGCAGCAGCTTGAGAACTACGACCGCTGGCTGGGCGAGCAGATACTGCCCCGCGCCCGCAAGGACCACCGGCTGCCCCCGGCCCTCTACGCCCACAACCTGCGCGAACTGGGGGTCGAACTGGAACCGCGCCGGCTGATCGAACGCGCCCAGGCCGGCTACCTCGACATCCGCTACCGGATGCAGGACCTGGCCGCCCGCATCGCCCGGCAGCTCGACCTGAAGGACGACGATTACCGCGCCGTGCTGCGCCATTTCAAGCAGCAACAGCTGGACGGCAAATCCATTCTTCCCGTGTACCGCCAGCGCCTGCAGCAACTGGAAGCGATCATCCGCGCGCAAAGCCTGGTCACCCTGCCCGAACGCCCGGTATCCATCCGCCTGGCCAGCGAAGCGGAATCGGCGCAGATCCCCGCGCCCCACCTGTCGGTGCCCCGGCTGATCGGCAACACCGGACAGCCGGCGGAGTTCATCCTGCCGCTGGTCAACCCCAATGCGCGGGAAGGCGCGCCGATGGACGATTTCACCTCCGAGGCCGCCTCCTGGACCCTGACCGCCCACGAGGCCCGGCCCGGCCACGAACTGCAGTACGCCGCGATGCTGGACCAGGGCGTATCCATCGCTCGCGGCGTGTTTGCCTTCAATTCGGCGAATGTCGAGGGCTGGGCCCTCTATGCCGAGCAGATCGTCGAGCCCTGGCTGCCGCCGGAAGGCCAGCTGTTCGCCCTGCAGATGCGCCTGCTGCGCGCGGCGCGGGCCTTCCTCGATCCGATGCTCAACCTTGGCGAACTGACGCGCGAGCAGGTCAAGCACTTCCTCATCAACGAGGTGGCCCTGTCCGAACCGATGGCCCAGCAGGAGATCGACCGCTACGCCTTCAACATGCCGGGGCAGGCCACCTCCTACTATTACGGCTTCCTGACGCTGATGGCGCTGCGCAGCGAAACCGAGCTGCGCCTCGGCGCCGCCTTCCGCGCCGCCGATTTCCACGATTTCCTGCTCGCTCAGGGACTGCTGCCGCCACGGCTGCTGCGTGAAGCGGTGCTGCAGGAATTCGTGCCCGCGGCGCTGGGGCGCCAGACGGCCACCCCCTCCTCTGGAACAGACCGATGAACCGACGCAACCTCCTCATTCTGGGCTATGGCGAAATGGGCCACGCCATGGAATACCTGCTGCATGAGCGGCACGACCTGAACTTCTGGGCGCTGGAGCTGGATACCGATCTCGAACGGCTGGCGCGCGAAGCCGAAATCGTTCTGTTCTGCCTGCCGGTCAACCCCCATGCCGAGGTGCTCGCCCGTATCCGCCCGCTGCTGCGTCCCGACAGTCTGTGCCTCAGCATCGCCAAGGGCCTGGACGAGCAGGGCTGCAGCGCCGCGCAGATCTTTGCCGAAGCCCTGCCCGATACCGCCTATGCCCTGCTCTACGGCCCGATGATCTCGGAGGAAATCCGCGCCGGGCGCCCCGCCTTCGGCCAGGTCGGCAGCCCCCACGAGGCCGTCTACCGCCGGGTGCGCGACCTCTACCGCGGCAGCCGGCTGTACCTGCAGCACAGCACCGACATCCCCGGCATCAGCTGGTCGGTGATCCTCAAGAATGTCTATGCCATGGCCTTCGGCATGGCGGATGAACTGCGTCTCGGCGACAACATGCGCGGCTACCTGGCGGTGGCCGCGCTGCACGAACTCGACCGCATCGCCGAATCCATGGGCGGCCAGCCGCGCAGCCCCTTCCATCTGGCCGGACTCGGTGACCTGATCACCACCGCCACCAGCGAGGATTCGCACCACCACGAACTCGGCCGCCGCCTCGCACGGGGCGAAACCGAAGGCATCGAGGGCGAGGGCGTTCACACCCTGCGCATGGTCGAGCGGCACCGTCTGTTCGATACCCGTCCCTACCCGCTGTTCCGCCTCATCGGCGAGCTGGTGCAGAATCCGCAGCAGGTCGAACAACGGCTGCTGCGGCACATCGAGCGCGTCTTCGGAGACTGATCCCGCTCGCCCCGGACACTTGCAGTCCACTGTTGCGCCCCCTACACTATGAGAACAAAACGAGAACTCAGAGTGTTGTACCCCCATGACCCGACTGCGCCTTGCCCGCCCGGACGAACCGGCCCGCGCCCTCCAGCTGCCGCTGTACGCGCACCGTGTGCGCGCCGGCTTCCCGTCACCGGCGGACGACTTCATCGACCGCTCGCTGGACCTCAACGAATTCCTGGTGCGCCGACCCTCGGCCACCTTCTTCGCCTGGGCCGAGGGCGATTCGCTGCGCGACATCGGTATCGGACCGGGTGATCTGCTGATCGTCGACCGCGCCGCCGAGCGCCGCCAGGGTTCGGTGGTGGTGGCCGCACTGGACGGCGAGCTGACCTGCAAGATCCTCGACCTGCGCCGGCAGCGGCTGCTCTCCGCCAACGACGCCTTTCCGCCCATCGACATCGCCGGCCGCGAGGACCTGCTGATCGAGGGCGTGGTCACTCACAGCATCCGCTCGCACCTCCGCTGATGTACGCGCTGGTGGACTGCAACGCCTGCTATGCCTCCTGCGAGCAGATCTTCCGTCCCGACCTGCGCGGCAAACCGGTGATCGTGCTGTCCAACAACGACGGCTGCATCATCGCCCGCAGCGCCGAGGCCAAGGCGCTGGGCGTGCCCGACCTGCAACCCTATTTCAGGATCGCCGGCCGCCTGCGCCGCGACGGGGTCGCCGTGTTCTCCGCCAACTTCCGCCTCTACGGCGACATCTCCGGCCAGGTGATGGCCACCCTGCGCGGCCTGGCACCCCGGGTAGAACAGTACAGCATCGACGAGATGTTCCTCGACCTGTCGGGCATGACGCTGGATCTGGAAGCCTTTGCCGCCGACATCCGCGACCGCCTGTGGCGCGAGGTGCGGATGCCGGTCGGCGTCGGCATCGCGCCCACCAAGACGCTGGCCAAGCTGGCCAACCACGCGGCCAAGAAGATCAAGCGCGACGGCGTCGCCGTACTCGATCGCCCCGACAAGTGGCGCTGGCTGCTGCGGCGCGTACCGGTGGACCGCGTCTGGGGCATCGGCCGGCGCCTCAAGCGCCGCCTCGACGCCCTCGGCATCCACAGCGCCTGGCAACTGGCCGAAGCCGACCCAGCCTTCATCCGCCGCCACACCAGCCTGCAGGTCGAGCGCTGCATCCGCGAACTCAACGGCGAGCCCTGCTTCGCCCTGGAAGAACAGCCGCCGGCGAAGAAGGAAATCTTCGTCACCCGCTCCTTCGCCGAGAAAACCGGACGCCTCGACGACCTGCTCGGCCACATCAGCCGCTACGCGGTGGCCGCCGCCGAGAAGCTGCGCGCCCAGGACGGACTGTGCCAGTCGCTGTATGTGTTCGCCCACAGCTCGGAATTCGAGCCCGGACTGTACCGCGGCAGCCGCAGCCTGGCCCTGCCCTGGCCGAGCAGCGACAGCCGCCTGATCGCGCGCCACGCCCGCGCCGCGATGCGCCGGATCCACCGGCCGGGGGTGCGCTTCATGAAATGCGGCATCGGCCTGCTCGACATTCGCGACCGCCGCTTCCACCAGGGCGACCTGTTCACGCCGGGGCAGAACGCCGAGGACGACCGGCTGATGGAGTTGCTCGACCGCATCAACCGCCGCTTCGGGCGTGACAGCCTGGTGTTCGGCAGCGAAGGCCTCAACGGCAAGTGGACCATGCGCCAGAACCTGCTGTCGCCCAACTACACCTCCCGCTGGGCCGAACTGCCGCGGGTGCGCTGCCACTGAGTACGCTCAGGCCACCAGCGCCACGCTCTTGACCTGGGCATACACCCGCCGCCCCGGCTGCAGCCCCAGCGTCTCCGCCGACTTGCGGGTGACCCGCGACAGCAGCCGGCTGTCGCCCAGCCTCAACCGCAGCATCACCTGGGCACTGCCGTGCCCGACCTGTTCCTCGATCAGCGCCGGAAAGACATTGAGGATACTGGTCTGCCTCGGCTGTTCGAGGGTGACGCTGACATCCCGCGCCAGCACCTGCAGACGCCGCGTCTCGCCCACCGGCAGCGCATCGCCGGCCACCTCCAGCAGGCCGCCGGAGAATTGCAGGCGGTTCAGTCCGTAGCGTTCGTCCCGCGCCACCATCCGCGCCTCGATCACCGCCGCACTGTCCGGCGCTTGCGCCAGCGGCAGGTCGAGGCGCGCGAACAGCTCGTCCAGCGGGCCCAGCGCCTGCACCCGCCCCTGATCCAGCAGCAGCAACCGGTCGGCCAGCCGGACCAGCTCGCTGCGCGTATGGCTGACATAGAGCACCGGAATCCCCAGTTCGCGGTGCAGATCCTGCAGACAGGGCAGTATCGCCTGCTTGCGGGGTTCATCCAGCGCCGCCAGCGGCTCGTCGAGCAACAGCAGCGAAGGACTGACGGCCAACGCCCGCGCGATGGCCACCCGCTGCTGCTCCCCGCCGGACAGATTCTGTGCCCGGCGGTGCAGCAGGTGCCCGATGCCCATCAATTCCACCGCCTGCTCCAGCGTCACCCGGCGCCGTGCCACCGGCACACGCCGCAACCCGTATTCGAGATTGCCACGCACGCCCAAATGATCGAACAGGCTGGGTTGCTGGAACACATAACCGACCGCACGCCGGTGCGGCGGCAGGAAACGCCCGGCGCCCTGCCACAGTTCACCATTGACCCGCAGATCGCCTTGCGCGGCCGGCTCGAGGCCGGCGATGGCGCGCAGCAGACTGGTCTTGCCGCAGCCGGAGGGCCCGAAAACCGCGCTGATCCCCTGGCCCGGCAGGCGGGCGTCCACCTGCAGGCGGAATGCGCCGCGGCTGAGGCGGAGATCGATCTCAACGCTCATGGCCGCGCCACCGAAAAGCGGCGGTTGAGTGCATACACCCCCATCAACAGCAGGAAGGAGAGCAGCAGCAGGCCGCCGGACAGCCAGTGGGCCTGTCCGTATTCCAGCGCTTCCACATGGTCGTAGATGGCGATCGAGATGACCTGGGTGCGGCCCGGGATGTTGCCGCCGATCATCAGCACCACGCCGAACTCCCCCAGCGTATGCGCGAAACCGAGCACCGCCGCGGTGACGAATCCGGCCCGGGCCTGGGGCAGCGCCACCGTCACGAAGCGGTCCAGTGGCGAAGCGCCCAGGGTGGCGGCCACCTCCAGCGGACGCGCACCGATGGCGCTGAACGCAGCCTGCAGGGGCTGCACCACGAAAGGCAGCGAATAGATGACCGAGCCGATCACCAGCCCGTTGAAGGTGAAAGCCAGGGGCTCCCCACCCAGCGCCCGCATCAGTCCGCCCAGCGGGCCATGAGGTCCCAGCGCCACCAGCAGGTAGAAACCCAGCACCGTCGGCGGCAGCACCAGCGGCAGTGCCACCACCGCTTCCACAAGAAACCGCCCGCGCCAGCGGCTGCGCGCCAGCCACCAGGCCAGCGGCGTGCCCAGCAGCAGCAGGATCAGCGTGGTCAGCGCCGCCAGCTTCAGCGTGATCCACAGGGCGGTCAGGTCATCGGCACCGGGCATCATGGCAGCCGGTAGCCGTGCCGCTCGATGATGCGCCGCGCGGCCTCACTCTTGAGGAAGGCGAGAAAATCGCCGGCGGCGGGGCGTGGCGACAGACGCACGGCCTGCTGCTCGATGGGCGCATGGCCGTCGGCCGGTGGCAGCCACCAGGATCCCTCTGGGGCCCTTCCCGCACCGGCAAGCTGTGACCAGGCGACGAAGCCGATATCGGCATTGCCACTCTGCACGAAATGGTAGGCCTGACCGACATTCTCTCCGCGCACGATGCGGCCCTTCAGCCCCGACCACAGGCCCATGCCCTGAAGCACTTCCTTGGCCGCACGGCCGTAGGGGGCCAGCCGCGGATTGGCCATCGCCAGGTAGCGGAAAGTGCCGCGCCGCAACACCTCGCCCCGGTCGTCCACCCGCAGCGGGTCCGGGCTCCACAACACCAGCCGGCCGATGGCATAGGTGAAGCGGCTGCCGGCGATCGCCTTTCCCTCGCGTTCAAGGCGCTCGGGACGCTCGGCGTCGGCGGCCAGGAACAGATCGAAGGGCGCGCCCTGAACGATCTGTGCGTAGAGCTTCCCGGTAGAGGCGGTCACCGTCTGCAGCGGCGGACCTCCCTGCTGCCGGTAGGCGCGCAGCAGCGCTTCCATCGCCACCGCGAAATTGCTCGCCACCGCCACCCGCAGCGGTTCCTCCGCTCCTGCGGAGCCACCGCCCAGCGACAACAGCAGACACAGCCAGACCGCCCGGATCACGATCCGTTCTCCCGCAGCAGCGCGTCGGCACAGGGGGCACTCTGCGCGCGGGCGAGCGCATCCAGGCAGGCGGATCGCTGCTCCTTGGGCTGCGCGCCCAACCGTTCCACCGCCCGGTGAAAACGCCGAAAATCCCCTCCGGCGCGCCGCAGCAGCGCACGAAAGCCCGGTGTCGCATCGTGGTAGGTGGCCACCGACAGCAGCTTGGCGTTGTTCAATTCGCCCGACATCCAGCGCCCGAAGCCGTCGGCCACCGTGAAGCCGGCGGTCAGCGCCCGGTACTCCTGCCGCAGACCCTGCAAGCGTTCCTGCTTGCGCTGGCGCTTGAGCGCGGGGGGCTCATCGCTGGCGTAGATCTGCCGCAGGTCCTCACGCGCCGCGCACAACAGATCCAACACCTTGCGGCGGTTGTCGAGGCGCTGACGGTATCGGAGCAGGGCCTCGTGACGGCCCTGCGCGCGCAGCCAGCGCTCGACCCCGGCCTGCTGTACCGCCGTCGCATAGGCTTCGTTGAAGGCGCTGTCGTCGTCGATATACACCCGCCGGTGCGCCAGCTCGTGGAACAGCAATCCGGCCAGCCCTGGTTCCGACCAGCCGATGAAGGTGTTGAGCACCGGATCGTCGAACCAGCCCAGCGTCGAGTAGGCGGCGATGGGTGCGGTATGCACATCCATACCCTCGCCGCGCAACCGCGCGGCATCTTCGGCCAGCATGGCTTCATCGAAATACCCCCGATAGGCGATGCACCCGGCAAAGGGATGGCACCAAGTGTTCAGCCTGAGCGCAAACTCCGGCGCTGCATAGAGGTTCTTCACCACCCAGGGGCGGCCGATGTCCGCATAGTCGGCGTAGCTGTCACCCACTGGCAGCGCCAGCGTCTGTTCGGCGAAACGGCGCAGCGCGAGCACCCGGTGCAACCGATCGGCCAGTTCGGGCGCGGTCGAAGCGTCCTCCAGCCAGTCCGCAATCGGCCGCGTCTGGCGCTGGATCGCCAGGTGCCCGGACAGGCTCTGGGCGTAATAGGGCAGCTCTGCACAGCCCGCCAGCAACGGCAGGACGAGCAGCAGCATTCGCAAGGCGTTCATGACCCTATTGGACCCGACGGGACGGCAAAGTCAACCGTGCCCCGCCTTTGCCGTCAAGGCAGGCGCTGTGCTAATCTTGTCGGCCCTCTCACGGCGCGGCGCGATGGAACAGATCGAGATCGACACGGCGGAAGACATCACCCTGTTCACCGATGAGGAACGGGTTTCCGTGCGCAAGGTCGATGCGGTGTTCGAGCAGACCTGTCCACTGCGCGGCGAGCGGCGCCAGTTCACCCTGTTCAACGGCAGTCACTGCCATCAGCGCGCCGAACGCCGCTTCGGACCCAAAACAAAGCACCGCGTCAACCTGCAGATCCTCGACGGCACACCGCGTCGGCGGCGCGAGCTGGCCCTCGGCTGGCTGATCGGCAGCGGGATACTCGGCATCCTCAGTTTTCTGCTGATCTACCGACAGTTTTTCTCCGGCCAGCCCGCCAGTCCCCTGCTGGCGTCGCTGATCGCGGTCAGCCTGAGCCTGTTCCTGATCGGTCTCATGCTCGCGCTCTACCTGAGCCGAACCCGCATCCGCTATTACAGCCGCTTCGGCCGGGTGCCCCTGCTGGAGTTGATCGGCAACCGACCGAGCGCCGACGCGCTGGCCGATTTTCTGCGCCGGTTGAGCCACCAGGTGCGTCTTTCGCGCCACAACCACCCACGTTCCGAGACCGATGCGCTGTCTTTCGAATTGCGTGACCTGCGCCGACTGCGCGACGAGGGCGTGATCAGTGACGGCGATTACGAACAGGCCAAACAGCGCATCTTCGCCCACCCGGCCTACCGCGCCTGACCCAAGGATTCCGACACCGCAGTGAGGTAACGATGAAACCCCGACTGATCAGCTTCAAGCTCTGCCCCTTCGTTCAGAAGGCCGTCCTCACCCTGTTGCACAAGGGGGTGGATTTCGACATCGAATACATCGACCTCGAGAACCCGCCCGGCTGGTTCCTCGAGCTGTCACCGCTGGGCCGCGTGCCGGTGCTGCAGGTCGGCGACGAGGTGCTGTTCGAATCCTCGGTCATCGTCGAATACCTGGACGAGGTGAACCCGCCCTCGCTGCACCCGACCGATCCGCTGAAGAAGGCCCAGAACCGCAGCTGGATCGAGTTCGGCAACGAATGCCTGATGAACGCCTTCGGTCTGGTGATGGCCGACGACGAAGCCGCCTGGCGCGAACAGAACGACGCTCTGCTTGGCAAGCTCGACCGACTGGAACAGCAACTGGGCGACGGCCCGTACTTCAACGGTGACGCGCTGGCACTGGTCGATCTCTGTTATATCCCACTGTTCCAGCGTCTGCAGTATTGCGACGAAGCCTGCCCCGGACCACTGGATGCACACCGGCATCCGAAACTGCAGGCCTGGCGCGCAGGACTGATGGAGCTGCCGGTCGTGGCCCGTTCCACGGTGCCGGAGATCCGCGATCTGTACCGCCGCATGATGCAGATGAAAGGCGGCTATCTGGGGCAACGCATCGACCTTGGCGAAGGCTGAGCGATGAACCTGCGCGATCTGCAATACCTGGTCACGGTCGCCGAGACCCGACACTTCGGTCGTGCAGCAGAGCAGTGTTTCGTCAGCCAGCCGACGCTGTCCGGCCAGATCAAGAAACTGGAACAGGAGCTGGGCGTGACCCTGTTCGAACGCACCAACCGCCGGGTGGAGGTGACCCCGGCCGGCGAGGTCATTCTGCAGCACGCGCGGCAAATCCTGGAACAGGCCGATGTCATCCGCCAGACGGCCCAGGCCTTCAAGGACCCGGTGGCCGGCCCCTTGCGGCTGGGCGCAATACCGACCATCAGCCCCTATCTGACGCCGTTCATCCTCAAGCCCCTGCAACAGGAATGGCCGCAGATGCGGCTGGTACTTTCCGAGGAGAAGACCGACCGCCTGCTGCAGCGCCTGCATGACCACGAGATCGACGCCGCGATCCTCGCCACCGAGCACGGCGACCCGGAATTCACCCGTATCCCGCTGTTCCGGGAGCCCTTCTGGCTGGCCATTCCACGCGACTCCGAGCTCTACACCAAGGACGACATCAGCCAGGAGGATCTGGCCGGCTGCGAACTGCTGCTGCTGGCGGAGGGCCACTGTCTGGCCCAGCAGGCCATCGACCTGTGCCGGCTGGATCGGCGCGATCCGAACAGCGAACTGGCCAACCTGCGCGCGACCAGCCTGGAGACCCTGTTGCAACTGGTCTCCGCCGGCTACGGCTCGACCCTGGTGCCGGCGCTGGCGGTGAGCAGCCCATGGACCTCGGGCCGTGGCATCATCGTCCGCGAGCTGGATCTGCCCGGCGCCTCGCGCGATGTGTCGCTGTATTTCCGGCGCAGTTTCCCGCGCCGTGCGGCGCTGGAGGCGCTTTGCGACACCCTGCGGCGACACCTGCCGAACACGGTGCAGCTGCTGAACGCCAATGAATAGGTAATAGCTATTATTTACAAAGAATCAAACGATTTTAACTTAATTCGCTCATCCCCCATACTGCGCTCCGTCGCCTGCACACAGGCATTACCTTTATCCATTGATTCATCAGGAGCACAGCCATGAAGTTTGAAAACAAAGAAGGCCAACCGGTCCCCCAGGTCACTTTCCGTA
>Ga0256839_1002494_pt1 | contig 20370 bp, 16 predicted proteins | sample 354166metaG_FD_185968 | JGI IMG/M metagenome (GOLD analysis project Ga0256839, IMG submission 185968) | Hydrothermal vent microbial communities from Mid Atlantic Ridge, Atlantic Ocean - 354-166 | ecosystem: Environmental > Aquatic > Marine > Hydrothermal vents | place: Atlantic Ocean: Mid... | reverse complement strand
TCGTTGATACCACTCATTTGAGCGGCATATTCGTAAAAGAGTTCTTCGGCTTTATCGTATTGGCCCATGGATTTTTTGGACAAGGCGCTCCAATAAGCGGCATCGGTTTGCTCTCCTTCGGGCGTCAGCCCGATGACTTTTTGATAGGCGCTGTCGGCCAGGTAGAAGTCGTTGAAAAGAAAGGCCGATTGCCCGAGCTTGTACCAGACTTCAGGTCGGTCACTTTCAATTTGGGCAGCTTGGCCAAAATAGACCATAGCGGCGTAGTAGTCTTCCTGTTGAAAGGCGTTTTCAGCAGCCTTCATGTAGGCATTAAAAGTTTGCCCGTAAGAAGCGTTTGCCAAGACGAAAAGCAAAAGAGAAAAGAGATACTTTTTCATGGTTGCTGTATGGAGTTGCCGGTGAAGTCCGGATTTAAAGCCGTGAGAATCAAATAACATGTGGAGTTGGTTTTCCTGTTGGAAAGACTTGGTGCGTTTTTCTTTAGTACAAACGACAGACTCGCGCATGAGACAGAGGTTTGACTTTAGTGATGGCATAGCGCACCGAGATTTCGGGCCCTCCGCGGTAAAGGGTAGCTATGGAAAAGTCGGAAATGTTGATGTCGTAGCTCAGGCCTACCTGCCACTGATGGTAGAGTAGTTGTAAGTGAGGGATGATGGCGTCGCCTATGGCGTTGAAGCGATAGGAACCTCCCAATTCGAGTGCGATTTCGCGAGAAGGCACCAAATTGAGGAAGAAGCGCAGGCCTGCTCCGGCTACGGCTTCGAAGTAAGGCCCTTGAAACTGGGCTGTGCCATGGAGAGGTAGGTCCACTCGTTCGCCGATTTGTATCAGGGGCCGCATGTAGAGGCTGATGCGCATGGGCAGCGGGCTTTGATCCGAGGCGTAGAAAGCCTGGTTGGGGGTATTGAGGTGGAAGAGCGCTGCACCTACGTCCAAGCGGGTGCGTTTGTCGATTTTTTGCCCGTGGTAATTGAGTCCTAATCCGAAATCTCCAAAGGAATGGGTGTAGGTTGGGAAGTTTTCGCCTTTGGGCAGGGTGGGGTCGAAGACTTCCCCGTTGTGTTGCTGCCCGGTGGTGAGTTGGTCGAAGTCAAAACTGCGTTGGGCACCACCACCCATCAGGCCAATGGTGAGAAAATTTTCTCTGTCCAGGGCATAGGTAAAGGAAAGGTTCAAGTTCCCTCCCAGCAGGCCCAGTTGGCCGTCTCCGGCAGCATCGTAGGCGAAGTTGGCTCCCAAGCCCCAAAAGAAGCGGTTGTTGAACTTGGGATAGAGCTTCATGTCAAACGCCCCGAAGAAAGTCGTATAGGGGTTAAAAATGGCTTGCTCCCACTGCCCGCGATACGAGCCCATGAAGCGGATGTCTGCCTTATCCACGGCTGTGAGCGCCGGCCCCAGATAATGGGGAGCGTTGTAAAACTGCGAAAGGTGAATGTCTTGGGCGGGCAAAAGGGTTGTGAGGGTGCACAAAACAGCCATCCCCCAGGCCCGCAGGGCGGTGATAGATTTCGTTTTCAAGATATGTCAGTTTTTGTTGTTTGGACAAAAAATCCAATATTCCGGTAATCCCCAGTGAGCTATGCAGGATGTCGGATAGGGGGGGTGTGCCCCGTCTCCGGGAGTATTTGCTACCTTGTCAAAATCAGTTTTCGTCGCTTTTCAACGCTTATGCAGGCGCTGCGTAGCGAGGATTTGCCCTTGGGCGTTTACCATTTGTATCAGGTAGATGCCGTTGGGCAGAGAACTGATGTCGTATTTGCCGCCGTGCTGCAAGCCCAAGCGCATCATTTGGCGGCCTAACAGGTTATAGACCAAGATGCTTTTGACCTGTCGGTCAGGGTCGGCAAGTTGAATGAAATCTACGGCCGGATTGGGGAAGATATGGGGTTTGCCGAAAGGCGGCTCGGTAAAAAGCGTTTTTTCTACCGGCACCGTTTTCAAAACGGGACTCGTCGCCTTAGCTAAGGCACCCCCAAGACTCAGAAGAAGAAAGAGTACAACTATCCTCATAGGCCGCTTTTATTTGGCCCGAAAGGTACGGGATTTTTTTTGATTGTGCAAGTTCGTTTTTTCACGATGGCCTGCTGGGTCGCTCTTATGGCTGATGGCCGACACTTTCAGGCTTCTTTTTTGAGCCTTTCGGCAAATGCTTCCACGCTCAGGCTGCCCTGATCGCCTTGTTGGTGTTTGCGCAGGGCTATCGTTTTGTTTTCGACTTCTTTTTCGCCTATGACGAGCATGTACGGGATTTTCTTGAGTTCGGCATCCCTGATTTTGCGTCCGATTTTTTCGCTGCGTTCGTCCACTTCTCCTCTGAAGCCGGCTGCCCGGAGTTGATTGGCGACCTCTTTGGCGTAGTCGAGGAAGCGATCGCTAATGGGCAGGACGATGAACTGATTTGGCGTAAGCCAGAGCGGGAAGTTGCCTCCGGTATGTTCGATTAGCACGCCGATGAAGCGTTCCATGGAGCCGAAGGGCGCCCGGTGGATCATCACCGGACGGTGGGCCTGATTATCCGGGCCGATGTACTCCAATTGGAAGCGTTCGGGTAGGTTGTAATCTACCTGGATAGTACCCAATTGCCAGGAGCGTCCCAGGGCATCTTTGACCATGAAATCCAGTTTGGGGCCGTAAAAAGCCGCTTCTCCCAGTTCCGTAACAGCTTCCAAGCCGACTTCTTCTACGGCTTCGACGATGGCTTGCTCGGCTTTTTGCCAATTTTCTTCTGCTCCGAGGTATTTTTCAGGTTGCTCGGGATCCCGCAGGGAGATTTGCACGGTGTAGTCTTCGAAGCCGAGTTTGTTCAGTACATAGCGGGTGAGTTCCAGTACGTTGAGGAACTCTGCTTTGACCTGATCGGGCGTGCAAAAGATGTGGGCATCGTCTTGGGTAAAGCCCCGCACGCGAGTCAGGCCGTGTAATTCACCACTTTGCTCGTAGCGATAGACGGTTCCGAATTCCGCTATGCGGAGGGGCAGCTCTTTGTAGGAGCGGGGTTTGTGGCCGAAGATTTCGCAGTGGTGAGGGCAGTTCATGGGTTTGAGCAAGAACTCTTCTCCCTCTTTGGGCGTGTGGATGGGCTGGAAACTGTCTTCTCCGTACTTGGCGTAGTGGCCGGAGGTTACGTAGAGGTCTTTTTTCCCGATGTGGGGAGTGATGACCGGTTGGTAACCGCGCTTGAGTTGTTCATTTTTGAGGAAGTCTTCCAGGCGGCTGCGCAGCTGGGTACCTTTGGGTAGCCAGATAGGCAGGCCGGCTCCGACTTTTTCGGAAAACATGAAGAGCTCCAATTCTTTGCCCAGTTTGCGGTGGTCGCGTTTGCGGGCTTCTTCCAGCATGTGGAGGTATTCGTCCAGCTCTTTTTGCTTGGGGAAAGTGATGCCGTAAATGCGGGTGAGTTGTTTTCGGCTTTCGTCTCCCCGCCAGTAAGCACCGGCTACAGCGGTAAGTTTGACGGCTTTGATTTTACCCGTATCGGGGATGTGAGGGCCTCGGCACAGGTCGGTAAATCGGCCCTGGGTGTAAAAGGTGATTTCTCCGTCCTGCAGTTCTTCCAGCAGTTCGAGCTTGTATTCATCGCCTTTTTCGCGGAAGTAAGCTATGGCCTCTTCTTTGGGCACTTCTTTTCGAAGATAGGGATTTTTTTGTCGGGCCAGCTCTTTCATTTTGGTTTCAATGGCCGGAAGTTCATCGACAGACAAGCTGTGTTCACCCAAATCCACATCGTAGTAGAAGCCGTTTTCGATGGGCGGGCCAATGCCGAATTTTACGCCCGGGTAAAGGGCTTCCAGGGCTTCAGCCATGAGGTGGGCCGAAGAGTGCCAGTAGGCCTTTTTGCCGCCTTTGTCCTTCCAGGTGAGCAAGCGCAAGGTGGCATCTTCGGTGAGTGGGCGGGTGGCATCCCAAATTTCCCCATTTACCTCAGCGGCTAAGACGTTGCGTGCCAGGCCTTCACTAATGGATCGGGCTATGTCCAAGGCAGTTACACCGCTCTCGTATTCTCGTACCGAGCCGTCTGGCAGGGTGATTTTGATCTTCGCCATGGGTCTTTATTCCTTTGACTTTTCAGAACTGCAAAGGTAGGCAGAAAGTTAGAGACAGGGCAAGGTTTTTTTGAAGCTAAGGGCTTCTGCAACCTGGCTTTTGCCAGAGGTGTTACCTTTTTGTGGAGTATAACTCCGAACATTTGGCTTTTGCTACGAAGCAGAATGGTATGATGGATAGCAGGAAAGTCCGCTTTTGATGCATCCAAGCCATTTCGCCATGCGCATAATTTGGAGCCTGCTATGGGTTTAGGTTGCAGGAGCGTTTTGGCGTAACAGCTTCGCTTGAGGTCATTTCGTTATGAAAAGAGGCCGTTGTTGCTCAAATCCTTTTGTCGTATTTCTATATCAAGCCACCATGAAAAAGCAAATCTCATTTTTCCTTTTCTTTCTGTTTTTTACGGCAGTTCATTTGCAGGCTCAGTATTTTGGGCGCAACAAGCCGCGCTATCGGACCTTTGATTTTTCCGTATATCAAACCCCTCATTTTGAGATTTATCATTACCTGAAAAACAAAGAGGTGCTGGACCGGTTTGCCTTGTGGGCTGAAACCTGGTACGGGATGCATCAGCACATTCTGCGGGACACTTTTTCCAAGCCCAACCCACTCATTTTGTATGCCAATCATGCCGATTTTCAACAGACGAATGCAATTTCGGGGAATATAGGTGTCGGCACAGGAGGCGTTACGGAAGCCTTGAAAAACAGGGTGGTTTTGCCCTTGGCTTTTTCGAGCCAACAGAGTTTTCACGTGCTTGGTCACGAAATGGTACATGCCTTTCAATACCACCTCATTCTCGGAGGAGATTCCACCTCTCTGCAGAATTTGGGCAACCTGCCTCTTTGGATGGTAGAAGGTTTGGCGGAATACATGTCTATCGGGCGTTTTGATCCGCATACCGCTATGTGGATGCGCGATGCCGTTTTGCAAGACGATGTGCCCGAGCTGAAGAAAATGGATAATCCGAAATATTTCCCTTATCGCTACGGCCAGGCCTTTTGGGCTTTTTTGACCGATCTCTATGGGGATGAAGTCATTCGACCTTTTTTCATGGCAACGGCAAAATACGGCTTGGAAGCGGCTTGTGATTCAGTTTTACAGATGAGCTTGGAAAACCTGTCGGAGTTGTGGGTGTCCGGCACCAAGGAATATTACGGGAAGCAATTGTTTTCTAAGAAAGACAAGCCCGTAGGTAAGCGCATTATTTCCAGAGAAAATGCCGGTCGCATGAACATTTCTCCGGCGCTTAGTCCGGACGGCCGCTATCTGGTTTTTATTTCTGAAAAAAATGTGTTTACTACGGATTTGTTTTTGGCGGATGCGCGTACGGGTGAGGTGTTGCGGAGGGTTGCAAGTACGAGCAAAGCCGGTCATATTGATGATTTCAGTTTTGTGGAGTCGGCGGGCAGTTGGTCTCCTGACAGCAAGCGCTTTGTCTTTACGGCTTTCAGCAAGGGGCGCAATGTCTTGCTGATTGTAGATCCTTTTAAGGGCAAGATTTTGGAGGAAATTACCCCGGAGGGTTTGTCTTCTTTCAGCAATCCCGCCTGGTCACCCGATGGAGATTACATTTTGATGACGGGCTTGAAAGATGGGCAGGTAGATTTGTATTTGTATAAGCTGAGCCAGGGGAAGTTGATGGCTTTGACGGACGATTCCTATGCGGAAATACAGCCCAGTTGGGCGCCTGACGGTCGTTCAATAGTTTTTGCTTCCGACGAGGAGAGCTTGCGTCAAGGTCGTAAAAACGGCAAGTGGTATTTTCAGTTGCGTCGTTTGGAGTTGGTGGATACCAAGGGCGGCTTGCAGGTTTCGGTTGGGCATGATTTCAAGATTTTTCCCGGTGCCAACAACCTCAATCCCGTTTTTGATGCAGAGGGTAACCTCTTTTTTCTCTCCGATCGAGATGGCTATCGCCAGCTTTATTACCTGAATCTCAGTACGGGAGCTTTGTATCAACTCAGCCATACGCTTACCGGCATCAGTGGTTTGACCCCCTACGCACCGGCTATATCTTCTTCGCGCAGTGCCAAGCGGCCGCGTTTGGTTTACACGCATTATGGGGATAATGGGTATGCCATCTACCAGCTGCGTCCTAAGGATTTTGACTACCAAGCTGTTGATGGGCGGCAAGTGAATCAGGAAGCCGGTTATCTCTTTCACAGCAAGCCTTTGCAGCAGCACCCTGTGGATGCGCAGCTTTTCGCAATAGATGCGTTGCAACCCGATTTACAGGCCAATGACTTTGTGGAGAAGCCCTATAAACCTCGTTTTCAGCTGGATTACATCGGAGGTTCGGCCGGGGTGGGCGTCGCCAATACAAATTTTGGCAATGTTACGGGAGCTGCTGGCGGAGTGGATTTGTTGTTCAGCGATATTCTCGGCAACAACCAGCTCTTTTCCAGCATTTCGCTGAATGGAGATATCGCCGATTTTGCCGGCATAGCAGCCTGGATCAACCGCAAGCGGCGCCTGGGCTGGGGTTTTACTTTTTCGCACATTCCTTATCGCAGCGGTTCGTACGGCTATACAGGTATTGATACTTTGGCCTTTGACTTAAACAATGGTCAAACCTTACTGGTTCCGGCAGCTCATTACGTTTTGGATCTGCTGCGGACCTTTGAAGACAAAGCCGGTGTGTTTGTCGAATGGCCTTTTTCACAGACTTTGCGCTGGGAGGCAGGTGCGGCTTATTCCTTTTACAACAATAGTCTTGTTAGATACCATTATTACTACGACGGTTTTGGGCAATTGCTGGCTCAAGACCGAGAAAAATTGGATGTAGATGCTTCCGGGCTCAACTTGTTTAGGGGGCAAATTGCCACTTTGAATATGGCTTTTGTAGGGGACAACTCTTATTTTGGTATGGCTTCTCCCATGGCGGGTTACCGCTTTCGGATTGGCTTTGAGCAATACCTTACGGGCTTCAAGACCGATTTGCCTTTTCATTTTTCAACGATAACCGTAGATTTGCGAAAATATGCCTTTTTTAAGCCGGTAGCCTTAGCTGCTCGGGTCGTTCATTACGGGCGTTATGGGAAGGACAGCCAGGTGCTTTATCCGCTTTTTTTGGGTTACCCCTGGTACATACGCGGTTATGGTTTTAATACCGCCAGTGAGCTGTTGGCAGCTAACAGTCTCTCTATTGGAAGCCTGTTCGGCAGCAAAATCCTGGTGGCCAATGCCGAGTTGCGCTTGCCTTTTACCGGTTTTGAACAGCTGGCTTTGATTAAATCGCGTTTTCTATTTACCGAGTTGGCTTTGTTTGCCGATGCCGGCCTGGCTTGGTATGAGTACAGCCAGTTGGGTACCAGCCAGCCGGATGGCGGCGGCTTTTCTTTGCAAGCGAAGCCCTACACCAGTGTAGGCATTTCTATGCGCATCAATCTTTTTGGGGCGCTTATCTTGGAGCCTTATTATGCGCGCCCATTGTTGAAGAATTCGCGTTGGGTGTTGGGCTTGAATTTTGTGCCGGGCTGGTGATGTGCTCAAGGCAAATAAGAGGACTTGTCAACAAAGGCTCGAACTTTGTTTGCTATGTTCGGGTCTGCTTGATGAGTGTATAAACTTAAGGCGATTTTCAAAAAAATCGAGGGTTAAGGTGAAATTACCAGATAATCGAAGCCATGTTTTTTGTATAAGGCAGCTTCATTTTGTCCTTTGGAGGGGAGCTGTAAGTTGTTGATTGTTAGAGAGTTATGAATATTGCTTTGTTTTTAGAGGGCTAAAATGCATGTAAAAAATAGCTGTCAACTGTCCTTTTCTATTGTTTTTTTTGATTTCACCTTTGTGCCAACAACTCGTCAACAGGTCGGCTTGGTTCCGTGGAGTAGGGCTTTAGGCAGAGGAAGATAAGGGAAACCGGATGCGACATTGCTGAAATCCTGCATCGCGGAGCCGGCCACCGACGAAGGGTTGTTGAATAGTTGTAAGTCTTCGACAAATATTTTTGTCGGGATGCACAACAAGGCTATTTAAGGGTCAACGAGACAAAAGTTTTGCGTATTCACTTTTTTAACCCTTTAAATAGTTCAAGCTATGAAAACTGCTTTGTACTTCAGCGGATTGAGAGTCCGCCGTTCGGGCTTGCCGAGCCTGATGATTTTGATTTTTGCTCTTTTGCTGTGCTGGCCTCCGCAACAGGCAAATGCCCAGAGAGGAGGAGGCAGCTACAAAGGCCTTACAAACCGCAACGGCATGCTGGTGTTTAACTCAAAAGAAAGCTTTAAAAGCATCTATCAGCAACTGGAGGCAGCTATTGATGCCCAAGATCGGGACCCCAACGCCAAATCGGGGCCCGTCTTACTGGGCGATTGCGAAGACGACAATGCCGTGTTGGCTAATTTCGAAAGCCAAATGGGTATCAGCTCCCTGCGCCGCATGTACCTGGTTAGAGAATGCGAAGACCTCAGCAAAGGCCTGGCTCCCGAACAACTCATCTCCAACCCCGTGCCGGATGAAATCCTGGCAGCCTTCCTCAACGAAAAAGGTGAAATGCAGGTGGGAAATGTGATTTATTTGATGAAAACAGTGGAGTCCTATCTGCTTATTACGGATGGCAATCTTCGCACTTTAAGAGCTTTGCAAAGAGGAGAAAATCCGGGGAAATTTGACAATGTAGAGGTGCATGATAACCTCCCCATAGAAGCGGATTTTGATTTCAACTACTTGGATGAGAATACCGTGCAGTTTTTATATACGGGAGATCCCTTGCCGAGAGGTTCTCGCTTTTTCTGGAATTTTGGAGATGGAACGACTTCAACGGAGGAAAGTCCGGTGCATACTTTCAGCTCTGAAGCTAAACGATACCAAGTACGCCTCGTCGTTACGCTGGGGGGAACGACGCAGCGAGACGGTAAGGGCGGATTGATTCGCCTTCTAATCAGTGTTGGGAAATGGACTTGGCAGTATCTGAAATGCGCACCGCTTTTTAAGGCCTCTGAAACGGGGAATCCGGGTGAGATTTGTTTTCAATTTACACCTCTGTTCAATCATCCTGTTGTTAGTTATCACTGGGACTTCGGTGACGGAGCTACCTCCACTGCACAGAATCCTTGCCATACTTATACCTGCGACAAAACTTACTTACCCAAATTGACAGTTGTGTACTCCGATAGCTGTGGAACAAAAAGTTTTACGCGCTGGGTGAATGTCAATTCTTATGCCTGTTGTGCAAACAATGCAAAAGTCCATAGTGTAAAATATTACCAAGCAGGAAACAGGAAGATTGTTTACAAGCAAGGGCAATACTATGTGGTAGGGCTTTTCACCAAGATATACACCAAGATGAAAAACTACAAGAAGGGGGGCATTTTTGGTGATTGGTCTCATAAAAAAGCCAAACTGGCCCTCGACAGAGACGGAGACGATTTTACCAAATCGGCGGAAGGCTGTAAGTGTCAGATGCCCTATGACATCTCGGACTACAAGGTGGTGTACAACAAGTGGAAGATTGTGATGAACAAGACGCTGTGGTTTACGCAGGCCAAAATTGCGGAGACGGCTCCCTGGAAAGTGCGCTATCTGGTTGACGACAACCTGATTCTCGACAAAACCACGCCGATGACTTGTGATTGACAAGCGAACTGCAAGGATAGGGCTTTTGACCTGTCCTTGCAGCTTTTACCACTTAAAATTTGCTCTTATGAAGTGCTTTACAACTGCTTTGCTTTTATCATTTTTCTTGTTTTCTCCTATCGGGCTTTCTGCTCAGGATGTGAATTGGGCGTACACGCACGAAACCTTTGTGGCGCCTTATGTGCAAATCACCCAGGATACCCTGGGAGATTACGAGTGGTGGGAGTATTGGGATCCAGCGGATAACTGGTTTTTGGATATCGGTTTTTCCTTTGAGGTGATGGATGAAGTGGTGGATGAATTTGAATTTTGGGAAGGGTATTTGATTTTTGTACAACCCCAGGAAAAGTACTTTGTTCCTTCCAACTTGTCTTTTATAGATAGAGGCATCAATTTGGAAACTTTGCCCTTGACGCATATGCTGATGCAGGTTCAGGGTGATGTGGGAGAGCGGGTTTTGATTCTGGAGCTGGATAATGCGGGTATTTTTATTGGAGATTCTTCGGAATATGTAAATATGCAGATACGCTTGTACGAAGCGGATAACAGCATAGAAGTTCAATATGGTCCCTGTTTTATTTTACCCGAGACCTATGAAAGTGACGAAGCTACGGGACCTATCCTAGGTTTCATGGATGCGACCGTACCCAATGGAGAGGATTACCCTGCGCTTTATGTGATAGGCGGAGATGTTTTAAATCCCATGGGTTATACGCAGGCAGATTCCGGTTCTGTAGATTATACCGGTTTGTTTGGCACGCCACCGGAGGGCACGGTCTATCGCTTTGTGCCGGTGCCGGTGAGTGGTGTGGAGGAATTTTCGTTTGCGCCGCTGAGTGCCTGGTGGACGGGAGGAGGGATCAAAATAGTGAGCAGGGATTTGCCGCTTTTTGGCAGCTATGAGCTTTGCGATTTTCAAGGTCGGGTTTTGGCGCGGGGAGATTTGCCGGAAGGCGGAAGGGAAAGCGTTCATTTGTCGGTGCCATCGGCTTTATCGCCCGGGCTTTATGCCCTGACTTTGCGCGGAGAGGAGGGCTTGTTGACGAAGAAGGTTTTTGTGGGGAGGTAGTTTGTGGAGTTGCAAAAAAAAACAATGCAGAATCAATTTTTATTTAAACTTTTTGTCATGAGAATCTTTTCTTCTTTTCTGTTTTTGGGAATTTTTCTTTGCTAACCATTTCTTCCTGTCGTAAGGCTTGGCATGTGCAAGATCAGTACATTGGGGAATATGAAGGTATATTGTCTGTGATGGAAGATTCGGTTCTTCTTGTCGGGAGTGAAGTTTGTACGGTGGTGCTTGAAAAAGAGGGTAAAACAAGCTACCGAATTTATAGCCCTACTCATGAAAACTATTTTCCGAATGCCGTTTATGAAGTGAGTAAAGAGGCTACTAAGGAACTTCCGAAGGATCAGGAGGGGCAAGGAGGTTTTCGGACAGATGATTCGGATTGGAGGTTTTCCTTGTTGTTGGATGAACAGGCCAATGGGTTCATTCTTGTGATTTCCGCAGAGAATCAACCACCGGGCAATGAATTTATTTACCTGGGAGCAAAAAGCAGGTAAGTCAATCCATCATATCTGTCATAAAGTGGTTTACAAACTATACCCAAACCACTTGCTATTGGGTATAAATGTAGCATGTCCGTGACCGAAGGGTTTGGGTAGAACCCAACAGAAAAGAGCTTTAGGTTTTGCTTCGGCCGTAGAGACAGTGAGTGAGGTGGATATTTTTTTGACTTTTTCATTGTGATGTAATTTTTTAGGGGTTTGTGATTCTTATCACAAACCCCTTTCTCCGGGTGGCCTTATCTTTGTATCATCAAAGAAAACGACCTTCGTTCTGAAGGTATGTTTTGCAGTTGGGGTTTAATCAAGGGAGGGCGCGCCACATGTTTGTGGGGCGCCCAAACTTTTTTGACCAAAGGCCGGTCGGTTATCTTGTTATACCCAAACCGAAATGGTTTGGGATATTTACAACTCGCAAACGAGCGGAAGGTAGGGAGTTTGGAAGATTGACGCCTCCCAAACCATTTCGTCATGAGTATATAAGGTATAGAGCCGCCCGAAATTGTCCTCTCTTAGCGGATTGAGGAGGCCTTATTTCAGCGCTTTTTCCGATTTTTTTTTCTCTTTTGGGTTGAATATGGGTGTGTAAAGCAGACGTTTTTTGTCCTTGCGCCTTTGTTTTTATAGCTGCGATCTTTGCAAAAAAATCAAAGCTATGAAAACTACTTTTTACCCTTTGTTCTTTTCCTTTCTTTTGAGCTGCCTGCCTTTTTCCGTGAAGGCCTTTTCAGGTCTGCCCGATACTTTGCAGATCAATGCTTGGCTGGAAGACTCTGAACAGCAGTATCGCAAAATGCGAGAGGAGTACCAGCGAAAAATCAGTCGCTTGACTTATGAGTTGTGGCGTATTGACAGTGATTTGTCAAAAGCTGGAGAATCAGAGCATCGTCTGCATTTGCTGGAGAAACGCATTGCATTGCAGAAGCAATTGTCTGTGGCCATGAGCACCCAGGAACTGGACTTGCTGAAGATTCGCTATCGCAAGGGCATTGATTTGATCAAGTTGCTGTATGAAAAAATTCTTGCTTTGGATCACCATTTTTCCGGTATGAAAATTTATCAGAACATCAGCATGCTGTCTAATCCGAACAGTTACCCCGAGTTTCTCGAAGTGCGTAGCTTGTTGGAGCAGCGCCTAAAGAAGAAAAATCTGCTCCAACTTCCCCCCGTGTTGGAAAGCAACCCCTATCTGTCTGCCACTTTTTCCATTGTATCTGCTATGTTGGGGGAGGCCGAGCCCAAAGACCGAAGTCAGGATTTGCAGCGCATTGCCTGTATTCTGGATTTTACCGTGAGCATGAATGCCGATTTGAACGTCATTCGCCATGAAACAGAGTTCTTGCAAGATGCCAACAGACAACTCAAGCGCGATTGTGAGCGCCTGTTTGAAGATTACGCCAAGGTGGTGGGTTATTTTGTTTCTTTGGAAAGCTGTCGTCAAAATGACGACTGGGAGGCGCTTTACATTAAGCTGGATGATTTTATCGCTGCTCTACAGGAGCAGCTCGTACAAAATGCCGATTTCAATTACGGGATGGAGCCTCACTTCCGCCGTACACTTGTCAATCTGGAGTTTGCTACCCAGCGCGTAGCAGATTTTATTGCGGCTTATAGCGATTTTATTCGGCAAGGTGCTCAGTATTACCGAAAGTTTGACAACATCGTTTCAAATTATGAAAACGAGGAACGTTGCAGCGACGATTTGCCTAAGCAGTATGAAGATTTGCACGATGATATCCGCGAAACCATTGACAAGTTTCAAAACACTTACAATTTGCCGGAGATACAGGGGTCCAGGCTCAAGGATTTGTTGTATGGCATGACCAATTGAAGCTTTGTCGGCGATTGATTTCCCTTTTTTTAAAAGTAGCGCTATGAAAACTTTTGTCTCCGTTTTTTTTGTTTTTTCTTGTGCGGCTTTGGCTTTACTCTTTGCCCAGCGGCCGAAAACGCCTTCTTTTCATCGCTCTTCTCTGCGGCAACAACCTATACGCATGGGTATCGATTTTGGCCATCCTGCCAAAAATTGCCAAGGAAGAGGAGCCCTTTGTCGCATTCAACAGATAGCCGAAAAATCTTTGTTCATGCCTCCCTGGGCTGAGGCTGAAGGTCGGCTCTATCTCACCCGAAGTGGTCATTTCGAGCTGGACATTCTAAAGGACAATATGCAGCTTACTTACAAAGATGGTTTGTCTCCCTTGAATTTGCCGGTGTTCTTTCAGCCGGATAGCCTGCCTGTTGAGCTTGTCTTGCCGGAAAGTCTAAACAGTTATCCTCAGGGAATTGTCTTGCCTCCGGGCCGTTATTACCTCGTTGAAACGGAAAGCCGTTATATCCTTCAATGGTGAGGACATGAGAACAAATATTTTTTTGCCGTTTGACAAGCGGAAAGGGCATTGTGAACTGGTTTTTACCCCTTTTTACATGTGTATTGTTTTGCTTGCTTCAATAGCTGTTTTGTTGGCACTTTTTCAAAGAAGGGCGTCAGAAGTTTTGCCTTTCGGCAAAAAAGAGCAGGAGCTGTTTTTGAGCGGGAGAGCTTTGATGGAACCTAAGCCGTTTGGCTTGCCTGTCTTAGGTTCGAGACAAACCTTATCTAAGCCCGATGGTTTCGTCTTGGGAGCAAGCCGAAGAGGTCCCGAAATTGAGCGGTTCTTTTTGACCTCGTCTTTGAATGAAGGGCAAACTGATGGTTCGAGCCTGTCTGTGCGTCGTTATCGCAAAGGTATAGAGTTGATTCGGCTTTTGTACGAAAAGTCTTTAGCTTTGGAATATCACTTTTCGGCTTTGCGCTTGAATGAACGCGTGGAAGAATTGTCTAATCCGATGAATTTTCCGGCTTTCAGAGAAAGTTTGGCGGTGTTGACTTCAGGAAAAGGCAGGCATGTACCGGATTTGCCCGGGGTGTTGATGGAGAGTCCGGAAGGTGCTTCTCTTTATTTTATGTTGGCGGCTATGTCGGGTAAAAGCGATCCGGAGCTACGCCAGAAAGAACTGGATAGAATGGGTTGCTTGCTTCGCTTGTTGATTGAGATGCAGATGGATCTCAAATCCATTTATTACGAGAATCACTTGTTGTATCTTCGTACCACTGAATTAAGGCAGCGCTGTGAGCGTTTGTTTTCCGATTACACTCGCGTAGTGGGTTATCACAAATCGCTACAGGATTGCCGTACGGAAGACGATTGGGATGCGCTTGATGATTTGATCAAGAGCTTGAGCCGTCAAATTAAAGAGGGAGAGAACACTTCTGATCCGGCTTTGAAAGAGCGGGTTTATACGGATCTGATCAATATGGAGTTTTCCGTTGATCGCCTTTTGGACTATCTCGATTTTTACGATGAGGTGCTGACTTCCGGCCGTCACATGTATCGGGAGAGTCAGCTCATTCTTAGGCATTTGACAGAAGTGGAGAGTTGCAGTTCGCAGATACCGGGGCAATTGTTGCGCTTGCAAAAGGACATTGACGAAGCTGTTGAACGCTTTGACAAAGCTTATGAAATGGTGGAAGTTAAGGGGTCAAGGTTGAAGGATTTGCTTTACGGTTTCGACCAGCTGGAGAAACAGTGAATCACTTGTTTGGGGCGGTTGCGGCTTTAAGTTCTGAAGTTTTTTGGCATTTTCCATTGGAGCTTTTTGTCGGCAGAGGCGCGCAACTGCACCTCTGCCGAGGTCCTTATTCGTGTTCGTGGGCTTCCATTTCGAGATGTTCGCCTTGAGGGCCTACGCCTTGGAGGTGGACCAAAGCAGCCCCGTAGTGTCCGGCCTGACTGACGGAATAGGCCGTGGCGGCCAAGAGGACAGCTACCAGGATTTCCATCCAAATTTTTTGGCGGAGGAGGAAGTGGCTGAGTACTTTGAGCAGAAAGGCTATACCGCTTAGCCATACGGTGTATTCCGCATATTGGTCGTGTAGGGCTAAAATGCCCGAGGCCGTTTCATTCAGGCCTTCCGTGTGGGGATGCAGGCTGCCGGAAGCCAGATAGGCGGTTATAAAGCCCAGCAGCAAGAGAACTCCGCTTATTAGACTGAGCTCTTTTTTCCACCAGAATAAGGCCGCAATTTGCAGTAGAAAGGCCAGAATTAAAAGTACGATGGGAAAATGTACGATGAGGGGATGCAAGCTGGGAAAATCTGATGCTTTGGGGTGCATCAACCGGCTACCCGGGAAAGCGCTACCGGTTTGATGGTCTTCTCCTGTCGGGTTTTGCACCCAATCGCTTGTGGTGGCCTGATGATGGTGTGAGCTGTCTTCTGCGGTTTGTTCCTTTTGTTCCTTTTTGTGCTCTTCTTTTCCATGGGCATAAGCGTTGAAGGAAAAGAGTGCGAGGATTAGCGTGAAGAGAATGCTGTATCTCATGCGTGAAAGTTTTTTTGCTTGGAAAAACATGATTTGTTAAAGCAAGCTCCTTGGAGCCACTTGATGTGCTCAATTTGCTCGTAATAGCATACTATACCCAAAACCGAAGTGGCTTGGGATATTCCCCACTCGTTAACGAATGGAGAATAAGGAGTTTGGGAGGCGCGTTAGCCTCCCAAACCATTTCGTCATGAGTATAGAAAACCACTTCAATTCGGAGTAGCTTCAAATATACTCGTGACAAAATGGTTCGGGATACCCGAATTAAAGTAGTTCGGGCATGAAACGGAGAGCAAGGGGGGCTAAAAAAGAAAAACCTGGTATAAGATGCTACGGGCCTTTTTGAGTGGAGGAGGAAGGTTTAGGCGATATCTGGTTGAGTGACTTTGCGAAGAGGGGGAAGCGTTTTTGCTGTTGAGGAAGTTTATGACGGAAGAGAAGAAGGGAGGAGCAAGCGCTTTTTTCTTCGAGAAGGTCGGGATAGAATTTTCACAGACAAAGGCGTTGGAGAAGGCATAATCTTTACAGCATTCCTTTTTATCGCTCAGGTAGTCTTTTTTGCATTTTTCTTTGCAGTAGTTTGTTGTATGTCGGCAATTTGCCTGATTTTGTATCAGACAGCAAGGATCCGGAGCATGCAGTATGCTTAGGGTTTGGAAATGGCCGTTACAGAAGTGGATTCTCAAGCTGCTTTCTAAAGGGGAAACGAGCATGAGCATGGCCAGGATATTGGCCAAAAAGTGATGCAGGATAGGCCTTTGCATAAAAAGAAAACGAGTAGTCGTGGTTTTTTGTTTTTGTCTTCAAGGTCTCAACCCTGCTTGGGGAACCACAGTATCCATAGTCGATTTCATTTTTTTTCGTACTTTTATCCCTTGAATCAAACATCACTGTCATGGGATTTATCAATGACCTCAAAAAGCTTTTCTGGGTAAAAAAGGCTGTAACCAAATCGGCAGCAAGCAAGGCCATGGAAACCGGTAAAGAGAAAGCCTCGGATTTGGCAGAAAAATTCAAGGAAAAAGCCGGTGATTTGAGTGAACAAATTGCAGAAAAGGGAGGTGAAGCTTTGGCGAAAGCCAAGGAAACGGCTGAAGAAGTGGGCAGCAAAATTCTGGAAAAAGCAGAACCTGCGATGGAAAAGGCCAAGGAAATCGGTGAAGAACTCAAAGACAAAGTATTTGGCGAAAGCCCTGATAAAACGCAGGCTGAAACGCCGAAAACGCCTGAAGAGCCTGTAGTCGCCGCAGAATCCCAAACAGAAGACGATGCCTTGTCCGGTTTGGAAGAACTGGGTAAAAAGGTAACGGAAACCGCTGCTCCCATGGTAGAGAAGGCGAAAGAAGTGGCTGAAGAAGTGGGCAGCAAAGTGATAGAAAAAGCGGCGCCAGCTATTGAAAAAGCCAAAGAAACAGCTGAAGAAGTGGGAAGCAAAATTTTGGAGAAAACAGAGCCTGTTGTTGAGCAAGCCAAGAAAGTGGCCGAAGAAGTAGGGGAAAAAGTGCTGGAGAAGGGCAGTGAAGCTTTAGAACAAGCCAAAGGGGTTTTTTCCGACTTAGCAGGTAAGGCCAAAGAAAAATTGTCGGATTTTTACGAGGAGGCCCAAAAGGCGGCGGCGGAAGAAGAAGACCTGGCCAAACAGGCAGCAGCAGAAGTCGGTAAGGAAACCCTGGATGATGCCGTCAAAGAGGCTGAAAACCTGAGTAAGGAAACACCTCAACAATCGCCCAAGCTCAGCGATAGCCTTTTGGAAGATGATGACTTTTTCTCCAAAGCTGAGAAATATGCCGAAGGAGATTATTCGGCTTTTCGGGATAAAGCCAAACCGGAAATTCACAAAAAACCGGAGGCGGAGGAAAGTAAAAAGGAGGGGCCTTTGAAGGGCTTTGATGACCTGGACGGAGATGGAGATGAGCTCATAGACGATGCCATTGTTGAGAAAGACTGAGCGATGATTGGGATTGAAGAAGCTACGGAAATCGTCTTATCAAAAATACGGGACTGGGGTGTTGAGGATTTGCCTCTTGAAAAAGCTTTCGGGCGGTTGCTGCGTGAGCCCTTAATAGCAGATCGGGATTTTCCCCCTTACACCCGCGTTACCATGGATGGTATAGCCATTGCCTATAGCGCTTTTGCTTCCGGTCAAAGGCAGTTTCCCATAGAAGGTTTACAAGCTGCGGGGAGCCCGCAAAAAACCTTGCAAAATCCCGGCCATTGCCTGGAAGTGATGACCGGTGCAGTTTTGCCGAAAGGCACGGATACCGTTATCCCTTATGAAGAGGTGCGTATAAGAGAAGGTGTGGCGGAGGTGATTCCGGATGAGTTTAAACAGGGCAAAAACGCCCACCTGCAAGGTTTGAATAGGAAGAGAGGAGAATTAATTGTGCCTTCCGGCAAATGGATTTCCGCGGCTGAATTAGGCGTTGCTGCTACGGTGGGCAAGTCGTTTTTGGCGGTTGCTGCTTGGCCGAAGGTTTGTGTCATCACAACGGGAGATGAATTGGTGGAAGTCGATGCCGTTCCGCTCCCACATCAAATCAGAAAGTCCAATGCCTACACCATTCAGGCCTTGCTGCGCGAAGAAGGCATAGAAGCGGACTTGTACCACATGGCTGACAAGCCGGAGGAAATCAGCTCTGTGTTGAACTCTTGTTTAGATAAGTACGATGTTCTGGTACTCAGTGGAGGGGTTTCCAAGGGTAAGCTGGACTTTGTGCCGGAGGCTTTGGCGGATTTGGGTGTGGAAAAGTTGTTTCACAGAGTTAGACAAAGGCCGGGCAAACCTTTTTGGTTTGGCGAAAGCCAAGAACGAAATACCGTTGTTTTTGCTTTGCCGGGTAATCCCGTTTCCTCTTTTATGTGTACTTGTCGTTACCTAAAGCCTTATTTGCGAAAGAGCTTGGGGCTGTCGGCAACAAACCCTTTATCTGCTTGTCTGGCAGAGGACTTTTCTTTTGCACCCTCTTTGACTTACTTCTTGCAGGTGAGATTAGAATATACGCAGGATGGCCGGGTGCTGGCTTATCCCGTTGCCGGCAAGGGTTCGGGTGATTTGGCAAACCTCTGTGATGCTCAAGCTTTTTTGGAGCTGCCGGAAGATCGAACTGATTTTTTTAAGGGAGAGTGTTTTCCTTGCTGGCCTTATGTGTCGCCGGAAAAAGCCTTTTCGAAAAAGCAGTGAACCTATGGATGATCAACTTTCTCATTTAGACGATGCGGGAAAGCCCGTGATGGTAGATGTGGGAAAAAAAGAAGTTACTTTGCGGGTAGCCATAGCAGAATGTTTTGTGGTTTTGCCGCCTGACTTACATGCTCTGCTGGAGGAAGAGGAAATTCACACGAAAAAAGGAGCGGTTTTTCAAACAGCTGTTTTGGCCGGGATCATGGGGGCAAAGAAAACGAGTGAACTGATTCCCCTTTGTCATCCTTTGGGGCTTGATCAATGCACGGTGGACATTTCGGCAGAAGAGGGAGGACGCATTCGCATCCGTTGCGCAGCTCGTCTGCATGCCAAAACCGGTGTTGAGATGGAGGCCTTGACGGGGGCTTCCGTGGCGGCCTTGACCATTTACGACATGCTCAAGGCACTTTCTCACGATATTTTTATCACCGATTTGAAGTTGATAGAGAAAACAGGAGGAAAGCGCGATTTTAAACGCGAGGACTGAGGTTTCCAAGTCTTTTTGCGTTCTTTTTACTGTTCATTCGTTTTGGCATTTTTATTTTGCCAACTGGAATCATACCCCCCCTTTGTATTTTTAAGCTAATTTTTTGTCTATGACTTTGGAAAAACTACAACAACTTCTGGCAGATTTGCTGCCGTATGCCATGCAGCTGTTGGCCGCTATAGCGGTCTTGTTGGTGGGGCTGTGGGCTATTCAAAAATTGATGAAAGCCATGGCTAATGCCATGGAGCGCAGTAAAATCAGCAAAGAAATTCATCCCTTTCTGCTTTCCATGAGTTCCATCCTGTTGAAAGTACTGTTGCTGTTTAGTGTGGCAGGGATGATGGGTATTAACACGGCTTCTTTTGTGGCAGTATTAGCAGCGGCGGGTTTTGCCGTGGGCATGGCTTTGCAGGGAAGTTTGAGCAATTTTGCTGCCGGCGTCATGATTTTGATTTTTAAGCCTTACAAAATCGGCGATTTGATTGAGATTGGCGATTACATCGGCCACGTTCGGGAGATTCAGATTTTTAACACCATTTTGGAAGCTCCGGATAAACGCACTGTCATCATGCCCAATTCCGAAGCAGGAGGAGCAACGGTTATCAATTGGAGTACGCGGGGCGCGGTGCGTGTCGAAGTGAAACTTCCCATGCCTTACGGAGAAGATTTTCCCCGCGTCAAGGCTATTTTAACAGAGGCGATGAAAAAGACAGATGGCGTTTTGGCTGAACCGGCTCCGGAGGTAGGCATTGACACTTTTGACAGCCACTACATAGAATTGTCCTTGCGAGCCTATGCCTTACCGGACGACTACTGGCCGGTCTATTACGCTCTTGCGGAAAACGCCAAACGAGCACTCAGCGAAAACGGCGTGATGATGGCTTATTCCGAGGGCGTTGAATTAGGTAAAATTGGGAAATGAGGAAGCAGGAAGCCTGCGCCTTGTTCGGGCAATTTCTTCAGGAGGCAAGGGTTTGTAAATTGAATACCCGGATCCGTTTTGATTTGATATGCTCATGGCAAAGAGGTTTGGGAGGCGTCAGCCTCTCAAACTCCCTAACTTTCGCCGGTTTAAGATCAGTGAATATCCCAAACTATTTTGGTTTGGGTACATATTACTCATGGTGAAGAGGTTTGGGAGGCGTCAGC
>Ga0256839_1002493_pt1 | contig 20378 bp, 18 predicted proteins | sample 354166metaG_FD_185968 | JGI IMG/M metagenome (GOLD analysis project Ga0256839, IMG submission 185968) | Hydrothermal vent microbial communities from Mid Atlantic Ridge, Atlantic Ocean - 354-166 | ecosystem: Environmental > Aquatic > Marine > Hydrothermal vents | place: Atlantic Ocean: Mid... | reverse complement strand
CCCGGCGAACTTTATGCATCTGCGGGGTGACATCAGATAATAGATCATTCAGAATGAATTTAACTTTCATGGCGTTTCCTGATTGAATTTGTTTGCTGATGGATCTGATCATCAAACGCCGTGAAAGCTCCTTTGTTTTGATGTTATTTCACTGATTTTGCTGGGTATTTCGTGGGGATTGGTCAGGGACGGAATCGAACACACAAGAAAACCACCTGTTGGATGCCCGACAGAAACTTCCGGTTAACGAGGGAGTTTTGGCAAATTGGATTATTGCAAATTTTTTTAGACCAGCGAACTTTTTGACGTATCAAGGAAACGGATGGCGCAGCACAATAGTCTCATTCCGTTCAGGCCCGGTAGAGACGATATCAACAGGAACTCCAACCAGCTCCTGAATGCGCTCGATATAAGCCTTGGCTTTTGCCGGTAACTCATCGTACTGTTTTATTCCAACAGTGGACTGCTTCCAGCCCGGCATCTCCTCATAAACAGGTTCGCACTGCTGGTAATCATCTGCTCCGACCAGCGGAGTGTTATGGACTTGACCGTTATAACTGTAGCCAGTACAAAGCCGAATCACATCCAGCCCATCCAGAACATCCAGCTTGGTAATACAGAGACCGGTCAGGCTGTTGAGCTGTCGAGCCCGGCGCAGTGCCACAGCATCGAACCAGCCGGTACGGCGGGCCCGGCCGGTAGTGGAACCAAACTCATGTCCTCGGCGGGCCAGATGCTCACCCATCTCATCGAACAGTTCTGTGGGGAAAGGTCCCGATCCAACACGCGTAGTATAGGCTTTGGTGATCCCCAGCACGTAATCAAGACTGCAGGGGCCGGTGCCGCTGCCACTGCCCGCTCCACTGGCGGTAGTGGTGGATGAAGTGACAAAGGGGTAGGTACCGTGGTCAATATCCAGAAGTGTTCCCTGGGCACCTTCAAAAAGCACCGCCTTGTCCTGCTTCCGCAACCGATCAAGCAGTTCGGGTACATCAGCCACCAGCGGTCGCAGCTCCTCGGCCATCGCCAGGCTCTCATCCAGAACCTGCTGGAACTCCACTGTGTCAGCCTTGAAATAGTGCTGTAAAACAAAATTGTGGTAATCCAGCACCTCTCCCAGTTTGGCGGCAAAACGCTTGCGATGGAACAGGTCTTCCAGCCGCAGCCCGCGACGCGCCACTTTGTCCTCATAGGCCGGACCTATCCCCCGTCCAGTAGTGCCAATAGCCGCCTGGCCGCGGACTCTTTCCCGGGCCACATCCAGCGCCACATGATAAGGCAGGATTAACGGACAAGCCGCGCTGATGCGCAGTCGTTCCCGAGCCGGCACACCACGCTGCTCCAGCATATCCAGCTCTTTGCGCAGCGCTTCGGGAGAGAGTACCACCCCGTTGCCAATCAGACACTGCACCCCTTCGCGCAAGATACCCGAGGGAATCAGGTGAAGAATCGTTTTCTCTCCTTCGATGACCAGAGTATGACCGGCATTGTGCCCCCCCTGGAAACGTACCACAGCACTGACGCGGTCGGTAAGCAGATCGACAATTTTTCCCTTGCCCTCATCACCCCACTGAGTACCAATTACTACAATATTTCTGGCCATTGAACCCCTATACCCTATTCACCCAGAGAGACAACTTTCCACTCGCCGTCCCGCCTCATCAGTTTTCGAACACAACCTGGTCCGGCTTTATCAGCAGTTTGCCCGGGCAACAGATTGATCACCCGCTCTCCACTATCACGCAATTTTTTTATCAACTGTTGCAGTTCAGGAGCATCATCAGCAGGAGCCAGGATAGTCTCACGAGTAGTATTATCTGGTTCCGGACCCAGAGAAATCAGTGTTTTCAGATCCGTACTGAATCCGGTCGCAGGCCGCGCACGGCCGAATACCCGCCCGATATCATCATAGCGCCCTCCTTGTGCCACAGCCTGGCTGTAACCGGGAACGTAGACGGCAAACACCACTCCTGTGTGGTAGCGGTAACCTCGCAATTCAGCCAGGTCGAAATGCAAACGAATTGAAGGGATGCGGCGCTGAAGCTGCTCTGCTATTTTACGCAGATTTGCCAGCGCAGCACGCACTTCGCCGGAACCGGACTGCAGAATCGTATCGGCCTGTTCAAGAATCTCGGGACCACCATTAAGTTCGGCCAGTGCTGCGAGCATCGGGGCAAGCTGCCCGGGAAGTTTCAGATCAGCCAGAAAATGAGCGATCTCAGGCCGGGCCTTGCGCTGCAAGGCGTCAAACAGAACGGACTCCTGCTGCTCATCCAGCCGTGCCTGCTGAGCCAGCGCCCGGAAAATACCCACATGACCCAGATCGATGTGCAGCTGTCCGATACCGCTGATGGTCAGCGTCTCTACCATCAACTGCAGCACTTCAACATCACTGGCAGCACCTGAATGTCCGTAGAGTTCGATGCCAACCTGCAGGGGACTCCGGGTACCGGCAATACCCGCAGGACGAGTACGCAGTACTGTTCCCATATAGCAGAGCCGGGTAAGCGCTTCCCGTTGCAGATAACGGGAGTCAATGCGCGCCACCTGCGGTGTCATATCCGCACGAACTCCCATCATGCGCCCTGTAAGCTGATCGGTCAGCTTGAAAGTTTGCAGCTCCAGATCGTTACCGGTGCCGATAAGCAGTGTTTCCAGGTATTCGATAAATGGTGGCACCACCAGTTCGTAGCCCCAACCATAATACAGATCGAGCAGTTTGCGCCGGAGTTGTTCCAGCCGGGCAGCCTGGGGAGGCAACAGCTCCTCAATGCCCTCGGGCAGCAACCAGCTTTCGTTATCCAGCATCATCAAAAATCAGTTTCTGATAAAAAAAACAAGCGCCAGACCCAGTAACATGCTGAGCAAACCACCAATACGCAACATTCTGTCTTCCTGGTTTGCCATCAGCATCATGGCGCGGCGATAACCCTCCGGGTTGACGAACGGCAGGATTCCCTCGATAACCAGCACAAGGGCTGCCGCAGTCAACAGGTCATGCCACATTCAGCGCTCTCCGCATCACTGTTTCCCGGCTTTGGGATCATTGAAATACTTGAAGAACTCCGAATCCGGCTTGATTACCAGCAGATCATTTTTATCTTTAAAGGCTTTTTTATAGGCATCCAGGCTACGATACAATGAGTAAAATTCAGGATCTTTTTGATAGGCCGTAGCATAGATCTCTGTCGCTTTTGCATCTCCCTCACCCCGAATCTGTTCCGATTGACTGTAGGCCTCTGCCAGAATGACCGTGCGTTGGCGATCTGCTTCAGCACGAATTCGTTCCGCAGCTTCCGCACCGCGGGAACGCAGATCCTTGGCAACCCGTGTGCGCTCTGCACGCATGCGTTCATAAACCGAGTTACTGACCTCCGGTGGCAGGTCGATACGCTTGATACGCACATCAACGACCTCTACGCCGAACACCTGTGCCTGCCTGTTGGCCATTTCCTGAACCAGATCCATAATCTTGGCCCGCTCGCCGGAAACAACCTCCTGAATAGTGCGTTTGGCAAACTCCGCCAGCATGCCGTCGTTGATAATACGGGACAAGCGCTGCGCAGCCTGACTTTCCAGGCCACCTACCGCCGTATAGTACCGGCGCACATCTTTAATCCGCCACTCGACAAAGTAGTCGACATTGACATTTTTCTTCTCACTGGTGAGAAAAAATTCAGGGCGCGCATCCAGTACCATTATCCGCCGCTCAAACTTGCGCACATTGTTAATCAGCGGCATTTTCATATGCAGCCCCGGTTCATAATCCGAGCGCGTAATCTCTCCCAGACGGAACAGGATGGCATACTCTCGCTCATTCACTGTAAACAGTGACATGGAAAGCAGTATCCCTGCCACCAGCAGAAGAACCAGCGAAACAGTCTTGTAGGCAGCCATCAGCGCACCTCCCGGTTACGTAAATTGTCACGCATGCGTTTTACGTTCTCACTAGTGGTAGAAGAAGTTGAGGGCAATAACGGCGGTGAAGGAAGATTCAGGCCGCCCCCGTTAAAACTGCCAGTCGGCTGCTGTCGTTTCATGATTTGATCCAGCGGCAGGTAGAGCAGGTTATTTCCACCCTCTACATCCACCATTACCGTGGTGCTACGCTCCAAAACCAACTCCATCGTGTCGAGGTAGAGCCGTTCTCGCGTTACGACAGGAGATTTTTGATACTCTGCCAGTACGCTTTCAAAGCGACTCGCCTCACCTTCCGCATCAGCTATTACCTTTGCCTTGTATGCATTTGCCTCTTCAATGCGGCGGGCTGCAGCACCACGGGCCCGGGGCAGGATATCATTGGCATAAGCCTCCGCCTCGTTCTTGAGACGCTGCTCGTCTTCCCGCGCCTTGACCGCATCAGCAAAGGCATCCTGTACCTGCTGGGGAGCCTGTGCTTTCTGCATATTGACGCTGGTAAGTTCCAGCCCGACCTTGTAGTGATCAAGTGTCTGCTGCAACAACTTCATGGTATCCGCGGCAATTTCGGTTCGACCGGTGGTGATAACCTTGTCCAGGGTGCTTTTACCAACGATCTCGCGAATGGCACTCTCCGCCGCATGACGCAGAACAGAGTCGGGATCCCGGACGTTAAACAGGTAGTCACGCGGATCCTTGACCTTGTACTGCAGCGAGAATTTCAACTCGATGATATTTTCATCCTGGGTCAGCATCACGGATTCATCGGTGCTGTCGAAACCCAGCTCGACACTGCGGATCTGATCGACATTGACCTTCTCGACGCGTTGAATAAAGCGTGCATGCCAATGCGGCCCCGGGCCGGTAATATCATGAAAGGCTCCAAACTGTGTGACAACGCCACGGCGCCCCTCATCGACAATATAGATTCCTGACAACGCCCATACTATCAGTATGATGACAGCAACAATGCCGATTCCCACAGGACTCGCCTGGGGAATACCTCCTCCCCCTTCACTGCCCCCATCGCCCCGGCCACCAAACAGGCCGCCAAATTTTTCCTGCAACTTTTTCAACATTTCATCGAGGTCGGGTGGACCCTGTTGTTCGTTTCCACCTCCCCAAGGATCTTTCCCCTTGGAACCTCCTGGTTCATTCCAGGCCATTACAGACTCCGCTCATTGATTAATGTAATAAATGCTGGTTCTCGCATACTTCTTTCACTGCTGAAGATGATTCCAGAGCATTGGTGAGAACCTCCACGTGTTCAAAACCTTCCTGCTTGTATAACAGATCCCTGTGTTTCGCATCCACCCGGATAACCAGCAACCAAGCCCCGGAGTTTTCAACTTCTTCGTCAACAACAGCGCCCCACTCGTAAAGCAATGCCCGCAATCTGCCCTCTGCCGGGGGAAGACGCAACCTTAACTGTATCTGTTCTGCAGCCAGCCGCTCTGCAATAGCCTGGCGCAACAGCTCCAAACCTGCACCACTGACTGCCGACAACCACACCCGCCGTGCCCGCCCACTCTCGTCACGCTCAACACGGGGCGTCACATTATCCAGCAAATCGATTTTATTATAAACCTCTATCTGGGGCACCTTGTCGGCATCGATCTCTTTCAATACCAAATTTACCTGTGCTGTTTTTTCATGGCGCTCGGGATCGCTTCCATCAATAATATGCAGCAGCAACTGCGCTTCGCGACTCTCCTGTAGCGTGGAACGGAAGGCAGCTACCAAATCATGAGGCAGATGACGAATAAACCCGACAGTATCCGCAAGAACAACCGAGCTGCCGTCCTGCAGTTCAAGCCGTCTCAAAGTAGGATCCAGTGTCGCGAACAGCTGATCGGCAGCATATACATCGGCGCGGGTAAGCCGATTGAACAGGGTGGACTTCCCCGCATTGGTATAGCCCACGAGGGAGACAGTGGTGACCTCTGCCCGGCGCCGGGAACGACGACCCTGCTCACGCTGGTGGCCAACTTTTTCCAGTCGCCGGCTAAGGTGCTTGATCCGTTCCCCCAGCAAACGACGGTCGGTTTCGAGCTGGGTCTCACCAGGGCCACGAAGCCCGATACCGCCCTTTTGCCGCTCCAGATGGGCCCACCCCCTCACAAGGCGGGTCGACATGTGACGCAGCTGAGCCAGTTCCACCTGCAGCTTTCCTTCGTGGGAACGGGCGCGCTGGGCAAAAATATCCAGTATCAGGCTGGTGCGATCAAGAACACGACACTTGAACAGCCTCTCCAGATTGCGTTCCTGTGCGGGTGACAAGGCATGGTTGAACAGTACCACATCAACATGGCCGTCCCTCTCAAGTAGCAGGCGAATCTGTTCGGCCTTGCCGGTACCGATAAAATACTTGGGCTCGGGAACCCGCCGACTGCCAGTAATTACGGTAACCGGAACCGCGCCGGAGGCCTTGACAAGCTCACGAAACTCGTCAAGACCCTCCCGCTGTATCTCATCGGGAAATTCGAGATGAACAAGAACCGCTCGTTCACCTCCGTCGGGACGTTCAAACAAACGTTACCGCCTCAGGAGTTACCTGGCATTGCGCCCCCTTCTTCAGAGGGCACAACCGGCAACCGTATATTTCGCGCAGGAACAACGGTCGAAATAGCATGCTTGTATACCATCTGATTAACAGTGTTTTTCAGCAGTACCACAAATTGATCAAAAGATTCAATCTGCCCCTGAAGCTTGATACCGTTGACCAGATAGATGGAAACAGGTACCCGCTCCTTGCGCAGGGCGTTCAAGTAAGGATCTTGTAATGCTTGGCCTTTAGCCATGCGAATACTCCTTTTTGTTATCATGTTTAATATAAAGTTACACCAGTCGCCGGCGGTTCCGCCGGTAGCCACCATCCTTGTAAAACTGCGAGTATAGCATACTCATTTTGCATGGATGGCGTTGGCAGCCAGCAGTTTCAACAGTACCGGATAAAGTTCGGCACTGTATGCTTCCAGCCGCTGGACATCCTTTTCAGCTCGCAGCCACGTAAGCTGGCGCTTGGCCAATTGACGGGTGGCAATTATGGCGCGCTGCACCATGGTTTCGTAATCACACTTTCCCTGTAAATAGGCCCATGCCTGCCGGTATCCGACCGCACGCATGGCTGGAAGTTCGGCGTTAAGGTCATTCCGTTGAAATAGCTGTCTCACTTCATCGACAAACCCCTGTTTCAACATATCCTGAAAGCGCTGCTCGATATGCTGATGCAATACTGTTCTCAATTGCGGAACGATAGCCACTTTTACCAGCCGAAAAGGAAGAGATTCCCTTTGCTGGACAAGGAAATGTTCAGTCATGCCGGATCCGGTCAACTGGTAAACCTCCAGGGCACGCTGAATCCGCTGCGGATCGTTGGGGTGAATACGACGGGCCGCTTCGGCATCCACTTGTGCCAACCGGGCATGCAGCGCAGCCCACCCTGACTGCGCGGCCTCCGCCTCCAACCGTGATCTCAGCGCTGGATCGGCACTTGGCAATTGAGATATCCCGCGCTGCAAGGTTCGAAAATATAGCATGGTTCCCCCCACTAACAAGGGAATCTTTCCCGCAGAGCTGATTTTTGTCATCTCCCGCAGTGCATCTTTTCGAAAGCGAGCTGCAGAATAGGGCTCAGAAGGATCGCAAATATCTATAAGCCGATGAGGAATCTGCCGCAATAACTCCCTGTCGGGTTTTGCGGTGCCGATATCCATACCCCGATATACCAGAGCCGAGTCCACACTGACTATTTCACAGGGCAAATCATTGGCCAGCCGCAGTGCCAGATCTGATTTTCCTGAAGCCGTTGGCCCCATGAGGAATATGGCGGGAGGTAGGGGTTCAGACATTCACGACAGAACAGACAGGGGTGAAGAAGGAATGCCAAACTGTTCTGGATAGCTGGCCTGAACAAGATACAGACCATACGGCGCTGCGGTTACACCACCCAGCCGGCGATCGCGGGTTTGCAACACATCTCGCGCCCACTCCGGCGGTCGCTCACCCGAACCGATAGCCATCAGCACACCGGCAATATTGCGTACCATGTGGTGAAGAAAAGCATTGGCTTCAATATCGATATATAACATCTCTCCCTGACGGCGTACGTCTAGTTGATATACATGCCGCACCGGGCTTTCGGCCTGGCAGGCGACCGCCCGGTAAGCGTTGAAATCATGTTTTCCGACAAGATATCCGGCAGCCTCCCTCATACACCGTTCATTTAGCGGGCGATACTCCCAGGTAACGCGCCGGGCCAGAAAGGTTGGACGCACAGTGCGGTTGAAAATCATATAGCGGTAACGCCTTCGTATCGCGCCAAAACGGGCGTGGAAAGAGTCAGGTACAACCTTCGCCCACAAGATCACCACATCTTTCGGCAGATTGGCATTTGCGCCAAACACCCAAGACCGCCGGGTTCGCTGCGCTTCAGTATCAAAATGAATGACCTGCCCGGCGGCATGAACTCCTGCGTCAGTACGCCCGGCGCAAACAACCTTTACAGGGTGATCGGCCACCTTGGAGAGTGCCTGTTCCACCACGCCTTGAACGGTTCTCTGCTGCGGCTGGCTCTGCCAGCCTGAATAGCCGCTGCCATCATATTCAACACCCAGAGCCAGACGCATATCGGATATTAAAGAGTGGAACCCAAGCTGAACAAAAAGACCAGAGTAACCGGATATAGCCATTGAATGAAAGGGGGACACTCCTGCTCGGCAACGGTTATTGATCGCAACGGCGCCCCTTCTGCGCGACTTGCGACCGCCTTGAACAGATTGCCAACAGTATGTGCAATACGCGAGATTCTCTTTCCATCCGCAGAAAATTCCGACATCTGTTGCCGCAACAGCATTTGTATTTCGTCTACACTGTCCAGAATCAATACAATCCGCAAAGCCAGACGATCTCTGTCAAGCCCAACGACACTCAATGGCGCTACCAGCCAGCGAATAGCTCCAACCAACTCTTCGCGCGAGGTAGTATGTAACAGCAAACCAACCTGGATGACAATAAGTGAAAGAGTTGCTATACGCAGCAACCCCCCTGCCGCGCCTTCGGCTGTAGGGGAGTATTTTTCCAGAAATGGAACAAGCGGCACACCGGGAGTGAACCACAGATAGGTTACCAAAATGGAAATAAACAACCAGCGCATACGGCGCAACAAGCGCCAAGTTGAATGCGGATTGAAGTGGATTCCGCGGATATAAAGAAAGGCAAGCACGACAAGAGTAAGCGCAATACCATACAAATCGGCACGAGTAAGAAACAGTGCGACAACCAGAAAACTAATGATTTTAATAACCGGATGCATTCGCCCGGCCTCACGGATTCCGGCGGAAACAAACCCGCACGAACCACAAGATCACACGGATTATCCGGGTTCTGTTTGGGATAAACAATGTAGACAGCAGCTTCCCGGCCGGGGTGGAAAAATTTCTCCCCAATCAAGCACTAATCTGGGCGAGCAGTTCAGCGGCCTCCTGCTTCTGGCCTTCATCACCTTCTTCTTTCACCTCATCCAGCATACCCCGGGCCGCTTCCGCATCTCCCATGTCGATATAGGCTCTGGCAAGATCCAGTTTTGTACCGATCTCATCTACATCATCAAGCAATTCATCATCTTCCGCCATCGCATCATACTCGCTGAACGATGGAAATGCTTGTCTCTCGCTTTCAGGCCCATCATCAAGCTCAAGAAGCTCTTCATCTGCTTCAGCAATAATGTCCCCGCTATCATCAAGCAGCATATCCTGCCCATCGCCCTCAATTGCAGAAGATACAGACTCTGAGTGTTGCCCGGACTCAGTCGACTGATCGGTTTCGGCTCCAGCTGCGTCCTCTTCCCGGCGGGAAAACTCCAGTACTTCGCCACCCGCGGATACCCCTGTCGCAACTGCCCCGGCAGCAGCAGCCAACTTGGTTCCGGCATCACCGGAAAGACTGAATTCAATACCATCACCGGAATCCGGTTCACTACCTTTGTCTTTGTCACCCAGGATATCCTCCTCCATCAGGAAGGTTTCGGAGGTTTCATCCATATCAAAAGCCAGATCCCAAGTATCATCCGATGCTTTCTCACCGTCAATTTTCTCGATGCTTTCCGCAGCTTCAGCCCCTCCAGGAGGAATCTCGTCGGGGTTATCATCCAGCACCTTGCCAATAAGTTTTTCTGCCTCGTCACTCTTTTCAATCGAAGACTTGTCAAGCGCACTTTCCAGGTCGATATCATCCCACTCACTCTCACTGGTAGCAGCCTTTTCATCAACTGTATCAGACCCGACATAAAGAGCATCATCAAACGCCGTATTCTCTTCAGCCAAACCGGAATTGCTTGCGAACAGGGCGTGTGCAGGCAGCAACGCCGCGCCCATAGCGGTAACCTTGCCCCATCGGGCAGCATCCGATCCGCCAGTCAAGCTGAACAATTCCTCCGCTTCACGCAAGAACCCCTCTTTGTTTTTCATCTCATAATGGATGTCCAGCAGGCGGTAACGGTAAGTCTCATTACCGGGCTCCCGTTTGATAGCCTCGGTCAATACCTCCACAGCCGCCGCATGTTTCCCGGCATCCACATAGGAATCGACCCGGGCCAGGACGTCATCATCCTCGTCATCTTCCATCTGAAATACCGGTTCATCATCGACTACGACAGCGCCGCTTTCTCCGCCAACAGCCGCTGGCCCTTCATTTTCGTTTTTACGGCGCCGGAACATAAGCCACAACCAGGCCAGCAGCAGGAGAACCACGCCACCCAAAATACCCATCAACTGGGGACTACGGTTGAGCATTGCCATCAGGCCCTCTTCAGCCGGCTGTCCGGCCGCAGCTGATTCAGGCTGCATTGCGGCCTCCCCGGCAACTTTCTGCTGCAATGCAGCCAGCTCGGTGTCCTTGACAGAAACCACGCGCTGCAAACTGGCAATCTGTTCTTCAAGTGCAGCCAGCTTCTCTCTTAATGCCTGATTCTGGGCGCTGCCGCTTTCACTCTTCTCAATCTCGGCCAGAACCTCGTTGCGCATGGCCTGCAACTCGTCTACGCCCTTGGTAGAAATGCCGGCAGTCTCGGCTATATCTCCACCGACAGTTTCTGCTGAAGAAGCAGTTGTTTCAACTTCATCAGGGCTGACCAGAGTCAACTGCCCCCCTTCCCGCTCGGGAGTCGAGGCTTCAGCCAGATCCGCGACCTCTTCGGCGTTATACGTTTTTTCGCTGAGCGCTGCATCAGAACCAGCCTCCACCAATGTGTCTCCCTGGGTGGCTATGTTTTCCGCCAACATCTGTTTGTAGTCTTGCCAGGCGCGATACTGCTGCCAGAATTCGCTCTTGGCCGTAGCATCACTGACAGCAGAAAACTCACCTTCATCCTCAACGCGGAGAATGGCGCCCGCTTTCAGGTTGTTTACATTGTTGTCGATAAAGGCAGAGGGATTATTATGGAACAGCGCCATCATGACCTGATATACGCTAGCAGACCGGCCATCCCGCATCTGTTCGGCTATCGACCACAGCGTATCCCCTCGCTCTACGGAATAGGACAGAGGTGCAGGGCTTTCGCCAGCATCTTCACTGCCGACAGCTACATTGCCTACATCCGGAAAAGCGTCCGGGGCTGGCGCAGGCTCCGGCTCAACAGTTTCTTGCGGCAGTGGTTCAGGTTCAATCAACCCCTCTTCTGCAACAGGAGGCGATGTACCGGACTCAAGCAGCCCTGGCTCGGCAACTTCCGGTAGCAGCTCCGGCTCGATAACTTCGGGTTCAATGACTTCCTCCAGAAGAGGTTCCGGCTCAATCAGGCCTTCATCCTCGACAGGCGGCAAAACGTCCCGCTCAATAAGGCTGTCATCAACAAGTGTGTCGTCTGTTACAGGAGGCAACTCCGGCTCTGCAACCACCGCAGCAACCGGGGGCGGCTCAACATCAAGTACGCCAGGTACAGCTGGAGGAACAGGAACATCAACCGATGCAACCGAAGGAGCATCAATGACAGGAGCCTCTTCGCCTGCCAGTTCAGGTGGATCCAGCAATACGGTATATTCGCGGAGTACCCGTCCGCGACCCCAGTTTGCCTCGATCAGAAAATTGAGATAGGGATCATGAACTGGCTCAGGGGTGGTGACATGAACGGCTGCGCCGCCTCCGGGTTTCCTTACCACTTCAAAGCGAAGCAGTTTGACTGCGGGGACCGGTTTGATTCCCACCCGGGAAAAATCCTCACTGGAGGCCAGCTTTACCTGCAGGGTTTGAAGAACCGAACTGCTGGCGGAAGTGAGCTCAATTTCCGCATCAAAATGCTCTTCGAGAGAGGAGCGCAGCTTGATCTCTCCCAGCCCCAATGCATAGGCCCACATGGGCGACATAAAAAACAGGACAAGCAGTACCCGAGTTATTCCTTTCACAGCCATCCCTATTTCCCCGCGCAGAAAAGTTGTCTTCATAATCAGCAGCTGAAACCATGTGTGGTAAAGGTCATAATATAACCTACAAATGCCTATCGGCCAATATTTCCGCGACTTGAATGCTGTTTAGCGCGGCTCCTTTACGTACGTTGTCAGCTATCACCCACAAATTGAGTCCTCTGGGGTGGGAGATATCCTCCCGGATACGGCCCACGTAGACAGGATCGTTGTTCGCTCCCTCGGTAACAGCAGTAGGATAACCGCCCGGCTCCCGGACATCCATTACCTCGACACCGGGGGCCGATTCCAGCAACCGGCGGGCCTCTTTGGCACTGATCTTCTGTCGGGTTTCAATATGCACCGCCTCGGAGTGACCATAGAACACCGGGATACGTACAGCGGTCGGATTGACCTGTATCTCACTATCGTCAAAGATCTTCCGGGTCTCCCATACCATCTTCATCTCTTCCTTGGTATAGCCGTTCTCCATGAACACATCGATCTGCGGCAGGGCGTTGAATGCAATCTGTTTTGGATAGACCCTGGGTTTGATGGGCTTGCTGTTGAGCAGGTTGGCGGTCTGCATCGCCAGCTCTTCAATGGCTTCCTTGCCGGTACCGGAGACCGCCTGGTAGGTGGCAACGTTGATACGCTCGATCCCCACCGCATCGTAAATCGGCTTCAGCGCAACCAGCATCTGAATGGTGGAGCAGTTGGGATTGGCGATGATTCCGCGTTCACTGTAGGCGGCGATGGCATGCGGATTGACCTCCGGTACCACCAGCGGAATATCATCGTCGTAACGGAAATGGGAGGTGTTATCGATCACCACACAACCCGCTTCCGCCGCCTTGGGCGCATACTCGGCAGATACAGAGCCACCCGCCGAAAACAGTCCAATCTGCGCCCTGGAAAAATCAAACTCCGCCAGGTCCCCGATAGTGATCGATTTGCCCTTGAACTGAACCCTCTTGCCAGCGGAACGGCTGCTGGCCAGCGGATAGAGATTGCGCACCGGAAACTTGCGCTGTTCCAGAATGGAGATCATGGTCTCCCCTACCGCGCCGGTGGCGCCCACTACGGCAACATCAAACTCTCTGCTCATCGATTCTGCTCCAACAAAGCGGCAACTACCGCATCACCCATCTGTTCTGTGCTGACACGGCGGCACCCTTCACTGTCGATATCCGCTGTACGCAGCCCCTGCTCCAGCACCTGCTGCACTGCATCCTCGATGCGTTGCGCCAGCTCCTGCTCCTCCAGCGAGTAGCGCAACAACATCGCCACGGACAAAATGGTCGCCAGTGGATTGGCAATACCCTGCCCGGCGATATCCGGCGCGGAGCCGTGGATAGGCTCGTACATCCCCTTGCCCTGCCTGTCCAGGGAAGCCGACGGCAGCATACCGATCGAGCCGGTCAGCATGGCAGCCGCATCCGACAGGATGTCGCCAAACATGTTGCCGGTGACCACTACATCAAACTGTTTTGGCGCGCGCACCAGCTGCATGGCAGCATTGTCCACATACATGTGATTCAACACCACCTGCGGATAGTCCCTGGCGACCTCCTCCATGACCTCACGCCACAGCTCGGTACACTCCAGCACATTGGCCTTGTCCACCGAGGTAACACGCCGGTCGCGTTTCAGCGCAGTCTCGAACGCCACCCGGCCGATGCGGCGTATCTCGGATTCGGAATAGACCAGCGTGTTGTAACCCTGCCGTTCGCCGCTGTCCAGGGTGCGGATTCCCCGCGGTTTGCCGAAATAGATTCCGCCGGTCAATTCCCGCACAATCATGATATCGAGACCGGCAACCACCTCGGCCTTCAGTGTCGAGGCGGAGGCCAGCTGCGGATAGAGGATGGCCGGACGCAGGTTGGCAAACAGCTCCAGAGCCGACCGAATTCCCAGCAGACCTTTCTCCGGACGCACCGAGATATCCAGCGACTCCCATTTGGGGCCGCCAACGGCACCGAGCAAAACCGCATCCGCTGCACGCGCCAGCTCGAGGGTCTGCTCCGGAAGAGGATGACCCGCAGCATCCCAGGCCGCACCGCCAATCAGCCCCTGCTCCATCTCAACGACCAGACCAAACTGACTGCGCAGCACCTCCAGCAACTTGACCGCTTCAGCAACGATCTCCGGCCCGATACCATCACCGGGCAAAATCAATATTTTTTTTGTCATCACGTCATGTCCGAAAATAACCAGGGAGCCTGCTCTCTGCGCCGCGCTTCATATGCCCGAATCTCATCGGCATGCTGCAAGGTCAGGCCGATATCATCCAGGCCGTTGAGCAGACAGTGTTTGCGAAAGGCATCGACCGGGAAGGGATGAACCGTGCCATCAGGCGTTGTCACTGCCTGCGCCTGCAGATCCACCTTGAGCCGGTAACCGGGTTGCGCCGCCACCTCATTGAACAGCTGATCCACCACCTCCGCATCGAGAACGACGGGAAGGATGCCATTCTTGAAGCAGTTATTATAAAAGATATCCGCAAAACCCGGCGCGATAATCACCCGGAAACCATAGTCAAGCAACGCCCAGGGGGCATGCTCCCGGCTGGATCCGCAGCCAAAGTTATCCCGGGCCAGCAGAATCTGCGCACCCTGGTAGCGTGGCTGGTTCAGAACAAAATCCGGGTTCAGTGGCCGGTTGCTGTTGTCCATCCCGGGTTCGCCGCTGTCCAGATAACGCCACTCATCAAACAGGTTGGGACCAAAACCGGTACGCTGAATGGATTTCAAAAATTGTTTTGGAATGATGGCATCGGTATCCACATTGGCCCGATCCAGCGGCGCCACAATGCCATCGATAATACTGAATTTTTCCATGCTTTTATCCTTGAGTATCAGGTTTGACTGTTCACGCCGATGCACAGATTTGATTTTGATTATTCACCACAGAGGCACAGAGGACACAGAGCAAGGTTTATTGAACATAAGTCGTACCAAGAGACTGAGGCACATGGACCCGGCTCCACTCCCGTTTCCGCCTTGTCTCTCACAAATAACACCTCTGTGTCTCTGTGGTGAAAATCCAAACTGTCCCTTAGCGCCCGTAATAGGCGATCAACGACGCTTTCGCCAGCGCATTGCGGTTCAGCATAAAGCCGACCAGGGCGGGCATAGCACTGCTATCCAGATCCAGTTTGTCGATCTTGAGGGCATAGACGGTGAATAGATAACGATGCGCACTATCCCCTTGTGGTGGACAGGCACCCCCGAAACCGGCAACACCAAAGCTGGTCACGCTCTGTACCGCTCCTTTTGGCGCCAGCCCGCTTTTGATATTGCCGGCACCGGCTTTAAGGGAGGTAACGTTCTGTGGAATATTGAAAATCAGCCAGTGCCACCAGCCACTTCCGGTGGGAGCATCCGGATCATAGACCGTTACGGCGAAAGTTTTTGTGCCCTCGGGTGCATTTTCCCATTTCAGTTGCGGTGAGATATTTTTACCGCTGCAGCCAAAGCCGGAAAACACCTGTGCTTCCGACAACTGCCCGCCGATATCGTCGCTGGAGAGGGTAAAACCTTCGGCAAATACCACTTTCCCGGCCAGCAACCATGCAAACACAACTGCAAATACGAATTTTTTCATAACCGTTACTCCTGATTCATCTGCCGGACATCAACAAAATGTCCGGTTACCGCCGCTGCCGCGGCCATGGCGGGGCTCACCAGATGGGTACGTCCACCCTGGCCCTGGCGTCCCTCGAAATTCCGGTTGGAGGTGGAGGCGCAACGTTCACCCGGCTCCAGCCGATCGGCATTCATTGCCAGGCACATGGAGCAACCCGGATCCCGCCACTCGAAACCGGCCTCGATAAAAATGCGATCCAGTCCCTCCTGCTCTGCCTGCCGCTTCACCAGCCCGGAACCCGGCACCACCAACGCCTGTTTTATGCCGGCCGCCACCTTGCGGCCACGCACCGCCTCCGCAGCCGCGCGCAGATCCTCAATGCGTCCGTTAGTACAGGAGCCGATGAACACCTTGTCCGGCCGGATCGCGGTAATCGGCATTCCGGGCTCCAGCCCCATATAGGCCAGCGCCCGCTCCATTCCCTCCCGCCGGACAGGATCGGGCTCCTGTTGCGGATCGGGAACCCTGCCGTCCACCGGCACCACCATCTCGGGCGAGGTGCCCCAGGTAACCTGCGGCCGGATGGTGGTGGCGTCGATATGCACCTCCTGATCGAACAGCGCATCGGCATCGCTGTGCAGTTCGCGCCACGCGGCAACCGCTCTTTCCCACATCGCCCCGGCGGGAGCATACGGCCGTCCCCTGACATAGTCGATGGTCTTGTCATCCACCGCCACCATACCCGCCCGGGCACCTGCCTCGATCGCCATGTTGCACACCGTCATGCGCCCTTCCATGGAGAGGTTGCGAATCGCTTCCCCGGCAAACTCAATGGCATAGCCGGTACCTCCTGCGGTACCGATCTCACCGATAATCGCCAGTACGATATCCTTGGCGGTCACTCCCGCGCCGGTCTTGCCGTCAACATTCACCCGCATGTTTTTTGACTTCTTCTGCAACAGGCACTGAGTCGCCAGCACATGCTCCACCTCGGAGGTGCCAATACCGTGCGCCAGCGCACCAAAGGCACCATGGGTCGAGGTGTGAGAGTCACCACACACAACCGTCATCCCCGGCAGGGTTGCCCCCTCTTCGGGGCTGATAACATGTACGATACCCTGACGCAGATCATTCATCTTGAATTCGGTAATCCCGAATTTGGCACAGTTCTGATCCAGCGTCTCCACCTGCAGCCGCGCAACGGGATCGGTGATCCCCTGCTCCCGCCCCGTGGTGGGCACGTTGTGGTCCGGCGTCGCCAGGATACTGTCTGCCCGCCACGGCTTGCGTCCGGCCAGGCGCAGCCCCTCGAAAGCCTGGGGAGAGGTCACCTCATGGACCAGGTGGCGATCGATATAGATCAGCGCCGTACCATCGGCATCACTGCGCACCACATGGGTATCCCACAACTTGTCATAAAGCGTCTTGCCGGTCATTCTGCTCCTCCTCTGTTACGAGACAAGTTTAGTTCGGGCGAAGTCATTACACAAATTCATATTTTTTATGTATTCTATAACCGATGGATATAGCAAATCTGCATGCTTTTATCACCGTCGCCGCTACCGGCTCTTTCTCCCGCGCCGCCGAACAGCTCTGCCTGACCCAACCGGCAGTAAGCAAGCGGATTACCGCCCTGGAGGAGCAGTTGGGCGCCCGCCTGTTCGATCGCATCGGACGCCGGGTCACCCTCACTGAAGCGGGAACCCTGCTGCGTCCCCGCGCAGAGCACATTCTTGCCGAACTGGAGGACAGCCGCCGCGCCATCACCAATCTGAAGGACACCATCACCGGCCGTCTCAGTATTGGCACCAGCCACCATATCGGCCTGCATCGCCTGCCGCCGGTCCTGCGCACCTTTACCTCAGTCTGTCCCGAGGTGGAACTGGATCTGCATTTCATGGATTCCGAAGCGGCCTGCCAGGCGGTGGAACGGGGCGATCTGGAGCTGGGGATCGTCACCCTCCCCCCCGCGCCCTCACCGGTTCTGCACACCACCCCGGTATGGAACGATCCGTTGAGCATCGTGGTCAGCCATAAACATCCACTGGCAACGGGAAAACGGCACAAGGCCGCCGAACTGGCTGGGCACACCGCCATCCTTCCGGCTCGCGGCACCTATACACGGGAGCTGCTGGAGCAGGCCATCGCCCCACTGAAGATCAACCTGCGGGTAGGGCTCTCTACCAACTATCTGGAGACCATAAAGATGATGGTATCGGTGGGACTGGGCTGGAGTATACTGCCGCAGACCATGGTAGACGAGGATCTCTGCAAACTGGACATCGGCGATTTTCAGCTGCAGCGCACCCTGGGGGTTATACGCCACACCGCACGCACCCAATCCAACGCCGCCAGGGCACTGGTTGAACAACTGGCAGCGCAGCGGTAAAACACCATCTGCCAACAGCCACACCTCACAACATAGCAATCTCTCGGTTACTGATGCGATGGTGATAACGGCGCACATGTTCCACTTTCTGTTCCAGCGCATGGATTATCTGCCGGCTGAAATGCACCCCGGTGAAGCGCTCGGCGCTGTATAACCCGCCCGGACTGAATACATTTATTTCCATCAATTTATTGCCCACGATATCCAGCCCCACCAGAAACATTCCGTCCTGAACCAGTTTGGGACGGACCATCTCCGCCAGCTGCAGCATCCCTTCATCGACCGATGCCGGATGGGAAACAGCCCCGGCGGTCATGTTGCTGCGCATATCGCCGTCACCCGGCAGGCGGGCACGATGCAATGCCGCATACTTCCCCTGATGTTGCAGCGGTTCCCCGTTAACCAGAAACAGCCGCGTGTCACCTTTGGCCGCCTCCGGCAGATACTCCTGTACTATCACATAATCCTCGGCGGATACCGCCTCAATCATCTGGTTGATATTGGCCTCTTCATCGGGACGGACCAGAAATACATTGTGTCCACCCGATCCGGACAGCGGTTTGAGAACCCCGTACCCCCCCTGATCTTTGATGAATGCCTTTATCTCCTGCCGGTCACGGGTAATCAACGTAGCTGGCCGGGCCTGTTCCGGGAAATATTGCAGATACATCTTGTTCATCGCCTGTGCCAGGCCATCGGGATCATTGACCACGATCACCCCATGACGCATGGCCAGACGGGAAATGTTGATCCCGGCCAGCCGGGCCCAGGGGCGCCTGATGACATCTTCCGCCGGATCGTTTCGCAACAGCAGCAGATCCAGCTCTTCCAGCGTGATGCGTCTGACCTGCGCCTCGGAGCTACGCAGCCGGTTGAGATAGGCGCTGGTGGAACGATAACGCCGCAGCGGAACAGAGCGCGCCCGCGCATGGGCATTTTCATCAGGATCGTAGGCAAAATCGGCCACGCCCATATACCACACCTCATGACCCAGGTTGGTGGCAGCCATGGCCAGATGGGTTGTGGTGTAGTCATCCATCTCCCCTTTGATGCCATTTACCACAATGCCGAGTTTCACCTTTTTATCTCCTCTGTCAACGCCAGCAGTGACGATTGCTGACGCAACCGGGCCAGCCGTTCCTTCACGCCATCCATCTCCAGATAATGGGGACGCAACGGCGCAGACTCAAGAACCCGGCGCCACTGCAGCTCCTTGATAAGCGGCAGATGTTCCATCGCAATCTTGCCGAGCAGCAGTGGCTCGAATTCACCACCATCGCCAAGATAGTCCAGCAGTTCCAGCAGACCACGCAGGTAGACCGCATCCTTGGTAAAACCTCCACCACGGAAGACCCGCATAGCAACAAGAAAGGCGGTGTACTCCGCAAACTCGCAGCTCCTGTTCAGTTCACGAAAGGTTTCGATAAAATCCGCACCACCACTCAGACAATGCACGGCGATAACCCGGCCCGCCAGCAAGCGCAGACGATTGGCACCCAGACCACCCACCAGATATTCGGAGAGCACGGCAAGCCCCTCCTGCAGCGCTTCATAACCGGCCAGCCCCACCTGCAGCTGACGGAAGGGCTGATGACCACCGTTATGCCAGGTCAGAACATGGGTACCAACCTCATGGGCAAGCGCAGCTGCCACCCGGCCTGCCGGTACCCTGACATCCGCACCAATCAGCAGGTTACCTCTGGAAACCATCAGTCCCGAGACATCTTCACGCACCTCCAGCCGGGCGGAAAAACCCGGATACTGCTGCCGATACCGATCCAGTTCCCGGCGGGCATGAACAGCAAATGCCGTTGCATCCAGCGAGGCTGCACCAGGCACATCCCTGCGCATTGATGGCAGCTGTTGCAGTAACTGGCGCGCCTGGTGCAGCAATTGCTCATCCACTTCACCAAAAATCTGCTGACTGCCGTAGAAAAATCGCCGCGTGCCACGATCAGCGATCAGGGTAATCTGCCGATCAAGCTCTTCACGCTTGGCGGCAAAAATGGTTGCCAGTGTCGGATCTTCGATCCGCTCCAGTGGAATCTCATACAGGCGCCGTTTCAGGTGCGCCGGCTGTAACGGCC
>Ga0256839_1002492_pt1 | contig 20380 bp, 22 predicted proteins | sample 354166metaG_FD_185968 | JGI IMG/M metagenome (GOLD analysis project Ga0256839, IMG submission 185968) | Hydrothermal vent microbial communities from Mid Atlantic Ridge, Atlantic Ocean - 354-166 | ecosystem: Environmental > Aquatic > Marine > Hydrothermal vents | place: Atlantic Ocean: Mid... | reverse complement strand
AAAAGGGCTTTTTGTTGTATAGTATGGCGGCATACCTTATCACACAAGTCTAGTCCTCTACAATAAATACCTCGTTAAGAATAATACTATCAACCGGGCTATTAATGGAAACCAACGATATCAATTTGTCATCCTGGTAACGAAATAACAAGGGCTTGTTCAACCCAAAGTAATACTTTCCGGATAAGTTTGAATTGTCTATCAAAACTTTATTCCGTAACTGTATTTTTTCAAAGATTTCTAACCACTGCATTTTTTTTACTCTACCTGCCAAAATAAAAACCACTTCGTTTCTTACCTTTCTGGTATTTAAGTATGCTAAATGCTCTTCCACGCAATCAGCACCCCCCCCCATATTTACAACATAGTAGTTTACACCATTTTCGGGTTTTTTATTAAACGCTTTGAAAAGATATTGCCTGAAGTTTTCATCAATTGTAGTAAGGTCATCTTTGGCAGCCTTGCTGCAAGCAAAAATGGCCAATGCTATAATCAAGCTATTTAGATAGGCTTTAATTACCATCATCAAGCAAAATAATACCCTCGTTAGCCCCTTGTAAGGGAAGTAAATAGTGGCCGTATGTACCATCAAAAATTCCGCTTACGTAATACTTGTTGTTGAATACACCACGAATTAAATAAGGGGTCTCAAGCAGCTTTGTTAAGCTACCGTTCCCTTCATCCAACTCATAGAGGATGTTTTTTTCAGACCCATTGTAGTTTTGGACATAGAGTTTACCCGTAAAATAATCTAAGTAAAACAAGTTGCACTCCTCATTTGACAATAGTGCTGGCAGTTCTATAATTGTGGATGAGTTATCCTGCCTGCCTATTTCATAGACATCAATAACATTGGTATTTCTTTTATATATATACAATTTATTTTGCTTTATATGCAGTTGGCTTAAACTAATTACTTCCCCTTGCCTATATTTAGTTACGGGGGGCCTGTGTTTTGCAATTAGGTGTACAAACCTATACCCACCGCCAGGTGTCCTTTTGTACAGTTTATAGTCCTTTGTTTTTTGCTCAAGGACAACCAAATAGTCCTTTGCTACCGGAATATACTGAATACCACTTGTAGTATTTTTTTTGAGTTCTTTATCTACCGTTATATTTTCTTGTAGTATTAGCTTGCCCGCCTGTGCCCCGATTACCCAAAATGCGCTGGGGCTAGTAATAGCTATTTGCCAATCCTTTTGCACAGTTATATTAATAGGGTAGTGTTTCCAATGGTTTGATTTGGCAAATTCAATTGTGTCTATAAACAAGTTTTCCCGATCCAACAAATACAAGCTGGTCATTCCCACCAAAAACTTCATATCATCGTTAATAGGGAATAGTCCCATATTTAACAGGCCTGTATTGTCCGGATGGGCAAATACCAAATCTTTAATGTTTTGGGGTTTAGAGGGAAAAGAATGTAAAATAAAAATTAAAAGGGCAACGGCTGTCTTGAATAAACTATTCATAATTAATGGTTATAAGGTCAAATGATAATACATCTTCATTGTTATTTTCAGCAAACGGGTTTTCTTTGTATAGTAGTACCCCTTCAGGCAATACAAACAATTCAAGAAAATTATATGTCTCCTTTGGGAAGGCTACTTCTCCCAAGATTTCCCCTTCAGGCCTAAATACTATTAAGGACCAACCTGCCTGAATTTTCTGTTTTACCGTTCCACTATTGGATAAATTATAGTTGGCCCACTGAAATATCCTATAGTACACTTGGCGGTATTTGTCGTAATAAATTCCCAAGTAAGCTTCATCCTGGTTAAAAGCCTTAACATCTTGCCCCAAGTCAAACTCTTGTGTTGGTTCAAACAAGGTAACTTTACCTTTGGCATTATTGCTGCTTATTATAATAACCGAATCAAGTTTTTTATTATAAACTTTATCGGTATAGTTCATTCCCACCAATTCTATACCTTCTGCCGAAGTAACAAAGGGGTAAACCACATTCAACTTAATACCTTTATCTCCAGAATTAAAATTAGGGACATAATCAATGAATTTATTTTCATCAAGTCGTATTTCAAACAGTACTGGCAGTTTACTTTGTTTTTGATAATCGGAAGCAAAATTATAAGAGGGCAAAATTATTAAGTTTACTACAATCGACCTGTTGACTCGAATATAATTGAAATCCATAGAAAGTAATTCCGGTTTATTTATGGCAAATAAGGTATATTCCGTGTAGCCAGGCTCCCCAACCTTAAAGTAATTTCGTGGAATTGAAGCATCCAGTTTCCAATAATCCACCCTCTCCGACTTATTGAATAAATAAACTTCATTTAAATCATTCAAAAAAAAGATAGAATCCGTGTTATGCACATGCATTGACCGGGGCGCAATTAAGGCATTGGGGCCTTCATCAGTATATTTAATATGTTGCTGAACCTTCTCCTGGTTCAAGTTCAGAATAGTCAAATCATAGTTCTCCTGGTCAAACCCATAGATAAACCACTCGCCCCTTTCCTCAACTATGTCCATTGAACTGTAATTATAGTTACCCTGGCCAACTGAAATATTTATCTCCCTTACGACCGTATAGGTCAATTTTTTATTACTTACTGAGGATATTTCTTTGCAGGAGACTATAAAAATCAACAGCCAGAACAGTATCACCATTCCAGCTGTCAACGTATTAAACCGGCACAATTCCAACACTACAATTGTTAGTATTTTTTACACCGGCCACAGCTAGTGCCTGATGTGCCAACACAATCCCACAAAATCTTAGTGCCACGTTGCCAGGTTTCCTTAGTCGTACATGCCTCAACATTTTGTACGGTAAATGTCGGCCCGGTAACCATCAGTATTGCAGCTACAACAAATACACTCAAGGTGGGGAATTTAATCTTTTTCATCACATTTTGGTTTTGAGTTAAACATAAATTTTCCTGCCAACCTCGTTATAAAAAATGAAAGATGCAAACGGCATTCCCCAGAATTCCCCAAAATTCCCCAAAATTTCCCAAAATTCCCCAAAAAGTGGGTTAACGGACTGAGGGTAAAAGGGTTACGTTTTTATATAGTTGTTTTTTGGCCTTTTTTGGGGCATTTTCCCACAAAAATTGGGGTCATCTTTTCATGTTTTTAATTTGTGGTTACAGAAGAGGAGTGCCGGGTAGCTGATATTTTATAATATAGGGATTGGGGGTGTCAACAAAGGCATAGAGTGTTTGCCCATTTGCGCTAACCGTAAATTTCTTAACAGGCGTATCCAGTTTATATCGGGTAAGTGGGCGGCCCCGCCAGTCAAATACCAGCAGCATGGTGCTTTCGTAGGCATTCTGGTCGGCTAGTCTTTTGCCCGAATACAAGACGAATACCTGGTCATTGGTAGTGGCCAGGTCCAGGTACCCCATTTTGTTTTCTTTGGCTAGATCGATGGATATACGCTGGGGGTTATCTCCGCCAACAAACAGTGGCGGCCGGGAATAAACCGAATCCACTGCAGGAATGGAGTCAGACCCGAAATGCATCAGAATCAAATTGGGGGCGTAAATAGTGGCAAACCCCATGTGGTTGTGGCTAGGACTAAGGCTAAAATGACCCTGATAGGCCATGGCCAAACCATTGATGCCGTGTGACAACTGGCGCCTGAACGGATAGTCGAGCCACTGGCTGACGACTTTTCCTCCGGGTTCGGAGACAGCAAACCGGTGCCCGAAATAGCCCACTCCCCAAAAGGTGGAGTCAGCCCGTTTTACCAGCAACTGGTAGTTGGTGTGAAAGGGCCCGTGTTTGATACGCGGCTGGATGGCTTTATCCCATATATCAGCCAGCCGGTATTCATAATACAGCCACCTTTTTCTGACAAACAGCCCCAAAGCCGTATCTTTACTTATATATTGAATGCTGGTAGGGAAAGAAACCTCATAGGGGCCATCGCCTATTTTCCCAAAACGCAACAGCCTCTGGGGTTGGTTAAGATTAACCAGGCTGAAATGGTACTGCGGGTCAGGATCGCTCAGGATCAACAGGCTGTCCGTTGGCATGACAAGTTCATATACATGGCGAAGCTGATCGCTGGGAATACGGGTTGCTTCGCCTGTCAGTTCAATAACGGCCCCGAACAGTTGCTCGGGAGAGTCATACCAGGCTTCGGCAGGATTGTTGGTGTCGGCTTTACAGGCAAACAGCAAGATAAAAGCTGCCGAAAAAACAAAGATAGGGTTAGTTTTCATACCGCTGAGTTTCGGAGAAAGGGAAATCCACAGACCAACGCTGCGGATTCCACACTATTATTTATTGCTCTTCAAGGCAGGGCTTTGCCTTGCCGTAGTATATATCCACGCTGTTTCCGACCAAAATACGGATACACTCTTCCTTGCTTAGTGAGCTATCACAGTAAGTGCAGTTCTCGTTATTGGCTACCAGCTTGCCAGGTATCGACAGGGATACTACTATCAGCAAAACAGCCTTTATCGGGGAGGTTTTTACGGCTTTCATTGGTCTGGCAAACTTGGGGTTGAACAATCTTCTTTTACACCGTGGTAAATATGCACTTCGCCATTGGATCTTTTTACCCGGTAACATTCTTCGTTAGAACCACCCCGGCAAATGATGCATTTGCCGGCTACCGAATAGTTAGCCGTACCGGCCCCAAGCAGGAGAGCCAGCAAAAAGCCGCCTCCAACAGAAAGTCGCTTAAAGGTTTTCATAATAATAATTTTTTAGTTAAACATAATTTCCTGCCAACCTCGTTATAAAAAATCAAACTTCCAAACAGCATGTCCCATAAAGTCCCATAAAGTCCCATAAAGTCCCATAAAGTCCCATAAAGTCCCATAAAGTGGGTTAACGGACTGAAGGTGAAAGGGTTACGTTTTTATATAGTTATTTTTTGGCCTTTTTTGGGGCATTTTCCCGCAAAAGGGTTAACCGGCACCAACGGGGTTACATGGGCGGAGACGGAGCAGTATTGATCTTCCTTAACCTGAATTTGCCCAAAACCAAATCTTCAAACTGGATAAACAGGTAGTCGTCACCAGGCGAAACGGCTATAATTTCCGGTCGTTGCCCGTCAGCGAGGTTTGGCACATTAACCGAGCCCACATAGGTGCCCGTTGGTAAATCATAAATATCAATTGCTTTTTTGTTGTGCGATTGCAGCGATGACAGTATATACAAATATTTATTGGAAACGGTGGCGCTTTCGAACAGGATATAGGGGGGATTGGTGGATATGCTGTAAGACCCATCCCCCTGTGGTGTTTTGATGCTTACCGGAAACTTTGTTTTATCTATGGTAGGATATATTTCAGGCTTTTCATGCTTGCTGTCTATCACCAAAAAATAGCCTGCTTTATAGAAATGATAAACGGCAAAACTATCACTTTTATGAAACTCACCTTCGATCACCATTTCATAATCATACTTTTCACCAATTTGTGGGATTATGGCATTAATGTCCCAGGTTTTAACGATACGTTTCCCTGAAAAATCAAAGATGGACAGGGCATAAGACCCCGTATCGGTAGTATGAAAGATTAAAAAACTGTTTTCCCGGGGGCTCATCCCCATATAATCGACAAGCGGTATGTGGGCAGTATTAAACTTCTGGTAGTCTAGCAATTGGTTGGTGTAAGTAAACTTGCCCAACCGTTGTTTGGCAAGGTCAAAAATCCAGTAAACCGAGTCGGACTGGAGGCGGAAGTAATAGCCGCTTTCGATTTCGTTGGGGCCCGGGCCGCGCTGGCCAAAGGTAACCAGGTTGAACTGCTGGCCGTAGCATAGGATATTTTGCAACCGCAGGTTATAACCAACCAGGGCCGAATCGTTGAGGCAGTAAAAATAGGTGCTGCGCAGCTCGGTTTGCGCTTGTTTGACGGGGGTGATCCGGTGGGTCAGGGTGCGGGTAAAATCGTAAGTCAGCGGGGGGGTGCCTTTAAGGGTTTTTTTGAAAGTTTGGGTGGGGTAAGCGCTCTCTTGCCGGGGGGTACAGGCCATAGACAGGGCAATAGCCAATAGCAGGGCAGTTGGTTGTGTAAGCATGCCTGATAGTATTTTTTAACGTTTTTTGCGGAAAGACGAATCGGGTGCCAGAAAATTTTGGTTTTATCTCGTTGGTCAACACAGTAGCTAATCCCGGTCAACAGGTACCCGGCCACCTGCCTGATGCAGGTGGCTGGTACCACGCCTGGAATCAGCGAAACTGTACTTCGGCCTTGGCCACTCCGGTACCACTGCACTTGTTCCCTGCCGAATCTTCCGATTTGCACTTATATTTTGTTGAAGCATCACAGGAACAAATGGCTTCTGCACTTAAAGGAATGGAAACAGATAGCACAATAGCCACTAAAGTTAATAAAATTGATTTTTTCATCACATTTTGGTTTTTGGTTAAACATAATTTCCTGCCAACCTCGTTATAAAAAATGAAAGACACAAACGGCATTCCCCATAAAGTGCCATAAAGTGCAACGCTCTGGAGATGTGGGGGTTGCGTTTGTTAGTTCTTTTTTATAAGGTATTATGCTAACGGTAGCCGCTACTTGTTTTGGCTTAACGCCTTTTTGCCGGAAGGTCAGGATGAGGTGTTCTGGTTTTCGCTGGCGGCCGGCACTATTGGTGGGCTGGTGCTCTCATTTCCAGCCGTGTTTTGGGTATTGCCGGTGTAGTTGATGATGGAGAGCATAATTTAACATTTAATCATTTTTTATACGTCCTATAATAACCTTTATAAAAATTTGCTCTTTATTCCCTGCCGGTAAAATAGTTTCCGCATAAAAATCACAATTTGATTTAATACTGCCATCACAATAAATTATTTTGTCACCGACTATCTGGGTGGGGTGGTAGTGTATCGTTTGCACAAAAGAAAGATAATTGTTCCGAAGCTGGTAAAGGGCAAACTGGTTGTTTGATGTTCTGATCAAATAATGTTTACCAGACTGCCAATCAAAGCGATAGCTCCACACTTGTTCTTTCGTAAACGGAAGTTGATACAAGGCGTAGCTGCTATCCTTGGAGAGAAGATAGAGTTCCTGGGTATCGCGGATAAAAACCCCCATTTCTTGCCCTCCCAAGCCCATGATAAACGGTAAATCATGCACTAACTTGTCTTTGAGAGGAAAAACACTTCTTGCGGCCAAAGAAATAGCATTTCCTGAGCCAGGAATACATCTGATACCGGCTGTGTCCAGAATTGTTATTTCCACCAGAGGACGTCTCTTTTTCCCCATTCCAACTGTTTTTGCCGTTACTAACATGTCATGAAAGAAGAGTGCCCTTAAACCTACCACTGACCTGCAAAAGGGCAATGTTCTTACCTGCCTGATCCGGTTGCCCCGGAGCTCGAATACGGTTATGGAATCCAAAGCCTGGAGCAATACCCTGCCATTGGGCAATGGATAAACCGCATGGAGAAACATTTGCCCTAAAGTGTCTGTAAATAAATTTTCTTTGTTTAACAAATAAACCTCTGGGGCCATGCCCCTTTCTTGTTTTAGTGTAACAATCTTACTGCTGTTTTGAATAAGGTATATGTCACGTAAAGGCGTGTTTACTGCCTCATACAGCAAATCTCCTTCATCGGGTTGCGCTTTCAGCGAGGAACTACCAGCGAGACCAAAAATCAGTATCAAGTACTTAAGCTGTTTCATTTTTCCGGACTATCATTTTTATACAGTTGCTCAATTTTGCTGTCGAAGTTTGCCAGGCTAAGCTCGGCAAAGGTTTTTACCTGGTTGTTTTGTACATAAATTAAAACAGGCCCAAATATGCCTAATTCATAATTTGCATGAATAGCCGCCAGATCGTAATACAGATTTCCATTGTTATTACCTTCAATAATTTCCTTATACCTTATCAGATCCTTTTTACTGTTGGCAAGTATGAGGCCAACCACGTGATGGTGGGCCGGAAGTGCCAGGAACCCTAACGTTTTTTCTACACATGGGCTGCAACTGTTTACCGGTATCACGAATATAAATTTATCATTTACTGATTCGGGCGACAGGTCGAATGCTTTATTTAAAAAGGAAAAAAAGTTTGCTTCATATTTATAACCACTATAGTTACCGGTGTGCTTGCAAGACCAGAGGATTACCCCGGCTATTATTACTGCATAAGGCCATTTCATGGCTTTATGTCTGTTAGTTTGAAAACTGCAAATTGCATAAACGATTCGCTGTTGGCCTCATTCATAGGGTTATTATAACTTATGTACAACCTGTCGGCAACAGCAAATACCTGATAATAGTCATATAGGCCCCCGGAAAACTTAACTTCATCAACAATATTAAATACCGAATCAAGCACCATAATACTAAACGGCTTGTCGTAAAAGTTCCGTAGTGTCCCATCCTCATATCGCAGCAGGGTGCGTAACTTCACAATTCTATAATGTAGCGTGCCTTCGGGGTTTGCCGTCATCATGGCATAGTAAGGTTCTGTCATCAGGTAGTTGTTCTCCTGCTGTGCATCAGGCTCATCTTCCCCCCTGTACATAAAAGGCTTGGTGTTTTTCTTAATAAACCAACTGGGTGCATAAACCTTGCGTTTAAGTTTGAGATCAGGCAAAGAATATGTACTTAATTCACCTGTCGGGTGAAAATGTGTCACCAGATGGCCCGAACGGACATAAAACTCTATGTATTCGAAAACGTAATACAGGGCATCCGTTGCATAAAACAGTTCCGGGAACCGGGCAAAAAAACGATACTCGTTGGTACGAAGGTTATATGAACAAAGTCTGCCTTGCTGGTAAAAACGGGTAGTTGCACTGGGAGAAATTTCGGGGTAAACAGCAAATACAACTGAATTTGCCTGGTAAGAAAATTCTCCGAACATTGTTAGTGAAACCCAGAAATCACTATAAGGTTCGGGCAAGCGTATAACCCATGAATGGCGGAGCTCGCCTTTGTTATTAAATAATTTCAGGCTATTGTAGGGGTATTCGGTAAAAAAGAAAACAGAGTCTTTGTTATGGTAGAAAAAGCGGCTGTTAATATCAACTTCCCCGGGGCCACTTGTAGGGTATTGCTGTTGCCAGACAAGTTGCTGCGTGGTAAGCGAGTAAGCCTGTAATGCCATAATATTGGTATTGAAAATGAGATATAATGTGTCTGAAGAAAGATATTTTACCTGAGTAAAATAATGATTCACCTGGGTAACACTGTCAACTTCAATCCGTAAAGTATCCACCAATATCAACTTCTTCTTAATAGCAGAGTCAACCGCACTGTCTGAATAGGGTATTTGTTCAGTCCGTGGGTTGCAGCTACTAAGAATCAAGATAAGAACGAATAAAATAACAACCAGGGGGGCCTGATGGTTCGGGCCTCCCGGGTATGTTAACCATTTACCGGCCATATAAACCATTTAAGCCTTTAGTTTTTTGGTTTTGGTTTTTTTTGTTTGCAGACGTATGCCAAACCACATTCATTGCCGTTACCCGAACACCAAATATATGGGCTGAACCAACAATTATGTTGCTTATAATAGCCGCCCGCATAAGTCGATTGTTGTGGAGTTCCCAATATTAAGGTTAGCATGATTGCAACTGCGGCAATTCCAATAATAGATTTTCTCATAGCTACAATTTTTTAGTTGAACATCGTTTTCTCCCCTAACCTCGTTATAAAAAATCAAACTTCCAAACAGCATGTCCCATAAAGTCCCATAAAACGAAACGCCTGGAGGGGTATGGGGTTGCGGGATTGGGGGTGTTTTTTGGGTTTTATACACCTGCGGGGGGGGCGGGCAGGCCGCAGCCAGTTCGGGGCTCAGGGCTGCCGCTCGTAAGGGTTACCATGGGCGGCATATAGCTTGCGCAAGCAGGACTCAGTAAGCAGCTTGCGATCGGCCGGCACCCCCAGGGCCCGAAGCCACCGTAAGAGGGTTTTCCTGCTTATCCCATAAGCTTCGGCCAACTCCTTTCTGGTTTTTGGTAAATAAGCGTATCCCATTACTTTTATTGCCTTATTACTTTGGTTATTTCCACCGGGGAGTCGTGTGCCAGGTAAATATTATTGGTAATAATTGCCTTATCGCCTTCTTCAAGGCCGGTGAGTATTTCCACTTCATTATTGCTTTTCAGGCCGGTGGTTACATAATGCCATTTGGCCAGGCCGTCCGTGGCCACAAATACCACTTCTTTGCCCGAGCGGATGACCAAAGCGGTTTCGGGCACAATGATGTTTTTATTGTACGGGGCGCTGATGGCCACGGCCACGTGCATGCCCGGCAGCAGCCCCGCAGCCCCGGGTACCTGCAGGGTTAGCGCTACGGTGCCGTGCTCGTTTACGCGCGGGTTTATGGTATGCACTACCGCCCGGTATTCTTTGTCCAGGGCCAGGGGCTGCACCACCGCCTGCTGGCCAGGCTTAATTTTGCCAATTACCGACTCCAGCACTTCGGTATGCACCACCATCTTGCCGGGGTGGTAAATGGCGCATAGTTTGTCGCCACTGTTTACGGTTACCCCGCGGGTAACGGCAATATCGGTTACCACCCCGCTAATGGGGGCTTTGATGCGGGTGGCGCCATAATCGGCCAGGGCCTGTTTATAGGCCAGTTCGGCTGCCCGCAGGCCACTTACATACGCCAGGTTGTCGCGTAATTCTTCCTGTTGGGCGGCCCCGCCCCGGCTGCCCATGGCCAGCAACTGGCTTTCGTACTCAAGCTGGCGTTCCCGCAGGCTTATCCGGGCTTTTTCCAGGGCCAGCGCCTGGCGGGTATCGTCTATAGTGGCCAGCACCTGCCCCCTGGCTACCTCCTGCCCCGGGGTGATGCCGAGGTTGGTAATGATACCGCTGGCGCCCACCACCACTTCGGCCCCGGTAGTGGCCGCCACCACCCCGTTGGCATGCACCTGGTAGTTAAACGGTTTTCTTACGGCCATGGCCACGGCCACCCGGGTCGGGGCCAGTTCCTGGCGCAACTCTTCGGGGTCGGCTTCTTTTACTTCGTTGGCGCCTGTCCGGCAGCCTGCCGCCAAAACCAGGGCCAGCCAAACTGCCCACCGGCAGGGTTTCTTATGGTGTTGCATAGTTTTCCTCTGTTGCTTACTTTGCTTAAACTTTTATCGGCCAAACCAACCTATTAGTTTTAACGTCCGAATATAAGAAATAATTATTACCTTGAAAAATCTATCAAAGTTTTGCCCGAGAAGAAAACACTTTGCTAACCAAACCGTGCCGTTTAAACCCAGGGAAAAATACAGGCGGACGAGGACTCTTGCCCGGAAGCGGAAAAATTGTTGGGGGTGTTACCGGAAAAGTTAGCTTATATGCTTATATTTCATGCCTAAATAAACTATTTTTCCTGTTTGGAAAGAGAGACCGGAAACTAATTTTACCTGCTATGCGCCACCCGTTCAGAGTTGTAGTCGGATTTCTGGCCGTATCGTTGCTGGGGCTGGCCATAGTGCCGCAGTTAAGTGTAAACCTCAACCCCGATTACGCCTTGCCAGCCCTTACCCTGTCGTTTGCCTTGCCGGGGTCATCCCCCGAAATCGTGGAGCAGGAGGCCACCTCGGTATTGGAAAATGCCTTCTCAGGGCTGGCCAACCTCAACGAGATCAAATCGGTGTCTTCCTATAATAAAGGCAGCGTTACCCTATTGTTCGACCGGGGAATTGCTATGGACTTTAAGCGCTTCGAGGTAATCTCCATCCTGCGGAATATCCGCCAGCAACTGCCGGCCAGGATGACCTACCCCACCATAAGCCAAAACCTGCAGGATGAGCAGGAAGCCCCGTTGCTGGTGTACCGGATAAACGCCCCGTTTGCCACTACCTATATTAAAAGCCAACTCGACCGGCACCTGCTCAGGGCGGTAACCACCGTTAGCGGGGTTGACCGGGCCGATGTTACCGGGGCGGTACCCTTGCAGGTCGTCATTGACCTGGACCCGCAAAAAGCGCAAGCTTACAACATCAACCATACCCATATCATCACTAAACTAAAGCAGGAGTTTACCGCGCAAAGCCTGGGCTATACCACTACCTCCCGGGGCTACCGGGTGCTGGTAAAAGCCGGTAACCAACACCCTACGCTGGCTGCCCTCAGGGCGCTGGTTATCAACTATGCCGGCCAGGCCCCGGTACGGTTGCAGGATGTAGCCCGGGTATATCTGGATGAACAAAGCCGTTACCGGTATTTCAGGGTAAACGGCCTGAACTCGGTGTCGCTGCGCATTTTTGCCCGCAAGCAGCAAAACCGCCTGCAACTGGCCGCACAAGTTAAGGCCGCCATAGCCACCGCCAGCCGGCAATTGCCGGCTAGTTTTGAGGTTATCAAGGATTATGACGACACCACTTTTCTGGCCAAAGAACTTAAAAAGATTTACTACCGGGCAGGCCTTTCCGTCCTGATTTTAACGTTGTTTATTTTCTTTATGTACCGCCACTTGCAGCACCTGGCCGTTCTCTTGCTGGGCATTGTAGTTACCCTGTGCCTTACTTTGCTTACCGCCTGGCTGTGGCAGGTAAATATCCATTTATATACCATTGCCGGTATTACCATTGCCTTTGGCCTTGTGGTAGATAACGCCATTGTTATGCTCGACCACCTCAGCCTGCACAAAAACCGGAAGATATTCCTGGCCCTGCTGGCCGCCACCGGTACTACCATGGCGGCCCTCAGCGTAATTTATTTTCTGCCGGCCGAAGAGCGCCAAAACCTCAGCGAGTTTTCCGCCATCATTATTATCGCCCTGGTGATGTCGTTGCTGGTAGCCTTGTGGTTTACCCCTGCCCTGTATGCCCTGCTTTTACAAACCAAAGCCCGCCCGGCAAAACCCCGGCTGCCCGGCCGGTATAAAGTGCGGTTGTTCACCCGGTATTGCAGGCTGATCAACTACTTGCAAAAATACCGCAGAGGGGTGGCCCTGGCCCTGGTGCTGGCCTTTGGCACGCCCATATTTTTATTGCCGGCCCGGTGGGAAGGGCAGGCATGGTACAATGCTACCATCGGCTCAGACCTTTACCAGGAAGACATCCGGCCGGTTACCGATAAATGGCTGGGGGGCACACTGCGGTTGTTTGTCAGAAATGTATTTGAGAAATCGGGGTACCGTACCAATGAGCAAACCCGGCTTTATGTACATGCCCACCTGCCGTTTGGCCACACGTTGGAACAAATGAACACGGCAATTCGTAAAGTAGAACAATACCTTAGCGGCATTGCCGGCCTGGAGAAGTTTGTAACCTCGGTGTATTCGGGGCAGGATGCCTCGGTTACCATCACCTTTAAAGAGGCCTACGAAAACGGGGCCCTGCCCTACCAACTCAAGGCCCGGCTGATTGCCCGTTCGTTAGACTGGGGCGGGGTAGAGTGGAGCGTTTACGGGGTTGGCCGGGGGTTTTCCAACAGCAGCGGCAGCAGCCTGCCCAGCTACCGGGTGGTGATGAAAGGTTATAATTATGACGAACTGGCCCGCCAGGCAGAAATACTGGCCGGCAAGCTATTAAAACACAAGCGTATTCAGAAAGTAAATACCAACGAACGCCTCACCTGGGGCGAGCAGTCTTCTACACAGGTAGTGCTGGCTTTTGACCTTGACAACATAAGCCGGGTGGCCGATATTAATACGGTGGCCACAGCCCTGCGGCAGAACACCTGGCAAACTACCCCGGCCACGGCCGTAACCTTAAACAACCGGCTGGTGCCGGTGCTGATTAAAAACCAAGATGCCGACCGTTTTTCTACCCACAACCTAAGCAGCGGTACCCTTTGGCTTAACGATACCACTCAACTGGCCTATGCCAGCTTTGTTAACCTGCACAAAGAACAGACCATGAACGCCATTCACAAAGAAAACCGGCAATATATCCGGGTAGTGGGCTTTGACTATTACGGCAGCAATAAATTTGGCAATAAATATTTAGACACGGTGCTGAAGGAAATGGCCAAGGAACTGCCAGTAGGCTACGAAGCCAAAAAAAGTGGCTGGCAATGGAACTGGGAGAAAACCAAACGTAACTACGGCCTGTTGTTGATCCTGGCCGTTGGCATCTATTTTATTTGCAGTGTGTTGTTTGAAAACCTGCGCCAGCCCTTGTATATCATAGGCATGGTGCCGCTGTCGTTTATCGGCCTGTTTTTAACTTTTGCCGTGTTTGACTTTTATTTTGACCAGGGCGGTTATGCCGCTTTTATTTTATTAGGCGGGCTTACGGTAAATGCCGCTATTTTTATTGTTTACGACTTAACTAATTTACCGGGGCGCAACCATAACCGGAACGTTATGAAGGCCGTTTCAGGCAAGGCCAAACCCATTCTGCTCACGGTGGCCTCTACCTGTTTTGGCTTAACGCCCTTTTTGCTGGAAGGCCAGCATGAGGTATTCTGGTTTTCGCTGGCGGCCGGTACCATTGGTGGGCTGGCACTCTCATTGCCGGCCGTGTTCTTGGTATTGCCGCTATGGCTGATGCGGAAGCAAGCCATCAACCTTCATTCATCAAGGAACAGCTTAAAAAGGGTGAACCTCAAATAGTCCTCATCAAAATTATTATTGAGCTCGTTGGCCTCAGAGATATATAGCCCTTCACGCCCGACAAAATAATTGCTCGGCAAATAACACCCAGCGGATAACAATTTTTTAAACCGGTTATTCCTCCGTAGCTGGGTTAAGTTTGTAAAGATAGTACTTCTTACTATCTTCTTCCCTGTCAAGAGTATTGGTTTCTTTACCAATTATGATTGAATGTAAGTTGTCCACCCAGGCAACAAATGCCCCATCTTCCGGCAGTTTGATATCTTTGCAGAGCTTTCTTTCCCCAACAAATATTTGGCAATAATTAGCTGTGTATAAGTGTCGGTACTGGTTATAATTCCCGGCCGGGTCGGCAAAAAATTTGGTTTGGGTTGTCAATTCAAACTTGTTGACATCAAATTCAGTGGTATAAAAGAGAAAAGTTGTGTCCCCCCTAGCAAATATATGACTGTAGAAACCATTTGTAGAAAACCCCGTATAGCTATTCGGCTTATCAAATGGCACCCCAACCGGGGTGTCCATATGCTCAGGGGTTACGTCTGTTATCTTGATAAGTTTAAAGTTATCCAGTAAAGAATAAGTAAACATTTTATTCCCCAGCGGGTATTTCACCCTAAGTTCGCCTTTGCTCCGGTCAACATCGAAGGCCGGGCACACCCTGGCCGGATAATAGTACTTGTCTTGCTTATAGAGGGTTGATTCTTCCATAGAAACGAAGTGTTGCCTCTTATTGTTTGTTGTATTTATTAAGGTGAAGTATCTGGCCTCCTGATAAAATTCAGGTTGCGATAAACGCAAATCAGTAGCAAAATCCGTTAATGTTAACAGATACGTAGAATCGCTAAGCTCTATCGGGAGAATTTGCAATTGACTGTTTAGCTGAAACCCGCTAAAGTTTCCCTTATAACTAAGTTTTTTCAGGAGCTTTCCTTGAAGGGAATAGAAATACACCCCTTTTTCCGTCAACACATTAATAGTCGAGTCGTTGTTAAAGCCTATGGCATATAAATAATTGCCAAATGACCAGGGGTCAGCCCCTGCCCGGTTAAAGGTATTTACAATCTCTCCTGCACTGTCAAACAGAATTACTGTCTTATCCATAAAATCCAACCCAAGGAACAGGCCATTATTGGTCTTATCGGCCATAACAAAAAGACCTGCCAGATAATCTACGGTCAGTGAATCATATGGCTGAAAAATAAATTCTTGCAACTCTTCATTCTTGCCACCATCTATGGAAACGGTTTCATCTCGTGAGCAAGCTAAAACCGATAATCCAATGGTGATAAGGAATATAAATTTAATTTTCATTACGGGTTAGTAACTTACAAGTCGATTCGATTAAATGCAATCAACATATGGACAAGTTAAATAAGAGATGCCTTAATAGTAAGTAAGCTGTCGGTGCCTGGCCAAACAGGTTTTCACCATCAATTGGTTGGCAGGCACTAACATATTCCCATGGTTAATTATAGATGACATACTTCACCCATTAAGGCGACCTCTTAATTTTTTAGTCATTCCTATTCATCATCACAGGGAACCCCATACAAACATGGCGTTGAGCCGGCATAGGGACACACAAAAACCTGCTTGCCGCCAAGGTAAACAAAATCACCGAATGCCGGTTCATAGCAGATACCTCCTGCATTGGCAGTGTTTGAAACAAAAGACATACCCCCAAGAAAAATGATTAAAGATAATGTCAGAAATTTTCCCATCTTTTTCATAATAATAAATTTTAAGTGAAACATAGTTTCCTGCCAACCTCGTTATAAAAAATGAAAGACGCAAACGGCATTCCCCAAAATTCCCCAAAATTCCCCAAAATTCCCCAAAATTCCCCAAAAAGTGGGTTAACGGACTGAAGGTGAAAGGGTTACGTTTTTATATAGTTATTTTTTGGCCTTTTTGGGGCATTTTCCGACTCAAAAAAGAGCCTCGGACTAAATGGGCGGTGGGCTTACTATTCCAACTTCTCCAAGTAGTCCTGCGAAAAAGGTGTTGCGCTGTATTCAACCCTCCCGTCCTTATGTATGAGTACATAGGCCGGCAAGGTTTTACCGGCCCCGGGTGGCAAAATGCTTTGCCAGCTATAGGGCAGGTGAATGTTTCTGAAATAGATAGCGTTCATACCGGTTACTATAAAGGCCCAGTCGGCCCTGTCCTTTCTGCCCGATACGAGAACGGGGTACAGGTCCTTACCGGCCGGCCAGTTCTTCGGGTCCTGATAGGCCAGCAGCGGTTCCCAGGCCTGCCAGACCAGCAGGTAAACATGTTTTTTGCCTTTAACCTGTGTTATCAATTTTTGCAGCTTCAGCAAATCAAGCGAATCCTGTACCCGGGCCCGGTGCTTTTTATCGGCCTGCAGGGCAAACTGTTTTTCCAGCGGCATGTAGCAAGACAGGTCGGCCACCAGTTTTTTGCCCAGCGGCTTATGGCGCCAATGGGCACCATCGTAAACATTGTTAACAGCCGCTATCCGGTTAAGGCCCGGGAGCCTGAAGTCAACCTCATCCAACACCATTTCATAACTTATCGTATGGTCAACCGATATTTCGGGCCGGCCCTGCCAGCGTTTGCGCTGCATCATCAGGTAGCTGAACTTCTCCGGCCGGTAGTAACGGCCCTGCTGGCTTAGATCTACCGCAAAAGTGCTGGTAATGACGTGTGTGAGCGTGCTGATAGTGGTATCTTCCTGGTAACTGATTTCAAACCGGATAAGGTTGAGATCGCGCGCATCGGCCGGGTTTTGCAGTAAATAAAACTTCATATCGTACCAGTCGGCAAATTTTTTTTTGTCTTCGTGGCCTTTGGCATAGATCAGGTACACTTTCCGGTTGTTTTCCCATACCGTGTCTTTCAGGTCAAACAGGTGGTCTTTCAGGTTGAATTTGTATTTCAGTGCATTGTGCAACAAAAACCTGAACGGATTGGTCTCAAGGATAAAATAACCGTAGTCGGCCGTCAAATCCTGCTGCATGGTCAGGCTTTCCCTTTTTTGCGACCAGCGAATCTGCTCGTTCAACTTCAGGGGGTTCAGCTTACGGCCATAGCCTTTGGTGTCGGTTACCGTTATGTCCGCTTCGCTATATTTGACATAGCGACCGTTTTCTATAATATAATGACGAAGTGCCCCCCGGCCCCGGAATGGCGGGCAGGTTTTGGCGAGCTTACCAATAGCTTTGTTTACCATTTTTTCCGGTGGTGGCAGCTTGCCCTGCCGGGCATAGATTACCACTGTATCGAGCATATAGTTGACCGGTACCAGGCCGATGGTCAAAGGCCCGGGCGGCAAAGTATCTGTTTTGGCCAGATAGGTGGCGTAGCCGATGGCCGAGCATACCAATAGTGCAGCGGCTGTATTGTCCGGCAAGACCAGGCTAAACTGCCCGTTAGGGCCGGAAATAGTACCTATGGGCCTGTCTTGCAAGCGTATATTGGCGTAAGGTAAAGGCTGGCCGGTTTGGCTGTCGGTAATCTTGCCCTTAATAGAAACGCCTGCCTGGGCCAGGACGGCCTGGCAAGACAAAAGATAAAAAAATGTTGCTATGGCAAGGGAAGTTATTGCGTTGTGGTCTATTTGCATACTTATCCGATGATACACTTATAGGCTTTTAAAGTACGAAGCAGACAATTCGGGAAAACTGGAGCTACCCAGATGTACGAGCGATATGCTATGTGTTGAATCTGCCTGAAAAGTTATTACTTTTCGCTCCTTAAAATTGCTAAACAGGCTCACCGTATCGTGAAGATAATAAACCGGAGTATGCACATTGTTTGCTTCCATGTACAACTTGAACGACCGAAAGTCTTTAAACGCGGCAATTATAAATGACCGCCCGGGAATTGCATATTTGTCAAAATAGCGTATTTCCTGTATTTGGCAATCTTCACAAGTTTGCCAGGAAAAATATAATATAGATTGGCTGTTGGCACGCTTTAATAAGCTGTCGAAAGATACTTTTTTTTGATTAATGCTATATAACATAAGGCCATTTTTCAGACTATCTTTTTCTAACTGCCATTGCATAGTCATAAGATTGTTAAGTGCACGGTAGGTTTCATCATTCCCTTTTTGGCAACTTATTATGCGTCTGGTACATTCACGCAAGTCCGCCTGTATGCCAAACAATTCTTTCTTATATGTGAAGAGCAAAGCACTACCCATAACCAGCAAAATGGCCAAACCTGGGGTCAGTAGATTATTTGAAACCATGTTGCTCAAAGTGTCAAATTGTCCTTTAGCGTAAAAAACATAAGTACAGGGTTGCTGTAAGGTTTGAGGGTATCGGCTAGTTGTTGTAACGATACATGGAGGCTGGTATCATCGTCAGCCATAATTTTTTTTTCGGGCCTGCTTTCCAGTAAGGCCTCCGCTCTTAAGATGCTTACAAACCGACCTAGATAAGTAGCATCAGGAAAAGTAAAGGCACCGCCATCAATATCGTTGACTACCCGATGCACAGCATAACATTTGTTGGTTGTTTTGTTGTAAATGCACCACCAGTAATCATCTCCTGAAATCTTGCCGCTTGCCGCCTCAGGTGCTACCATCACGGTCTGAAAAACAAAATACTGGTCATTCTCCAACATAGCATGGATTATGGACATAATACCGCCACCAAACAAAAGGGCTTCGGCCCTCTCCTGGTCATCCTTCAGGGTTCTGATATCTACAGGCCAATTGTGCGGGGCGAAGTCAATTTTATACCGCAGTCTAATTTTTCCCTGCTGGTCGAGCGCGTATATTTCGCCCAACAGTGGTTTGGCATAGGAATATATACCCTTGTAGTAGGCAATGTTGCCTCCGAAGTCGGCATCGTCCAGCAACTCTTCGTACGGGAAAAACCCCTTTTCGGTCTGTTGCAGATCGGCCGACAATAGGCGCAACACAAAAGCCTCCTCGAGGCCATCGGGTGAGTAGTCCGTAGGGGTGTAACCCAGGAACCGGTCGCCCGAAAAAGGAATAAACTCCCGAAGCCAGTACCCTACGTGTGTTTCGTAAAGAAATTCTCCCGTCTTGTTGTAATACAAAACGGAAAAATTGTCCTGATCAAAAATGATTATATTATTGTCGGATACAGCCATATCAGTGGGCAAGGTGTATTCACCCGGGCCGCTGCCGGTTTTGCCAAAGCAAAAATTTTCCTTGCCCGACATATCAAATGAGTAGCCCCTTTTCGCCAGGGAAGCATCGAATATAAAAATGGCACTATCTTTCAGGATTAACCTACTTACAGAACCAATGAGCGCATTGGTATCGGATGCCAGCGGGAGGTAAACAAAGTCCTTTTCAATAAGCTGCGAAAGCTTTACAGACTCCAGATAGGTAATTGACACATCTAAAGGCAAATGTGCTGGCGTTTCCCTGGGTTTTTGTTTACAACTATAAAACAAGGAACTCGTAAGCAAAACCAGTTTTATATAATTAGCTGTGCTGAATAAATGCATACGATTATTAACTGGCGCTTTCCCTCTCTGCAAAGCGCCAGTCAACCTCTCACAGTTCATTCCTCGGCCCGCAAGCCATACTCCCAAAACAATTTTTATCGGTTTTGTACTTGCACCCAGCCTTAAAGGCGCATGGTTTTTTATGATTATAACCTGCATAGGCAGCCGACACGATTGCGCCCTGACCCTTTACCGAAATCCCTGGGCTAAAACCAACTACCCCCACCATGGCAACAAAGGCTACCACACTCATAAGTGATACTAATTTTTTCATCTTTTTAAACCTTTTAGTTAAACATAAATTTCCTGCCAACCTCGTTATAAAAAATGAAAGACGCAAACGGCATTCCCCAAAATTCCCCAAAATTCCCCAAAAAGTGGGTTAACGGACTGAAGGTGAAAGGGTTACGTTTTTATATAGTTATTTTTTGGCCTTTTTGGGGCATTTTCCGACTCAAAAAAGAGCCTCGGA
>Ga0256839_1002491_pt1 | contig 20386 bp, 23 predicted proteins | sample 354166metaG_FD_185968 | JGI IMG/M metagenome (GOLD analysis project Ga0256839, IMG submission 185968) | Hydrothermal vent microbial communities from Mid Atlantic Ridge, Atlantic Ocean - 354-166 | ecosystem: Environmental > Aquatic > Marine > Hydrothermal vents | place: Atlantic Ocean: Mid... | reverse complement strand
GCTTGCGCGCGAGCTTCTCTTCCGCCGTCTTCCGGAGTTCGAGTGAGCCCTTGTAGGTGAGCTCGAGCCCGGCGATGTGTTCGCCGATCCGGTCGAGCTCGCGCTGGTGCCGCGGCGCCAGCCGGTAGGCCTCGTCCAGATCCCGGAACGGCTGCGCCTTGCGCAGGGCACGATCGATCCCGTCCCAGGTGTCCGGGTCGAAGTCGTAGGCGCGGACCAGCTGGCCGCGCACCGGACGGAGAAGACCGTGCGCCGAAAGCAGCGCCAGGGGATCGGCCGCCCCCTGGCCGAACATGTCGACGCCGGGCGCCTGCTTGCGTGCGGCCTCGACCCATTCGCGCAGCAGCGCCTCGAGCTCCTGCTGCGTCCGTACCCGGAAGCGACCACGCCGGTCCGCCTTCAACAGGGTGGTGAGGATGGCCCTTTCGAGGGCGGTCGGCTGCTCGGTCTGGAACAGCTCTTCCTGATAGACGGCCTCTTCGAGCGGAGCGCCGCGGTCACGCACGTCCTGGATGCGCCGCACGGCGGCGAGGAAATCCGGCAGCCAGTCGCTCTCCGCAGCCGCCTGGCCGCTCTCGATCTCCGCCCGCCAGCGGGCGACCAGGGGCGCGACCGCCTCGAGGGCCTTGCCGAGCGTGCCCAGGTCTTCGTCCGGGCTTTCCACCAGGCGCTCGAGCAACCGGGCATCGCCATAGGCGCGGTAGAACAGGGCCGCCTCCAGACGGCGCACGCCGGCGGCCGAGATCTCGCCGTCGGCCGTGACGAGCTCCGGCAGATCGGACGGTGATGCCACCTTCTCGAAGAAGGCGCGGACGAAACGCGCCGCCTTCCGCGTGGTGAAGTCGCGCGTCTCCAGTAGAGACAGCATCTCGGGGCCGAGCGCCGCGGCATCGGCACGCGCGCGCTCGGTGGCACTCATGGCCGCCACCGTGCGCTCGTTGGCGGCCACCGCGAAACGCGCCCGCGCCGGCAGGTCGAGCTCGTCGATGCGCACCCGCACCAGCACCGGCGCCTTCTTGCCGCGCACGTCGAAGCCGAGCCCCTCGAGGAACCGCCGGTAGGCCGCCGCCCTTTCGGGATGCTCGCGGTAGACGCGGCGAAGCGCGAGCACCCGGCCATTGCCGCTTTCCACCACCAGGTCCGGGCCGACGATCGGCGCGCCGTCGGTGGCGGTCACGCTCGGGCCCAGGAGCTCGGGGCGCAGTTCGGCCGCGATGCGGTCGATCTGTGCCCTGGACGCGGCGCGCTCGCGGGCTCGCGGCTGGAGCTCGGCCGGATAGTCCGGGCGCGGGTGAAGGTCGTCGTCGTGCGAGGTCACGAGCTGGTCGGCCTCGACGATCCGCCAGACCACCGGATGCTCGCCACCATCCGGCAGGACCACCCGATCCGGCAGTGCCCAGGTCGCCCGGGGCGGGCGTTCGGCCGCGTCCGCCGGCTCGCCCCGTGCCACGTCGAGGATCGCCCGGCCGAGCGCCAGGGCGTGCTCCGTCGCATCCGCCATGCGCGCCGGCATCGCCTCGCCGACGTACACGCCGCGCAGCGCACCGCCGGCCTCGAAGGCGAAGCGGGCCGCCGGCTTGCCACCGAGCCGACGGCCCAGATCGTGGTCAGGGAGGGAGGGCGACACAGTCCGTCCGTCACCCGCCGCCGCGGGCTCCGACTCAACCGGAAGCTTGTCCGGCTCCGGTGTGGATGCCAACCGTCCCGCGGGTGCGGGTCCGCGTCGGAAGAACGCCGGCGCGCCCCCGACCACGCCGCCGACGCCCGCGCCGAGTGCGAGATCCCACACCACGCCCCATGCGTCGAGGTCCTCGCCATGGGCCTTATCGCGCCCGATCAGGAGCGGTTCGGTGAGCGCGGTCGCGATCGCCGCCTCCGAGGCGCCCAGCAGCGCCGACCGTGCCACCAGTGCGGCACGACTGCCGGCCCGGGCGAGGAAGGCCGCACGCGCCGTGGGACCGATCAGGGGCACGAAATTGATCGGATCGGGCAGACTGCCGATCATGCCGGCGAGAAAGCCGGCCGCCCCCTCGAACAACCCGGCACGGCGTTTTTCGATCACCCATTCGCGAAAACGCCGCTCGTCCCAGGCCTCCACCTTGGCCTTCAGCCGTTCCGGCGTGTCGAACGGATCATAGGGGATCGGCCGGCCGGCCACGATGCGGTCGTGCTCCTCGCGGGTGATGCCGCGGGCCGGCCGCGTCTCGAGGACCGCGCCTTCGGGGAAGTCCGCGAGCTCGTCGCGCGTTCCGGTGGCCGTCGCCTCGGCCCTGTCCGGCAACGCCAGCAGATCGGCGATCGCCTTGATCGTGGTGTTGTCGAAGCCTTCGACCAGATGCGCCCGAAGGTACGTGCCGAACCCCGGCCGCCAGGCTTCGCGCGCGCGGCGCAGGTCTTCCGGTCCCAGGTCGCGCAGGAAACCGCTCACGGCACGAACACCTCCGGCGGTGTGATGGGTTCCAGCCCCTGCACGACCGCCGCACGCAGGTCGTCCGGCGTCGCGCGCACATGCGGGATCGCACGCCAGGTGATGGCGCCGGTGGCATCGGGTACCGGCACCACGAGCCGATAACCCCCTTCGCCGTCGTCCACCCAGCGCGCCGCCTGCGCCAGGTCGGACAGCACCGCCCGCGCCATGTTCCGGCGCAGCTCGCCGTCCGGCACGTCGCCGAAGGCAGCATCCACCAGGCCGCGCAGCGTGTCGGGGTCGAGTCCGGCGAAGGCGTGTGCCTTCATGCCCTCGAGGGCGGTCGCGGCGGCATCGGGATCGAGGTCGGCCGGGATCGAGACCGCCGCGCTCTCGGACACCACCGGGCGGCGGCGGCCGAGTACGGTCTTGACCGCGTCGGCCACGGCGTCTTCGAGATCGGCCCCGGCCTCGATGCGCATCGCCGCCGCCTTGCGGGCGAGTTCCAGCAGTCCGTGCGCGCGGACCAGCGGGTGCGCGTCACCCGCGGCCCCGGCCACGACCGCGGCCCGTTCGAGCTCTCTGCCGAGCTCGCTCTCGCGCAGGAGTGCGTCGAGCTCGTGGGCCGTGTCGCGATCGAGCCGCGGCTTGTAGTCGCCGAGCCCGAGCAGAAGTCGTGCCCGCTCCGGCTCGCCGTCCCTCAGCGCCTCCACCGCCGGCACCATCGTCTTCGGCAGGCCGGCGTCGAACAGTTCGCCTTCCACCTCCGCCCGCCAGCGCGCAGGAACCCGCGCCACCACCGCCAGAGCGGCCAGCTTCTGGTCCACGGTCTCGGCGGAGGTGATGCGCCCCACCAGCTGGTTCGCCACCGCCTCCGGCAGGAGGCGTCGCCGGTCGGGCGGAATGCCGAGCCGCTCCTGCGCGGCGTCGAGGTCGGCGAACACCTGCTCCGCATCGGCCTTCCCGCGCAGCAGCGCATCGAGCTCGCCGGCGAGTTCCGGGTCGGTGCGCAACGCGTAGCCGAGCGGGTCGGCCGCGCGCTCGCGCATGTCCTGCCGGATGGCCTTCTGCAGCAGCTCGAACCGGCGTTTGCTCGCGGCATAGTCCGGCGCCTGCGGGTCCGGGCGATGGCGATCCAGCAACGCCGCGAGCTCCGCCGGCGGCGCGCCGCGCACCATGGCCACGGCATCCCGCACCTCGGCCTCCGCTCGGAACGTCGCCCACGCCTCGCGAGCCTTCCCGGGATCGTCCGATGCCGCCAGGAAATCGTCGAGCGTGAGGGGCTTCGGCACCGACACACCGTCCGCCCGGCGGGCGAGCTCGTCACGGATGCGCTCTTCGAGCGCCCGTGCCGCGTCCCGGCGAGCCTTCTCGGCCGCCTTGCGCGCCTCGCGCTCGGCCGCCAGCCGCGCGAGCTCCGCCTCACGCGCGCGCCGTTCGAGGGTGGTCCGTGCGCTCGCGGCCAGGCGCTCACGGTCGCCGACTTCCAGGAAGGCCGCGACGCCCTCGCCCCGCTGGACGAGTCCGAGCACTTCGTCCGGCGCCTTTTCCAGGCGACGGATCAGCGCCGCCCGGGCCACCCGCCGGCGCGCCTCGCTCAACAAGCGATCGCGTTCTTCCGGTGCGACCGGCAGGCTCCGCGTCAGCTCCTCGGCCTTCGCGAGCATCTCGGGCGCGGCGGTGGGATCGGTGTAGGCCGCGTTCTCGGCCTCGGCGAGCCACCGTCGGAGTTCGGCCGTGCGACGGCGCCGCACGGCCGCGAGCTCGGCGGCGCGGATCTTCGGCAAAAAGCCGATGCGCACGGCCTCGAGCCGTCGACGCAGCTCGGGCAACACCCGCTGCGTCTCGGGATCTTCGGCCACCTGCTCCAACCATCCGTCGAGGCTTTGCCGGAAGCGCTCGGCAGCGCCTTCCCGCGGATCCTCGAGGAGCGTCGTGGCCTGTTCGGCCGCGAACCGTCGTGCCTCGGCGTAGAGCGCCTCGAGCCTGGTCCGGTCGCGTGCCTCGACCTCGGCCGCGAGTTCGCGCGCGAGGCGGTCCGCCATCCGACCGAGGTGGCCGAAAAGGTCCGCGGGGGCTCCGACGTCCGGAACCTGGCGCGCGGCGATCGCCGCCTGCGGCTCGAGCAGCTGCCGATAGAGGGGCACGCGCACTAGACGCCTCCCACCAGGCGGCCGCCGGGTCCGGGGATGCCGGCGGTATAGCCCGACCTCGGCAGGGGCGGGCCGAAGCCGGGACGCCTCGATGCCCACCACCGCCCCAGCTGCGAGCCGGCGCCGAACAGCGCCTCGGCCATGCCGAACCCGCCCCGGAGCACCGCCGTACGCCCGCGTTCGCGCCATGCCTCGGCATCGGCGAAGTAGCCGCCGGCCCGTGCGAGCCCGCGGCGACGGAGCTCCAGCGCATCGCGTTCGGCCCGGTCGGCACTCTCCAGCAGCATGTCCAGGGCCGAGCGCGAGGCCGACAGACCCGCGGAGGCGAGCGCCGTACGCTGTTCCGCCAGCAGCAGGCGGGCTCGCCGCCGCAGCGCCTCTTCGCGTGCCGCGCTCACGTCGAGGGTCTCGATCGCCATCCGCCGGCGCTGCTGCGCCTCCGCCTCGGCCGCGGCCTGTGCGGCCCGTCCCTGTGCGTAGGCGCCGACCCCGCCGAGCAGCGACGCGCCGGCTCCGAGCAGACTCGCCGCGGTCGCGAGGGTGCCGGTGGCGGCGGTGGCGCCGGCCACGCCGGCACCCGCTCCGGCGAGACCGGCCAGTAGGGCGATCTCAGGTCCCATGGCGCATCTCCGGCTCTGCCTCCGGGCCCCGTCGCCGCAGCCACAGTCGCCAGCCCGGCGCGAGGTCCCGCGAGGTGGGCACGAAGCCGAGCACGCATGCCCACCGCTCGCCCGCGCGGAAGCCACGCCGGACACCCGTGGCCACCACCTCGAAGGGAGCGAGGGCGCGGCGTACCAGGCGGGTGAGTGCGACCAGACGGCGACCCGCGTCGTGCGCCAACAGCGCCCACCCGACCGGCCAGGGCCAGCCGGTCAGATAGAGGCCTGCGGCCGCCACCGGCTCGCCCCGGTCGAGGGCGGTCCAGGCCGGCCCGACGTCCAGGCAGGCGAGCGCGAACCACGGCGTCAGCAGGCGCGCCTCGCCACGCTGCGCCTCCTGCAGCCGCCCGCGCAGGGCGACGAAATCCGCGGGCACGAGGGGGCGCACTTCCAGGCTCATTCGCCCACCTCCAGACGCAGCCCGACGTGGGTCAGCTGTGCCGGCAGGGCGCCGTCCGCCTCGAGCGCGAGATAGGGCCAGGGCTCGAACCCACGGGCGATCTGCACGTCCACCCGGCCGGTCCAGAGCGGTGTCGGCTCCCCCGAGGGCAGATCGACCGGCCGGCCGAGCCCCAGCGGCAGACGGTCGGCGTCCACCGCCGGCGAGAGACGCAACCACAGGGGACCACAGTCCGCACCGCTCACCCGTACCCGGGAAATGCCCTTGGCATGGCCGACGGCGTAGGTCCCCGTGCGATCCACCACCAGCGGCTCGAGCAGGCGCGCGCGGCTCAGGTACGGCAGCCCGACTACCCAGAGTCTGCCGCGCACCGGCTCGCCGAGGCGATAGATGCCGCCCTCGAACCAGACGGCCTCGTATTCCATCCCGTCGACCAGCACCTTGACCGGCCAGCCTTCCAGGTGTGCGGCGCCGGTCGGCGGATCGATCTCGGAGGCGAGTTCGATGACGACGTGCGCGTCGAGGTGGCGCGAAAGGGCCGGTGGATCGCCGATCCGCCAGCGTGGTGCCAGGTGTTCGATCCAGCGGAAGGTGGCGTCGGGCGTGGTGCGCTCGACCAGGAGATAGAGGGTATCGCCCCGATCCTCGTGCGAGGGCACGGCGCAGAGCGCCAGCACCCGATCGCCGATGCGGTGGCGTGACCAGGCGACCACCTGCTGCTCCGGTGCATAGGTGAGCGCGGCCAGAGTGCCGTCCGGCCGCAGCCACCAAGCGGTGCTGTCGGGGGCGCCGGTCCAGGCCGCCTCCAGTGCGCCGAGCGGGAACATGTGCTCGGCGAGCACGGTGAGGTCGGCGCTCTCGAGCGTGTCGCGATCGAGCCTGTAGGCGAGCTCGCGCACCGTCCGGCCGGCGGCGTAGAGCAGCCGTCCGCGCGCCACCAGTGGCGGCACGTTCGTACCCGGAACGGCATCCAGACGCGACAGCTCGACGTTGCGCGCGCCGTCGGTGACGGTGCCGAGCACCTGGGCGGTGTTCGCCGGGCCGACGCGGTAGAGCGACGAACTCCCGAAGGCGATCACACCCTGACGGGTGGCGGCCAGGTTCAGGATCCGCCCGACCTCGGGCAGCAGCAGATCCAGCGCGCAGTCCGCCTTGATCTCGCCGTGCTCGCGATCGTCGAAACGGAAGAAATCGTCCGCCCTGCTCGCCCAGAGCCGGGCCCCGCGGGCGAACCACAGGCGCCCGTAAGCGAAGGTCACCGCTTCCGGCCAGCCGAGCCGGTCCGACCAGGCCCCACGCTGCCACCGCCAGGTCTCGTTACCGGCACCCACCACGTCGTGCGGCAGGCGCGAACGCACCTCGAGGGTGCAGGACATGCCGTCCGGCGCCACCGCGGTGATCTCGCCCCAGCCGTAGCCGGGATGAAGATACTCCCAGAGCTGGCCCCACTTGTTGCCGGATCCGTCGGTCCAGGGATCGCCATCCCAGTCCCTGCCCTCGGTGTGCGAGGGCGCGATCAGACCGGTGCGGCTGCCGGTCTCCGGGGTGGCGACACTGCGATAGACGCGTACGCCGACCCGGCGGAGCTGCGGCGGCGCGCCGATCTTGCGACTGGCCTCCCAGGGCTTCACCGCGGTGAGATCGCGTGCCCAGACGCGAAACAGCGAGCCGACGTCCTCCGGGCCCCAGATCGGTCCACCGACGGCCGTCAGCGTCACCGTGCCGGTCTCGCCGTCGGCGTAGACGGCACGTGACCGGTCGTCGTTCATCTCTTCCCAGGGGCCACCGTCGAAGGGCAGGTGCCGGTCGACGAAGGTCGTCCCGTTGCGCTCGAGGAGCTGCGGGCGGACGGTCGGGCTCACCAGCACCAGCAGGTCACCGAGCTGGGTCCACTTGAGCTGCGGCCTTCCGTCCGCGTCGCGGAGCTCGCCCGGACCGACGAACCGGTGCGCGAAGGTGCTCGCCAGCGTGCCGGCGAGGTACGCCCGCCCCTGGCCGTCCTCGCTCAGCAGCAGCGCGAACGCCGTGTCGCGTTCGACCACGAAGGGGACGAGGACCGGCCTGCCGATCACGCCCGAGACGTCCTCGACGAAGGCGGTGCCGGGGCGGCGGATCAGGGCGCCGGTCGCGTGCGGCAGGAAGTTCTCGCACGCGGCCAGCGCGGCGGCCCGCCGGGCGAAGTCGGCCCGACCGTGGAGCAGGGGCGAGATCTCGCCGGCGTTGAAGGCGAGTTGGTGGTGCCAGACCGGCACGCTCACACCTCCAGCCAGGGCGTGCGCGCCAGCACCCGCCGCGGCGGGAGCTCCATGGACGAAGCGCGGCGCGCACGAGCGATGGCGGACTCGTAGTCGCGCGTAGCGCGTTCCCAGGCGGTCGAACTCTGCGTCAGACGCTCGGCGAGCACTGCGGCGAGTCGGCAGGCGAACGCCTCGGCGAACAGCGGATCCCAGGCCGCCGGCTCGGTCACGTCGGCGATCCACTTCGCGGTCAGCGGCGGCGCGAGCCCGGTGTGCAGCCGATCACCCAGGATGGTGTAGGCGGTCGAGGGATCGTCCGGTCGCACCACCAGCAACCGCAGACAGTCGGGCGGCAGCAGATAGACGTGCGACCAGCCGGGCGCCGGCGGGGTCGCGCCGTCCTCGACCAGCCGGCCGGTGCGGAGGGCGAAGCTCCAGGAATAGGCCTGGAGCTCCGCCCGCCGCAGACCGTCCCACACGTCGCGGATCGCCACCGCCACCGGATCGGGGGCGTCCCAGGCGGCGATGCGCAGGGGCCCGAGCCGGGCGAGCGCGGCATTGGCGACGGCGAGACGCGTGGTCATGCTCAGACCACCGGCCAGTCACCCGCGAGCAGGGCGCGTCGCACCTGCTCCAGCAGTTCCAGCGCCCGATCGCGGCTGTCGCCGTCGAGCCGGGTCGGATCCAGCACCACCACCAGGGCGCGACCGCCCATGACGGTGTCGAGCTGGTCGGTGCCGGTGGTGGTCGCGGCCGATCGATCCACGTCCTCGGCGCTGCCGCCGTCGGGGATCCTCAGGATGTGGTAGGTTGCCACCTCGTCACTCCGTGCACTGGATCTTCACGACCTTCTTTTCGTCGAGACGGGTCGCGCCGAGCGTGACTTCGGCATACATCACGATCGCCCAGGAATTGGCGATGTCGTACTGCACGTCGGTGAAGACGTCCTCCCAGATACCCAGGAACACACCGTCCCTGGTGAACAGGAAGCAGTCCCGCACGCCTACCGCCACCGGCAGGCGGTTGGTCACCACCACCGGCGTGCCGAAGACCGACCGCACCCGTCCGTCGACGATCTCGGCGGAGATCTTCGAGCGGGCATCGGTGAGTTCGGCGAGCTTGCGCAGGGCGGCGTGCTGGGAGGGACCGATCACCAGCACGCGCGGTGCGTCCGGATCCACGTCGTTCGCCTCGAGGATCTCAAGCGCGGCGAGCAGCTTGGCCTTGTTGAGGTTGGTACCCGATCCGCCGACGTTGGTGTCCACCACCTGCGAGGCGGGCAGGGCGGTCGCGGTCGAGCCGTCCTTGCCGGTGTAGTTGGTGCCGCCGAGGGCCGGGATGATCACGTCGTCCTTCACCCGCCGGGCGGCCGCGCGGATCGCCTGCATGATGTCCGACTGGGGGTCGAAGCCGAGCGACAGGCGGTCGGTGCGGTCGATGCGCGGCGCGACGTGCTTGGTGACCGGCGCCACCCACCGGGTGGAGAAATCCGGTTCGAAGGTGGGGGTGGGAGCGAAGCGGCTCGCCTTGTCCTGGAAGTCGAAGGGCTCGACGTACTTGGCCGGCTGCAGTCCTTCGCCGCGGAGGTCGGTGCGCACGGTCACGTGCGGCGAAAGACGGCTGTCCGCCTGCTGGAGGGCGAGCTGGAGGGAGTCCGCGTAGGTCTTCTTGAAGGCGTCGGTGATCAGCGCCATCGGTCAGCTCCGCAAAAGGTGGTGGCCTCTCGCGGCGCTCGGCTGCCCCGTGTCCGGGACCTCGCGCCTTCCGGCAGGGAGCCCGCCGGCCGGCCCGGTCTTTCCCGGCGTCACGGACGCCGCCCGATGGCGACGCTACCCGGAGCTGCGCCAGTATAAACCGGAAGTCATGGAGAAGAAACCCCAGTGTTCATCCGTAGGCGATCTCCACGAGCTTGCGATATTCGCCGAGCGCCTCGGGATCGCCTTCGGCGAACCTTCGTGCCCACTGCGGATCCTTCTTGAGCTGTTCGATCCGCTGTGCCGCCGCCTCCTTGCTCATGGGGGGCGCGCCGGTGGCTCCGGCAGGCAGGCGATCCTCGCCGAGAGCGTCCGCGAGCCGGCGCAGCAGGGTGAAGGCACCGCGCACGCCGAGCACCGCGCGCAGCGCGGCCACCTGCTCCGCCTCGAGTCCCGCCCGGCGGGCACCGTCCAGGGCGCGGGTCAGTTCCGCGTCGAACCGCTCGCCGAGCTCGGTTCGGAGTTCTTCGGTCTCGCGCTGCTGCTCGCGTTCCGCCTCCTCGAGGGCGGCCCTTTCCAACTCGAGGTAGCGCCGGGCGAGCACTTCGGCCTGGCGCTTCGGCACGCCGGCCTCGGCCATGGCCTGCTGCACCGCCGAGAGGAAGGCGGCATCCGCGCCCTCGCCCAGGACTTCGGCGGCCAGCTTGTCGAGGCCGTATTCGTCCGGCTTCTCGGGCGCGCCGAGCCGCCGCCAGAAGGCCTGCCACTCTTCCGCCGGCGCGTCGTCCCTGGGCACGCGCACCGCTGCGCCGGAGCCGAGCTCGCCCAACTTGCGCTCCAGCTCGCGGTAGCCCTTGACGATGGCGGCGACGTCCTTGTGGCCGGCCTTGACCACCCAGGCACGCAGGTCGTCCGGCAGGCCGGCGGCCCATTCCGGCACGTCCGCAGCCGTGCCGGCGGCCGGGGCGCCGTCGTCCACCGTTCCGTCCGTTCCCCGTCCCTGTGGTGCGGTGTCCGCGAACGCCCCAGCCGGCTCGGGTGACGGCACCGGAGCCGCGGGATCGCCCCCCGGTGCCAGCGCCTTGGCGAGATCGTCGCTCATGGTCCCTTTCCCTTCCGTTTCCACCGTTTCGTGCGCTCGTCGGCGCGCAGGAACTCCTTCGCGACCTTCACCGGCACCGGGGTGATACCGTGCCGGCGCAGCCACCGCCGGCCTTCGGGCGAGGCCGAGAGCAGCATGAAGCGGTGCTGCCGTGCACTCTTCGAGGGCATGGGGATCTCTATCGAGCCGGTGAGGTCTCGATCGGGGTCGGGATCGTGCGCGGGAACTGGCCACCGCAGACGAGGGCGGCGTACTGCCGCTCGATGTCCGAGAGCTCGCGGAAATAGGCGCCGAGGGAGATGTCGCAGGTGGCGGCCATGATGGCGCGCGCCTTCATGTCGTCGAGCTGGCGCTTCGCCTCGATGGCCGCCGCCCCTGCGGCCCGGACGGTGGCGAGCTGCGTCGGCGAACAGGCCACGAGCGTTCCCGCCACCAGGAGCGGCGGCAGGATGCGCACGATCCACAACACCAGGGTCCCGCTCATGATCCGGCCTCCGGCGAGGGTGGGTCGCGTGGCTCCAGGGAAAGCCGCAGTTTGCAGCCGGCCGCGCGCAGCAGGTCGAACAGCACCGCCCGCCGACCGGCGAGGTAGAGCCGTACCGCGTCGCTGTCGGTGACCGGCACCGGTTCGAGCGGGCGGGTGATCGCCAGCAGTCCGCGCAGCAGCAACTCGCCGTCGGGGCCGCGCAACGCCCGCTGCCAGGCCCGGCGCACGTCCTCGTCCATCATGCCGCACCTCCGCCCGCGAGCGCGCCGGCGGTGAGGGCCTCGAGAGCCCGGCGCACCTCCTTCTCGTCACGCAGCACACTCGCCGGCACGCCGAAGCTCTCGGCGATCACCCGTGCCGCCCTGGGCAGGTCGAGGGCGGCGAGCGCCGATGGATCGAGCCTGGCGATGGGCGCGATGGCGTCGAGCGCCCGCACCACGGCCAGGCCGTCCTGTGCCGCCATCTGGCGCAGCGCCGGCGTCTCGTAGTGGATGGCGAGCGGCGGCAAGGCGACGCCCGGCGGCGGCGGTGGCACGAACCCTTCGGCCTCGGCGATGGCGAGCTCGCGCACGATCATCGGCCCCAGCAGCTCCTGCTGGATGCGCCCGACCACCGGACCGAGCATGACGCCGCGTTCCTGGGCACGCTGGACCACCTCGGTGGCGGTCATGGCCTTGTCCTGCGCCATGAGCATGAGCGAGAGCAGGAAATGCTCCTCGATGGCACGCAGGTCCCGCTCGTGCATGGCCATGGCCACCTGAAGCGAACCGCCGAGCTCCAGGGGCAGCACCCGTGGACGCCCGGTGGCGGCGTCCAGCCAGCCGTAGTTGAGCGCATCGGGCTCGAGGCTCAGCGCCTCGTCCGCGTCCACCGCGAGCAGCGGCGGCTGCGCCTGGCGGTTGGCGAGGATCACCATGTCGCGCGCCACGCGGTTCGCGCGCTTCATGTTGCGCAACGCCAGGATGCCGGGGCCTCGCCCGTAGATCTCGCCGCTCGACAGCCACATGCGCACCACGCAGTAGGGCATGGTGTCGTAGCCGGCGGCGCGGACGATCTCGCCCTCGAGCAGATGGTAGCTCGCCCAGCGCCAGCGGCTTCCCGGCTCGGCCGGGACCACGGCGTGCAGGACGCGCACCGGCTCGTCCGGAGCGGTCGCGACCTTGGCGCGCCAGCGCTCCGGCACGGTGCCGAACGCCGCCTCCAGCTCGCGCGCCGGCAGGCGGTATTCGCGGAACACCACGTCGACCCGGCCGGCGCGGTCGGCGCCCAGCACCACCTCCCCCACCGGCACGGGCTCGTAGCGCGGCCCGAGGCCGGGTTCGTGCGCCACGTACAGCACCGCCGTGCCGTACAGCACGAGGTCGAGCAGGACGCTTTCCAGCGCGCCCTGGAAGCCGGCGAGCGGGTCCTCGCGCAGGCGGAAGAGCAGGTCACGCACCTCGTCGAGCCAGGCCTGCAGCGCCGGACCGCTCTCCGCGCCGTCGCCGACCGGGCGCAGTTCGTGCCAGCGCTGGCCATAGGGTGCCACCGTGTCGGCGAGGAAGGCGGCGAGCCGCTGGGCGGCGAAGGCGGCCGCCTGCTCCACCACCTCCGCGTCGCCGGTCAGCCGCGGACTCTGCGGGTCGCCGCCGAACCTGCCGGCGTCCGCCTGCGGGGCGGCGAAACGGGCGACCTCGCGCCAGGCCGCCAGATAGGGTTCTCGGAAGGCGGCCAGCCGTTCGTAGCGCGTGCGCAGACGGGCGGCGATCGACGCGTCGTCCGTCGCCATGGTCATCCTCCGAGCAGCAGGCGGCGGCGGATGGCGCGCAGGTCCGGCCGGTCACCGCCGACCTGGCCGAGCAGTGCGCGACCGAGTTCGTCCGGACCGGGCAGCACGTCCTCGAGGCCGACGGCCCGACGCCGGCGCCGGAGTTCGCGCTCGAGCAGCCGCGCCGGATCCGGTCCCTCGCGGGCGATCCGCCGCGCCCGTTCGACCGCCGCCGGCACCTTCGGTTTCTTCGGCTTCAGGAAGCCCATGGATCCCTCCGTACCGCGGTGACGATCCAGTGTCGGCACTCCAGCACCACGGCCTCGATGTCGCCCTGCCGGCGCAGGACACGGCCCCGGTTGTGCCACACCGCCTCGTGCACCTCGTCCTCCAGCCGGTGGAGCGTGCAGGCGGTGAACCCGGTCAGCTCGCCCTCAGAGGACGGGGCCGCTGCGCGCTCGTCGGGGACGTTCGCGTGTCGCTCCATGTCCGATATCCCTCGGCTCCACGCCGGCGCCCACGGCCAGGTACCGCAGGGCGTCGGCGGCGTGGCTGGTCCAGTCGTGCACCGGCACCGGCCGGAAGACGCCGCGATCGGCCAGCCACTCGCGCCGGTAGAGGCGCAGTGCCTGTAGGCCGTCGCGACAGCCCTCGAGGTCGAGGCGCGCGCGTCGCAGGAGAGCCCGGACGGCGGCGATGCCGTCGTCGACCCGGTGTCGTGGCACCACCTCGGCCGGTCGCACGCCGAGCTCGTGCAGCTGGGCGATGCGGGTGCGGGCGGAGCCGATGTCGCGGGCGGCGGCGTCGTGCGGCAGATAGTGCCGTCGGAAGCGGAGCCCGAGCCGGTCGAGTTCGCGCGCGTAGTGGGCGAAGTCGCGACCACCGCCGGTGAGACAGCGCACCAGTCGCCAGCCGCCGCCGTCCGGCTGCGCCACCCAGATCGCGGTGTCGTCCGCGACCCCCAGATCCCAGGCGGTGACGGCCGGCCGCTCGGGGATGGCCGGCCAGTGACCGATCCGGCCGTCGCGCTCCATCTCCTCGAGCAGGTCGGCGTAATAGGCACCACGCACCGCCGCCGACCAGTCGCACTCGAATTCCTGGCGGAATTCCTCCGGATCCATGCGCTGGCGGGCGAGTTCGAGGAAGGCCGGATCGAGCACGCCGGTGTCGTGCACCGTGAGGCGCGACACGTGGACATCGGGATCGCCGGCTTCCATGCGGGCACGGGCGGCGTCGAAGAGGTCCTTGAAATGGTTCGGTCCCTTCGGCGTGCCGATCCACACTTCCCAGGCGTGCCGGTGGTGATCGGCGAGCATGGGCTTGACGATCTCCGACCACACCTCGGGCGGCATCTGCGCGCACTCGTCGTAGACCACGCCCACGAGGCCGGTGCCACGCAGGCTGTCCGGATCGAGCGCGCCGACCAGCTGGATGCGGGCATCGCCGATCACCACGGCCAGCTCCGCCTCGCGGATCTGTGCGAGGCCGGCGGCCAGGAGCGGACGCACCAACCGCTTGAGCGGTGCCCAGAGGATCGCGCGCGCCTGTTTGAGCTTCGGCGCCACGTACCAGAACAGCACGTCGCGGCCGGCATCGCGCCAGCGCAGCGCCTCGTGCACCAGCTCGGCCGCGCACCAAGTGGTCTTGCCCGCTCGCCGGTGCCAGACCAGCACGGTCTCGCGCCGCTTGCGCCGATGGGCCTCCCGCTGGTGGGGGCGAGGCCGGTAGTCGAGCCGGACGGTGCGCATGCGGGAAAAAGCGGCCGGGGCGTCCCCGTCGCCACCCCGGCCGAGTCGTGCACACAGTCCCGTCTCTTCGTCGGAGACCGGAGCCGCCGGCCGCGCCAGCGCAGAACGGGTCACGACCGAGATCGTCATCCGGCGGCTCCGCGCTCCGCGCCGTCGTCCCGCTCCACACCGGTGACGACGACGATGGGACCACCGTCGGGACCGCTGTGCTCGACGCGTTGGCGCACGTTCCAGCGTTCCGGACGACGGTTGGCGAGGATCCACATCAGCAGCCGGTCGCTCGCCTCGAAGGCGCGACGGTAGGCCACGGTCTCGAGCCGATCCAGCGCGCGTTCCAGCGCCTCGTCCCAGGCGGCGGCGAACCTCGTCGACCGCCGCCGCCAGCGATAGACGGTGTCGCGCGAGATCCCCGCGATCCGACAGGCGTCGCGCACGCTCACACCTTCCGCCAGCGCGGCCAGGAACCGGTCCTTCACCTCACGACGCGCCATGGCCGCAGTCTACCACCGGTGTGACGTAGGAACCAGATCCTACGACGTCCCCCAAGTTAGTGTCCGATCTGTCCGATCGACGGCCGTGGACCAGGGCGATGGCCCGGTCGGCCACGTCCGCCGGCATGCGGCCGGCCTCGAGGTGGCGGGCGAGGACGGCGGTGGCGAGTTCCCGCGGAGTCCCGGGGATCGCGCCGTCCTCGAGCTGCCGCACCAGGCGCCGCAGGCCCTCGTGCGACCACCACCCGTGCCTCGCCGACCGCCACCGTGGGCACAGCTCGCCGCCTGGCCGCACCAGGTCGAGGCGACGGGACGCGACGGCCGTCACGAGCGCGTCAGCGAGCCGGTCGGCGAAGGCGGTCTTCGAGAGCCGGTCGGCGTCGGGAGGCACCACCGCGCGCCAGATCTCGGCGATGGTCCGCACGAGCTCGCGCCGGTCGACGAGCTCGCGCCACGGGGTGCCGCCGTTGCGTTCGGTGGGATAGTCGAGCGCGAGCTGGGCCCACGGCGGGAGGAAGCGGAGGGCGTCCTCGAGGGCACGGTCGAGATCCGAAGGCGGGGGCAGGGCGCGGGGCGGGCCCGGTTCCTCGGCGCCCTCCTGCGCGATGCGCCTGATCTCCGCGGGCACCGGCATGGCCCTGCAGGTGCGCACGGCCCGTCGGGTGGCCTCGACCAGGGCGTCGTCGGGAATGTCCTCGAGCGCCTCGTGCCAGGCGGCGAGCTCGAGTTCCGCTTCGGTCCTGGCCGGCTGTCGCGGCCGGAAAGCGGCGCGCAGCCTAGTGAGGCAGGCAGCTACGGTTTTCCTCGTCGCCATGGATGGCCTCCAGATAGCCCTGCAGCCAGGGCGGCACGTCCTCGTCACGGGCGGCCCTCTCGCGTCGGACCTGGAGGTCCACCATGGCCGCGGTGGCCACCCGGTGCGCATAGGCGAGGGGGTCGCCCTGGGCCCGGGCGAGGGCCTTGGCCACCGCGGCGTTGACCAGACCGGGCGGCATGGAGGCCAGCCAGCCGGCGACCGTCCGCTCGACGCGCGACGCCGGACAGCCGAACATGGCACAACGGTCCGCGAGTTCGCGGAGTAGCTGCGGGTCGAGTCCATCCGGTCGGAGGCCGGTGTCGTCCGGCGGACCGGCGTCGGGCGGTCCGTGGCCGTCGCGCTGCTCCGTTCGCTCGATCCGGGCGTCGGTCCGGGCGACAGCGGCAGCAGCAGCAGCAGCGCGCGCGTCAGCGCGCCCTGACTCTCCCGCCCGTCTCCGAGTCTCTCCCGGACGGGATGAGCTGCTGCTGTTGGGGAGAGACTCGGTATCTGAATCTGATCTGATCTGTTCTGTTCTTATCTGGTGTAACGCGTTACGCTCGGGAGGCGCCGCGTTACGGTCCGACGCCCCTGCGTTACGCTGCGTTACGGCCGGAGCGGGTTGCGTTACGGTCGTTACGGTCTCGCCGTCGTTCCCGTCTCCGTTCGCGCGCCTGCGGGCGCGATGGCGGCGCATGCGGTCGGCCGCGCCCGGATCCGCGGGCTGGCGCTTTTCCCAGGAGGCCACGCGGCCGTCGCGCACGAGACCGGCCTTCTCGAAGGCGGCCAGCAGCCGCTCCGCCTCGTCCACCGAGCAGTCGATGGTGACGGCGAGGAGCTCGGCCGAGAGACCTTCCAGGCTGCCACGCTCGCTGCGCGAGCTCGCATGCTCGAGGACGGCGATCCAGCCGGCGATCACATATGGCCTGGGCAGCCCGCAGTACGCCTTCGCGAGCGAGAGCTTGGCATCCGTACACGTGCCGTGGTACAAGCGGAACCAGTCCATCGCGGACACCTCACGTGCATGCGGCCGCCCCGACCGGGCGGCCGTCTTGCGTGACCACCAGCGGGCGGCGCACCTCCAGCCACCAGGCGAGCAGCTGGCGGGCGTCGCCCGCGTCGCTCTTGCGGGCGCGTGACCAGCCGTGCCGCCGCCGTGCCCAGGCCTGCCAGCGCGGCGGCGGCACGAGCTCGAGCAGGAGCTCCATCCGCCGGGCGGCGAGAAGCGCGAGGGTGCGCATCCCCACCAGCACCTGCACCGCATGGCCGCTGGGGAGCCGGGTGGGCGGATCTTCCACCACCAGCACCGCCGGCCGGAGCGCCAGCAGCGTGCGCTCCAGCCATTGATCCCACGCGTCGAGCAGGGCCGCCTGGTCGCCGGCATGCGCCGAAAGATCCACGGTGCGCGCCGCGATCGGCCCGCCGTCCTCGGCGAAGGCCCAGCCCGTGCGCGTGCCGGGATCGAGGGCGAGGACGGCGAGAGTCATTCGACCTCCTCCTTGACCGTTCGTTCATCCGCCGCCGCCAGGCTGTCCGCATGCGGCGGCGGCAGATCCAGGAAGTCCGCCGGCGTCACGAGACCGCCGGTGGTCTCGTAGATCCGGCGCATGATCGGCGGCGCGGGGATGCGCTCCCCGCGCGCGTAGCGGCGCACGCGTCCGACGTGCTGCCGCAGTTCCCGCTGCAGCAGCGCGTCGAGATCCACGGCGGTGGCGGCCGGGATCGCCGAGACACCAGACGGGAGCCGCGGTACTCACCCGGCATGAGCAGGCTCCCGCTTTGCCCGTTCCCTGGATTGGGCTGACGCAATGAGGGCCAGCATCCGGACGGTGATGCAGAATCCGCGCTTCGCTGCCGCTTCTTCGATGGCGGTCCAGAACTGCGGAGGGATGCGGTTGCGGCGCTTCCAGGCCCGCACGCGCAGGGGTCCTGTCTTCCGATCCAGCCCGAGATCACGAGCAAGGCTGGCACAACTGGGCCAGAGGGAGATCACGTCCGCGTACCTCATGGCACGAGAACGATACTATCCGTATCGGGATGCGTCAATACGCATCGTGTCAGACATGGGGACGCACGGGCGCTACACTCTGTAGCGCCATGCATGAGCAGTTGCGTACGCCAGCCCAACGCCTGAGGTGGTCGATCAGCCGGGCCGGTTATCGCTCGGCTGCCGAATTCGCGCGCAGCATTGGTGTCCCTGAGGTCACTGTGAGGGCGCACGCGAATGGAAATAGAAAATTCGATATACGTTGGGCACGTCGCTATGGAACAGCTTTGAGCGTAAATCCTCTTTGGCTCCTCTACGGAATTGGAACGCCAGATTCCGGACCTTTCCCATTATCCGAGGACGAAGCGCGCGTTATCGATCTTTATCGAAGAATGTCTCCACAGGCAAGAGAGGCATGGATTTCGATAGCAATAGAAATGGTAAACAAAAAAGCATCATGAACTATGGTTATAGATCTAGATATCATGACCGTACCTACGTCAAGCGCCTCTTGCGCGGCTCGGAACCCGGTCTCTGGGATCTCGAGAGCCACGCCGCCCCGCCGGTGCGCGACGTCCGCATCGTGTGGGTCGCCCCCATTCGCTACATCAAGAGGGCGGGGCCGTGAGTGATTTCGGCAGTATCAGCGGGTGGACACGCGAAAAGCTCGAATGCCTTGAGAAGTACTTGGATTTCTATCAGACGGCTCTGAAACATCAATCGTTCGCTACCGTGTATATTGATGCTTTCGCCGGCAGCGGCGGCACGCACGGACGGGCCGGCGGCGGTGAGCCTGGCGAATTTCTCGAGGGTGCTGCTCTACGCGCCCTCAGGGTCGCCCCACCATTCCGGCAGTATGTCTTCATCGAGCGCGATCCCGAACGTCTCGAACAGCTCCGCAGACTCGCCCGTGGAGATGTCGATCGGGTCTCGGCCGCCGGAAGCCGCGTCGCATTCGTGTGCGGCGACGCCAACGAGGTCCTGCCGCGGATCGTGCCGCGATTTCCAAAGGCGTCGTGGCGCGGTGTGATCTTCCTCGATCCCTACGGCATGCAGGTCGAGTGGAGGACCCTCGAGGCCATTGCTGCGAAGCCGATTTTCGACGTCTGGTACCTGTTCCCCATGGGGGCTACGGTGCGCCTTCTGGCTTCCAACAGCCCACCCGAAGGCCCCAACGCCGAGCGTCTGGACCTCGTCCTCGGCGGACCGGAATGGAGAAGCCTTTACCGGCCTTCGCGCCAGCAGGCCCTCTTCGAGGAGATGGAGCGGCAGGAACGCGCACACTATACGGAGATCGAGCGCTTCGTTCTGCGCCGCCTGCGTGACTTGTTCCCCTACGTGCACGAGAAGACACTTCTTCTCAGGAACTCGCGCGGGGCTCTGATGTTCTCGCTGCTGTTCGCATGCTCCAACACGTCGGAGAACGCCCACCGGCTCGCGAAACGGGCCGTCCTCTATCTGCTCGGTTGACCACGCGCTCCGCGCTTGCGTTCCCGGATCGTTCGCGTACCCTCACGGCAGGGAGTGGAGGGTGGAGGTGGGATATGGCCGAGAGCGCCATCGAATGGACCGACGCGACCTGGAACCCGGTCGCGGGATGCACTGTCATCTCCCCAGGCTGCACGAACTGCTACGCCATGCGCATGGCGGCGCGGCTCGAGGCGATGGGCATGGCGAAGTACGCCGGCACCACGCGGAAGAGCGGCAGGCGCGCGGTCTGGACGGGCCGCATCAACCTCGACGAGCGAGCGCTCGAGATCCCGCTGCGCTGGTCGAAGCCGCGCATGATCTTCGTGAACTCGATGAGCGACCTGTTCCACGAGAAGGTGCCCGATGCCTTCATCCGAAAGGTCTGGCACGTGATGGAACGGGCGCGCTGGCACACCTTCCAGGTCCTGACCAAGCGCCCGGAGCGGATGAAACGGCTCTCACAGGAGCTGCGGCTGCTGCCGAACGTCTGGCTCGGCACCTCGGTCGAGAACGCCGACCATCTGTGGCGTCTCGACGAACTCCGTGCCGTGCGGGCGGTGGTCCGGTTCGTCTCGTTCGAGCCGCTTCTCGGCTCGGTGGGTGAGCCGGACCTATCGGACATCCACTGGGCGATCGTGGGCGGGGAATCGGGACCGCGCGCGAGGCCGATCGCCGCCGAGTGGGTCGAGGAGATCGAGCGCGCCTGCCGGCGCTACGGCACGGCGTTCTTCTTCAAGCAGTGGGGCGGGAAGCAGAAGAAGCGCGCGGGCCGCACCTGGCGCGGCCGCACGTGGGACGAAATGCCCAATGCCCGGCCGGCCGCCGGCCTGTAGTCCCTTCCGCACCCGGGCCCATCAGGTCGCCAGTGCCTCGGGGTGCTTCGCCACGGCCCGCAAGCGCGCGGGCGACGGGCCCCTGCGGTCTCATTGACCACGGCACCCGTCGTGTCACAGTATGAATGAGGGGGGACCGTCGGCCCGGGTCCCGTTCACGGTCCGTCAAGGAAAG